>OCAN01000008.1_pt1 | contig 356726 bp, 314 predicted proteins | sample 1538321 | NCBI WGS metagenome assembly OCAN01 (sample SAMEA2580294, study PRJEB22360) | human gut metagenome | biome: human gut; feature: human-associated habitat; material: faeces | place: Denmark | collected 2008/2010 | reverse complement strand
ATCTTATCGTACAAAAAAGGAGTGGATTTCTCCACTCCATAAAAGTCTAACTTTTTGGGGTCACTACATAGAACACAGCGGTCTAAGGGGACTCTTTTTATTTTGATGCTTTCCAATCAACAGGCAACAGCTCTTCTAGCGTCATAATTTTTCCTGCTGCGATCATGACCTGCGTGTTATGGTTGGCAGGATCCAGCTGGCTGATGAATTCACGGCAACGACCACAAGGTGGGATCGGCTCACCTGCCGAATTGATTGCAACCATCTGTAACACCCGCTGCTGACCATCGGTGATCATTTGCGCAGCCGCAGCCTGTTCGGCGCAAAAACCCATAGAACAGCTGGTATCGATACAGATCCCTGTATAAATCTGTCCATCTGCAGTAGCCAGAGCTGCCGCGACACTCCCTGCTTCTGCAAATTGAGAGAGCTGTCTGAATCCCAGTTTTTGCTTCGCGGCATCGATCAGCAACTGAAAGTCCATTTTTCTTCCTCCAATAATAAGCTGGCTCATGGTTAAATGAACCGTTTAAGCACCCGCCATGATTTTCGTCAATAGCTCAGGATCAAAGGTCTTTTCCCGCAGCATCGCGATTTCATAGCCATAAGGGGCTTTTTTATTCTTTTTGTCTTCGCCAACATAGGGTGTTTCCAAAATTTTCGGTAACGCTGATAATTGCTCATGATGAACGATCTTATTCAAGGCTTCAAAGCCGATCGTGCCAAAACCAATATTCGCATGTCGGTCTTTGTGGCTGCCCTGTGGATTTTTTGAATCATTGACATGGATGACCTTCAAGCGATCCAACCCGATGATTTTGTCAAACTCGTTTAACACGCCGTCAAAGTCTTCTTTGACATTGTAGCCAGCATCATTCGTGTGACAAGTATCTAGTGTAACGGATAATTTTTCATTTAAGGTGACACCATCGATAATTGCTGCCAATTCTTCAAAGCTGCGACCAATCTCGGTGCCTTTACCTGCCATTGTTTCTAATGCGATCTGGGCAGTTTGATTTTTTTCAAGGACCTCGTTTAAGCCTTTAATGATCTGCTTGATCCCAGCTTCTGGTCCTGCACCGACATGGGCACCGGGGTGCAATGTGATTTGAGTTGCACCTAAAGCTTGGGCTCGTTGGATTTCTTCTTGTAAGAACGAAACAGCAAAGCCAAAGTTTTCTGGTTTGATGGTATTGCCTAAATTAATGATGTACGGGGCATGGACGACGATATTCGAAATTCCTTTTTCCGTCATAAAATCTTGTCCAGCTGCGATCTGCATCTCTTCGATCGGTTTGCGCCGCGTGTTTTGCGGAGCTCCGGTATAGATCATAAACGTAGTAGCTTGATAGCTAGCTGCCTCTTCTGCTGCTCCTAAAAGCATTTTTTTGCCGCTCATTGAAACGTGTGAACCAATCAACATTTTTCTTTTCCTCCTAAATCTAGTCTTCTCTATTATCGATAAAAGCGCCTTGTAAAGCGATTATTTTGCTCATTGCCGTATTTTTTTATCAAGCGAGTCCAAATAACATCAGGACACCCGTCATTAGCGGCATACTTATCAAAAAGCTAATGGAAGAAACGAACCCCACCGCTTCTTCCTCCATTCCAGCAATCACGGAATTAATGACACCGAATAAAGGAATTGGAGCAAACACTAACAAACAAAGAACTGGCTTTAATAAAACTGGGATTGGTAAAACATAGAAAGCTGCGAACAGCACGAATGCCAGTCCGTACCGCAAGCTTAAAATTTTGATCACTGTTTGGGTGGTGTGCTTCGGTAAGCGGAAATCCAAAAATAAGCCAATCATAAACATGGACAAAAACGTATTTGCGATCCCGATTGGTTGGACAAGCGCCAATGCCGCTTCGGGAATCCTCCAATCCGCACTGCGGATAATCAGCATCACTAGATAAATAGTAAACGTTGGCGAACGCAGGAGATTCAAAAAGATTTTCCCTGGTTCAAACGTCGTCCGCTTTCCAATCAAGAATTCGATGAAAATCGTCGTTCCCCCTGCCAACATGATACTGTTCCCCATATCAAACAGCGAAATCAGCGGAATCCCTAAAGGATAAAAGCTTTGGGCAAAAGGAATCGCAAAATTGCCGATATTAAAGCCTGAACCGCAGTACATCGCAAACTGCTGCAGCGTGTTCGATTCTTTTTTGGTCAAGAAAAATGCGAAGAGGATCTGGACGATCGTAATGATCAACGCGATCACAATCAAACTAAGCGCACTGACTTGTACTTGCATTGAAGCTAAATTCAAAATGATTGCTGCCGGTAACGTCACATTCAAAATAATTTTGGATAAGATCGAGCCATCCGCTTTTGAAAGGACATTTAGCCGCTTAAGAAAATACCCTAAGAAGATCATGGCAAATAAACCGGCGGCATTCAACACTATATTTCCCATTCCAACAAAAACCCTTCCTCTACAAAAATTTGAAAAAAGCGAACCAACAAGGCGGTTCGCTTTTTGCGATTAAAATGTTAATAAGAAATATTTTTTCTTGCCACGACGAATCACGACGTATTTTCCACCGATCCGATCACTTGCTTGGAGCTCGTACGTTAGGTCTTGGACGCGTTCCCCATTAATGTAGATGGCACCATTTTGAACGTCTTCTCTTGCTTGACGTTTTGATGGTTCGATTTTAGCAGTCGTCAATACTTCAACGATGTTCAAAGAATCATCTGCTGTTACCTGATGGCTTGGCACCCCTTTGAAGCCTTGTTCGATCTCTTCAGCGTTCAATTCTTTGATATTGCCACTGAATAAACTTGCTGAGATACGTACGGCTTGTTCATAAGCCTCTGCCCCATGAACCAAAGTAGTGACTTCTTTTGCCAAAGCTTTTTGTGCTGCTCGAGATTCTGGTGCAGCGTTAAACTCTGCTTCGATCGCAGCGATTTCTTCTAATGATAAGAAGGTGAAATATTTCAAGAATTTGACTGCATCACGATCATCCGTATTGATCCAGAATTGGTAGAACTCGTAAGGCGTCGTTTTCTTGGCATCTAGCCAAACCGCATTGCCTTCTGTTTTCCCAAATTTCGTTCCATCTGCTTTTGTGATCAATGGCATAGTCAAACCAAACCCTTGGACTTCACGCTCACGACGTAACAATTCGATCCCAGAGGTGATATTGCCCCATTGATCGCTACCGCCTAATTGCAACAAGCAACCGTGGTTGTCGTAAAGATTCAAAAAGTCATAGGCTTGTAATAACTGGTATGCAAATTCCGTGTAGGAGATCCCAGTTTCGATCCGACGTTTGACACTTTCTTTGCTCATCATGTAATTGATGGTAAAGTTTTTCCCAGTGTCACGCAAGAAATCAATCAGTTTCAATTCCCCTAGCCACTCATAGTTATTGGCAATGATGGCAGGATTTTCTTGGTCATCAAAATCAATGAAGCGAGATAATTGGCTCTTGATACTTTGTGACCATTCTAAAACGGTATCTAGTGTGTTTAATTGACGTTCTTGATCTTTAAAGGATGGGTCACCGATCATTCCTGTACCGCCGCCTACTAATGCGATCGGCACATGTCCGTTTTGTTGGAAACGGCGCAACATCAAAATAGGCAATAAATGACCAATATGCAGGCTATCTGCGGTAGGATCAAAGCCGATATATAGTTTCACAGACTCTTCATTTAATTGTTTGGTCAAGGCTGCTTCGTCTGTGGTCTGATGAACTAATCCGCGTTGCTTTAGCTCTTCAAAAAAGTCTGTACTCATTCTTTCTCCTCCTAATAATTGCTTCATTGTTCATCTTAACTGAAAAAGAGGTCAATGAAAAGTCTTTCTCTCAAAGTCCTTTACCAAAAAAGAAACTTTTAGGCAAATCCGTTCATTTTCCTTTATTATCGCTGGTTCAATACAAACACCAACTGGCATTTTCTCCCACACTTCTTTCGATAACAGATAGGGTGCTACCCAAGCGCCTTGTTTTTTGCTATAATTACACGGAATCTATTCTAATTTATTGAGGTGACTCTTTTTGTCCCAGAAAACGAAAAATCAAAAGAATACAGAAAACAAAAATAGAGGCTGGTTCTATTTCAACATCAGTCTTAGGGTTTTACATGCCTTGTTCTTAGTTGCTATTTCTTTGCTGGTTCTAGGCGGTTCTTTAGCCTTAGGGATCGGTGCCGGCTACTTTGCTTTTCTTGTGGAAGATACCGCAGCTCCTTCTAAAGATGAGTTACAAAAAGAATTGACCGACATCACAGAGACTTCTCAACTCGCATACGCTGATGGCAGCAAAATCGCAACGATTCGCTCGGATCTAATGCGAACGTCGGTTAATTCCGATCAAATCTCAGAGTATTTAAAAAAAGCGATCATCGCAACAGAGGACGAATATTTTAATATTCATAATGGGGTCGTACCAAAAGCAGTCGTGCGAGCATTATTATCAGAAGCGACAGGCTTTGGCGGTAGCGGGGGTTCCACTTTGACCCAGCAGCTGGTAAAACAACAAATCCTTTCCAGTGAAACGACCTTTAAACGCAAAGCCAATGAGATTTTATTAGCCATGGAAGTGGAGAAATTTTTCGATAAAGATGAGATCGTCACCATGTATTTAAACATCTCCCCTTTTGGTCGAAACAATAAAGGGCAAAATATCGCAGGTGTACAAGAAGCGGCGCAAGGAATTTTTGGTGTCAACGCAGCTGACCTGTCTTTACCTCAAGCCGCCTTTATTGCGGGTCTGCCACAAAGCCCGATCGTCTACAGCCCTTATACAAATACGGGTGAGATCAAGGAAAACTTGACCGCTGGCTTAGAACGGAAAGACTTCGTGCTCTTCAGTATGTATCGTAACCACGATATCACGAAAGAAGAATACGAAGAGGCGCTTAATTATGACTTGAAGCAAGACTTCAAAAAACAAGAAGCCATTGAACAAACGGATCAAAGCTTCCTTTATTACACTGTGTTAAATGAAGCAAAAGACATTATTGCCAAACAGCTGGCAGATGAAGATGATGTTAGTGACGAAGAATACGCCAAAGAGGAAACCTATCAAAAATACTTCGAATTGGCGCAGCAAAAACTTGTTAATGGCGGCTATACCGTCACATCAACGATCGATAAAGATATTTATAATGCGATGCAAGATGCCGTCGACAAATACGGCTATATGCTAGACAACTGGGGTGACTCCACCATCGAAGTCGGCAATGTCATGATGGACAACGCCACTGGGAAAGTACTAGGCTTTATTGGCGGTCGTAACTATGCTGACAATCAATTCAACCATGCCTTTGATGCCAAACGCCAAGCAGGTTCAAGTATCAAACCCATGCTGGTTTACGGACCGGCGATCGAAAGTGGCTTAATGGGCTCTGAATCGATGGTTTCTGACTATGCCGCAAAATGGCGGACAGGAGAAAACGCCGGTGAGCCGATCGTCAATGCCACAAACCGTGGAACCAATACCTTCATGTCGATTCGTGAATCATTGGAGGTTTCCAGTAATATCGCAGCGACAAATATTTTCCAAGATCTTTGGGAAAAAGAAGGCGATCATTTTTATGCCTACACAAATTATTTAAGCAAAATGGGCTATCCCGAAGATAATAGCTGGGCGTATGAATCAGCGCCATTGGGGGTTACAGATGTCACAGTCTTGAATCAAACGAATGGCTTCCAAACATTTGCCAATAATGGTGTTTATCAGCAAGGCTATATCATCGAATCAATCAAAGACAATGAAGGCGAAGTGCTTTACCAGCATGAAGCCAAACCTGTCCAAGTCTTTTCAGAAGCGACGGCTTCCATCATGACCGACATGATGCGCAGTGTCATCGATGAGCAAAAAACCAGTTCCTTTAAATCGGTTATCAGCGGATTGGATTGGAACCTCGGAAATGCCGATTGGGTCGGAAAAACTGGTTCCACCAACAACTGGTCGGACTCTTGGCTAGTCGTCTCCACCCCATCGATCACCATCAGCAGCTGGTCAGGTCGAGATGACAATAAAGGGACCGATAGCGCAGCAGGAACTCGGACAGCCAACTATATGGCTTACTTGATCAATCGTATTTATCAAACAAACCAAGAAGTCTTTGGTGTGAATCAGAAGTTTGAACTTTCTAGTGATGTCAAAAAAGCTCAAGTTTCCAAGTTTACTGGTACCCAACCAGGAGGAACCGTGCGAGTCGATAATCGAACCTATACCAATCCAAGCAGTACCGTTACTTCGTATTGGGCCACTGGTGGACCAGATACGGTCGATTTCAAATTTGGACTCGGTGGTTCAGATGCAAACTACGCTGACTATTGGAGAAAAGCATCTTCTAGCCGTTCAACAAACCGTTCGTCGAATACATCATCGAATAACGCATCCAACAATGTTACACCTACGGCAAATGATGAGGATGACGATGAGGAACAGCAAGACAATAATCAACAAAATACCAACAATAATGATGACTGATCAGCCTTGTGCTGATCAGTTTTTTTATGCAAAAAAAAGTGTGAGGAGAAAATCCATAGATTTTCTCCTCACACGAACGATCGTTGAAGCAAAAAGTGGAACAACAAGGCGTTGTTCCACTGATTGTTTGATCAAATCGCTGCTTATTTCGTAGAGCTTTTTTCTGAAATACCGTAAGGCAAGACGATCGTTTTTTGTTCTACATCTTCTTTGTTCATCATTTTTGTCAATAGACGCATCGCAACGGCACCCATATCATACAATGGTTGCGTCACACTTGATAAGCGTGGACGAGCTGCTTCAGCCAATAATGAATTGTTGCTGGTGATGATCTCGAAATCTTCAGGAACTTTAACACCTTTGTCTAACAAACCATCTAAGACGCCGATGGCTAACTCATCGTCTGTGACATAAGCTGCTGTCGCACCACTGTTGATGATGCGATCAACTAAGGCTAAGCCTTCTTTAAAGCTGTATGGTGATTCAAAGATCAACCCTTCAGAATATTCAAGGTTGTTTTCTTTCAAGGCTTCTTTATAGCCTTTCAAGCGGTTTTGGCCATTGATTGGATCGATCAAAGCACCGCTGACAAAAGCGATTTTTTGATTGTTTTTCGCCAATAATGAAACAGCATCTTTGGCAGCTGCTGTGTAATCGATATTGACACTTCCTACTTGTTCATCAGGATCGATCGAACCAGCTAAAACGACTGGTGTTTTTGAGCGAGAGAATTCCCCGCGAATTTCATCCGTGATGCGATGACCCATGAAGATAACGCCGTCCACTTGTTTTGCTAACAAGTTGTTCAATACGTTGACTTCTTTCATCGTATCGCCATCAGAGTTGGCTAAGATGATATTGTATTTATACATGGTCGCTACATCATCGATCCCACGAGCAAGTGATGAGAAGAACATATTGCTGACATCAGGAATGATAACACCAACAGTTGTGGTCTTTTTACTTGCCAACCCTCGAGCAACTGCGTTTGGACGATAATCCAAGCGGTCGATCACTTCTAGCACTTTCTTACGAGTTGCTGGTTTTACATTTGGATTTCCGTTGACTACCCGTGAAACAGTTGCCATCGATACATTCGCTTCCCGTGCAACATCATAAATCGTAATTGTTTGTTTTTCCATGATATATCTCCCTTATTCTATTTTCAGAAAATCTTATTTACATTTCTTTGTTAGGATAGCAAATTTTTTCCGTATTTGCAACCGTTTTAATTTTGTTTTCATGAAAGCTTAGCAATTTCCTACTTTCCCCGCCCCTATTCTCTTCTAAAGCATGATAAAATAGAAAAAGAATACTTGAAAGAAGGTTTTTTCAAATGAATGATAAAAAAATCAATGAGTTAAATGGCTGGTTGAAAACCAATGGCGCAGATGTTGCCTATATTTCTAATCCAGCAACAATCGCTTATTTTTCAGGTTTTAAAAGTGAACCTCATGAACGGGTCCTTGCTTTGTTTGTCGCACCTGGAAAAGATCCCTTTCTTTTCACACCAGCTCTGGAAGTAGAAGAAGCAAAAAATAGTGGCTGGCCTTTTGACATTATCGGTTATCTCGATAGTGAAGACCCTTGGGCGAAAATCTGTCAGGAATTGACCTCTCGTTACCAAGTTTCTTCCTTGGCACTAGAAAAAAATGACCTTTCCGTCGAGCGCTATGAAGCATTGAAACGGTTTTTGCCACAGACCGATTTTTCTTTAGATGTGACTCCGGTCATTCAAAAAATGCAGTTAACCAAAACGGCTGCTGAAATTGACACCTTGCTAGAAGCTGGCAACTGGGCAGATGTTGCTTTTGAGATTGGGTTTGCTGCCATCAAAGAAGGCGTCAGCGAAATGGCAATCGTGGCAGAAATTGAGTACGAGTTGAAAAAGCGTGGGGTTTCCCATATGTCCTTCGATACGACGGTGTTAGCTGGTGCCAATGCATCAAGTCCTCATGGCGTACCTGGTGACCGCAAAGTGACTGCCAATGAACTCGTCTTGTTTGACCTAGGGGTCGTTTGGAAAGGATATTGCAGTGATGCAACCAGAACGGTTGCCTATAAAGAACCGACTGCATTACAAAGAAAAATTTATGACATCGTTCTTGAAGCAGAACTAGCAGCGCAAGCAGCGGTCAAACCTGGGATTACCGCTGGAGAATTAGACAAGATTGCTCGTGATGTGATTACTGGCTATGGCTACGGCGACTACTTCAACCATCGTCTAGGTCACGGCATCGGGACCACGGTTCATGAGTTCCCCTCTTTGATCACTGGCAATGATTTAGTGATCGAAGAAGGTATGTGCTTCTCTATCGAACCGGGCATTTATTTACCAGATCAGGTCGGTGTCCGCATTGAAGACTGTGTGTATGTCACTGCAGATGGCTGTGTACCTTTTACCAAGACAGCAAAAGAATTATTGATCTTATCTTGATTTTCCTAATGAAACGGCGCAACATGTTGGCATTACATGAAAAGGAGTGTTCTTATGAGTAAAAAAGTGTTGGTTTTAGGCGGCACGCGTTTTTTCGGTAAATATTTGGTCCAATCACTAATTGATCAAGGATTGGACGTGACGATCGCTACCCGAGGGAACACGAAAGATTCCTTTGGCGATCAAGTCAACAGAATCATCTTCGATCGCACCGACGAAGAAAGTATCAAAACGGCATTAACAAAAGAAACCTATGAGGTCATTTACGACAATATTGCTTATACTTCCAACGACATTGAGATTCTACTGCGTCATGTCACACCGAAGCGCTACATCGTTACTAGCTCAATGTCTGCGTACCATGAATTACACTTCGATTTGATTGAAGCGGATTTTGACCCTGCTAAAGAACCCTTCAGACTGGTTGGCTCTGAGGAGGTCGATTATGCACAAGGCAAGCGAACCGTGGAAGAGATCCTGACCCAAAAATACAGTCAAATCCCGTCCGTTTTTGTCCGCTTTCCTTATGTGATCGGTGCAGATGATTATACAAAACGTTTTACCTTTTACATTGACCATCTGATAAAGCAAAAGCCAATGGCTGTCGATAATCTAACGCATCAAATGGGCTTTGTGGATGCCCAAGAGGCTGGTAAATTTTTAGCGTTTCTAGGTACTAGCTCGTTCACCGGACCCATCAATGGTGCGTCAAAAGGTACGATTTCTTTAGAAGAAGTGCTGCAATACGTATCGAAAAAAACCGGTCTTTCCCCGCTCTTTTCAGAAACAGGCGATCAAGGCCCTTACAATGGTACACCTGCTTATTCGATCAATGTGGAGCTCGCTGAGGAAATTGGTTTTTCATTCAGTCAACTGCAGGATTGGCTCTACCAACTTTGCGATTGGGAAATCGCCCAAGCATCAAACGAATAACTACTGAAATCACAAAAAAACGTTCGCCGATTTAATTGGCGAACGTTTTTATCTTTTAAAGCAATCAAGTTTTATCCTTACTTATGCTTCTGGGTTGTTTTTTTCTAATGTGTCTTTTAATTCTTCTTTGGCATCTTCCAAGTCAGCTTTGGCATCTTTTGTTTCTGCTTTCGCTGTTTTTTTGGCATCATCTGCTGCTTTTCCAGCTTCTTTTTTCAAATCAGCTGCGGCTGCTTGACCGTCTTTTTTGGCTTCTTCAACGACAGGTTTTGCTTCTTGTGCCCCTTCTTTGACGGTTTGTTTCATATCCGCTGCAGAAGATTTTGCATCAATGATGATATCTTGCACCGTGTCATCAGCGTCTACTTTGGCATCTTTCGCTGATTCTTTGACCTCGTTCGCTGATTTTTTGAAGCGTTCTGATAGATCACCTGCTTGTTTCTTTAACTCTTCAACGGTTTCTTCTGATGAACCAGCTGCTGTTTCTTTTAAGTCATCGACTTTCGCTGTTAAAGAACCGGTGAAGTCAGATGCTTGCTCGCTTAGTTTTGCCGCTTTGTCTTTAGCGATATCGACAAGATCCGTACTTCTTTCTTTGGCTAAATCACCATAATCAGATGCTTTATCTAATAAATCGTCTGCTTGTTTTGCTAATTTATTTCTTAATGTTTTACCAGATTCTGGCGCCAACAAAAGTGCTGCGGCTGCTGCCGCTGTTCCTCCGATGATTGCTCCTAATAAAAATCCGCCTTTTTTACTCATTGAAAGTCCTCCTTTTATTTTTGGTTATTTTTGTCTTTGAAAAATTTCATGGCTGTTTGACCGACTTTTCCAGCTACCGTTGCTTTGGCAGTGGTCCGGCCAAGACTACCCACGCGCGTAATTAAATTTTTTCCAGAAACATTTAGTTCTGAAACACTGGTACTTAGATCTGCAACTGCTGTGAACAAAGGATCGATGGTTGCGACTTTTCCGTTCACATCTTGTAAAAGCTCATTCGTTTTTACCAATAGACCTTCAACCTCTTTTGAGAGAATATCAACGTCTTTGGTAATGACACGGATGGTTGTGTTTGCTTCTTCGACCGTTTTGTCTACTTTGGTCATTGTCTTGCTGACTTGCATCAACAAACGAACGACGAAAATGACCAATACGACAAATGCGATCGCAGCAATCAATGCAGCTAGTTCTCCTCCTGACATAGAATGGCTCCTTTCCCCATTTACTTATATTAAGAATAGCATTTCACTGCACTTTCTACAAATAAAAGACTGCATTTTTAAGAAAATTATCCGCTTTCAACAGGAAATAATAAAAAAACAAAGCAATTTCATCAGAAATCGCCTTGTTTAGGAGTTTTTGTTATTTTTTTGACGCTTTCGGTGCTTCTTTGACTTCTTTTTGAGCCGGAGCTAGTTCTTTTCCTAACTCGATCAAATACTCTTTCAAGTTGTCTTTGACTTCAGGGTGCACTAGACCATACTCGATACTTGTTTTTAAGAAACCGAATTTATCTCCAACATCGTAACGCTTGCCGGTAAATTGATGAGCAAAGACGCGTTGAGTTTTGTTTAATGTGTCGATGGCATCCGTCAATTGGATCTCACCACCAGCACCTGGTTCTTGATTGGCTAAAATATCAAAAATTTCAGGGGTCAGCAAGTAGCGGCCAATAATTGCTAAATCACTTGGCGCATTTTCTGGCGCTGGTTTTTCAACAAAGTTTTTGACATTGAACAAGCCTTTTTCAACTTCCATACCAGGATCAATGATCCCGTATTTTGATGTATCTTCATGAGGAACATCCATGACAGCGATCGTTGATGCATGCGTTTTTTCATAATTATCGATCAACTGTTTCGTCAACGGTACTTGATCTTCCATCAAGTCATCACCTAGCATAACTACAAACGGTTCATTTCCGACAAATGCCCGAGCCTGTAATACGGCATGACCTAATCCTTTTGGATGAGATTGGCGAATGAAGTGAAGATTTACGTCAGTTGTTTCTTCCACTAATTTCAAAAGCTCCGTCTTGCCTTTTTCTTTTAGATTCATCTCTAATTCTAAATTGGCATCGAAATGGTCTTCGATTGGACGCTTTGCTTTCCCTGTGACGATCAAAATATCTTCGATCCCTGATTGTAAAGCTTCTTCCACGATAAACTGGATCGTTGGTTTGTCAACGATCGGCAACATTTCCTTTGCCATTGCCTTTGTAGCTGGTAAAAATCGGGTACCTAGACCAGCTGCTGGGATAACTGCTTTTTTAACATTCATGTGACTCGCTCCTTTAATCATAATGATTGATCTACCGTAAATTCGTTTTCTTCTTTGCCGTCTCGCAACATAATATCTTTCGCTGCTTGCTTGATGTCTTTGCCTTCATACAAGACCGAATAAATCGTTTCTGTGATTGGCATTTCCACTGACAAAGCTTCTGCTAATTCGCGGGCAGCTTTGGTGGTTGAAACTCCTTCAACGATCATCCCCATATTGTCTAATACTTCATCTAAGCTATGGCCTTTTCCTAATAGGTTTCCTGCACGCCAATTCCGTGAATGGACACTGGTACAAGTGACGATCAAATCGCCAACCCCACTCAATCCGATAAAGGTTAAAGGATTGGCACCCATTGCCACACCAAGACGACTGATTTCAGCTAACCCACGGGTCATGATCGCAGCCTTCGCATCATCCCCAAAACCTAGCCCTGCGATAGCACCGGCACCAATGGCGATGATGTTTTTCAAAGCGGCGCCAGTTTCGACACCGATCACATCATTATTCGTGTAGATTCTAAAGTAATCATTCATAAATAGCTCTTGTACATATTTCGCAGCCGCTTCATTTTCTGAAGCTGCCGTGATCGTGGTGATATCATGGACAGCGACTTCTTCGGCATGTGATGGTCCTGACAAGACAACGATTTCTTGTCGTTTATCAGCTGGGATCTCTTCAGCAAGTACTTCTGAGATTCGTTTATGACTGCCTTGTTCTAACCCTTTTGAGGCATGGATGATGACTGGCTTGCCGGTTGTCTTTTCAGCGAACTCTTGTGCCACGGCACGAATCGCTTTGGTTGGTACGACAAACAAGACGGCATCTGCCCCTTGGATCGCCTCTTCTAAATCTTTACAGCCTAAGATATTTTCAGGTAATTTCAGATCTGGCAAATAATGCCGATTCGTATGATACGTATTGATTTCATCGATTTGGGCGGGATTGTTCCCCCAAATAGTCACTTCATGTCCATTTTCAGACAAGACTTGTGCCAAAGCAGTCCCCCATGATCCGGGACCTAAGACGGCGATTTTCTGTTTCACTATGGAAACCTCCTCTATCCTTTTCGCAAATTCATGCACTTCATCATTTTACCATAATTTCGATAAAATAACTGTTTAGATAATCGTTTGGTTCTTACCAACGCTGCGGTTGTAATCCTTTAACGCTTGTTTTTTCCTGCGCCAGATCAGTAAAGCGATCGCTCCGAAGAATAATAAAGCGGAAAGTGCCTGTGACACACGGATTCCACCAAATAAGTATAAACTATCGGTACGCATTCCTTCAATAAAGAAGCGTCCGAACCCATACCAAATTAAGTAGCTCAAGAAAACTTCACCTTCTTTTAATAACCCAGTTTTCTTGCGCAAGAAAATCAAAACGATAAATCCGATCACATTCCAAACCGATTCATAAAGAAAGGTCGGCTGCCGATACGCTTCATCGATATACATATTATCGATAATAAATTTCGGTATATACAAACTTTCTAAGAAGGAGCGGCTGACTTCAGCGCCAAATGCTTCATGGTTCATAAAGTTGCCCCAACGCCCGATGCCTTGTGCCAATAAGACACTTGGTGCGGCGATGTCTAAGAAGGTCCAGGGAGAAATAAAATTTCGTTGGCAGAAAAAGTACAGCCAGATCCCCCCGGCGATCAGTGCGCCGTAGATGGCGATCCCACCAGAGCGAATATTGAAAATTTGACTTGGGTCATCAATGTAGTATTGCAAGTCAAACAGAATATAATAAAGCCGCGCACCAATGATCGCTACTGGCAATCCAATCAACATAAAATCAGTCACATCATCTGGCTTGAGCCCGACACGAACCGCCTCTCTCGTGCTTAACCACATAGCAATAATCACGCCTGATACGATAATGATCGCATACCAATAAATCGGCAAACCAAATAGTTCAAATGCGACTCGATTTACTAAACCTAACATCTATCTTATCCTCTCTAGTTTCCAGAATTTTCTTCGATCAATTGCGTCAATCGATTTTCAAAGGTCTTCGTTGCATCATAGCCCATCGTTTTCGCTCGGAAATTCATGGCAGCGACTTCGATAATGATCGCAACATTTCGACCAGTTTTTACCGGGATCTTGATTTGTGGTACATCGACGCCACCAATTTCAACCGTCGTATCATCGGTTCCTAGTCGATCATACTTTTTGTCTTTCGCCCAAGCTTCTAAATACACCGCTACTTGAACCTGCATATACCCTCGTACGGCACTGGCACCAAAAAGATTCATGACATCGATGATCCCGATTCCGCGGATCTCGATCAAGTGCTGCAAGATTTTCGGCGGTTCGCCTACCAAAGTCAATTCATCTTGCTTATACACATCCACCCGATCGTCAGCGATCAATCGATGCCCACGTTTGATTAACTCTAAGGCTGTTTCGCTTTTCCCAATTCCGCTATCGCCTTGAATCAAAACACCTAGCCCATAGACATCCACTAATACCCCATGGACACTGGTTCTTGTGGCTAAGCGCCCATCGAGGAAACTAGAAAGCTCTCCTTGCAGACGTGAGGTTGAGATGGGCGAACGCAAAATTGTGATCTCATGTTCTTTGCAGGCTTGAATCATTTCTGCTGGTACTTCCAAGCCACGAGAAACGATAAACCCTGGGGTATCCTCGGCACACATTTTGCGCATCACCATCAAGCGTTCTTCTGGCATCATCCGTTCCGCAAAGGTGATCTCTTTGCTGCCGAATAATTGCAGACGATCATGGGAATAGTAATTAAAATAACCCGTCAATTCCAAACCAGGTCGGGAAATATCGCCGGTAATGATTTCTCTTTCTAAACTGTTTTCAGTTCCTTCAACTATCTCTAAATTTAAAGCCTCCGCCAGCTCGCTGACTTTGACGGTTTCTGCCATAGGTTTTCCCTCTTTTCTCAATGATTCTTGCCGCTGTTTCTTATAAACGACACTCTGGTTCTATTTTATCATTCTATCAGTAAAGTTACTACCTTCGCCAATAGAAGTCCTCATTCTTTTTCGTTTGTGTTATTATTTTACTAAGGAGGGATTTTTAATGAAATTTTCAGCATACAAGTATCAACGCCCTGATTTTCCAGTTTATCAAGAAACATTCAAAAAAGCATTAGCAAACCTTCAGTCAGCCAATACCTTCTCGGAGGCGAAGCAAGCCCTTGATGCTTTGAACGAACTAAGAGGAACGATCGATACCGCAATGAACTTGGCTTCGATCCGCTATTCGATCGATACCAACGATGCCTTTTACGAAGCAGAAGACACTTTTTGGAATGAATACCAGCCTCATTTTGAAGCTCTGGATTTTCAATTCTATCAAGCGCTCCTGGCTTCACCTGTCTTAGATGAATTAAAAGCCGAATATCCAGAAACACTTTTTTTATTTGCCGAAAGCCGTGTGAAGCTTTTTGATGAGGCCTTGATCGAATTATTTCAAAAAGAAAACCAATTGGCTTCTGATTACAGCAAATTGGTCGCTTCTGCCCAAATCGCCTTCCAAGGAGAAACCTATACCCTCGCACAACTGCGACCATTTACCGAAAACAAAGATCGCGGTGTTCGAAAAGAAGCGTTTGAAAAACAAACGGCTTTCTTCACGGAAAATGAAGACCGTTTTGATCAAATTTATGACGAGATGGTCAAGGTTCGTACCGAGATAGCTCACAAGCTCGGCTTTGAAAACTATGTTGCCTTTGCGGATACCCAAATGAATCGTTGGGACTATGATCGTTCAATGATCGAAACCTATCGTCGGGAAATTTTAGAAAAAATCGTCCCAATTACCCAAAAACTGTACCAAAGACAGGCGCAGCGTAATCAATTGACTCAGGCAACCTTTACCGACCTGCCGCTTGTTTATCCTAGTGGTAACGCAGAACCTAAAGGAATTCCTGAAGAACTAGTGGAAAAAGCCCGTGTGATGTATCAGGAACTATCCCCTGAAACTGGCGAATTTTTTGATTTTATGGTCGAGCATGACCTACTTGATCTACTAAGCAAAAAAGGCAAACAATCTGGCGGCTATTGTACGTTTATCCAAGACTATCAATCGCCATTTATCTTTGCCAACTTTAACGGCACTTCTGGCGATGTCGATGTTTTGACCCACGAAGCTGGCCACGCGTTTCAAGCCTTTCGCTCTCGTTGGATCAAAGAACCGGAAATTCTCTTTCCCAATTATGAGTCTTGCGAGATCCATTCAATGTCGATGGAGTTTATCGCCTGGCCATGGATGGATGCTTTTTTTGAAGAAGAAACAGAAAAATACAAATTTGCGCATCTTGCTAGCAGCCTGCAATTTTTGCCTTATGGCGTTTTAGTGGATCACTTCCAACAAGACGTTTATGAGCATCCTGAGTGGTCACCAGCACAGCGCAAAGCCCGTTGGCGGGAATTAGAACGCCAATATTGCCCAGAACGGGATTATTCAGAATATCCAGACCTTGATCGTGGCTTGTATTGGTTTAGACAAGGGCATATTTTTGAATCACCTTTCTATTATATCGATTATACATTGGCGCAAGTGTGTGCGTTCCAATTTTGGTATCGATTCATCGTGGCTAAAGACGAAACCGCTTGGCAAGATTATTTGGCCATCTGCGAAGTCGGCGGCACGAAAACATTCCTTGAGATCCTGTCTCTTGCTCATTTGCGTTCACCTTTTGAAAAAGGGGCGCTTGATGAGACGTTACAGGCAGTAGATACGTACCTTGCTGCTATCAAAGAAGAACAGTTAAACTAAAAAAAGACGTTTCCGTTTCTCCACTAGCTTCATAGCTAGTGGGAGAAAACGTGAAACGTCTTTTTAACGTGAATATTTTTCGATATGGTGTTCGGTCACGATCATATTGATCACTGACATGATCAGTGCCACTAATAGCGCTGCCCCAAACGAGGAGAAGCCGAAGTTGGCTGACCCAACAAAATATGAAGTCAAATTCAGCATGAGCGCATTGATCACAAAAGTGAAGAAACCAAGCGTCAGTAAAGTCAATGGAAATGAAATGACGATCAGAATTGGTTTAATCAAAGCATTCAGGATCGACAGTACGAAACTGGCGATCACTGCAGTCATAATGCTTTGAACATGGATCATATTTGGTAATAGAACCGCCAATGTGACAAACGTCAGTGTATTCATGATAAGCCGTTGAAAATAAGACACTAGAAGTCACTCCAGTCCTCATCCTCCACCTTTTCCGCTTCTTTACGGGGACGATTTGCTTCATTGTATTTGTTTTGCTTGTAGTAGTGATTGTCGTGGCCATATCCTGAGGTGCTCTTGCGTCCTGAAGGAATCAAGACCGCCATGATGATATATAAAGTGATTCCAGGGAACCCAGCAGTCACTAAAGATAGAAAGACATAGATCACGCGAACGATGGTTGGATCGATTCGCAAGTATTCTGCCAGACCCCCTAGAGTACCTGTAATGACAACGTTATTGGCTGATTTTGTTAATTTTTTGTTCATTTATCTACACCTTCCTTCTTTTCTTTAATGAGTGTAAACCCAGCGATTCTTATTTGTCTGTATCTTTGATAAAGACATTTCCTGTTGTTGTGGATAGATCGATTTGAGCGACTTTATCGGCAACCCGACGGAATTGCAATAGTTGGTTTAGGCGTTCTTTTTTCTCACGCACAACTTCCATCTCGCTTAAACGATTATTGATGCTACCTAAACTTGTTTTTGCGATCCCTTCAAAACCGATTCCTGTCGGTAATGCTACTTTGACATTCCCATTTACAGAGCTGGCGTTTAATTTTTGGACCGTTTCTTCTTTGTAGGTCACACGGATGTTGCCGTTAACTAAAGAAATACCGGTATTTTGTGGCGTTGCTGTCAACGTAACGTCGCCGTTCACCGTTTCAATAATGGCATCTAAAATCTCACCCTCTTGAACAGTGATCGTTCCATTCACGCCTTCAATCTCTAACATCGATGCGTTTACTTTGCGGAAATCGATATTGCCGTTTGTTGATTTTGTATAGACATCTTTCGCATCCAATTCATTGAATGTAACATTGCCGTTCAACAATTTCACTGCCACATGATCATAGGTACGTTTTGGCAAGTAGAAAACGAGATCGGCACGAATGCGTTTGTTGGGAATTTGGAAAGAGATGCGTTCATCATCGACATTGATTTGGCTTCTTGCTTCAAAAGCATCGAAAGGCTCCGCCGCATCCATTTTACCATATAGTTTGATTTTGGCATCTACTTTGACACCTGGTTCATCCCATAATTGGAAGGAAACATTGCCGTTTGCCAATTTCACATCGATCAATGTCGCTGCCGTTTCATCATAGCTGAATGTGTGCTCAAATTTTGTCGCTGCAACACCAGGAACTTTCAAGTTGATGTCTTTCCATTCCATGTTGTCATTGACTGACTCTGTCACTGCCCGAACCGTTTTCTTCAAGAAGTGTCCGAAGTGTGTGCTGGCATCGACCATTTTTTCACTTACTTGGTTAAAGGTGTCAGTCGCTTGCTCTTTCCAATCCTCTGGAATATCTAATTTTTGAGAAATTTTTTCTTTTGTTTGAGACCATTGGTCTTTGCGAATATTTTTTAATTTTGCTTCCAATTCTGCTTTTTCTTCAGATAACCCATCTAAGGTTTCTTCCAATGCAGTAATGGTCGCTTCTGTTTCGTGACGTGTAGCCAATTCATCTTCTGACAATTGATCCAACTCTTCTTTGGTGTTCAATTGCATCAGTGTTTCTTGTGCTTCTTTTAATTCTTCTTTGACGCCAAGAATTTCAGCATTGATTTCGTCCAACTCAGCAGATGCTTGGTTGGCTTCCGTTGCTAAACCATCGAGAATCTTTTCAAGATTTTCTTTGTCTTGCGCTTCGTTTTGACGAAGTTTTTCTTCGCTGTCAAACGTGAACATCTCATCGTCGTTTTCAGTATCATCAAATGGGCTTGTCGCATTCTTATCCGCGGTTACCTCAGCAGCAGCTTTGTTAATTTGTTTTTCGTCTTTGGCTTTTGCCATACCTTCTAGTAAATCCAAGGCTTCTTCTGTAGAAAGCACACCTTTTTTTACTAGATCCAATATACGTTCTCTTTCGTTCATGGAAATTGCCTCCTTCAGCAAATGTGTGATTGCAAGTTTAGCTTACGAACCTATTATGCCTTGTTTTTGCAAAAGTGTCATAGGTCTTAAGTACCAAGTTTTTCTCAATCTGCAGATTGGCAAGCAAAACCGACACTTTTTCTTCATTACACTAGGCTCAAAACGATCTTCCTATCATTAACAGTACCACGAAAAACCAATAGAAACAAAAGTTTCAGCTAGTAGAAGGCTTAAGGAATAGGCCTGCTAGAGTAAATGAGGTATTGTTCCTTTCACTGCAGGTCGGCGACGAAAAGCATAGACGGCTCAACTAGTAAATTTCAGGGACGATAGAATCGATTTCCATTGGCCATCTTTATGGAGGAGCCATTTTCTATTTTGCCTATCCTATTCACGTCATCGATTGAAACGATTCTTCCAAATCAAAAAGACCGTCGAGAGAAGTTACTCCTTAAAGGACAACTGCTTTCGACGGTCCGTCCCATCTCTTTAAAAGAGATATGTGATCAAGAACCCAAGCTGGTTTCTTAAATCATTTCCGTACGGTTTGTATTCAATTCACTGATTTTCCCAGTAGCAAGATACACGATCCATTCACAAATATTCGTTACGTAGTCACCGATTCGTTCCAAGTATTGAGCAACGGATAAATAATCGGTCCCGCTGACAACTGTTTCTGGATTTTCTTTCATACTCTCGATCGTTTTGTAATAAATGTCTTTGTAATATTCATTGACCCGATCGTCCATTTGAGCGATCATGCGGGCATCATCTTGATCGGTTTTTACATACGCCACTAAGACATTATCAACCATTTTTTTGACGTAATCCGACATATCTGAGATTTCTTTTTCGATTTCGGCGATCCGCGTTTCGCCTTTGACCCGAATTGTTGACTTCGCGATGGATACCGCATGGTCCCCCATCCGCTCCAAGTCAGAGCTGGCTTTCATCACGGTAATGATCATTCGTAGATCGGTCGTTACTGGTTGTTGCAAAGCAATCATCTCAAAGCTCTTTTTTTCTAAACGAACTTCCATATTGTTGATCGCCAAATCATTTTCAATTACTTCCTGCGCAATTTCTTTGTCATGTCTGACATATGCTCGCACAGATTTATGAATGGCACTGCTGACTAGCATCCCCATTTCATAAAATTGATTGTGTAAATTTAATAATTCTTCTTCAAATTGTGTACGCAACATCCCTTTTCCTCCTAACCAAATCTTCCTGAGATATAATCTTCTGTTTCTTTTTTGCTTGGACTTAGGAACACTTTTTTCGTGTCATTGAACTCGATCAAGTTGCCGTCCAAAAAGAACGCGGTTTTATCTGAGATTCTTGAAGCTTGTGACATGTTGTGAGTCACGATGATCATGGTGTAGCGTTCTTTCAGTGCTAGAAGGGTATTCTCGATTTTCCCTGATGAAATGGGGTCTAACGCACTGGTTGGTTCATCCAGCAAAATGATTTCTGGATCGACAGCCAATACCCGAGCGATACAAACCCGCTGCTGTTGTCCACCTGATAAAGAAAGCGCACTTTGGTGAAGTTTGTCTTTGACATCTTCCCAGACAGAAGCTGCTTTCAGGCTTTCTTCTACCGTCTTATCAAGAATCGCCTTGTCCGTGACTCCTTTTAATTTTAACCCATAAATCACATTTTCGTAAATTGAAAAGGGAAAAGGATTCGGTTGTTGAAAAACCATCCCGATTTCTTTGCGCAAATCAACGATGTCTTGCTTTGGACTATAAATGTCTTTCCCTTTATAGACAACACTTCCTGTAATTGTCACACCAGGGATCAAATCATTCATTCGATTAAGAGAACGCAAGTAGGTCGATTTCCCACATCCTGAAGGTCCGATCATTGCAGTGATCTCGCCTTTTTTGATGGAAAGGTCGATTCCTTTTAATGCTTCTTTTTTTCCGTAGTATAAATGCAGATCTTTCGATGTAATAATTTCTTCTGCCATTGTTTTGCCTCCGTTTACTGATCGAATCGGCTCAGCCAAAATGACCGGATACGTAATCTTCTGTTGCTTTAATTTTTGGACGAGTAAATATCTTACGGGTCTCATCGTACTCGATCGCATTTCCTAAGTAGAAAAAGGCAGTATAATCGCTGATCCGAGCAGCTTGCTGCATATTATGGGTCACGATGATGATTGAATAGTCGTTTTTCAAGTTGATAAGAGTTTCTTCCACTGTCCCTGTTGAGATTGGATCAAGGGCACTAGCTGGTTCATCTAGAAGCAAGATATCTGGTTTCATCGCAATTGCTCGAGCGATACACAGACGTTGTTGCTGTCCACCGGACAATGCCAAAGCACTTTTGTCTAAGCTGTCCTTTACTTGATCCCAAAGTGCGGCTTGTTTCAAGCTGGTTTCGACTGCTTCATCCAATTTCTTTTTGTTTCTTTCTCCATGACGTCGCAAAGCAAAGGCGATGTTGTCATAGATCGATTTACTGAAAGGGTTTGGTCGTTGGAAAACCATGCCGATACGCTTGCGCATTTCGAAGACATCGACTTCTTTTGTATTGACGTCGACTCCTTTATACATGATGTTTCCTGTGACTCTCGTGTTTGCGATCCCATCATTCATTCGATTCAAAGAACGCAGATACGTTGATTTACCGCAACCGGAAGGTCCGATCAATGCGGTGATTTTATTTTTTTCAAATTGTAGATCAATGCCTTTGATGGCTTCATTTGATCCATACCATACATGCAAGTCAGTGGTATAAAGCGCCACATCTTCTGGTTTATCGAAGGTAATGATATTTCGATCGTCCCAATTGTAATCGTTCATACTGTCATTCTCCTTATGCTGACGTCATTTTCTTGTACAACCGTTTGCCAGCTGCACGGGCGCCAAAGTTAAATAGCAAGACGGCAATGATCAATACCGCCGAAGCCCCGGCTGAAACTTGAGCGCCATCAGGCATCGTACCTTCTGTATTGATTTTCCAAATATGGACTGCCAGCGTCTCCGCTTGTCGGAAAAGACCGATCGGGCTGGAAACACTCAATGGATTCCAGTTTGTAAAATCAAGGGCCGGTGCACTTTGTCCTGCAGTGTAGATCAGCGCTGCCGCTTCACCAAAAATCCGACCAGAACTTAGAATGACCCCAGTCAAAATCCCTGGTGTTGCTTCTGGAACAATAATGCGTGTGACAGTTTCCCAACGGGATAAGCCTAAAGACAAGCCCGCTTCACGCTGCGTATAATGAATCGCTTGTAGAGATTCTTCCACATTTCTAGTCAATAGTGGCAAATTGAAGAAAGTCAATGCCAAGGCACCTGAAATGATCGAAAAGCCATAACCAAACTGGATAACAAAGACCAAGAAACCAAAAAGACCGACAACCACAGAAGGCAGTGAACTCAAGATTTCGATCGATGTCCGAATGATATCCGTCAACCAGTTTTTCTTCGCATATTCTGATAAGTAAATCCCCGCTCCTAAAGAAATCGGAAAACTAATGATCATTGTCACTAAAAGCAAGTATAGGGAATTGAACAATTGGATGCCGATCCCGCCACCTTCTTGATACGCTTTTGAAGAAGAAGTCAGAAACTCCCAATTGATATGGGGAATACCACGTACCAAAATGTACAATAGTAAGGAAGCCAAAATCAAAACAATGACTCCAGCAACAGCATACAAGACGCCGGTAGCAATTTTATCTGAACGTTTTGCATTCATTATTTCAATGCTCCTTTCTTCCCAATAAAGCGAATGACAATGTTAAATAGTAAGGACATCAATAAGAGAATCAAGGCTAATGACCATAGAACGTTGTTTTGGACTGTTCCCATGATCGTATTCCCAATACCCATGGTTAAGATCGATGTCAATGTTGATGCAGGTGTCACTAAGCTCGTCGGCATCAATGCCGCATTACCGATAACCATTTGGATCGCCAATGCTTCCCCAAATGCGCGAGCCATTCCGAAAACAACTGCCGTTAAAATCCCAGGGACAGCTGCTCGTAAAACAACTTTATAGATCGTTTGCCAGCGTGTTGCACCTAAAGCTAAGGATGCCTCACGGTAGTGCCGAGGGACTGCCCGTAACGCATCGACAGTCATCGTAGTCACTGTTGGCAAAATCATGATAAATAGGACAAAGGTCCCCGCCAAGATCCCAAACCCTGTACCGCCAAAAACAGAACGGACTGCTGGTACAATGACAGACAAACCGATAAAACCATAAACTACAGAAGGAATACCGACTAATAGTTCGATGACAGGCTGCAAAATCTTCTCTCCGTTACGAGGGGAGATCTCCACCATAAAGACTGCTGCACCGATCGCAAATGGTGTTGCGACGATTGCTGATAGGAAGGTTACGAAGAACGAACCAAGGATCATCGGTAAAGCACCTACTAATGGTTGGCCATCAGGACCAACAGCACTTGGATTCCATTGCGTACCAAACAAAAAGTCGAAAACATTGACTTTGTCTACAAAGAATGTCGCTAATCCACGGCTAGCAACGAAATAAAAAATGGAGATCACAACCAATACAATCAACGCAATACATAGAAAGCTAACCAGCTTTCCTCTTTGTTCCATTCTTGCGCGCTTGGATTTTTTTGTTAACACTTCTTTTACATTTTCCACGAGGGTTCCTCCTCAAAAATCAAACTAAACTCATAACCATTAGTTTATCGGTTCAACATCAATTTCTGTTAAAGCTTGTGTAAATTTTGTGTAAAGATTACTCGACGATGTTGCCTTCCCAATCTCTTTCCACCTGCATGATGGAAATTGGAATATAACCCAGATCCCCGACGATATGCTCTTGGACTTCATCAGAAAGCATATATTCGAGAAATTCAGCGGTCAATCCCGTTGGTTCTCCTTTTGTATACATATGCTCGTAAGCCCAAACTTTCCAATCATTGGTCGTTACATTTTCAATCGTTGGTTGAACCCCATCGATCGAAAGGACGTTGACTTCATCTGTCACATAAGAAAATGCAACATAACTGATGGCGCCTGGTGTATCTGAAACGATCGAACGGACCATCCCACTAGAATCTTGCTCTTGGGAAGGAATCGCTGTTTCACCATCCATGATCCATTTTTCAAACGTACTTCTCGTGCCGCTTCCAGTCGCCCGATTCAACAAAACGATGGGCAGATCATTTCCGCCAACGTCACGCCAATTTGTAATATTTCCTAAGAAGATATTTTTTAAGTCCTCTGTTGAAATATCCGTGATCCCGACGCCTTTGTTGACGATCGGTGTGATACCCACCGTTGCCACTCGGTGGTCAACGAGTGCATCCGCATCGATCCCTGGCTTTTCTTCTGCAAACAAATCAGAATTCCCAATATCGACTGCGCCTGCTTGGACTTGACTTAACCCAGTGCCGCTCCCGCCTCCTTGGACATTGATAAATCGCCCAGGATTTGAGTTTTGAAATTCTTCCGCAACGGTTTCTACGAGTGGCTGCAAGGCAGAAGACCCGACTGCTGTGATCGATTCTCCTCGATCTGCCCAGCTTGCACATCCTGAGAGTAAAATAACCAATCCGATGATAGGACTTAGAAGTTTTAATTTTTTCATCATAACGCTCCTTGTACTTTCGAAAGTCATTGATTGTAAAAATCAATTATTTTCATTTTACCATTAGTTGAAATCAATGAAAATTATTATTTGCTTTTTTTTCTTGAGCTGAGTCTGTCCCTTTATTTAAAACGCTTTTTTTCTTTTACAAAATAACTATTTTGTAAATAAAATGACAAGATTTCTTAATTAAATTACGTGCATCCAGAAGGTATGCTGTGCTATACTGTGAGAGGAAACGTATTTTAAAAAGAACATAATTATTAATCTTGCTTCCCCAATCAAGTACAATATGTTGTTATGTTCAGCGTTTTCACGATTTCATCAACATTTCCCCAAAATGTCTGTTGAGTCGAAACGGCAGAAAGAAGCATTCCTATGCATCTTCTGCCGTCTTTTTTTTTATTCTAATTCACTTAACCATGCCGCCATCTGCTCAATGATGGCTTCTTGTTGTGCTTCATTTGGTAGATCCGCTGCTGCTTCTCCTTTTTGTAACCCATAGGTACCAAAGCCAGCATGATTGCCGCCTTCGATCGTTTGGAACGTCGTAGTTTCTGGAAGGAGGCTGCGGGCAGCTTGCCAATTTTCTTGATTCACTACTTGGTCTTGACTGCCTGAGAGTGACAACACAGCAATCGATTGATCAGCTAAGGATCCTTTTTCATCTGGGTAGCTAGCAAAGAAAAAGACGCCTTTTAATTCGTTGTCATTTTCAGCCAACTGATTCGCTGCAAAACGGCTTGCCATGACGCCACCTAATGAATGACCGCCAATGACATAGGAGCTATGGGGAATTTCTTCCAAGACCTCTTCTGCACGATTGCCTGCTAAAACAGCCATGTTAAAGGGCATTTTAACGATCGCGACAGGATAGCCTTTTTCCGCTAAACCTGCTGCCCATACACTATAGCTTTCGGCATCGACAAGCGCACCAGGATAGAAAATAACCAAAGGCTTTTCTTCATCTCCAGCAAAATAGAGGACATTTCCCTCATCATCTGCCTCTTTCGCAGCTCTAACTGCAGCATCCACTGTTGGGTAATGCAGTTGTTGCCAACCGACCCAACCGGCAATAGTTAAAATAACAATGGTGATCAATACACCGATCAAGACTTTTGTTCTTTTTCTCATCATGTCCTCCTGCAAAAAGAAGATCAGGAAAGGATGGCAGACGAAACTTGCGGGTCCATCATCTCCTGAATCTTTTTATAAGTGTTTCCAATTTTTATCGGTGAGCCAGCGCCAATAGTTCTCGTGCATGTTCAATTGTTAAATCGGTGATTTCTGCACCTGAGAGCATACGGGCGATCTCAGCCACTCGTTCTTCTTCTGATAATTTACGGACATGGGTTTCTGTCCGACCTTCTTGAATTGCTTTTTCGATAAAATATTGATTGTCCGCCACAGCCGCTACTTGCGGCAAGTGGGTGATACACAAGACTTGCGAATTCGCAGCGATCTTGGCGATTTTTTCGGCGATCGCCTGAGCTACTCGGCCACTGACCCCAGTATCCACCTCATCAAAGACAATACTAGTGATTCCTTGCTTGCGGGAGAAAATCGATTTAAGCGCTAATAAGATTCGAGAAAGCTCTCCTCCAGAAGCAACTCGCACTAACGGTTTCATGCCTTCACCGGGGTTGGTGGTCAAATAAAACTCCACGGTATCAAAGCCGCTACTGCTTAACTGTTTTGAGCCAGATGCAAACCGTACTTCAAATTGCGCGTGCTCCATATACAGCTCTTTTAACTCTTGAACGATTTCTTTTTCTAAACGATGAGCCAATTCACGTCGTTTGACGTGCAAGGCTTCCGCCAGCTGCCAAACTGCTTCAGCTTTTTGGGCAAGCTCTTCTTCTAATTGCTCCAACTGACCTTCTGTATAGGCAGACTCGCTGATTTCTTTACTGATCTCATCATAATAAGCAAGAATCACAGGAATTGACTCCCCGTATTTGCGCTTCAATTGACGAATCGTTTCCAGCCGTGAAATGACTTCTTCCAGTCGGCCTTCATCTAATTCAAGGTTGTCGACTTGCCGCGAAATATCAGTGGCTGCATCTTGCAACAAGTAATACGCACTTTGGATCGCTTCACTGATTTTTTCATACGCAGGATCAAGATGGGCGATCGACTGGATCTCTGATAATGCCACACTGACTCCATCTAGGCTATTAACTTCTTCGGCGGATAGAGAGCCATAGCTTTGCCCTAAAGCATCCACGATTTTTTGATAATTGGTCAGTTTTTCTCGTTCATCGATCAGCTGCTCTTCTTCATTTTCCATCAATTCCGCTTGGGCGATCTCTTCTTGTTGAAAACGCAGCATGTCCATTCGCTGCACATAGAGCTGTTCATTTTCTTGAATGGTCCGCACATGTTTTTCTAAGGAGCGATAGGCTTGATAGGCTTGACGGTAACTTGCAAGTTCCGCTTTAAAGGCATCATCTCCAAAACCATCCATCAACGCCAAATGTTTTTCTGGCTGCAGCAGTTCTTGATGCTCATTTTGTCCTTGGATATCAACTAAAAACAAGCCGATTTGGCGCAAAACCGACAAGGTAACAGTTCGACCATTAACACGACAAATAGTTTTACCCGATTGAGAGATATCCCGTTGCACGATCAGAACTTCCTCTTCATCAATACCCAGATCTGCGGTCAGCTCTTTGAACTCCATCTGATTCGGCCATTCAAAAATCCCTTCCAAACGGCATTTTTCTGCGCCTTGACGCAAATAGTCACTGGATCCTCTGCCACCTGCTAGTAAGCCCATCGCATCGATAATGATTGATTTCCCAGCACCTGTTTCACCTGTTAGAGCCGTCATCCCCTCATGAAAAGACAGGTGCAAGTTGGAGATAATCGCAAAATTTTGGATCGACAATTCTAAAAGCATCCCTTGCCTCCTCTTTTATACGTAACGTTGGAAATCCTTGAATAGGTTCTCGGTATCTGCTTCTGTTCTAGTGATCATCAAGACGTTGTCATCATCGTTTAGCGTGCCAAATAATTCTTTGGCATAACGCTTATCAATCAAATTCGCCAAAGCCGAAGCATTGCCAGGCAGTGTGCGCAGGATCACAAATTTGTCCATTCGATCGACAGAAACAAACGCCGTTTTTAGGATTTTATCTAGTTTACCACTCACGTCTTCCGTTGTCTCTTGTGGAATACTATAGCGATAGCCGCCTTTTTGGGAAGGAACTTTCACTAACTTCAATTCCTTGATATCCCTTGATATGGTTGCTTGTGTGACTGAGACGCCGCGATCTTTTAACAACTCGACAAAATCTTCTTGTTTCTGAATATCTTGTTCACTTAACAATCGTGTAATCAAGCGATGCCGTTCTTTTTTTCTCATCTCTTGTTCCTCCTGAATGAATTCCTACTAATTTTATCCTATTTTGCGCAAGAAAGAAAGAGAGCCGACAAGTAAAATGTCCACTCTCTTCCATTCTTTATTTTGGTTGATGAAAGGTCTCATGTGCTGATGCAACAACTTTCGGGATGTCGATCCCTGCTGCGGTGCCTTCTTGCAGGCTTTTCTTTAAATGTACGATAAACTCGATATTCCCTTCGCCACCAGTGATTGGTGAAAAACTTAGGTTTAATACATCGAATTTTGTTTTCTTAGCGAATGCCAGTACTTCCTCCAACACTCGTTCATGGGTTTTGGGGTCACGAACGATCCCATTTTTTCCGACCGCTTCTTTGCCCGCTTCAAATTGTGGTTTGATCAGCGCCATCACTTCGCCATCCGCTACCAAAATATCATAAAGGGGAGGTAAGATCAGTTTAAGTGAAATAAAAGAAACATCGATCGTAGCAGCTTCAGGAAGACCATCCAGGAAGTCTGTTGGTTTTGCATAACGGAAGTTGACCCGTTCCATTACGATCACTCGCTCATCTTGCCGCAGCTTCCATGCTAACTGATTGTAACCGACATCCAGTGCATAGCTTTTTTTGGCGCCATTTTGCAACGCCGCATCAGTAAAGCCACCGGTGGAAGCGCCGATATCTAAAATGATTTTATCGGTTACGTCAAAATCAAAAACTTTGAGTGCTTTTTCTAACTTGAGACCACCACGAGAAACATAAGGCAGCTTCTTCCCTTTGATCTGCAGCAGTGTATCTGCGGCAATTTTTTCTCCAGGTTTATCTAGGCGCTCATTGTTTTTTTCTTTGTACACCAATCCAGCCATCACTCCTCGTTTGGCTTGCTCGCGGGTCTCAAAGAGGCCTTGCTGGACAGCTAAAACATCTACTCGTTCTTTCTTCATGCGTTCCCTCGAATCTCAAATCGTTCCACAAATGCCAATAAAACATCCTGCGTAAATTGACCGTATTGGCTTAATTGTGCCAGAATTTCTTTGGCTTTACCCAATTCTTCAGTCAAGGCTTGCTGCGCGCCTGCTAAGCCAAGTAAAGCAGGATAGGTACTTTTCGCCAACTCGTCATCTCGGCGGACAACTTTGCCTAGCTCTTCGGTCGTACTAGTGGCATCTAACAGATCGTCGCGAATTTGAAAGGCTAACCCAATATGTTGGGCAAAGAGATCCAATTCATGCAGAACCTCTTCCGTCTGGTCGGCTAAGACACCACCAGCAATCACCGCAAAGCGGATCAATTCTCCAGTCTTTCGTTCATGGATTGACATCAGCTCCTCAAGACGAAGCGCTTGGTTCTCCCCTTGAATATCAGCTGCTTGGCCGGCAACCATCCCTTGCGTGCCCGCTGCTTTACTCAACTGCTGCAGCAGCAAGACTTTTTGATTGGCTTCGATTTCCGCCATAGCGACTAATTGAAACGCAGCCGTCAAAAGACCATCTCCAGCTAAAATCGCTAAAGCTTCACCAAAAACCTTATGGTTGGTGGGTTTGCCTCGACGCAGATCATCGTTGTCCATTGCTGGCAGATCATCATGGATCAGCGAATACGTATGCAGCATTTCTAGGGCTGCTGCACACTGGTACACCGCGGTATTGATGGGTTTGTGAAAAGCGGCGACTGTTGCTGCCAATAAAAGCGGGCGAATGCGTTTGCCGCCAGCTTGGATCGAATACTGCATGCTTTCAAATAGTCGTTGATCAGAAGTGTGTTCTTTGACAAAACGTTCCATAACTTCTTCGATCAATGGGGCGTGTTCTTTCGTAAATTCCTTCAAAGCACTCATTGGCTTTCCTCTTCAAAGGGGACTTCTTCATTGGATTCAGTCATCATTTTTGTTAAGGATTTTTCCGCTTTACTCAAGGTGTCCTTGCATTGCTTGCTCAAAACCATGCCTTTTTGAAAAGCATCTAACGCTTCTTCCAATGGAACATCGCCTTGTTCCAAACGGGTTACGATTTGTTCTAATTCTTGTAATGATTCTTCAAATGTTGGATTTGCCATGATTAACTCCTTCTGTACTAATAACTTCGACCAGTGCTTGGCCATCTTGGTAATGGATCGTCAGCTGATCTTCTGGCTCGATCGCATCAATCGATTTGATCACCTGCTCATTTTTCGTGGTATAGCTGTAGCCGCGTCCCATGATTTTTAGTGGGCTTAACAAATCAAGGGATTGGACTGCATTTGCAAATTGATTTTCTTTTGCCGCATAAATATCTTTCATGGCTTTCGTTAAGCGTTGAGAAAGATAGCTGACCTCTTGATTGCTGGCTTGTAATCGCGCTTTTGGTTGTTGCTGGGCCAACCGTGAAATCAATTGCTGTGCCTGGCGATCCTTGTCATAAAGCAAGGTTTGCAAGCCTTGCTGCATCCGCTGCTGCAACTGATCGAGTTTGATGGACTGTGCCTCATACAAGCGCTCTGGTTGTCGAAAAACATACGATCCAATCACTCGCTGATAGCGTTCTTGTTTGTACTGGATCTGGTGCATAAATGCTTGCTCTAATCGGGCTTGTCTTTCTTCGATCCGCAAAATCTCCTCCGACAGCACTGGCACCGCTAATTCGGCAGCGGCGGTCGGAGTTGCCGCCCGTACATCCGCCACTAAATCGGCAATCGTCGTATCGGTTTCATGCCCCACTGAAGAAATAATGGGGGTTTTTGCATCAAAAATGGCTCTTGCCACTCGTTCTTCATTGAAAGGCCAGAGGTCCTCGATCGATCCACCCCCACGTCCGATGATCATCGTATCAAAGGTCCCATCGGCTTCGACTCGTTGGATATTTTTCACCACATCATCCGCAGCTTTATTGCCTTGTACCACGGTTGGATACAAAACGATCTGAGCAATGGGGTAACGCCGCTGTGTCGTCGTGATGATATCTCTGATCACCGCCCCACTAGGACTGGTCAAAACTGCGATGCGTTTCGGGTATTTCGGCAAGGACTGCTTCGGTGCAGAAAATAAACCTTCTGCTGCCAATTTCTGCTTTAATTGTTCATAGGCTTGATACAGAGCGCCGACACCGTCTGGTTCCATATGTTCGATCACCATCTGGTAATTTCCGCTTGCCTCATACAGAGTGATACGCCCAACCGCCATGACTTTCATGCCCTCTTCTGGTTGAAAGCGCAACTTGTCAAAAGCGCCTTTGAACATGACGGTCGAAATTTTTGCACCATCATCCTTCAAACTAAAGTATTGGTGATTGGGGCGACGACGAAAATTGGAGATCTCCCCCGTCAAATAAACCCGCTCTAGATACGGATCGACGTCAAACTTACGCTTGATATATTTTGTTAATGCGGTTACCGTTAAATATTCTTGCGCCATTTAGTTTTTCATTGTCTCCTTTGCTGCCTCGATCGTTTGGGCCATCAACATCGTGATCGTCATTGGACCTACACCTCTAGGTACCGGTGTGATATAGCTAGCGATCGGTTCGACTTCATCAAATTTCACATCGCCGATCAACTTGCCGTTGGCATCACGATTCATCCCAACATCAATCACCACAGCCCCTTCTTTTACGAAGTCTTTTGTGACAAAATGACCGCGGCCGATCGCCACGACTAAAATGTCCGCTTGTTTTGCCAACTCGGGCAGATTTTTGGTTTTTGAATGAGCAATAGTCACGGTGGCATTTGCCCCCAAGAGCAAGTGCGCCATTGGTTTTCCGACAATGTTGCTGCGACCGATCACTAAGGCATTTTTCCCTTCCAATTCGATCGCATACGCAGCAAACATTTTCATAATGCCATAAGGGGTACAAGGAATTCGGTCAGGTACACCTGCGAATAATTTTCCTAAATTGATTGGATGAAAGCCGTCGACATCTTTTTCTGGTTTGATGGCTAACAGTACTTTTTCTTCATTGATATGTTTTGGCAAAGGAAGTTGAACCAAAATTCCATGAAAGGCATCATCGTTATTGAACTGTTCGATTTCTGCTAATAATTCTGCCTCAGTAATGGATTCAGGGTAGCGGGCAACACGGGAATTGATGCCGATTTTCGCCGCAGCTAGTTCTTTATTTTTCACATAAGTCTGACTTGCTTTGTCTTCTCCAACAAGCAAAACAACTAATCCCGGTGTCACACCCTGCTCTTTTAGTGTTGCTGTCTCTGAAAGAAACGCTGCTTGCATTTTTTCAGCCAATTCTTTTCCATTGATTAATGTACCCATTCTGACAACTCCTCCAACCTGATTATACGGACTTATTTTGTAAAAAGAAACGCACCAATCGTTTGTCGATATGCTTCTTCATGTTTTCTATCATAGCATTTTCTGAAAAGAAAAACACCGTCTAAGGCTCCCTTTTTTCGGAAAAAACGAGGGTAAACCGACAAAGTGCGTGCAAAAAAACCGAACGATCAAGCAGGACCGTCAAAACAAGGCGGTTGCTCATAAATCGTTCGGTTTCTGACTCGATCGAAAAAAAGCTGATCTCTTTTGATCGATCGTGTTAGGGCTGAAAATTACTCACTTACCTGGTTGGTTTTTGTTTCTAGCTCTTGATTGACTGTCGATAAAATACCGTTGACAAACTTTCTGGACTGATCATCACTAAAAGTTTTCGCTAACTCGATCGCTTCATTCAAAGCCACACGATTCGGCACATTATCCACATAGATCATTTCATACAAAGCAATTCGTAAAATCGTCACGTCCATTTTTGATAAACGCTGGATTTTCCAACCAGCTTTTAAATGATTTTGAATGACTTCATCCAAGGCTTCTTTGTAATGACAGACACCTGCCACTAATTGATCTAAATAAACAGGCACAAAATGCTCTTGTTCTTCATCGATCAATTCATGGTGTTCCAACTCGATGGCATGCATGATGGCATCTTGTTTCGTTAAATCTTTATTAAAGTCTAGTGGAAATAAAGCTTGTAACGCCATTTTCCGTATTTCATGCCGTGATAATTCTTTACTCATTTTCTTCCTCATCGTTTCCAAATAATTCTTCGATGTCTGGTAAATCTACTTTTTCTGGCACGACTGCCACAACATGAACATTTACTTCAGCCAGTTGTACATCTGTCATAAATAAGACTTGCTGTTTGACCCGTTCTTGGATCTCCATTGCCACTTTAGGCACTGACATCCCATAAGTGATATAGCAATAGATGTCCACTTTGATCCCTGTTTCATCGATCGTTAAGTAGACCCCTTTGCCATGAGCTGCGCGACCTAATAATTCAGTGACACTGTTTGCCAGTGTTCCTCGCATCCCATAGACACCTTCCACTTTAGAAGCAGCGATCCCAATAATGATCTCGATCACTTCTGGTGCGATGACGATCTCGCCTAATTCAGGACTTGCATTTAATACAAGGTTTTTATCTTCATTCATACGTTTTTGCCTCCATTCTAAACAGCTGTACCGTATTGTTTGTAAAAAAACCGCTCGTTTTTTCCGTTTGAAGCAAACCAACGCTTGATTCAATCAATAACATCCATGGCACAGTGTTTCTTCTCGCTCTAAGTTTATCATTTTCTGCACTGAGAATCTATAATAACCCACTATTCTCAATGAATTTTCTGAAAAACAAGGTCGATGAATCAGAGAATGATCAATTCTTTCGGTGAATGTGTCAACACTTTATTACCAGTTTCGGTGATCAAAAGATCATCTTCGATACGAACGCCGCCAATTCCTGGAAGATAGATCCCTGGTTCATCTGTAATGACGTTTCCGACAACAAATGCTTTATCAGCGCGGAAGGATACATTTGGTCCTTCGTGGATCTCTAAACCAATCCCATGGCCTGTTGAATGACCAAAGGCATCTCCGTAGCCAAAGGAAGCAATGTGATCCCGAGCGATCGCATCTAGTTCAATTCCGGTCATTCCAGGTTTTGCTGCTGCCAAGACTTTTTCTTGCGCTTCAAGTACGATTTGATAGATTTCCTTCAATTTATCGCCAGGATCTCCTACTGCAAAGGTTCTAGTCATATCAGACACATAGCCTTGATAGTAACAGCCAAAGTCTAACGTGATCAGATCGCCTTGTTCGATCACTTTTTCACTGGCAACCCCATGGGGCATTGCTGAACGCAGCCCACTAGCAACGATCGTTTCAAAAGATACGCTTGTGGCACCTAATGAACGCATAAAGAAATCTAACTGATTCGCCACTTCGATTTCTGTCATTCCTGGGCGGACCATTTTCAAAATATGTTCGAATCCTTGGTCGGCGATATGACAGGCTTGTTGGATCAATGCAATCTCTTCCTCATCTTTGACTTCCCGCAAAGCCTCGATCATCCCCGATACAGGGGCAAGGGATGATTCCTCGATCAAGTCTTCTAAGACGGAGTATTCGGCAAAGCTGACGAAACTTTCTTCAAAAGCTAAGACATTGATTTCTTCCTTTTGGCAGATGGTTGCAACTTCTTCAAAAATCGGTCCGCTATTTTTTACGATCTCAAAACCTTGAGCTTGGGCAGCTGCTTGCTCTGTATATCGGAAATCTGTTACAAAAAAAGCTTTGTCCAACGTAATGACTGCTAAACCAGTTGTCCCAGTAAAGTTTGTCAAGTAACGCAAATTGTATGGGCTGGTGATCAAGAACCCATCAATCGAATCTTTTCTCATTGCTTCACGTAATTTTTCAACTCTTAACATGTATCGTTCCCTACTTTCTTGTTCTATACGATAGTATTATAACAAACTTCCAGAAAAAGCGGAAAGCAAGCGAAAAGTTTTCTAAAAAATCAAGCAATATGAATAAACGATAGAGTGCTTTAAAAAGACTGCCGTGTGATCTTTCGTTGTTCTCTTCTAAATGATGGCTTCCGTGCACAAAAAAAAGCAATTCAATCAATGAATTGCTTTTTTGATAATTATCTTTTACGTCCCAAAAAGAACGATACGACTGCCACGAAAATGACCGCACCGATAATCGCTGGCACGATAGCCATTCCAGCTACTTGCGGTCCCCAAGTGCCAAAAAGGCCTTGACCAATCGATGCGCCTACAAGTCCTGCAACGATATCAAAAATACAACCGCGTTTTTCACCTGCAATGGCACCACCGATTGAACCGATGACCGCTCCTACGATCAATGTCCATAAAAAGTGCATACTAACCCCTCCTAAACTTTCTTATAAAAAGGGTACCATATTGAGAATCAATTGGAAAAATATATGCTCTCTTGTTATTTTCTGCGAGTGAAGGCTCGTTTCAATACATCAAAAAAGCCTAATGAATGCACCATATGGTCTGGATCGACGTATTCACGAATCGCTCGCAAGACTTTTTTTGGTTCTTTTGAGGAGAAGGTATACGTGCCATTCTTTTTGGTGCGGATCGCATAGCGTGGTATCCAACGGCCTTTGAACATGACCGAAGCGATCACATAGTCGACATCTTCCCATGGGATCTGAATAAACTTGCGTTTGTCACGGTCATTGTAAAACTCAAAGGCTTTATCGCCGATCATGATTTTGCCGTACTCATTGATCCCTAAAAAAGACGTAGCATCGATCGTCAAATCCACTTTTGTATTAAGAGATTGTACCATTTGCGCTTACTCCATTCTATATCGTCTTATTATCTTATTATACGTGTTTGCAGCAGGTTTGGCGAATAAATAAAAAGGTACTTGGGTTGCCCCAAGCACCTTTCATTGAAAAGATTATAACAATCCGATCAAGTGTCCACCGATACCGACTAAGAATAGACCGATAATAATGATGATTGGAGAAACTTTTTTCTTCAATAACCACATACATAATAAAGTAAGCAATAGTGCAGCTAGACCAGGAATCAATTGATCCAAGTTGTTTTGCAATGTTGTTACTTTTGTATCAGTCAACGCACGGCCTTCAGCAACTTGTTGGAAGGCTTGTTGCAAACCAGCAGAGCCAGAAGGCAAGTTCGCCCAATCGACATAAGCACCTTCATCAAGCGGTACGCTTGAGACAACTGGCGCAAATGAGATCGATACCCAACGCTGAACGAGTGACCCCAATACGAACATCCCTAAAATTGAAGCACCTTTTGTTACATCTTGCAACAATCCGCCTGAAAGGTCATCAGTGATTTTTGAACCAGCACGATAGCCGAATTCTTGTGTGTACCACATAAATGCCCAACGGATGATGTTCCATGCAACGAAGAAGATGATTGGACCTAAGATGTTTCCAGCTAAAGCAAGAGAAGCACCTAGAGCACCTAACATCGGACGTACAGTAAACCAGAACACAGGGTCACCGACACCGGCTAAAGGACCCATCATCCCAACTTTTACCCCTTGGATCGCTACGTCATCAACAGGCGCGCCATTGGCACGTTCTTCTTCTAAGGCTAATGTTACCCCTAAGATTGGCGATGCGATATATGGGTGAGTGTTAAAGAATTCTAAGTGACGCTTCAATGCAGCGGCACGGTCTTCTTTTGTTTTGTATAATTTTTTGATTGCTGGAATCATTGAGAATGCCCAACCACCATTTTGCATACGTTCATAGTTCCATGAACCTTGAATGAAGGTAGAGCGCCATGCTACGGCTAAACGATCTTTTTTATTTAATTCAATTTTTTCTGCCATTTTTTTCTCCTCCTTCGATTCTAATAGTCATTCAAGATATCGCCTAGAGGGTCGCCAGTGTTGCTGCCGCCGCCTCCATTTGATGATCCGCCCATTTTAGTTAGGTTCAAGTAGATCAATGCGATTGCTACTGCCAAAGCACCGATAGCGATCAATGTCAATTGAGAAATAGCTGCGATAACGAAACCGATAATGAAGAATGGCCATACTTCACGAGTTGCCATCATGTTGATAACCATTGCATAACCAACGGCAACGACCATACCACCACCGATAGCCATACCATCAGTTAACCATGCAGGCATTGATTCTAAGAAGTTTTGAACAGTTGCAGCAGGAATTGCCAACAATGCAGCTGCAGGAATCGCAATACGAACCCCTTGCATACATACAGCGATCACATGCCACATTTCGATTTTACGAATGTTGCCTTCTTCAGCAGCAGCATCCATGAAGTGAACGATTGGCACAGCCAATGTACGAACGATCATTGTCAAGAACAAACCAGCAACAGCTAGAGGGATCGCAACGGCAATCGCTGTATCAACACCAGCAGTTCCTTGTCCACCTAAAACTAAAATAATTGCAGATGCAACAGACGCCAATGCAGCATCAGGTGCAACAGCGGCACCGATATTTGCCCATCCAAGTGCGATCATTTGTAATGATCCGCCCAAAATGATACATGCTTCCAAATTACCGGTCACTAAACCGATCAAAGTACACGCGACTAGCGGTTGGTGGAATTGGAATTCATCCAAGATTCCTTCCATACCAGCTAAAAAGGCAACGAGTACTACTAATACCATAGATATAATAGTCATGATAGACCTCCTATTTAGTTGAATACGTTTCTATTTATTCGCCAATTCATTTTTGGCTTTGCGTAAGATTTCGTCCATGTTGTCTCGAGAGTCATTTGGCACTTTACGCACATCGAATTTGATGCCGCGTCCTTTTAGATCTTCAAATGTCTTCACATCGTCCGTACCCATCGACAATACTTTACTTACAACAACTTTCCCAACAGAGTGAGCCATTGAACCAACGTTCACCTCAGTGATGTCAACGCCACCTTCAACTGCACGCAACACATCTTGTGGGTTTTCAAATAATAGCAAAGCTTTCGTATTCCCGAAACGAGGGTCTTTAGAAACTTCGATCATTTTATCCACTGGAATGACGTTCGCTTTTACTCCTGGAGGAGCTGCTTGTTCGATCAGTTTTTTACGCAAATCATCTTTTGCCACTGCATCAGAAACAACGATGATCCGAGATGGATTGACTGATTTTGTCCAAGCTGTAGCGACTTGACCATGTAGCAAACGAGAATCCACACGCGCAAGCACGATTTTGATTTTGCCATCGCCGAGAACAGTTCCCGGAGGAAGTGATCCTTTAGGTTGATCGTCTTGCACAGCTTTTGGTGCTGTCGCTTCTTCTGGTTCAAGCTCTTCTGGTTTGACCTTAACCCCTTCTTTAGCTGTTTCAACGATGTGCGCAGCGATTTCATGCGCAGTGTTCATTGAAAAACGTGAAGCATAGGCTTCGATCACCATTGGTAAATTCATACCAGCAACGATTGCCCATTTGTCTTTGTGATCTTCAAACAAGCTGTTTGCTTGGTTGAAAGGAGTACCACCCCAAAGATCAACTAAGAATAATACTTCTTCTTGATCGTCAAATGTAGCAATTGCTTCTTGCATTTTTGCCTTGATGTCATCTGGACCTTCACTTGGCATCAATGTAACAGCTTTAACATTTTCTTGTTCGCCGAAGATCATTGAACCAGATTGCAAAATGCCGTTAGCAAATTCTCCATGACTTGCTAGGATAATTCCTACCATCTTTTTACCTCCTATATCAAAATTGAAAAATGTGACACGAATACGAAAGAAAAAACAACATCGAAAAAATTAAGGGTGACTACCTTCTTTTTCCAAAATATCCTTCAAAAAGATTTTACGATCAGCTGGAACTTTGCGTATCTCTACTTCTATGCCTTGATTTTGCAAATAAAGCAGCGAAGCAAGATCTTGATCATTGACTGACACGAAATTAGTGATCATCCGTTTTCCCATTGAAAAGCTCATGCCGCCGATATTGACGGAACGAATGTCAATGCCTCCTTTGACCAGAGTCACGACATCTTGAGGGTTGGTAAATAATAACATGACTTTTTGCGTATTAAATAATGTGTTATGAGCCACCTCAAGCATTTTTGCTACTGTCACCACATTGGATTTGATTCCTGGTGGAGCAGCTTCTTTCAAGAGAAACTTCCGTAATTGGTCATTTGCGACCTCATCACTGACCACGATGATTCGATTGATACCAGTCATTTTCGACCAAGCTGTGGCGACCTGACCATGAATCAACCGATCGTCGATTCGGGCAAGACGTATATCCATTCCCATTGTGCAAGCCTCCTACATCCATCGATCCGCTTTTCATATTGAGGATCTGTTCTTTTTTCAATCACCTCCTGTATCCACTTATATAGAAGCAAGAAGCGTGCCAAGTTTATTCGATACACTATTCTTGAAAAAACCTTAAGAATCAGCATTCGGACAATACACTAAAAAAGATACACTAAAAAATACTGTATCTTTTTTAGTGTATCTGTATTATTTGCAGGATTTAAAAATACATTTCTTTTTCGTGATGGTTTTTGATCAGCTCCAGCAGGTAATACTCTTCTGTCTTCGGCACTTCGATATTCATCAAGCGCGAAAATGATTGGACATGCACATGCAATTGGCCGTAAAGAGGATTCTCCTCCATCGCTGCTAAATCAATTTCAGAAACAGTCAATGGTTGACGCAATAAGATCCGCTCCAGCATACCTGCGCCATGCATCACAAAATTGATCTGAAAGCCTTGCTGCGCCCCTACCAAATCCAAATCGTGAATGATCTCTTCGCCAAATTTCCACAACGGCTCTACCACTTTTTTCGCATTGATATAGGTAAAGTTTTCCTCTAAATACCGAACACAGATTTCCTTTGCCTGCCGATCATCTAGCTGCACTTCATCTTCAAAACTCAAATCGTTTTCCAATAAGATATCATCCAACAAAAGATCAACATCTTGGTCGATAAAACGTTCTAATGAAATAAACGGTGCATCGATATGCGGATCAATGATCCCCGTTGCGGCAATCAGCCGGTAGCGCTGTTGAATCTGATCCAAGTCCGTTCTCAGATCCGCCACCGATAAGGTCACTACGTCAACATTTTGATTTTGACGTTTTGACAATGAGCTTTGGATCAATTCTTTGATGCGCTGCGCTGTCCCTTTTCCCGAAGCGCAGACCGCTAGAATCGCTTTAGGGTGGTGGTTTTGTGTCACTGGTTCTTCCACAGTGACCGCTCCGTATCCGCGGAACTTCCGTAATGAATCATAGAGCTGATCGAGGTCCGTGCCGATCACTGATGCTTTACGGACCGTCTCAAGGACGATGGAGGTAGTCACCATATCGACTGTTCGAACAGCCACACCCGTTTCTCGCTGGATTTCATTATTAAAGGTCGCTAAGGACCCCATATCGACTAAGAGGATCACCCCACTGCCGTCATTGACTGCTCGTACACTATCCACGATTTTTTTCAACGCCACAGCCGGTGGCATATCTAATGGCATGTCCACCGCTGTCACTTGATCGACTTCCAACAGCTGCTTGACGACTTGTACCATACTACTAGCCGTACTGTTGCCGTGAGCTGCCACAACGACACCAATTTTCCCAGAGGAATGTGTCGTACGCAGTGAAACCAATAGAACTGCCAAGTAATAGGATTCACTTTCAGGAATCGCCACGTGAAAGCTGTCGCCGATGAAGTCGCGGACTTCTTTGGCAACTTCGAACTCTTGGGGGTAATCCGCCACCATTTGACGAATGTTGTCGTTGGTTTGCCGTTCTTCTCCCAAATGGATCTTTTTCAAAAAAGAACTGATATGCAAACTCATCGCGTAAATAAAGTTTTGCTGGAAATCGTAATTTAACCGTTTCCGAACCATCTCATAAATTTGATTTGTTACACTGATCACTTTCTGATCGACAAATTCACTTAGTTTATTAACAGAATTAAAAGAGAAGCCGTGATCTTTATAAAAAGATTTCAAATGAACATTGATATCGGTTGAAATAAAATGATTGATTGCTTCTTGATCCAAACCATCTGCTTTTAATAAGGCTGCTTTATCCCCGATGATGTCGTAGAGATTGTAAGGCAATTCATAGGAATCTGATTGAATATTGTTTAAGTTTTGATTCGGTTGAATGCTGATCTTCGGTTCAAGGATTTTAGAAAGCTCCGCCAGCTCATTGCGGCGATTCCCCAAAACGATCAATCCTGAACGAATCCCTTCTGGCAAATCGATCAAATCGATCTCAATCTCATCTTGTTGCATATGATTCAAAAAGCCCCGGGCACAGACGAGCTGGACATTGGATTTCAATTGACCGATATTCCCAAAACTGACACTGCCGATCAACGCTTTGACTACATCTTCTGTCAAGGTGATCGTCCGCTGAATACGGGACGCCTCTTGCCCGACTAACACCCGAACGAGATCGACTTTTTCTGATGCGGGTCGTTTCTCAAAGAAGGGCAGTTGAATATTGATAGGAATGCGTCGGGTAAAGGTATCTAATAGCGTTGAGTTGGGGTCTTCGGTAGTGGCTCCAACGATTCGGACATTCGCTTGATGATTTTTGCCCGTTTCCCCTAAACGACTAAACGTTCCATGGTCCATAAAGTAAAAAATCATTTCTTGCCCTTCTGGCGGTAATCGATGGATCTCATCGAGAAACAACATACTCTCATCCGCTTGATCAATAATACCGATCTTCTCTTGATCGGCACCCGTAAAGGCCCCCCGTACATAACCAAACAAATGGCTCATCAAAAGCTCTGGGTTATTTGCATAGTCTGCACAGTTAAAGACGATCAATTCTTTGTCATCGGCAATTACTTGATTGCTTTTGGCAAACTGAAACATTGCATGGGCAAAGTAGGTTTTCCCAGAACCAGTAGGCCCTGTGATCAAGCAGTTTAGCCCTTTTGGCGGATACAAGATCGCTGCTTTCGCCTGCTCAACGGCATTTTTCATACTTCCGTTGGCACCGATGATCGTCGCAAAAATATCTCGGTCAGAGGGTTTTCCTTGTACCCGTTGAGGGAAGGCTTTTTCTCTTTGCGGGCGACTTTCTTTGTAGCTTGGCACATACTTTTCCCTACTGCTGGGATCGACCCCTGCCGCCCAGTAGCGAACAGGCCGCGAGTCGCTTTTTTCGACGCGCCCTTCTTTGACAAGCTTATTTAAATCCTTACTGGCATTACTGCGCTGAATGGCTAAATGATCGGCAACTTCTGAAGTAGACAACCCTTTCTTTTCCCCTAAGCCGCTCATCGTATTTTCGACGATATATTGATAAATCCGTTCAATTCGCTTGCCCAACAGCTTCGCCTCCTTGTTTTTTCCACTTGAATACTTTACTCATTTTTCTATAAAAAAGCAACTTTTTTTCCGTACAGAAAAAGCAAAATACTTTGTTCGAAAGAGCAATAGAACGTCCTATCACATGCTACTCTCAGCATAAAGCATTTTGCCAAAAAAAGATATTCAAAAGTCAGGATGCGTTAGGCTTTTTCATTGGGAATGAACGCTGGTACCTTCTCAGGAAACCATTGCAGTTCTTTTTGCATCCAAATCACATCGTGCCATTGATTGAACTTATAGCCGACATGCGCAAAATCAGCAACTTTCCGATACCCAAGCTTCTCATGAAAAGCCTCGCTTTGTTGATTGCCTCCTGTAATGCATGCAGTCAGATTGACCACGTTTTGCGCTTTTAATTTTTCTTCAAGCGCTTGATAAAGAGCGGTGCCGAGCCCTTTTGCTTTGGCATCCGGTGCTAAATAAACGGTTACTTCAACGGTCCAATCGTACGCAGCCCGTTCTTTATAGGCTGACGCATAGGCATAACCGACGATTTCACCAGCCTCTTCTGCAACGAGATACGGGTAGCGTTTCAAGGTCTTGGCGATGCGTTCCGCGAATTCTTGAACCGATGGCACCTCCGTTTCAAAAGTAATCGGTGTCTTTTCTACATAATAAGCATAGATTGCTGTCAAGGCTTGGGCATCTGCAATCGTGGCAGAACGTATCGTCATAGAATCCCTTCTTTCAGTAAATTTTTTCCCAGTATACTCTTTCTGAACAAAAAAAACAATCCGCTTTTGACGGATCGTTTCCTAGTGATAAATGATTTAGCGGGCTTTTTCAGCTCCGCAATACACGGTAAGATGCTGTGGCAGTACCGCTACTGTGATTGGCAATTCAGGTCCTGGATCACCATCGACATTTGTTTCGATCGTTGCCCCATCCGTCAAACGAATCGCAGCTTTATCAAAGGTTTGATAGCCAAGAACATCATTTGATTCTGTCACCCCTTTGAGAAGCTCTGGGACACTTTTGACGGTCTCCCAAAGATTCGTATCCTTCAAGTAGATCAGATGTAATTTGCCGTCATCGGTACTCGCTTTAGGCAAAAGAGATTCGAAACCGCCGATCGTATTGGATGACCCAACGATCATCGTACTGCTTTCCACAGCGATCGTCGTTTTTTCCCCATTATTTTCGGCGGTCACTTCAAACGGATGACTTTCATTTTTCCGCACTTCCCGCAGACCAGAAACAAAATAGGCCATTTTTCCCAGCTTGGTTTTTTCTTCGACCTCTACGTTGTTGATCGCTGCTGGAATCATACCGATCGCCACCACATTGGTAAAATAGTCTTGATTGACCTGACCAATATCGATTTTTCGGGTGTGATCCACTGCAAATGATTCGATGGCTTCCTTAGGATCTAGTGGAATCGCTAATGCTCTGGCTAAATCATTTACTGTTCCCAGCGGGAAGAAACCAAAATTTGGTCGTTTGTCATGAGGGGCTAAGCCATTGACCGCTTCATTGACGGTACCATCACCGCCCATTGCAAAGACACTGTCAAAATCTGCTGCCGCTTCAGAGGCAAAACGTGTGGCATCTCCTTCTTTTTCGGTATGCTTGACCACGACTTCTGAAAAAGCTTCCCGCAGCTTTTCTTCTGCCAGCTGCTCATATTCTTGGGCCTGTTCCCCACCAGAGCTTGGATTGACGATCAATAATGCTTTCATAAAACAGCCTCCTTGTTTGGGTTCATTTTCTATGAATCCAGTATAACAAGTTTCACGAAACCTGTCTTAAACGACCTCCGCCTATCCCCTACAAAAAAAGCACAGCCTAATCAGACTGTGTTTTTTTCGAGTACTCACTTCATTTTATTAAACCAATCGTTTACGCAAACGCCCAGAAATAAAATCAATGATCGTGACCGTCACCACGATCCCTAATAAAATGATCCCTACACGGCTCCATGAACGCGCATTGATGGCAAAGATCATCGGTGTACCGATCCCACCTGCCCCTACGATCCCTAAGATCGAAGCTGAACGGACAGCCAGTTCAAATCGATACAAGGTAAAAGAAAGAAATTCTGGGATCAGTTGCGGCAATGTCGCAAAGCCTAATACATCCCAGCGGCTTCCTCCCGCACTAATGACGGATTCCGAGGGACCATGGTCCATGTTTTCGATCGCTTCGCTGTAAAGCTTTGCCAGCATCCCAATGGAATGGACACTGACCGCCAAGACACCAGCAAAGGAGCCCGGACCTACCGTTTTGATAAACATGATGGCTAAGACGATTTCTGGAAACGTTCGAATCGCCGTCAGCACGATTTTCCCAAATCCCGATAACCAGCGAGGGCTGTTTTTGCTGCGCGCCGCCCAAAAGGCAAAAGGAATACTTAAAATCGATGACAAAAAGGTCCCAACAAAGGCAATCGCGACGGTTTCGATCATCAGACTGATCAAATCTTCGCCATCACCGGTATAAACATAGCCCCAATCAGGATGGATCAGGCCATAAAAGATCGAGCCGACAATTTGACCGACATTTTCTTTAACACCAGCAAAAGGCACGCCAGCAAAAGCCCAGATATAAAGGAGGATAACGACTACAGCGATCAGCCAATTCCTTATTTTTTTCTTTTTCGGTTCTGCTGGCAACATCATAATAATCGCTCCCTTAATCTATTACTAATGGTATCAATCACCAAAACAACTGCAAAAATCACTAAGACGATGATCGACGTCTGGTCATATCGAAATTGGCTTAAAGATCGTTGTAAGAAAACACCGATTCCGCCTGCGCCGATATACCCAAGAATCGTCGATGCCCGCACATTGATCTCAAAGGCATAAAGCAAGTAACTAAGAAAATGACTCATGACTTGCGGTACGACTGCATAGCGGATGATATCAAACTTCGATCCTCCAGAAGCCGTGATCGCTTCGATCGGCCCTTCATCAATCGTTTCAATCGATTCATAAAACAATTTGGTGATCATCCCAAAAGAAAACACAGAGATGGAGATCACCCCTGCAACGGGACCAATTCCGACAATGGCAACAAATAAAGCTGCCAGCATCAAATCAGGTACCGTCCGAATGATATTCAAAACAAAACGGAAACAACCACTGATCCAATGATTGGTCATGATATTTCGTGCTGCTAAAAGTGAAAACGGAAAGGCCGCCAGTGCACCAAAGGTTGTGCCGATGATCGCCATTTGGATCGTTTGCAAAATCGGCTCAACAATGATTTTGGCATATGCCCAATCAGGATGAGCCATCTTTTGTAAGATGACATTCATTTGACTGCTATTGCTAAAGAACCGTGCCAAATCAACACCTGAAATAGAGCCGCTAACGAACAATACCACTAAAAAAATGACGAGCCAAAGAACATTTTTCCATAGTCCGCTGCGTTTCGGCAACGTATTTGTCGTCATTGTCCCGCCCCTTCCTGCTCTTCCATGATCTCGCTGCCATAAATCTGTTTCAATCGCTGATCGGTCGCTTCACTGACAGGGCCATCAAAAACCAAGCCTCCGTCTCGCAACCCGATGATCCGCGTGCCGTATTCTCTAGCTAATTGGACAGAATGTAAATTGACTACGATGGTGATCCCCAGATCTTGATTGATCCGTTTTAAGTCATTCATGACTTTTTCAGTGGTTAACGGATCCAATGAAGCAACTGGTTCATCCGCTAAAATAATCTTCGGCTCTTGCGTCAACGCCCGGGCAATCGAAACCCGCTGCTGCTGACCGCCAGACAATTCATCGGCTCGGGTATAGACTTTTTCTGCTAAATTGACGCGCTGCAGTGATTGATACGCCAACTCTTTGTCCGCTTGCGGAAACAGACCCAGCAGCATTTTGAGCGTGGGATGATAAGCCACCCGCCCCGTTAAGACGTTTCGCAAGACACTCGAACGTTTCACCAAATTGAAGCTTTGGAAAATCATGCCAATGTCTCGACGAATCAAGCGCAGCTCTCTTCCTTTTGCTTTTGTGATCGACTTGTTATCGATTAAAATCTCCCCACTCGTGATCTCGTGCAGTCGATTGATGGAGCGCAGCATCGTCGATTTACCTGCACCGGATAAGCCCACTACGATGACAAATTCCCCTTTTTTGATATCGATGTTCAAGTCCTTCAACCCCAACACCCCATTTGGGTATTGCTTGGTCACATTCTGAAATGAAATAATCGTTTCGTTCTCTAGAGCCATGATTCTCCTACTTTCTTTCCATTAGGTAAAAATTGCTGTCCATTCGAAAAGGGTACCTCAACTACCGGTACCCTCCCGATCTATTCATCTATTAATTATTGTCCGACTTGTTCCGCATACTCTCTTACGATGTCGAAATTGCTGTCTTGTGAAACAACGTATCCTTCATGAGAGTAAATATCAGAGATGATTTGTTTTCCTTCTTCATCTTTTCCGATCGCGATAAAGGCATCTTGGATTTTTTTGTCCCACTCTTCACTCATATCGCTGCGAACACTGATCGTATCGTTCGGAATCGGTTCGGTAAAGTACATTGGTTCTACCTCATCCATGATTTCTGGGTAATCATTTTTGACCGTGTTACGGGCATCTTCAAAAACGAACGCCGCATCAACGTCGCCATTCAAGACAGATAAGACCGCTTGGTCATGGCCTTTGACTTGAACAGTCGTCACATCCGTATTGATATCGATGCCTGCTTTTTTCATTTCTGCTACTGGCCAAACATAACCGGCAGAAGAAGTAACATCTTGCGTGGCAATCGTTTTGCCTTTTAAATCTTCCAACTCTTTGATGTCGCTGCCGCTTTTTACGACGATCATTGAACGATAGCTATCAACCAATTCATCCGTTGATTCGCCACCAGGCTGCTTGATGCCATAACGCTGTGCTTGCAACAGTACTTTAACATTGCTTTGTTCATTTGCTAAAACATAGGCATTCGGCGGTAAAAAGCCGACATCTACTTGTTTCGAAGCCATTGCTTCGACGATTGTATTGTAGTCAGTGGAAACACTTACTGTGACTGGAATCCCCAATTCATCACTTAACAATTGCTCAAGTGGTTTTGCTTTTGCTTCTAATGTTTCTGCTGCTTGTGATGGAACAAATTGAACGGTCAACTTTTCTGGTACATATCCTGCGTCCTCAGCCGCCGAGTCAGTACTTGCTCCACCTGAGCCACATGCCGCCAGCGTAACTGCTGCCACCAAACCTAAACCAAACATTGCCGTTTTCTTCCAAACTTTCATCACTTTTTCTCCTTTTCATTAAAAAAATCGAACTCATGGAATTCCGAACTTTCCTTTTTGATTATAAAAAACCATCGAATTAAAAACAATCTTTTTCGAATTACGAACGTTTTATTTTTTGAAAATGTTCGTGTTTTGACCGAAATCATTCGTGAGCACATTCTCAATAATCAACGTTTTTCGAAAGTTTCTTTCCATTTGTTCTACTTCCTCAGAGTATCAAATGAATATAAGGTTTGTGTTGTCAACGTGTAAAGATTCTGTTAACAGCAAAAGGAACTTTGTGAACAACAAAGCATGGACATACTCGTCATTCTTACCCCGAGTGCACAAATTTTCTTGAAACGTCTAACCAGAAGATGACCGCACACTTTTTTTTACGAAACAATACAAAAAAAGCAGAGGATTCCCTTAAGAACCTCTGCTTTTGACCTCATTCTCTTACTGTAAAAAGAGTCATTTACCCTTGATCCGTTGGCAGCTGCAACAAGAGTACATGCTCGTTCTCAATCATTTCACCCGTCAAAACAAAGCCATTGCGTTCGTAAAGCTTCGTTGCGATCTCGTTGCCATCCACAGCGGAGATCCTTAATTCTTGCGCTTGGATATGGGTTTTGAACCAATCTAACCCAGCAAGAAACGCCTGAGTGCCTAACCCTTGATTTTGGAAATTTTCTGCGATCATAAACCGCTCGATCCACCACGAAGCTTTTGGATAATCCTCATCCGCCTCGTAAAAACTAAATAGGATAAAGCCGACCATTTCCTCACCATTGTATAGGGCAAATGCCTGACGAGGTTCCTCATAGATCGCCTCTAACATTGAGTACCAATTGGGCGCAACAAAGTCTTCTTGCTCCTTCGTTGTCTTCAAATTCATGCACGCACGATAGTTTTCCTTCGTGATTTCTTTTAATTGAATCATTGCTTATCTCCTTATCTAAGCCATTATAAATAACTATTTCGTTAAAACGGTTTCATCGGTGTAAAAAAAAAACACCCAGGTTACTTTTACGTAATCTGGATGTCATTTTCTTATGCTTCTTGCGCTACTGGATAAACAGATACTTGTTTTTTGTCGCGGCCTTTACGTTCGAAACGAACAACGCCATCAACTTTTGCAAACAATGTATCATCTCCACCGATACCTACGTTTACCCCTGGGTAAATTTTAGTACCGCGTTGGCGATAAAGGATTGATCCGCCTGAAACGGTTTGACCGTCAGCACGTTTCGCACCTAAACGTTTTGATTGAGAGTCACGTCCGTTAGAAGTAGAACCCCCACCTTTTTTGTGAGCGAAGAATTGCAAATTCATTTTCATCAACATGAGATGCACCTCCTAGTTTTCTTTAGTAGTTTTGATTTGGATATAATCGTTGTACTCTTCTTGAACTGATTGCAAGCCGATCAACAAATTTTCTAAAAGAATTTGTGCGATATTCGACTGCTCTTGGGTCAAACGAGAAGGCAGTGTGACTAATAAGTACCCACCATTTTCGTTATCTGCTTCAACTTTTGGCGCAACGCCAGCCAAAGCATCGATCCCATTGACTGCACTGATCGCTAAAGCGGATGCTGCAGCACAGACGATGTCTTTGCCGTATTCTCCTGCTTGTGCGTGTCCAGCTAGTTCAAAAGAAACAATCCGACCAGAGTCATTTCGTTTGAATGTCCCTTTGATCATATTCGTTACCCTGCTTTTCGTAAGAATTAAGCGTTGATCGCGTCAATAACAACTTTTGTGTAAGGTTGACGGTGACCTTGTTTACGGTGTGAATGTTTTTTAGGTTTGTATTTGAAAGTTACGACTTTCTTTTGTTTGCCGTGTTTTTCAACAGTCCCTTCAACAGTTGCTCCTGCAACGATTGGGGCACCCACTTTTGTTGATTCGCCACCTACTAAGATAACTTCATCAAAAGTAACCTTTTGTCCAGCTTCAACGTCTAATTTTTCAACGTAGATTGCTTGACCCACTTCAACTTTTACTTGTTTCCCACCAGTTTTGATAATTGCGTACATGCTCTACAGCACCTCCTTATAATATACTTAGACTCGCCATCCCAAGTGACTTTCGTACTTACTACTTGTTCTGTGCGGTTGTAGCTGTGGAGTCCACAATTACAACAGATTAACTTTATCAAAATGTTTTCCTAAAGTCAATCACTAATTAAGGAAAAGACAGAATTCTTTTGCTACTAGTCATTTCCTTTTGTGCATTTTTTGTTTTCTATTACTATAGAAGAAAGAGAACAAGTGAAACAGAATTGGAGGAGTTTTCATGCAATACCCCAAAGAATTAGCCACTGCCGTTCAACAGGCGTCCCGCAGTTATCCGTTGGAAGGATTTGTTCCCGGTCAAGGACCGCTGCAGCCCAAATTGATGATCGTTGGGGAAGCCCCTGGTCGAACCGAAATCGAGAATTTTATTCCTTTTAGCGGACAAGCAGGAAAAGAATTGATGAAATCGTTGGCTTTAGCCGGTTTGACCCGTGAGGATGTCTACATCACCAGCGCTGTCCGCAGCCGCCCATACTCCGTCAAAGAACGAATCAACAAACGCAGCGGTGCCCATGAGATCGTCCATCCCAATCGGACACCTACCAAAAAAGAAGTCTTGCTACACGCACCGCTGCTTGACTACGAGTTGTCCGTTGTAGATCCGCCCGTCATTGCAACTGTTGGCAATATCGGACTGCAGCGATTATTAGGCAACGCCTATTATATCAAAGATCACCATGGCGAAGTGATCCGTTCCAAAATACAAGAAAGCAATCCAACAAAAGATGGCTATCAATGGTCGGAAAAAGAATATTTGATCGTGCCGATGTATCATCCCGCTGCGATCTTTTACAATCGAACGTTGACTCCGCAAATCGAAGCTGATTGGCGAGGGTTAAGAAACATTCTCTCACAAATACCAGCCGACGAATAACGACCAGTCCCCTAGCCCTACTGCCAATACGCTGGAATCGTCTGCTCATAGGCGGTGATTTTCGCCTCTTCCTGCAACGTGATACTGATCTCATCGAGACCGTGGATCAATTTATGTTTCCAGGTAGCATCGATTGCAAAGAAATGCTCCTCCCCAGCAACGATCACACATTGCCTCGGCAAGTCGATGCTGATGTTTTCAGAAGCAGGCAGCGAGGCGATCCTTTGGCGAACATCCAATGGCAGCTCGATGGGCAGCAGCCCGTTTTTGGTGGCATTCATATAGAAAATATCACCGAAGCTGCCAGCAATCACGGCTTTAAAGCCGTAATCCAACAGCGCCCATGCCGCGTGCTCTCGAGAAGAGCCAGAACCAAAATTATCACCAGTGACGAGGACTTGAGCGGTCTGATATGCTGGATCATTCAAGATAAATGCTGGATTAGGCTTGCGTTGCGGCAAATAGCGCCAATCGTCAAATAAAAATTCGCCAAAACCCGTTTTTTCAACGCGCTTCAAATAATTTTTCGGTAGGATTTGATCGGTATCGATATTGTCATTCATCAAAGGTAAAGTCGTACCTTCAAATTGCGTAAAAGCTTCCATTAACCCACACCTCCAACCACTTCTCGTACATCGACAAAGCGCCCATGAATCGCAGCTGCAGCCGCCATCGCTGGACTACAGAGGTGCGTCCGCGCGTTTTTCCCTTGCCGTCCAACAAAATTGCGGTTTGATGTGGAGGCACAATGGACGCCTTCTGGTACTTTATCAGGATTCATTCCTAAGCACATGGAACAGCCAGGCTCCCGCCATTCAAAGCCAGCGTCAATAAAGACTTTGTCTAAACCGATCGCTTCCGCTGCTTTACGAACAGGGCGTGAACCAGGAACGATAATACCAGTGACCCCTTCTTTGATAGTTTGCCCTTTCAAAATCGCCGCTGCCTCTTGCAGATCAGACAACCGACCATTGGTACACGATCCAATAAAAATGTATTCAATGGGGATATCAGCAGCTGTCTGTCCAGGTTGCAGCGCCATATATTCATAGGCTTGCTGATCATTGTGATCCCGCACTTCAGGAAACGCTTCGCTGACTGGTACCCCCATTTCTGGATTGGTTCCCCAAGTGATATAGGGTTCTAAGGTTGTTGCGTCTAGGGTGATCAGGGCATCATAGTTGGCATCTTCATCGGTATAAAGGCTTTGCCAATCAGCCACCGCACTGGCAAACGCTTGTGGCGCAAAGCGTCGATCCTTCACATAAGCAAAGGTCGTTTCATCAGGTGCGATCAAGCCCATTTTCGCCCCACCTTCGATCGACATATTGCAAATGGTCATGCGTTCTTCCATCGTCAGGCTACGGATCGTTTCGCCAAAGAATTCTACGGCATAGCCACCACCAAAATCAGTGCCATGCGTCGCGATCAATGCCAAAATAATATCTTTGGCGTACACTCCCGGCTGCAGGTGACCGGTAATCTCAACTCCCATGCGTTTCGGTTTTGTCTGCCAAATCGTCTGTGTCGCAAAGACATGCTCCACTTCACTCGTACCGATCCCAAACGCGATCGCACCGAAAGCACCATGGGTGGCAGTGTGGGAATCCCCGCAAACGATCGTTTTCCCTGGTTGGGTCAAGCCAACTTCTGGGCCAACCATGTGGACGATTCCTTGGTTGGCAGAGCCATTGTCACACAATTCGATCCCAAAATCACGACAGTTTTTACGTAACGTGTCCATTTGCTTTTTTGCAACCAGATCAGTGATGGTAAAAATATCTTTGGTAGGCACGTTGTGATCCATCGTTGCGAAGGTTTTTTCGGGACAACGGACTGTCCGTCCCGCTTGCCGTAATCCTTCGAAGGCTTGCGGTGTCGTCACTTCATGGATCATATGCAGATCGACATAAAGCAACTGCGCTTGTCCTTCTTCTCCTGTGATCACATGCCGATCCCATAGTTTATCAAACAGCGTTTTCCCCATAATTGCTCACTCCTAACTGTGCAATAACCGCTTCTGTAAAGGCAGTTGTCGTTGCTGTACCACCTAGATCACGGGTCAAGATCCCCGCATTCATTACCTCGTAACAAGCATTTTCGATGGTATCCGCCAGCTCTTCCTCTTGAAAGGACTCTCTTAGCATCATGACGACAGATAAAATCATGGAAACCGGATTGGCGCAATTTTGCCCAGCGATATCAGGTGCCGAGCCATGAATCGGTTCATATAAAGAAACCCCTTCTGCGCCATGACTTGCGCTGGGCAGCACCCCTAATGACCCTGGCAAAACCGAGGCTTCATCACTTAAAATGTCGCCAAAGAGATTTTCTGTCACGATTACATCAAAGTCTTTGGGATTTTGGATGATTTTCATAGCGGCGGAATCAACATATTGATGAGTCAACTGACAATCTGGGAATTCCTGTGCCGTTTCTTCCGCTAATCGGCGCCAAAGTCGGCTAGTCGCCAACACATTTGCTTTATCGACAGAGAGAACCCGCTTCTTCCGCGTGCGGGCGATCTCAAAAGCTTTACGCAAAATCCGTCGAATCTCTGCTTGATGATAATGATTGATGTCGTAGGCTTCTTCAGGTTTTTCTGCTTTTTCGCCAAAATAGATACCACCAGTCAACTCACGAACGATGACAAAATCTGTCCCCCGAAGGATCGCTTCTTTAATGGGAGACAAAGCAATCACCGCATCAACTACTTTGATAGGTCGAATATTGGCGTATAGCCCTAACGCTTGACGCAAATTCAAAAGTCCTTTCTCGGGTGTTATCGGTGCGTTTTCCCAAACTGGATCACCAATGGCTCCTAAAAGGATCGCATCCGCTTGCTGGCAAGCTTGTAGTGTTTCTTGCGGCAATGGCTCTCCAGTAAGTGCCAGCGCCGCACCACCAAATGGCCGCTGGTCAAAATGAAAGCGTTGAAGATGGTCTGGACAAGCCGCTTTCAATACCGCAAGCGCACTGGCCATAATTTCTGGTCCGATGCCATCTCCTGCTAAAACCACGATCTTTTTCAAACAAGGACACCTCGATTCTTTAGAGCTGCGCTAGCCTGTACATAGGCTTTGGCTGACGCCTGCAAGACATCAAAGTCTAAGCCGATCCCGCTGATTTTTTCATTGGTTTCCTGACATTCAATAACCACGTGCACTTCCGCTTGCGCATCTTCCCCACTGGTCAAGGCAGTGATCTCATAGTTCAACAACTTCGGCTGTTGCTGGAAAATCTGATCGATCGAGTTGTAGATAGCTTGGATACTGCCTGCGCCAATGGCTGATGCCACTTGTTTTTCTTCGTCTTTGATGATAGAAACCACCGCTCCTTGATGGCCATTGGACACGTATTGCAGCTGAACTGACTCCAACTCGCAGCCATCTTCTTGGCTGCGGCCCTGGTCAGCCACCAACGCTAACAAATCTTGTTCGGTCACTTGCTTTTTCTTATCTGCCAACTCTTTGAAGCGTTTAAACAATTCATTGGTTTCTTCTTGGTCAAACTGGTAGCCCAGCTGCTGCATTTTATCGACAAACGCATGGCGGCCAGAAAGTTTGCCTAGAGGCAGTGAGTTGGTTTGTACGCCTACCAGTTGCGGGGTAATGATTTCGTAAGTTTCAGGATTTTTCAAGACGCCATCTTGATGAATCCCAGATTCATGGGCATAGGCATTGCCGCCGACGATCGCTTTGTTTTTCGGTACCGTGATCCCAGACAAACGTGCTACCAGATCGCTGGTGCGTTTTGTTTCGTTTAACTTGATGTTGGAGGTAGCCTGATAGAAATCATTGCGAATATGCAACGCCAGCGCCACTTCTTCTAATGCGGTATTGCCCGCTCGTTCGCCGATCCCGTTGATCGTTCCTTCCACCCGATCAGCACCATTTTCGATAGCTGCCAGCGCATTGGCTGTCGCCATTCCCAAGTCATCATGACAATGGGAAGAAAAAATGATCGGCTGCTCACTCTTGATATTGGCGATCAAATAGGCAAAAAGCGCACCATATTCCGTAGGATTAGTAAACCCTACTGTATCGGGCACATTGATGATCGTCGCGCCGGCATCAATCGCTGTTTGAACCGCCTCAAGCAAGAAGGCCTTATCGGTGCGGGTGGCATCTTCTGGCGAAAATTGAACTTTTTCAAAGCGTTCACGGGCATAAGCCACATGTTCTTTGATGGAAGCAAGTACTTCTGCTTTCGTCATATTCAGCTTGTACTGGCGATGCACCTCACTCGTTGCTAGAAAGACATGGATCTGGGGATCGACGGCTTGATGAAGAGCTTCATAGGCACGATCAATGTCTTTTTTCTGACAACGGGCAAGTCCTGCAACGGTCATTTTCGTCACCGCCCCAGCAATCGCTTGGACTGCTTGAAAATCTCCTTCTGATGCAATCGGAAAGCCTGCTTCGATCGTATCGATCCCCCATTTTTCTAATTGCAGCGCCAGTTGAACCTTCTCTTTCGTATTGAAGTTGACTCCCGGCGTCTGTTCACCGTCTCTCAATGTGGTGTCAAAAAACTGGATTTTTCTCATCACTATTTCCTCCTTGGCAGTGGTAGGGGCACGCTTGGCGCGACCTCATTCAAACAAATTGAAAAAATGGTATAAAAAAAGCACTCCATAAAGGGTTTCCTTCATGCAATGCGAATAGGACTCTTCAAATGATGCCTTAAAAAGGCGGGTCATAGAAAAAGAGTCCTTACGATAATAATAATAAAAATGCAGCTGTTTGTTTCAATCGTTTATCCATCGTCGTCACCTATCACTTTTTTTATCTTGTTATGAAGATACCAAACAGCAGGTTCCTCTGTCAACACTTTTCCCTGAATTTTCTGAATATTTCGATAAAAAGTTCGTTTTCGCCTTGATGATGGGTTGCTTTTCTTCCTTGATGAAAATTTAAGCAGAACCTGACGAGATCTTCACAGGATTTTAACCAAACCTCCACATAACACCGTTATGATAGAAATATCCCAAAAATATTTTTCACCCCTTTATCCTGCCAGTCGTATGACTGGTTTTTTTGTTGTTCCAAAGACTCGAAAAGATTGAACTTAAGGTGAGTTATTCGTATAATAAGGGGCAGCGATAAATGAGGAGGATGAAGATGCGCAACGAAATGATGCATCGTCCAGTAGTCAAACCAGAACTAGTGGCGTTTATGCGTGAAAAACAAAAACAATTACCCGGCGAACTTGGTGAAATCGAGCAAGCCGCTCATGAAAAAGAAGTGCCAATCATCCCACATGAAACTGTGGTCTTTTTGCAGTTTTTATTGGGACAGCTTCAGCCAAAAGAAATCCTTGAGATCGGCACAGCGATCGGTTTTTCTTCAAGCTTGATGGCGCAATGTGTGAAAGAGGGGCATGTCACAACGATCGATCGCTTTGACGTCATGATCCGCAAAGCCAAAGAAACCTATGCTCGCTTAGGAAATGAAGACAAAATCACGCTTTTAGAAGGACAAGCGGCAGATGTCCTGCCTACATTGAGTGGTCCTTATGATTTTATCTTCATGGACAGCGCCAAATCGAAATACATTGAATTTTTACCAGAATGTCTGCGTCTATTACGCAAAGGCGGCGTGTTGATGGTGGATGACGTGTTTCAAGCTGGAACGATTCTACAACCCATCGAAGACATCCCTCGCAACCAGCGAGCGATCCATCGCAAATTGAATCTTTTCTTGGATACCGTGATGAACCATCCTCAGCTGACCTCCACCCTCGTCCCTTTAGGAGATGGCGTGATTCTCATTACGAAAGAAGCAGATAGCGTAATCCTTGAGGAACCTGAGAAAGGTTGAGGGCAGCTGCGCTTCCTTTTTTCAAAGAAAAAATAAGAAAAGGGCGAAAAGAGATTGACATTGCTGCGCCCTTTTTCTATAATGTTATTTGTTGCTGATTGATTTCAACAGCTTAGGCGAAGTGAGCATTCGCTGAAAATTATTTGTTCCAGTAGCTCAGCCGGATAGAGCATTCGCCTTCTAAGCGAACGGTCGGGGGTTCGAATCCCTCCTGGAACGTTATATTATCGTGCATAGCGCTAGCAGATCGTTAGGAATCTTGATTCCTAGCGATTTTTTTTTGACAAATTTTTTAAAAGCCACTTTTTTCAAACGTCACTTTTACCACAAATCAGCAGCACGGTGCTTTTCTTTTGCAAACAACCTATTAACTAATTATCTAAAACATCATTAATTATCACATATAGTTTTAACTGCTAAATAAATATGATATTATCCTCTCAAAGAGCGGCTTAATTGCAAAGCTCGTTTATGGTTTCCCATAATCCAGTAGCTTCACGTTTTTAGATATTATACTTCTCGAACACAACTAACAAAATTTATTCCATAGGAGGAATTTTGATGGAAGAATGTCCTTTTTGCCGTATCGTCTCTGGAAAAATAAAAAGCCATGTAATCTATGAAGATGACAGTATTTGCGCCTTCCTTGATCATGCCAAAGACGTGGATTATCATATGCTGGTTATTCCTAAAAAACATTACACCAGTATTTTAGACTGCGACCCCGTTCTTCTTGCTCACCTCATTCAAACGGTTCAAAAAATAGCAGATCATTGTGTCACTCGCTTAGGATTTGATGGGATTAATTTGCTAAGCGCAGCAAATCAAGCAGCGGGTCAATCAGTCCCTCACTTTCATCTTCACTTGATTCCGAGAAAAAAATGTGACGGTATCAATGCGTGGCCCACATTCAATGGAGCAGCGCTCTCTTTAGAGGAAGCAGCGGCATTTTTGACCTTTGAAACAAATAGTAAGGGAGTTTAAACAAAACTCAGTAGACTAAATCTTACTTAAAAGCGCTTCTTAAAATACTTGATAATACTTTACTTGTTCTGCTAGCTGATCAGCTGGTCGAGCACCATCCAGTACATAGTCGGCTGTTTCAGCAATGATCTGTTCGTGTAAAACAAATAGCTCCCTTGCATAGGAAAGATAAGTATCTGCCCAAGTCAAAATCGCTTCTTTTGATTCGTTCGTATAATCCCGTTTAATCTGACGAGCAAAAGCAATATCTAGTGGTGTTTTCAAATAAATCACCGTATCGATCAACTGACGCAAATCTTGGTGCTCATATCCGAAGGGAAAGTCCACAAAAATGATTGGGTAAAGTAGCATCGCTCTCTTCAGATCTTTCAGTAGCAGACTGATGTCATATTGATTGATCGCTGCGCGGGGATCTTGTAAAAAATAATCAAAAGATGGTGCTGAGGGCAATGCATCGATACTATAATCATCAAAGGAGATCACTATTCCATCTGCCAATCTACTCAATTCACGAACCAATGTCGTTTTGCCGGACGCTGTAACACCACTGACTACAATTACTTTCCCTTTCTTCATGAAGTCCCTCCTCTGTCGTACCTTCAGTATAATACGCTCAACCAATCCGTTTTCTTATCCTCCCCCTGCAAAAATTATGCTATGCTTGACAAGAATAAAGAAAGCAGGTGTCCTATGGAGATAACGGTATATATCGCAAGCGGGTTTAGTAAAAATCAAACAGGTGGCAACAAGGCTGGAGTCGTTTTGCTGGAACAGCCCCTTACACCACAACAAAAGTTAGCCATCGCAAAAGAGTTAGGCTTTTCAGAAACAGCTTTTTTATCGAAATCCCCGGAGGCCGATTTCCGATTTGACTATTTTACACCAAAAGAAGAAGTTGACTTATGCGGACATGCAACAATTGCTTCCTTTGCTCTATTGTCATATTTGAACAAACTTTCCAAGCAACAGTATCGCATCGACACCAACGCCGGACGTTTGTCGATCACCATCAAAGACGGTGTCATTTTCATGGAACAGAACAAACCGCTGTTTTCAGATGTCCTTTCACTAGAACAATTAGCTGACTGTTTCGATACCAATGCTATCAATGATCAAATTCCTATTCAAATCGTTTCTACAGGATTAAAAGATATCCTTGTTCCAATCAAAACAACGGCCCAGTTGCAGCATGTTGCACCTGATTTTGAGGAAATAAAAAAAGTAAGTGCGCTGCAACAAGTAGTTGGCATGCACTTATATGCAATGGAAAAAGAACGAATCGTTTGCCGTAACTTTGCCCCATTATTTGACATCAATGAAGAATCTGCCACAGGTACTTCCAATGCCGCTTTGGCTTGCTTCTTGCATCAAAAGTGTTCCCTTGAAAAAGAAGTGTATCGCTTTGAACAAGGCAGCAATTTAGGTGAACCTTCTGAAATCTTTGTCAAATTAGCTACGTCCTCGCGAAAGGAAATCCATCGTGTTTACGTTGGGGGCAGAGGGCATTTTTGCGAGACAGTCACCATCGACACCGATACACTGGCATAATCACAACAATTTAGGCTGATCTTCCATCAGCCTTTTTTTCCTCTTCACACAGCGTGCTCTTTTTTTCCATAGCAGCCCATTAGTATCTCGAATACTAGTTTTCTCATAAAAAAAAGAACCCAACTCGGGTTCTTTCCTTCACCTTGATTTTCTATGGCTTACCAACAAGTTCTGCTAACAGCTCACTGACTTTAGGCAGTGGCTCGTTCTGTAAGGCTGTTACGATTTTTGAACCGATCACTACCCCATCGCACACTCGGGCAAAGCGCTGCACGTCTGCGTGGGTCGAGACCCCGAAACCAGCTAGTACAGGAATCGGACTTTTTTCCGAAATGGCTTGCAAATGCTGATCCAGCTGTTCGTTGTATTGGCGATCTTCTCCAGTGACACCGTTCACTGTCACAGCATAAACGAATCCTTCCGCTTCTTCGATCAGCGTCTGAATTCTGTCTGGAGGACTGGTCAAAGAGACCAGTGTGAGCAGCGCGAGATCCGCCGCATCAAACGTAGGCGTTACTAGCGATCGATGTTCAAAAGGCAAATCTGGAATAATCAACCCTTTCACATTTGTCGTTTTTAACTCATTTGCTAACTGTTCAATCCCATAATGAAAGAATGAATTGGCATACCCCATCAATACCAGTGGAACCTCAGAATGGATCGTTTGCAGCGCAGCAATGATCTTTTTTAAAGTGGTGCCATTGGCTAATGCCTGCATTCCAGCTGCTTGGATGACCGCTCCATCTGCGACTGGGTCTGAAAAGGGCACGCCGATTTCAATGGCGGCTGCGCCATGTGTCGTCAACAGTTCGATTTCTGCTGGCAGGCGTTCCAGTCCGTTGGCACCCGCCATGATATAAGGTACAAACAAAGGCTTGCCTTGTTTTTGGCGCTCTTTTAGTTTCATCGTCAATGTTTTGCTGGTCATTTCGCTTCCCCTTTCCGATCTTTGATTTGTTGAACATCTTTATCCCCTCGCCCAGACAAACAGATCACTAAGCGTTCTTCTGCTGTCATCGTTGGCGCTAACTTTAAAGCATAGGCAACGGCATGAGCACTTTCCAAAGCGGGAATAATGCCTTCGATTTGAGACAAGAGATAAAAGGCGTCAACAGCTTCTTCATCAGTGACCGCGAAATACTCCGCACGTGCAATTTCCTTCAAATAAGAATGCTCGGGACCGACCCCTGGATAATCCAAACCAGCTGAAATCGAATAGGGTTCAATCACTTGCCCATCATCGTCTTGCAGCAAATGCATTTTGGTACCATGTAAAATACCGATACTGCCTTTCGTCAAAGTCGCCGCATGCTCGGTAGTATCCACGCCTTTTCCAGCTGCTTCAACGCCAATCAAACGAACGGTTTGATCGTTGACGAAAGGGTAAAACATTCCCATCGCATTGCTGCCGCCGCCAACACAAGCAACGACTGTCGTTGGCAGTTGTCCTTCTTTTTCTAATAGTTGCCGCCGTGTCTCACTGCCAATCACACTTTGAAAATCTCGAACGATCTCTGGAAAAGGATGCGGACCGAGTACCGAACCCATCACGTAATGAGTGTCCTCGACGGTTGCGACCCAGTAGCGCAGCGCTTCATTGACAGCATCTTTCAATGTCTGATTGCCTGATGTGACTGAAACCACTTTTGCTCCCAACAATTCCATTCGAAAGACGTTTAGTGCTTGCCGCTGAACATCTACCGCGCCCATAAAAATCGTGCATTCCATACCGAACAACGCGGCCGCAGTTGCTGTGGCGACGCCATGCTGCCCAGCACCGGTCTCTGCTACCACTTTCTTTTTCCCCATCCATTTTGCTAATAAGACTTGGCCAAGTGCATTATTGATTTTATGGGCACCCGTATGATTCAAATCTTCTCGCTTCAGATAAATTTTGGCACCGCCTAAGTGTTGCGACAAGCGCTGTGCATGATAAAGGGGGGTCTCTCTTCCTACATACTCTTGTAAATATTCCTGTAATTCAGCTTGAAAACTTGCGTCCGTTTGTGCTTCACGATAGACAGTTTCCAATTGCTTGACTGCATACATCAATGTCTCTGGCACAAACTGTCCGCCAAAAGAACCATAAAATCCTGTTTTTGTGGGATACTGAGTCATCTTTTTTTCTCCTTTACTAAATGAATAAATTGTTCGATTTTCCGACTGTCTTTCTTGCCCTGGGTTTCAACGCCTGAAGAAACATCGACAGCATAAGGTCTAAAAAGCTGGATCGCCTCTTCTACATTTTCCGCGTGCAACCCGCCAGCAATAAAAAATCGCTCAGACAACGGCAACGGTTCTCTCGCCGCTTTTTGCCAATCAAAGGACTGGCCGTTGCCGCCAGCATAAGGGTGATCTCTTACTGGAGCGTCCAATAAACCAAAATCTGCATCGCAGCTCAGGAAATCTTGCTTTAAAGTTTCTGCTTCTCCATCAAAGGCTTGGATCACTGCGATCTTTTGATGAGCAAAAACGCCCTTCTGAATGGCTGTTTGCAAAGATGGCAGAACCTTTCCATGGAGCTGAATTGCTGTCAGTTGGGCGGCTTGAATTGCCGCTTGCACTTCTTCAACACTTGGAGAAACGAAAACCCCGACTTTCCCTACATTTTCGGGTACTTGCTCCGTTATCTTGCGGACTTGGGTCGGATCGATTCTCCGACGGCTTTCGGCAAAAACAAAGCCAAGGTAATCTGCTCCTGCATTGATGGCAGTTTTGACATGCAGGCGTTCGGTGAGTCCGCAAATTTTCACTTTGGTCATCGGCGGCTCACCTGCAAATCTGCCGCTGTTTCAGCAATTCGATGGCTTCTCATCAACGTTTCTCCAACGAGGACTCCATGATAAAACGGTGCAAGCTGCAGCACATCTGCGGCAGTTCGAATACCAGATTCACTGATATAAACCGCCTCTGATGGCTGAGGTGCTAAAGCAACACTGACATCCAAGGAAACGTCAAAAGTTTTTAGGTCACGATTGTTGACGCCGATGATTTTGGCACCTAATGCTTGGGCTTGTTGAAATTCAGCCGCATTATGAGTCTCAACGAGTACTTCCAACCCTAGTGCTTCGGCTTCTTGATACAGCGCGACGAAACGGGCTGGCTCTAACGCAGCCACGATCAATAAAACGATACTGGCACCCGCATTCTTGGCACGAATCAATTGTTTTTTGTCGATAATGAAGTCTTTGCATAGTATAGGCACCGAAACAGCCTTACTGACTGCTTCAAGATCTGCCAGCGAGCCTTTGAAAAACTGCTGGTCGGTCAAAACAGAAATTCCGCTGACACCCGCGGCTTCATAAGCTTGCGCTTGCGTGACTGGGTCGATCGCTTGGTTAATGTCTCCTTTTGAGGGTGAAGCACGCTTGATTTCAGCAATGAGGTGCATCTTTTGTGGTCGGTCCTTGACTTGCTGATAAAATGATGGGCGTTTCGCTACGACCTTTTCGGTTTCTTGTGGCATCGCGGCAACTTCTTCAACTTTTTTCTGGATGATCGTTTCTAAAAAATCCATGATTCTCCTCCTTACAGCTTTCGTAATTATTGACTATTTGACTGGCGGATCAACTCCTGCAGTTTGTCATAGGCGGCGCCTGAAGCGATACACGCCCGTGCCATCGCAAACCCTTCCGCTATCGTGGCGGCTTTGCCGTTAGCGTAAAAGCCTAACCCTGCATTTAAGACCACCGTTTCTAGATAAACGGAGGGTTGATTTTTCAACACCGCAGTTAAGATCGCCGCATTTTGAGCGGCATCCCCGCCGACGATCGCCTCGATCGGCGCTGGCGTAAAGCCGTACGCTTGTGGATCCAAAGAAAAATTGGCTACCTCTCCTCCTTGATAAAAGCTGATCGCAGTTTCACCTGCCAAATTGGCTTCATCCATTCCGTTGCATCCATGGATCACCATTGCTCTTTGCCGACCAAGACTGCCTAACGCCTGAGCGGTGTCAGCCAAGCTCTCGCCTGCGTAAGTCCCAATCAGTTGCGTAGTCAACGAAACAGGATTGATCAAGGGGCCTAATAGATTAAAAATCGTTGGCGTTGCTAATTCTTGCCGTATCTTCATCACTGCTTTCATGCCGGGATGCAACGAGGGAGCGAAGAGAAACGCGATGCCGACAGTCGTTAATAGCTCAGCGATTTTTTCTGGTGATGCTTGGATCGTTACCCCCAAGCAGGCTAAGACATCGGCACTGCCTGAACGACTAGAGATACTGCGATTGCCGTGTTTTGCCATCGTGATTCCCCCGGCTGCTAACACGAAAGCCGCCGTAGTGGAGACATTAAAACTATTGGAGTGGTCGCCGCCAGTACCGCAATTGTCCATGGCGTCTCCTCCTTCATAAGGAATGGTCACGGCATGCTCTAACATGATTTCCGCTAAAGCGGTCAATTCGGCGGCTGTGATGCCGTTGATCTTCATCGCAACTAACGCTGCCCCCAATTGACTTTCTGAAAACATCCCGCTTAAAATTCCTTGAGCAAAGTGGCGCATCTCCTGATAACTTAAATGACTGCCATTAAAAAGCTGCTGGGTGATTTGCTGCGGCTGCTGTATTTTGACTGCTTCCATAAATGTTCCTCCTTTTTCATTTGCTGCTTTTTGCTGAGTTTTCTGGAATGAGTTCAAGAAACCGTTGGATAAAAAATGCCCCTTCGTTTGTCCCCATTGATTCAGGGTGGAATTGAAGTCCTACGATCGGCTTTTGTCGATGCTGGATCGCCATGATGATCCCTTTTGTTTCAGCCAACACCTCAAATTGTGCAGGAAGGGTCGCTGGCTCAATGACCAGCGAGTGATAGCGCATGACAGTCATGTCTCCTAGGTAGGTTTCGAATACGCCTTTTTTCTGATACGTAAGGCTCGATTGCTTGCCGTGCATAATGGCTGGTGCTTGGACCACTTTGGCACCAAACGCTTCCCCAATGGCTTGATGACCTAAGCAGATCCCTAAAAGCGGCTTGCTATTGTGATATGTTTTGATCAAAGGAATCATGAATCCTGCCTCTGCGGGACGTCCTGGTCCGGGGGAAAAAATGATGGCATCTGCTTCTTCAGCAACAAGGAAAAGGTCTGGATCAGCATTTCGCAAGACGACTGTTTCTTCTGGACAGAGCTGGAGAAGATTGTAAGTAAACGAATCATAGTTATCGACGAGTAAGATCATTGGCTGACACCTCCAATAGTGCTTTGGCTTTGTGTAAGGTTTCGTGGTATTCAGATGAGGGATCAGAATCATAAACGACACCCGCCCCTGCCTGGACATAAGCGATCGCGTCTTTCAAAACCATTGTCCGAATCCCGATGGCAAAATCCGCTTGATCGTTTCGAGAAAAATACCCAACGGCTCCCGCATAGACCCCTCTTCGAACAGCTTCCCATTGATAGATGCGAGTCATGGCACGAATCTTTGGTGCCCCGCTGACCGTGCCTGCTGGCAGGGTTGCTTTCAAGGCATCCATTGCCGTCACACCTGCTCTTCGCTTGGCAGCCACCACCGAAACGATATGCATGACATAGCGGTATTTCTCAATCACCATGTATAAAGGAACATGAACCGTGCCATGTTCAGCGATTCGGCCCAAATCATTGCGCCCCAGATCGATCAGCATTTGGTGCTCTGCACGTTCTTTTTCATCTGCTAATAGTTCCGCCGCCAAAGCTTCGTCTTCTGCTTTGGTTGCCCCTCGTTTGCGGGTACCAGCGATTGGATTTGTGGTGATCGTTGTTCCTTGAACCCGAATCAAGCTTTCAGGTGAACTGCCGATCACTTTGAATCCGTGATCGAAATCAAGATAATAGAGGTAGGCAGACGGATTCGTCACTCGCAGTTTTCGGTAATAGTCAAAAGGATCTTGTGTAAATGCTGCTTGCAGACGTTGGGAAGGAACCACTTGAAACATATCCCCTGCCGTAATTCGGGCTTTTGCCTCACGAACGATCGTTTCATAGGCATGTTGGGTAACATTACTTGTAAAATGCAGCTTTTCATTCGATAACCCACGGGTCTCAGCTGCGACTGGTGTCCTTAATTGCTGCTGCACCGCTTGGAGTGCCTGCTCCATCTCGGTGGTCCCCCTTTGGCTGTAGCAATTTTCAAGGATGATGGTCAAGGTTTCCCTTTGATGGTCCAGAACGAGAAAGGTTTCAAAAAGCCAAAAGGCCATATCAGGCACCTGCAATTCATCTGCGGGCAGTTGTCCAATGTCTTCATAGCAAGCTGCGATATCATAGCCCGCATACCCGATCGCCCCACTTTGCAACGGCAGATTCGGTAAAGCGGTGGTTTCTTTTTTGACTACATACCGTTCCATTTCTTTTAAAGGGTCCTGACAGGGATACTTGTTGACCGTTTTTTCCAAAAGATCCTCCACTTGAAAAACACCATCCTTAAAGGTCAGTTTCTGAACAGGATCAAAGGTGAGGATCGAATAGCGTCCCGTATCTTCTTCTCTGGGAATACTTTCCAGTAAACATTTATGCGCCCCTTGAATCCGTAAAAACACTGAGACAGGTGTCAAACAATCGCTGTTGATTCGTTCCATTCGATACATAAGCTGCTCCTTTCTTTGTAAACAAAAAGCCCTCAAGCAAACATCATAAAAACGTCTGCTTGAGGGCGAATGACCGCGGTACCACCTCAATTGAAAGTTGCCTAAAAAAACAACTTCTTCTCTATCAACCGTCTAACAACGGTCTTCCTCTATAACGGGAGTTCCCGCATTTTCCTACTGCCAAAAAAGGGTTCAAAAAATGATCGGCTAAGGCCATTTCCTTGATTTCTTGGTATCGGACTCTCATCACCGCCGACTTTCTGTAACCAAAAAAGACTCAAGTACTTCTCTTAGTTTGATTTTACGTTTATTTTTTTATTGGTTGAAGGGCATGAAAAACAAAAAAGCCCTCATGCAAACAAACTCGTCTGCATGAGGGCGATTACTCACGGTGCCACCTCAATTGGTTCTCTAGATCGTCTATCAACGATCGTTCTCTGTAACGGGAGATCCCGAAAAAAGCCTACTGATTTCAGCCTTTCGACACAAAAGTCCATTTCTGAAGCGTCAATCTGCTGATTTACACCACCATCAGCTCTCTGCAAGACGAACGTCCCCATACTTCTCTTTTGTTTGGTCTTTACTAGTTATTGGTAGCTATATTACGTGGCTTTTGCTGATCTGTCAACAGAAAAAAGCGAATTTTCTTTTTTTGTCTCCTTTTGACAATACAAGAAAACAACCTACAATGGGTTGCCTTAACCAAAATAAAAAGACATTCTTTAGGACAAAAATCTCCCTCACTTCTTTCAGCGTACTCAATTATAGCTGCCACTCTATTTAAATAATAGTTGTTTTTTTATAACCCTTACGTGAAGATCAAAGAGTGAAAACTTTGCTATAATTTTGCCAAAAAATCGACATTTATCCAAAATTTTCATAACATCATGAAAAAACAGAATTGTTATTTGAAATATTCTTCTATATGATTGAACCGAATGTAAGAAAGGGTGATTAAATGCACATAGACAAATTATATTTTTCCACCTTTATTTATAAAATGAGCTGCTTAGAATTTACTTACTCTCTCATTCAATCCAATGAGAAAAAAGTCGAATTATCCGAGGAAGAACAAGCAGAAATTGAATGGATCATCAATTCTGCGCTCCATCGAAAACTCTACGCCTCTCGCAAAAAGAGTCTTTTTTCCTCAAAAATAAAATTGTCGAAAGAAAGTTATTCTATGTATTTGCGAATGAAGAAATACGAACACATGATAGACCTCTAACCGTTAAAGCACATAAAACAAACGCATTCCTTTAGACAGTTACTCAGAAGGTTGCCGATCCCATCTTTTTTAATAAAAAAAAACATCATCCAGTGAATTGGAAATAGCAAAACTTGCCTTTTTCGTATAAAATCAAAAAGAACACGAAAGAGTTGTCTTTCATCAAAACAGTCAATGTGACTCTTTTGACCTTCAAGACTCGGAAAGGAAGTTTTTGCCATGGATGGGATGATGAAAAAAATCATTACGGAGAAGGATTTATTACGTCAGATCCTTCTCTTGGAACAACTGGCGAATCACAAAATGGTCACTGCCAAGCAACTAGCAAAATTGATCGATACGACGGAGCGAACCGTTTTTTCCGATCTAACCTATATTCGCCAACAATTGCCTGATGGTTGGCAGATCGAAGCTGCCAGTAGTGGCTTTGCTCTGACCCATGATGGGCCATTGTTGATGAGTCAGCTCTGGGAAACGTTTTTCCCTCAATCGATCGGTGTTTCTTTGATGAAAGCATTGCTTTTTTCCAGCGAACTCCGTACGCAAGATATTCTTAGCCAAACAGGGACATCCTATGAGACCTTGCGACGACATGTGACAAAATTAAACAAAAGTCTCACTGATTTTTCGTTGCGGATTCGGATCACCAATCGCATGATCCGCTTTGAAGGAAGTGAGATCAACATCCGTGTTTTTTTTCATCGCCTGTTACTGCCATACACCCATAACAATTACTTTTTTGAGGAATATACGATTCATGAGTCCCACTATTATCATTTCTTGGATCGCTTAGCAAAAGCCAAGCTGCAGATCGAAGTGGAACAAATCTACGGTACCTGCTGGTTTTTTATCAATACGATTCGCATCAAAGCCAATTGCCGTATCGATTCCTTTGAATTTCAGGGGGATGATCCCCTTTATAGCCTTTTCCAACAGCCATTAAGCCAGCTATATCAAAAAGAAGGCGTTTATTTAGAACGCAGCGAACACTTCTTTAGCTTCTACTGCTTCTTAGAAAGTTGGAACTACAATAACGACTGGTCCGCAACGATCCAAGCAACCCTTGAATCCTACCAAACCATTTATCAGAAAACGACCCATTTTGTTGGAAAACTAGACCGCTTGTTGCAGTTGTCTTTAGCTAGTGATACACAACTGATTGAGAATCTACTGTTGCTTTTGATCAAATCGCAAGAGTCAGCCAAGCTCTCAGAATTGTTCGGGCTCGAATTTCACGAGATCCAACGGTTAAATCAACCCTATTCGCTACCGATCGAAGCGACGATCCATGACTTTTTAGAAGAGCAAACAGCCAGTCAATCGGAAATGAGTTTTCCATTATGGTCAACCACCACATTACTGATCCAACAAGCGATTTTACAGATCAATCCCATTCGCGCAAAAGGGTATTTTGTTTTCCAAGGTGAGCCTGCCTGGAAAGCTTATCTCCTGCAAGAATTGAATGACTTCCTCGGTGCCCGCATCCTTTTATCGGCGATCGAGCCTGGTCAACTAGAAGCGTTGGCGGAAATCGAGGTTGATTTTATTCTCTCAAATTTCCCTTTAGAGGAAGTATCTGTTCCAGTTTTTTACTTATCGATGGTACCAACGAAAAATGAGCTCAATCAAGTGACTGAGCTCATCCAAACCTATTATTTAAGCTATCGCTAGAATCATCAAGCTGCCGCTACTGCTTCACTGGAGCGGCTTTTTGCCGTCCTTGCAGCTTATTCGTAATAAATTTCTCACCCTCAACGACTGCGAAAAGGAGTGCGCCGTTAGCAGCGATACTTAACTGCTGCATCAAAGTCAAAGAACCGATCCCTAAAAGCTGGTGTCCTAGAGGGGTTAGGAAAATCGCTGCCTGTAATACGATCAGCAGTGAAAGAGAAACGAATAGCGCTCGGTTGGCAAACAGTTGGCGATTCAAGGCTGGCTTGACCAGCTCCCGACAGTTCAACAAGTAGACCGCTTGGGCAAAGACGATACTTTGCAGCAGCATGCTTTGCTGAAGGACCGTTCCCTCAAATTGAACCGCTAAGACGTAAGAAGGAATCATGATCAACAGCGAGACGTAGAAGATGCGGAACAAGCTGTACCAAGACAAGATGCCTTCTTTGATTGGCCGTGGTGGTCGATTCATGACATCCGCACTTGCCTTTTCAAAACCGAGTGCGTAAGAAAGCGTGATCGTTGTCACCATATTTACCCATAAAATTTGGACAGGTGTCAGTGGCAGTGGTCGGTTCAACAAGAGTGCCGCAATAACGATCAATCCTTGAGCAACCGCAGTTGGTAAGAAGAAGTTGATGGTTTTCTTCAAATTATCGTAGATTCGACGACCCACTCGGACGGCATTGGCGATCGTATGAAAATTATCGTCTGCCAAAACCATATCGGCTGCTTGCTTGGTTACTTCACTGCCTTTGATCCCCATAGCGATCCCAATATCGGCTTTTTTCAGCGCTGGTGCATCGTTTACGCCATCACCGGTCATTCCGACGATCTCTTCATTCGCCTGCAAAGCACTAACGATCCGTAATTTATGCTCAGGGGTCGTTCGAGCAAAGATGTCTGTCTTTTGGACTGCTTGCTGCAATTCTTCCTCCGAAAACAGATCGATTTCTAGCCCCTCCAACACGTGATTCGTGTGCTTCAAACCAATTTGCTTGCCGATGGCTTGAGCGGTCTTGCCATGGTCTCCTGTGATCATTTTGACTTGGATGCCCGCTTGCAAGCACTCTTTTACCGCTTTGATGGCACTATCTTTCGGAGGATCAATGATGCCAGCGATCCCGACAAAGGTTAAATTGTTTAGCCCTTCGTGGGACAAGGACTCCTGTGCCGACAGCGTCAGATGCGCAAAGCCGATCAGCCGCTGCCCTTTCGCTGCTAATTTTGCACTTTCATCTAACCACCATTGCTTTTGATTTGAAGTCAGTTGGCTTTTCTCAAGCAACACTTCGGGCGCACCTTTGACAAAAACTACCGAGGCATTCGGCTCTTCTTGATTTTGATGGCGTGTTGCCATGTACTTGTAAGAGGAACTAAAAGGAATCTTATCGACTGTTTTACGCAATGGTTGCTGCGCTGATTCTGCGTATTGTAACAAGGCTTTTTCGGTTGGGTTCCCAACGAGATCCGCAGCCTTTTGTCCTTCGTCTTGCTTCAAATCTTGACAATTTGCCATGATATCAAGCACCGTTGCTTTATCCACGTTTGACTCAACTAAAACATCGACGACCGTCATTTCATTTTTGGTCAAGGTTCCTGTTTTGTCTGAACAAATCACCGTCATGGCACCTAGTGTCTCCACTGATGGCATCGTTTTGATGATTGCTTGCTCCTCGGACATTTCCTTGACACCCATCGATAAAATCATGGTCAGCACGGCTGGCAAACCCTCAGGAATCATCGCTACCACTAAGGCGATACCTGATGAGAACAAGAGATCAAGATCAAAGCCGTAGCGGAAGGTAGTAAAGAAGATCAAGAAAATCACTAATCCGATAATGCCTTTAAAGATTTGGTGATTCAATTGCTTCATTTTTTTGATCAACGGGGTTTCTTGCGCTTTCACAGACTGAATTGCTTGATTGATCTGGCCGATTTGTGTATCGTCGCCTGTTTCAACGACGATCCCGCTGGCAGTTCCGCTTTCTACATGGGTACCAGAAAACGCCATGTTCCGCTGGTCACCAATTGTACTTTCTTGAGTAATAGGCTCGGTCATTTTTTGAACAGGCTCAGATTCGCCAGTTAAAATCGACTCTTCAATCACAAGATCATGGGTTTCGATCAAGCGCATATCTGCTGGTACAACATCTCCTGGTCCTAAAACGACTAAATCTCCATTTACTAAGGAAGAAACAGCAATTTTCTTCTTGCGGCCGTGAACATAAATCGTTGCTTCTTGCCCCATGAACTGCTTCAATCCATCCAGTGATTCTTGGGCTTTGCGCTCTTGCCAGTAGCCGACGAATCCATTGATGACGACGACCGCCATAATAATGCCGCTTTCGATATAATCACCAGAAATCCCTTTTAAGACGGCTGCGACGATCAAGACCAACATCAGTAAGTCGGTAAAGTGCTTGCCGACTTTCTTCCATGTGGGGATCTGCGCTGCCTCAGTAATTTTATTTTCACCTTGCTTTGCTAAACGCTGGTTGCGTTCTTCGGAGGAAAGGCCCTGCCGTGTTGTTTGCAACGTGTGTAATAGTTCTTCTGTTGTGTTTTTGTACCAATTCATATTTTTTTCCTCCTTGTTTATTTATTTGACCTGAACATAGTATAAGACATTGAAACCATAAAATTCTGGCGATAATTTCAGCGGGGCCTGAAAAAAATGAGTGCTTTTCTTAAAGGGGAAGAGCGGCTTGGTCGTGTGGCTTCACACAACCAACTGAAAACGTCCGTTGATTGTTTTTGCAGGTGGAATCAAGTAAACTAGGACACACCCAATCAATTTCTATCTGTCCCATCATCCAAAGGCAAGATAGACGAAAGGAGCCAAAGAAATGGCAATCTATACCGATACAAAAATCGCTCAAGGACCTTTTCTTTTCATTTCTGGTCAAACGCCGTCGCAAGACGGAGCCACATCTGAGGACCCGCAAGAGCAAACAACCATCGTTTTGAAAAAGATCGAACAGCTTCTATCAGCCAATCAGTTGACTTGGTCATCAGTGGTCAAAATGACCGTCTTTTTAACAGATGCTGCCTACTTAGCTGCTGTCCGTACGGCGTTTACAACTATTTTGGCAGAAAACAAACCAGCCATGAGTCTCGTCATCGTTGCTGGCTTGGTTGCCCCTGAATTTAAAGTAGAGATTGATGCACAAGCTACCTTGGCTTAAGCACAGAGAAAAACACCAAAAAAACTTCGTACAAAAGGCAGTAGCCAATACGAAGTTTTTTTGGTGTTATCTTCTTATTCAGTCCTATTTGAAGCGTCTGATTCAGTCTTTTTTTGCCACTGTTCCACAAAACCAGCGATGGCTTGAGCAGTCTGTTGAGCATTCACTAAGGTTCGCTTTTTCTCCATCGCTTCTGTCAACGAAATCGGACCTTGCTGGATACAAAAGACGGCAGATAGTAGTTGCGGCAGTTTTCCTAGATCTTCGCTTCGGGAGCCGCAGATGGCAACAACCGGGACCTGATGTTTGTGGGCGAGCAACGCGACGCCATAGGGTACTTTTCCCCCAGCGGTTTGCCCATCGATGCGTCCTTCACCCGTGATCAACAAATCTGCTTCTTTGATTTTTTCCTCAAATCCAACCAATGAAGCGATCGTCGCAAATCCAGGAACCAATTGACCACCTGCCAAACGAACAGCACCACCAAGCCCACCTGCCGCACCAGCACCAGGGACTTCCAGATCGATCCCCGTGGTCCGCTTGATGTGCTCAGCCAAGCGCTTTGCCTGCTGATCCAACTGCTGGATCGTTTCTTGGGATGCCCCTTTTTGCGGACCAAAAACCTGCGCAAATCCCTGATTGCCAAAATAGGGATTCGTTACATCGGCTAATGCAAATAGGTCAATTTGTGCAAGCAGAGGGTTCAACTGGCTGAGCGCCAGAGATTCTGCTTGCAGCAAAGGATTGTTTTCCATCCGCTCGTTTCTTTGAATGGTTGCTCCTAACGCAAGTAAAAAGCCTACACCCCCATCAGAAGTGCCGCTACCGCCAAGGGTCAGGTAAATTTTTTTCACACCTTGCCTGCAAGCTGCTAAGACCATTTGGCCTAAACCAAAAGAAGAGCTATTGCGGGTGGTCTCGTCACTAGGTTCCACGAGTTGCAACCCAATCACTTCTGCAGATTCAATCAGGGCAATTTTTTCTTCCTTGATTTTTGTGACCAACATACGGGCTTGCAACTTACCGCCTAATGGAGCGGTCACTGAAACCGTTTCGTAATTGCCTCCCAGCGCAGCAATGACTGCTGCCATTGACCCTTCTCCCCCATCAGCGATTGGGATACTGCGTGTTTCCCACTGGTCTGAAAACCCGCTTAAGACCGCTTGATTTAGTTCTGCGGAAGTGGCACTTCCTTTGAAGGAATCGATCGCTGCTACAACTTTCATTTTTCTACCTCTCATTTACGATCATCTCTTTCCCAAAAGTTGGAATACTTCGCCTTATAATCAACTTGTAGTTAATTAAATCAACCAAAAATTAACTAGTAATCCATTGTAAGTCATCTCTTATCCTCTTATGATAGAAGTATACCAAACAAACCTATCGGAGGTGCACTATGGACTTACCAATTGGCGAGGAAATCGCTCGGAGAAGAAAACAACGAGGTATTACCCAGCAAGAATTAGCAGTGTTTATGAATGTGTCCAAAGCATCCGTTTCGAAATGGGAAACGGGACAGTCTTATCCAGATATCACCTCGCTGCCCTTATTAGCAGCGTATTTTGATTGCAGTGTCGATGAATTATTGATTTTGGACTCGCAGCTATCTCCTAAAGAGATTCAGCGAATCTATCAATTACTAAAAGACGCCTTTCAAACAAAAACACCAAGCGAAGTCCTCGCGCTGGCACAAAGTTTTACCAAACGGTATTACTCTTGTTACCCGTTCTTGTTACAGATGGGCTCCTTTTACTTAAATCATTGGGATCTTTTGCCAGATGTCCCTGTAGCAGATAGCTCAGAAGGACACCCCTCTGAAGAAGCCTTAATGGAAGCGAAAAAAACTACCTATTTGAAAGAAGCAGAAATCCTTTACCAACGGATCATTGCGCATGGTGACAATGCGTTAGCACAACAAGCGCAACAAATCGAAGCCTATTGTCTGCTGATGAGAAACAAACCCGATGAGGTCTTGGCGATCCTTGGCACGAAAACTCTCTCTTTTTTACCTAGCGAACCGTTGATTGCCGCCGCATTTCAGCAAAAAAATCAGTTGCAACAAGCTGAGATTGTGACGCAAAGTGCGATTTACCAATACTTGATTCTTTTTATGAGCTTACTGACAAATTATTTGGCAATGCTCACACAAGACGAGGAGCAACTGGAAAAAACCTTTGCACGTGGGCTGGCACTCAGCGAGAGCTTCCAACTGGCCCAGCTGCATCCCCTTTCTTTACTGAACTTTTTAGCCGCTGGGATGGTTTCTTTTGCCGCTTTGGGAAAAGAAAGCTTATTGCTGCAAGCATTAACGCTGTATGTGAAAACATTAGCAGACACGCCTGAGGAAATCGTTTTGAAAGGAGACGATTATTTCAACAGCATCGATGAGTGGATCAGCGAATTAGAATTAGGCAGTCAGATCCCGCGGAACTCAGACAATGTCAAAAAGCAATTTCTCGAAATCGCGCAGTTCACACCATTATTTGAACCTTATCTGAAGCAACCACTATTTGAAGAATTATTTCAGCAGCTGCAAAAACTGTCCGAACAAGAAAATGAGCCACAAAGGAGGGCTTCACATGAATAGTGTTTCACTAAATATACCAGAAAATATATCTGATTATTTGCCCGTACTGATCCCCTTGATTGTTTTGCAATTGGTCCTGATCATCTTGGCGGTTCGCGATATTTTAAAACAAGAACAGTTTAAATTCGGCTCCCGTATTCTTTGGCTTTTCATCGCCTGTTTTGTTAGCCTGATCGGTCCTATCCTTTATTTTGCTTTCGGAAAAGAGGGTCAACAATGAAGATGATCGAGATCAACCATTTATCCAAGCGTTTTGGGCGCAAACAAGTGCTGCAAGACCTAACCTTTTCGGTTCCAAAGGGCAGCGTTGTGGGGTTTGTCGGGGAAAATGGTGCTGGCAAAACAACGACCATGAAAGCGATTTTAGGATCGCTCCCCATTGATGAAGGCGAAATCACCGTTTGCGGCGAAGTGGTGCAATTCGGCTCAGCCAAGACCAATCGCTGGATCGGCTATTTACCAGATGTACCGCAGTTTTACTCGTTTATGACAGCTGTAGAATATTTGACTTTTTGCGGAAAGATCCAGCCCAATCAAGAACCTTTTCAGCCTCAGCGGGTGATGGAGGTCTTAGAATTGGTAGGCCTGGAAGCTTCGAAACAAAAAATCGCTGGCTTTTCTCGAGGCATGAAGCAGCGTCTTGGATTAGCTCAAGCATTGATCAACCGACCAGCTATCTTGATTTGTGATGAGCCGACCTCTGCACTTGATCCTTTAGGTCGCAAGGCCTTTCTTGATGTATTGGCTAAAATCAAAGAAGAAACGACAGTTCTTTTTTCATCCCATATTCTCGCAGATGTCGAGCAGCTGTCAGATTACATTGCGATTTTGCACAAAGGTCAGATCCAGGCGTTTGAACCGATGGATTCCTTAAAAAAACGTTATCGAAAAACCGCCTTTGGGATTGTCTTTACCAACGAAGGTGACCATTCGAAATTTGCCAATCTGTTAGCATCCCACGGCATTGCGGCAGAAAGAAAGAACAATCAATTACTGATCGACGAAACTGCCGACACGAATGTTGGAAAGCAGTTGCTGCGATTGCTCAATGAACAACAGATAGTACCTGAATCCTTTCAACGGATCGAACCGACTTTAGAGGCGATTTATTTGGAGGTGATCAAATGAAGGTGTTTCTTGTTTTCTTAAAGAAAGAATTTCTCGGTGGTCTTCGCAGCAAAAAACTGCTGATTTGTTTGATTCTGTTTGCGCTGATTGGTATGCTCTCTCCCTTTACCGTGAAAATCATGCCCGATTTGATGGCCAGCATGATGCCAGAATCGATTGAGATCACGATCGCTGATCCGACTGCGATCGATGCATGGCTACAGTTTTACAGCAATATTGGAACGATTGGTCTGCTGGTATTTGTGGTTCTTTTTACGGATACGCTCTCTGCCGAAATAGCCCAAGGAACCTTTATTCAGCTGATTACGAAAGGATTACCGAAAACGACGATCGTCTGTGCCAAAGCTGGCTATTTAACGATTCTGTGGTCTTTGAGCTACCTCCTAAGTGCCAGTGTCAGTGCTTTTTATACCTTGATCTATTTCGATGATTCTAGCGCTGTTCAAGTCCCTAGCGCATTGTTCAGCTATTGGCTGTTTGGTTTACTAGCAATCAGCATCCTGCTGCTAGGCTCCAGCTTTGCTAAAAGTATCTATCAAGGTTTGTTGTTTATTGGCGTCTGTTATCTGATAGGCATGTTGGGCAACCTATGGAGTCAAGTAACAAATTGGAACCCTTATTCCCTTTCCAGCCAATTTCCTAACTACTTAACCAACCAAATCAAACTAGGAGAACTGCTGCCAGCGCTGCTGCTGAGTTGCTTATTGATCGTCAGCTGCCTAGCGGGGGCTATTGCTGTTTTGAGAAAAAGAAACTATTAAAAAACCATCGGTGCAAATGTTGTACTGACCTCCTGAAGGCAGACGTTTCGTCTAACTCTTGGGGGTCACTACCAGTTGCACCGATGGTTTGCTTCTGCTAGTTTATTCTAGTTCTGCTGTTTCTTGAACGTTCACTGCTTTTTTTGCCTGTGTTTTTTGCTCGATCCGCATAAAGCAGCGCATGAAGAAGGCAATCAAGTAGATTGAAAAGGCAGAAATAAGGGCTTCTTGCCAAGAAAAAATCAAGAGATTCAACAAGATGATGATCAGATTGGTTAAGAAGACACCACTAGATTTTCGAATGCCATAGTATTTTTCCAAAATTAGCGGTGGAATCGTGACCCCACCATTGGAAGCACCGATTTTATAAAGTGAAAAAATACCGAAGCTAAAGAAGAAACTACCTAAAATCAAGGAAACAGAATAAAAACGCAAGAGCATGATCTCTGGTAAAAGCGCCAGAAGAACGGGAAATGCCAGACTGCCGATAACCGTATTGACAAAGACCTCTCGCTTTAAAAGCAAAAATGCCAACGCCAGCATCAATAAATTAATCCCCCAGACAACGATATGACGATTGATCGACCAGCCGGTTTCGATCAGGTAGCCGATCGACCCGACACCAGCAGAAGCAATACTGTGAGGCAAAAGGAAAAAGTTTAATGCGATGCAGATCCACAGCACCCCAAGCAATAAAGCAAGATTTTTTTTGATAAGTGATTCCATCAACGTTCTCCTTTCAATCTGGCAACTAATTTTATGGATAAAAGCTTCTGTCTATTCTATCAAAAAAAGCTCAAAAGAAAGAACCATTTTTTTCATGAAAACATGAAAAAAATGATTCTGAACTTCAAGAAAGCATGTTGGTTTTCATCACAAATGCACAGGCTTTAGGCTGTATAGCAGTGATACATCGCAAGCATTTCTTCTGCGACTGCTTCTTGCCATCCCCCTGGCTGTAACATGCATTCTTCCATTGATGGCAAATGAACAAAGCGAACAGCCAACTCTGAGCCTACAATCAATTGGTAGGACATTAAGCGATTTTTTTGCTGCAAGAGCAGCTGATGCTTTTCAGGGGCAAGAAAAGGCGCTGTTAAGTCTGCCAATTGCCTCAATGTCTCCGATGTACAAAGTCTTTTTTCGGGTGCGACACTGATCAATTGGTTGACCTCTGCTAATTTCATTGCTTCGATCACCCGCAGCGTTGCTCGAGGATCATGGATATCCGTCAAAAAAATCGACTGGCAGCCTTGCAATGCCCGAACGAGTCGTCCTAAATCGAGAAAGTCACCATCAATGATCGTCTCACGCGCAGCATCGATCTCATGCAAACGCTCCGTTGCACGGCGGGCATAGAGTACGAGTGGTCGATTGGTTCTTTCCAAAAGTTTTTGCCGTGATCGCTGACCGATCGTCCCAGCAGCACCTAAAATCGCAAGTCGTTTCATAAGCTCCCTTTCATTTTTGAAAAATTCAAGCCTCGTTCTTTGAGTAGAAAAAATGGCTTGTCATTAAGTCTGGTTGACGAGATTGGCTTTGCGTTGACGCAGTCGTTCTTCAGTCGGCAGAACATGCTCGTCGTAATGTTCCAATTTGTATTCTAAACGTTCAACAGCTTCCGTCATATCTGAGATTTTCTCCCGCAAAACTGCAATTTGTTCGGCTAACAGCTGCTTGCGTTCAGGAACCGTCTCTCGTCCTTCTTCAAATAATGCCAGGTAATGACTTAGACCCTCAATCGATAATCCAGCATTGCGCATTTGCCTTGCAAACGTGATCCACTTTAAGTCGTCATCATCAAATTCCCGAACACCGTTTTTATTGCGTTTGACCGGCGGAATCAGCCCAATTTTTTCATAGTAACGGATGGTATCAGCCGAGACACCGCTCAGTTCACTGACTTTTTTGATATTCATGGCTTCACTTCCTTGTTTTGCATTTTTTCCTAGATCGTTTTGTATGCTACGAGCCAGAAGCCCTTTTGTTACTCGTTATTCCGCTCCTACCACTGCATGAGGCAAGTAAGGCTCTTCCAAATAAGCAATCTCTTCGGCAGTCAGCTTTAGATCAAGGGCAGGTAAAGCATCCAATAAATGGCTTTCTTTTGTTGCGCCGATAATTGGTGCGACCACTTGTTCTTTTTGCAATAACCAAGCCAAGGCGATTTGCGACCGTTTGCTTTGGTGATCGTCAGCGATCTTTGCGACTCGCGCCACGATCTCCCGGTCTTGTTCCATCGTTTTGTCGTACTTTTGATTGGCGGTTTTATCCGTTAAGTACCGCTTGGTCTCTGCACCCCAATCTCTTGTTAAACGTCCGGCTGCCAATGGGCTATACGGCGTCACGGCAATTTTTTGATCGGCACACAAGGGCATCATTTCTCGCTCTTCTTCTCGATAAAGCAAGTTCAAGTGATTTTGCATCGAAACAAATTTGGTCCAGCCATTTTTTTCAGCGACTGCTTGCGCTTTGGCAAATTGCCAAGCATACATCGCAGATGCGCCGATGTAGCGTACTTTTCCAGAAACCACCAAATCATGTAGTGCCTTCATGGTTTCTTCAATTGGTGTGTGGTAATCCCAACGATGGATGATATACAAATCAATGTAGTCCATTTGTAGGCGTTTTAAGCTTTGTTCGACTTGATAAAAGATCGCTTTTCGAGACAAGCCTCCACTGTTTGGTCGCTGTTTCATTTTAGAATATAGTTTTGTGGCAACCACGATCTCATCACGGGGCGCAAAATCATTCAATGCTCGACCGACGATTTCTTCGCTCGCTCCATAAGAATAGACATTTGCCGTATCAAAAAAGTTGATGCCCAGGTCCAAGGCTTTTTTGATGACTTCACGACTGTCGTCTTCTTCTAACACCCACTCATGAAACCCGCTGTTGGGATCGCCAAATCCCATTGTCCCTAAACACAAAGGTGACACATCAAGTCCTGTATTGCCAAATTTTACATAGTCCATTTTTACGTCCTCCTGTTTTTTTAAGTTACACTAAGCATACAGGTTGAAGTGCACTCTAAGTCAAGCGAATCTATAAACTTTTTTTTATTTTACTGTCAATTGACTCAAAAGGACATGCTTTTTGTCGTGCGTTTCATTTCAAATCAGCTTTTGGTACACTAAAGATAAGTATTGATACGCTATCTAGCCGAGAAAAAGGAGCGAAAGATTTTGACTTGTATTTTTTGTACTGCCTCAAAACATGCGATCATTGAAAACGAACGCTTTTATGCGATCTTTGATAAGTTTCCCGTCACCCCTGGACACTTGCTATTGATCCCCAAAGCGCATCGCAGAGATTACTTTGCTCTCACCCAAGAGGAATTACAAGACTTGCAGGCTTTGTTGCAGGAAGGCAAAGCTTATTTATTGGAAACCTATCGACCAGACGGCTTCAACATCGGCTTCAATTGCGGGGAGGCTGCTGGACAGACGGTCTTTCATTGCCATTGTCATTTAATCCCACGCTACCAAGGCGACGTAGAGCAGCCAAAAGGTGGCGTTCGAGGCGTGATTCCTAACAAGCAAGCCTACTAAACACAAACAAGCCGTTTCTCCAGCAAAGGGAAACGGCTTGTTTATGTTTGTTAAAATGAGGACGCTTAGGAATTGATCGCTGAATGATTCATCAATCGATTGATATGAACGCCTAGATAGACGATTTCATTGACAGGGATCTTCGTTTGGTATTCTTTATCGATATAGGCTTTGACTTTTGTCGCGATCTCCATAGCATTCGGATAAAGAGCCCACATTTGACGGTATAGTCCTTCATCTTCTTCTTGCAGCAGCCCATCCAAAAAGAATCGGTCAACGAAGAAACGCACGTGGGTGATAAAGCGATTGTAATGGATCGAATTGGTGTTGACGTCTTGCTGGATCGAGTAGCGCACCATATTGACGATCAACCCGATCAATTTGGCCTTTTTCAACCCATCTTGATTTTCCTCGGTGTTCGACTGGGCATTGATCAAATGAAACGCGATATTGGAGGCTTCTTCTTCTGGCAGCTCAATTTGATACTTCTCTTTCAACAAACGTAGTGCCTGTTCGGCGGCTCGAAATTCCTCTGTATAGTAATTCTTGATTTCCCAATAGAGCCGATTCGTCACACTCAAGCCTTTTTGCTGACGTTCTACAGCAAAGTGCAAGTGATCCGATAAGGTGAGGTAAATCGTTGAATTTAGCGGATATGGCAGCATTTTTTGCGCCAGCTGGACGATTTCTTTGGTCATTTCAAAATAGTACAACGGAATCTCATCCACTAAATCGGCAAACTGACCTGATTTTTTTTCATCGATTGGCAGAAAAACTTGATCGATCTGGGTATCGGCTATGCTGTCGCCGACTTTCTTTCCATAGCCGATGCCTTTCCCAAGTGCAATCATTTCTTGGCCTTCCTTATCAACAAGTACGACACTTGAATTTAAGACTTTCTTGATGTAAATCATGCACTCTCGCTCCTCACTGTTTATTCTGCCAAACTTGCGCCATTGGTGGCGATCACTTCTTTGTACCAGTCGAAGGAATCTTTTTTCAAACGGTCATAACTGCCGTTTCCTTCATCATCAGCATCCACATAAATGAAGCCATAGCGTTTCGTCACTTGTGACGTCCCAGCACTGACCAGATCGATCGGTGCCCAAGAAGTATAACCAATCAAATCGACCCCTTCATCGATGGCTTCCTTCATTTGTTTGAAGTGTGCCTTGAAATAATCGACCCGATACGGATCATGCACTTGGCCGCCTTCAAGGACATCCACGGCGCCCATACCATTTTCAACGATCATCAATGGCACTTGATACCGATCATACAATGAAAGCAAGGAGATTTTCAAGCCTTTAGGATCGATCTGCCAGCCCCATTCAGTTGATGGCAGCTTGGGATTTTTTACCCCTAAAACCGTATTGCCCGGTGTCCGTTCGGCATTTGGATCACCTGATTCGGCCATAGACATATAATAACTAAAGGAAAGAAAATCAACGGTGTGCTCTTTTAAGATTTGGCGGTCTTCTGGTGTCATTTCTATCTTGATGCCGCGTTTTTCCAGATCTTTTTCAATCATTCGCGGATAAGCCCCTTTGACTTGAACGTCCGCATAAAAATCATTTTCCAAGTTTTTCTTTAAGGTCAATTCAACATCCAATGGATCACAAGTCAATGGATACGTCATTAGTTTCGTTAACATACAGCCAACTTTATTGTTTGGGTTTTTCTCATGAGCGATTTTAGTCACTAATGAGCTGGCAACAAATTGGTGATGGAGCGCTTGATACACCTCTTGCTCTTCTTTGCCTGCTTCTGATTGTTCTGGAATGATGCCTGCTGTTGTAAAGGGATGACGATGGATACTGTCGATTTCGTTAAAGGTCAGCCAATACTCCACATACTCCCCAAATTCTTCAAAACAGACGGTTGCAAAGCGGACAAAGTCATCGATCACTTTACGTTCCACCCAGCCATTGTACTTCAAGCTAAGGGCTAGGGGCATTTCATAGTGAGACAACGTTACGATCGGTTTGATCCCCAAGCGCTGCATTTCTTGAAAGACATTGCGGTAAAAAGCGATCCCTTCTTGATTGGGTGTCGTTTCTTCCCCGGTTGGGAACAAACGGGTCCACGCAATCGACAATCGCAACACTTTAAAGCCCATCTCCGCAAACAAAGCCAAATCTTCTGGATAGCGGTGATAGAAATCGATTCCTCGCCGTTTTGGATAGATAGTATCTGTTGGATCTGCCATCGCTTCTTTGACGGCTTCTACGGTCACGCTCATGTGCGCCGCATAATCTTTGTTATCGACATGAGGTTTGTAGGTCGCCACATCAGCCACTGACAAGCCTTTGCCGCCAAGATTCCAACCTCCTTCTACTTGATTTGCGGCGATAGCGCCACCCCATAAGAAGTCCTTTGGAAAAGTTGTTTCAGTCATTTTTTCAATCCCCTTTTTTACATTGTTTTTGTTGCATTGCTCATTTGTTTAGACGAGCGGTGCGATCGATAGGACACCTTGGTCGCTTTGCTCATCGGTTGATTCGATCGTTTTGACCGTAAAGTTTTCTTGATTGGTGACCACACAGATCACGATTGGATCAAAACCAGCTGCTTTGATGGCATCTAGATCGAATTGGATCAGCGGTTGCCCTTGTTTCACTTGATCCCCCGCTTTTACGTAAGGGGTAAAGTGTTTGCCTTCTAGTTGAACGGTATCCAAGCCGATATGAAAGAGCAATTCTGCGCCATTGCGGGTTTTTAACCCGATCGCATGGTTGGTTTCAAACAACATCGTGATCTCGCCATCTTCAGGTGCGATCAATTCGCCAGACGTCGGAATGATCCCGAACCCTTCTCCGATCATGCCGCTTGAAAAGACTTCATCGTTGACTTCAGATAAAGCTACCACTTGCCCATCTACTGGTTTGCTCAATACTTCGGCTTTGGGATCGGCAACCGTCGTCTTATTTTCTACCACTTTGTCTTTGAATAAGAAAAGGACAAGGACAAAGGAAACAGCAAAGGATACCCCTAACGTGACCAATGCCCACACAAGATTCATCGGGTTGGCTTCATCCACGAACATAGTGATACTTGCTAGACCAGGGCCAACTAATGCGAAGGCCTTGATGGCAAACAAACCAGCCACCGCTCCACCAACTAGGCTGGAAGCCATCACGCCGTAAAGCACTCGTTTATGCAGGATCGTCACCCCATACAAAGCAGGCTCGGTGATGCCAAAAAGGGCGGAGATGCCTGCAGAAACAGCGGTTGAACGAAGTTTTTGGTCTTTGGTCCGAACACTCACCGCAAAACAAGCACCAGCTTCTGCAATGTTATGTGCCAATGAGGCAGGCAAGTATAACAGCTCTGCCCCCATCTCACTCATGGACGAAACAGCATAGGGAATCATGGCTTTGTGCATACCAGTAACCACCATCAATGGTAAAACAGCGGCTAAAATCCCTGTTGCCACCCAACCTAAATGGGCATACAGCCAAATGATCGCTGCTGAAAAAATCGTTCCGACTTCAAAGCCTAATGGGCCTAAAATCAATAAAGCAACTGGAACCGTAATAACTAAGCTCATCATTGGAACAAAGAAGATACGGATCGGTTTTGGTGAGATTCGGGTAAACAGCTTTTCAATTTGAGCGTAAAATAAAACCGTTAAAATGGCTGGAAATACTTGTGACGCATAAGCGATATTTTGTAAACCGAAGCCCATGAACGCTGCGCCATCTGTCAATAGTGTCGTTAGTTCAGGCAAAATCAAGGCACCGACAGCGGAAACCGCCACCAATTGGTTGACCTTTAATTTATTTGCCGTGGTGATCGCCACTAAAATCGGTAAGAAATACAATGGTGCGCCACCGATCAGATTCAAAATTTGATACGTCTGGCTCGTATTGTCCATCAATCCAGTGACAGAAGCAAGTAACAGTAAGGATTTCAAGACGCCCCCTCCAGCGACTGCTGGAATCAACGGTTGAAAAATCGAGATAATAAAATCAAGCAGGACCGCACCCCACGATTGTTTTTGTTTGCCTTCACTTCCTCCATCCGCTGTTAGCTCATGACCTAACACGTTCATAACCTCATCATACACTTCGACGACATCATTGCCGATGATGACTTGGCATTGGACATTTTGTCGCACCCCAATCACGCCATCGACTTTTTCCAAGGCATCTTTTTGTACGAGGCCATTGTCTTTTAAGGTAAAGCGCAAGCGTGTGGAGCAATGTTCCAAATGTGCGATATTTTCTTTTCCGCCAATCAACTCAACGATGGCAGTTGCCGTTTCTTTTAGATTCATAATTTTCTTCTCCTTTAATTAGTTTTCCTTTGTTGGCCAAACAAAGAAAAAAGCAGGCAACACCTACAAAAACATTGAACGGAATCCAACGATCCCTTCCATGTTTTTTATAGGTCCTGCCTGCATTACCAGTCACATGCCTGTTTTATTACTTGCATAATACCATGCTTCATTTGAAAACGCAACCACTGTTTTTAAAAAATTTTCCTCAAGTCTTTTTCTGAATCTGGAAGTTTGCTACACTTAGTGGATAATCAGTTGTTTCGTCTTCCTTGGCTTGCACCAGAAGCAAGAAGAACATCGCTGAGTAAACGTATCACAAGAAAGGATGAATCGGATGACTCCATTGAATCACTCACTGCATATTGCCGTCCCCACAGCATTTGATCATGCAGAAAGACTTGACACGAAAAGGACGATCGCTCATATCTTGCAACTGCAAAAGCAAGGGATCAAATCGGTTTTGGTGTGCGGCTCCACCGGTGAACAGCACTCATTGACCTTAACAGAAAAAAAACAGCTTCTACATGACTTAGCGCAAGAAACCAGCTGGGCAGCCGATTTCGAAGTCCTCTTCGGTTTAGCTGGCATCGTATTTCATGAAACGCTCGCGTTGGCAGAAGCAATCAGCAAAAATCCCCGAATCGATGGTGTGGTTTTAGGCTTTCCCCCTTATCTTTGCCTGACGCAAAAGGAAGCCGTGCTCTATGCTCAGGGATTGATCCATACTTGCGAAAAACCAGTTATTTTATACAACAATCCCCGCCGCACGGGCTTTGATTTATCTGCAGAAAGTATCTTGACCTTGATCGCTGACCCTCGGGTGATCGGCTTAAAAGAAGCTGGCAGGAAGGAGCGAGTGCCTCAACTAAAAACAAAGACGGCTGCCGATTTTCGCTTTTATGCTGGTGGTGAAGCGGACTTGGCGGAAAAGGTCGCACTAGGGTTTAACGGGCTGTCATCAATGGCAGGAAACCTTTGTCGCAAGGAGATCCAGGTGATTTGGCAGGGCTTATTGAAAGGTGATGCAACGATTTCTACGTCGAATGAATGGCAGAATATGGAACAAGCAGCTGCTGGCGATCCAACCAATACCATCAGTTACCTTCCGTGGCTCAAGCAGCAAATCACCATTGATGGACAGCCCTTTGGCTTTTGTCGTCAGCCGCTAGGTCTAGCAACAATTGATCGGTTTGGCACTGGCTCAATTCTTCCTCATCTAGCACATGAAAGGCAGGAGAACCAGACAAATGAAGATTGATGCACCGATTGATCCACAACTAAAGCACTATATTGAAAGCTCCATCATCCCGCAATACAACCAATTGGATAGCAGTCACTCCCCAGCGCACGTCCACCAAGTGATCCAAAATAGTTTTGAGATTGCTGAAACATTGCCCGTTGACCTGAATATCGTCTATACGGTAGCTGCCTACCATGATATCGGCTTGCTCTATGGCCGTAAAAACCACGAAAGCAATTCCCGCAAGATCGTTGAACAAGATGCTGTGTTGCCACGCTTTTTCTCTCCTCCAGTCATTTCAATGATCGGCGAAGCTGTAGAAGATCATCGCGCCTCGCTGCCCTATGAGCCTCGCTCGCTTTATGGCAAAATTATTTCCGAAGCCGATCGCGACTTAGATTTTGAGCGAATCCTCAAGCGAACCTTGCTTTTTGCTTATGAGAAAAAGCAGCTGACAGATTTAGAACAATTGCATCATGAAGCGTATCAGTACATTTCAAAGAAATACGGTCCTCAAAGTGAGCTGAAGGTTTGGTTGGATTATCGCAAAAACCAAGACGGTTTGGCGATCATCTATCAAAAATTAGCACAACCTGAAAGCTTCCGTCACTCCTTTGAAAAAATCGTGCCGTTAGTTATCGCTACAAGCAAAGAAACTGACGATTGACACTTTGATCCAGCACCAGACTTCAAATAGGAACCCTCTGATTCAGCGCCGCAGTTGTGTCTGCACTGAATCAGAGGGCTTTTACTGTTATTCTAAACGTTCTTTCTCCACTAAAATCCCCCGCCCCTTCGCTGCTCCTACCCTCCTATTCAAATCAAAGGGCAGCAAGTGGTTTTCTTCAATCAACAGACGCCCCTTCTAAATAACCTTCCTTTTTTCACTGAATTTACTCTTTGTAAGCAAGATAGTTTGCTGAAAATAAAAAAAATGGTATTTTTATTTTATCAAGTGATAAAATATTAGGAGGAATCGTTATGTTTTTGGCAATCAATGAAATACGCCATTCCAAATTGCGTTACGCCCTAGTCACAGGGGTCATGTTTTTAATCGCCTATTTGGTCTTTTTTTTAACTGGGTTAGCTTATGGGTTGGCTCAAGATAATCGGATGGCGGTCGACAAATGGGAGGCAGATCAAATTTTGTTGACCGAAGAAGCAAATGATAATTTAAACATGTCGATGCTTCCTCGCAGTCTTTATGATGAAGTCGATGCACCAGAAAAAGCAGTTTTGGCGCAAACCGCTGGAGTTGTGACCAAAGAAGACAACGGTGAAAAAGTCGATGTCACCTTTTTCGGCATTGATCCAGATCAATTTTTAGCACCCAATATTACCGATGGCGAGATGTTTGCTTCAGATGATGAAGCGGTCGCCGACAGCAGTATTGAGGAAGAATACGGGATTTCCATTGGTGACACCATCAAATTAGCAGGCAGTGACAAAAAATTGAAAATCGTCGGTTTTACAGATAACGCCCGCTTCAGTGTCGCTCCGGTCCTCTACACCTCGATCGGTGCCTATCAAGAAATTCGTTTTGAAAAAGAAGATGATTCTGAAAATGCCCGTATCAACGCGATCGTGACTCGTGGCAAAATCAAAGAAGTGCCAGATGATCTGGTCGCCACGGATATCAGCAAATTTATTAATGAATTGCCTGGTTACAACGCACAAGTGCTGACCTTTGGCTTTATGATCGGGTTCTTGATCGTGATCGCTGCCATCGTTATCGGTATTTTTATCTATGTGCTAACGATGCAAAAATCAGAAATTTTTGGTGTCATGAAAGCTCAAGGGATCTCTAGCCGCTACATTGCTTTTTCGGTGATCGCCCAAACGTTCTTATTGGCAACCTCGGGTGTTTTGATCGGTGGTTTGGCAACGATCGGTACCGCCCTCGTGTTACCTGCGGCAGTGCCATTCCAAATCAATCTATTATTCTTTGCTAGTATTAGTGTCATGATGATTCTGATCGCGATGCTAGGTGCTTTCTTCTCGGTGCGAACGATTGTAAAAATCGACCCATTGAAAGCAATCGGATAGGAGGAAAAAACATGAGTGCCATTGAATTCAAACAAGTCAAAAAATCATTTAAAGATGGGGACGCGACAATTGAAGCCTTGAAAGAAACCAACTTTTCGGTAGAAAAAGGCGAATTTGTCGCCATCATCGGTCCTTCTGGCTCTGGGAAAAGTACCTTTCTAACGATCGCCGGTGGTCTGCAAGCCCCCTCTGAAGGCGAAGTGTTTATCAATGACGAACCCTTCAGTAAACAAAAAGAAAAGCAACGGGCAAAAACTCGTTTCAAAAAGATCGGCTTTATTTTACAAGCTTCCAACCTTGTCCCTTTTTTGACGGTCAAAAAGCAACTCCAATTAGTGGATAAGGTCAGCAAAGAAACCCAAGAGCAATCAGCAACTGAATTGTTTGAACAACTTGGGATCGAAAAGCTGCAGAACAAATACCCCGATGAACTTTCTGGTGGTGAAAGACAGCGGGTGGCTATTGCCCGAGCGCTCTATCATGATCCCACCATCATATTGGCAGATGAACCAACGGCGAGTCTTGATTCAAAAAAAGCCGTCGAAGTCGTCAAAATCTTAGCAAAAGAAACCAAAGAAAAACAAAAAGCCACCATTATGGTGACCCATGATACCCGTTTAACAGATTATTGTGATCGGGTTCTCGTCATGAAAGATGGCGTTTTAGAAGAAAAAGAACACACGAAAAAAGAAGCCGAATCAGATGATTCGCAGAAGGAGCAAGCATGAAAAAAATTATTGTTGTCGGTGCGGGCGTGTCAGGATTAGCTGCTGCTGTCCGTTTGCAAAAACTTGGCTATGACGTCACCCTCTACGAAAAAGAAGGTCAACCTGGGGGCAAAATGAATCAGATCAAGGAAAACGGCTTTACCTTTGATGTGGGCCCCACCATCGTGATGATGCCTGAAATTTATCGTGAAGTGTTTGAATTTGCTGGCGTTGATCCGAATGACTATATTCCTATGGAGAAAGTCGATCCGATGCTGCAGCTGTATTTTGCCCAAGACGAACCGCTGACCTTCTCAAATGACTTAGTAGAATTGACCAAAACGCTAGAAGCGATCTCAGAAGAAGATGCTCAAGGCTATTTTGCCTTTTTAGCAGATATTTACAAACGCTATGTGATCGCCAAAGAGTCCTTCATCACCAAGTCGTTTCGGACATGGCGAGATTTTTACAATCCCAAATCATTATGGGCAGGGTTAAAGCTGCGAACGTTTAGTGACGCCTACTCTTCCATTTCTAAATTTGTCAAAGATGATCGCCTGCGTAAATCATTGGCGTTTCAAACCTTGTATATCGGTGTCTCCCCTTATCAAGGGCCGTCTCTTTATACGATCATTCCTATGATCGAATTGATGTATGGGGTCTATTTCATCAAAGGCGGCATGTATACGTTAGCCACTGGTATGGCACGTTTGTTCCAAGAATTAGGCGGTACGATCCATTATAATACCCCGATCGATGAATTATTGATCGAAAACAAGCAAACCAAAGGCGTTCGTGTCAATGGAGAAACGATCACCGCAGATGCCGTGATTTGTGCGGCTGATTTTCCTTATGCCATGGAAAGCTTGATTCCTGATGAATCAAAACGCGGCAAATACACCAATCAAAAAATCGCTTCGATGGATTATTCTTGTTCTTGTTTCTTGCTTTATTTAGGACTGGACAAAAAATATGAGGATAGCGCACTCCACAGCATTTATTTTGCCAATGATTTCAAACGCAATGTAGATGATCTTTTCGAGGCTGGCAAGCTGCCAGAAGATCCTTCCTTCTACTTGTATCGTCCAACCCTGAAAGATGCTTCCTTAGCACCTGATGGTCAAGAAGGTCTTTATGTTTTAGTCCCAGTACCTGAATTATCTAAATTTGATCAATGGACGGATGAAACGATCCAAAGCTACCGCCAGCAGATCATTGGATTATTAAAAGAAAAAACGATCTTTACGGATATCGATGAACACATCGTGTATGAAAAAATGTATACGCCAGATACGTTCAATGATCGGTTCAATGCCTACAACGGTGCGACATTTGGCTTGAAACCGACCTTAGCCCAAAGCAACTACTATCGTCCCCATAATAAATTTGATTATGCAGAAGGCCTATACTTCTGCGGCAGTAGTACGCATCCAGGAGCGGGTGTGCCAATCGTGATGCAAAGTGCCAAGTTAGCTGTGGAGGAGTTGTTAAAAGATGACCGTTAAATCATTAAGCGTCTTTGATGAATACGACAACGATTTTTTATACTGTGAGGCCATCATAAAAAAGCATTCGAAAAATTTTCATACCGCCTTTTCTCAATTGCCAAAAGACAAAGCCCGCGCCGTCTATGCCGTCTACGCCTTTTGCCGACGTGCCGATGATGCCGTCGATGAAAAGCAAGACCCATTGTTGATCGAAGCCATGAAAAAACGCTTGGAAGAAATGCAAAAACAAGTTTCAGACGATGCGATCGACTTGCCGCAAGCCGTCAAGGAAGAAGATCCTGATGAAGCCATTTGGCGGGCATTGACCCTTTCTTTCCAACAGTTTGATCTGCAATTTCAACCCTTTTTCGACCTATTGGTGGGGCAAAAACAAGACCTTGACTTCCAGCAGCCCACCTCTGAAAAAGAGCTTTCTGACTATAGTTACTACGTAGCTGGCAGTGTAGGTCTGATGCTCTTGCCGATTCTCTCGCAAGCAGCCGCTGCGATTCAAGAGCCCGCCATCAAATTGGGTGAAGCGATGCAGCGCACCAATATTTTACGTGATATTGGCGAGGATCTGCGGATGGGCCGCATCTATTTGCCGCAAACGGTCTTGGCGCAATACAACCTTTCGCGAGAGGCTTTAGCAGCTGGTAATCAAAACCCACAGTTTATCGAGATGTGGGAACACGAGGCGCAACTGGCAGAGACGCTTTATCAAGAATCTTTTGTCATGATGCCGCAAATCGATGAGGATTGCCGTGAAGCTCTATTAGCAGCTGCTTTGATCTATCGGGAAATCTTGACTGTGATTCGCAAAAACAACTATCAAGTCTTTGCTGAAAAAACAGCGGTACCGAAACAACGGAAAATCCAACTTTTGTTTACCGCGAAAAAAATGCTTCGTCAGGAACGTTGGGAGGGCTGACTTTGAACTTGCGAGAAAAAATATTACGAGTGGCAGAAAACCTGTTTATGCAGCAGGGGTATCAAGCAACTTCTACTAGGCAGATCGCAGAAGCCGTCGGCATCACCCAACCCAATCTTTATTATCACTTCAAAGGCAAAGAAGCCATCTATTATGAAGTGATGGTTTCTTTGGCACAAGAGGTTTCTGGAAAGCTAAATCAGACCGTTGAAGATACTTCCTTGACGATCTCTGAAAAAATCTTGAACATGTTTCTTTTTTTAAGAAGTCGGCATCGGATCAATTTTTATATGATGATGCACGACATTCAGCATACCGTTTCTGAGGACACTTCTAAAAAACTGTACTTGCTTTGGCGGAAAAATTATAAAGAACCGTTTCTTGACTTGTTTCGTCGCAGTGATTCCAATCTCCGTTCGGATGTCGACCCAGAATTTGTCACCAGTCAATTGTTAGTACTGATGGCGGCTCATTTGGACTCACCAGAAAAAGAAGACAAGATGCCAGAAGCGATCGATTTGTTTTTATTCGGTGCACTAGGCAATGGGCCAATTGCGAAATAGTTGGAACGTTGGCTTTTGTCCCAAGAATAATCATTCGACGAATTTCTGACAATCGCGTACACTGATCCAGTAAACAGAAACTTAAAAGGATGGATGTACATGTCAAAAAATCGAATCGAAGCCTTTACCGATGCGGTCATTGCGATCGTAATGACCTTATTAGTATTGGAATTGCACCAGCCCGAAGGCGATACCTTTGCTTCTTTTTTAGGAGTGGAACAGCAATTTATTATTTATTTGATCAGCTTTGTGATGTTAGCGATCTACTGGAACAATCACCATCATCTATTTCAAGTAGTGTCTAAAATCGACGGTTGGACCTTGTGGGCGAATCATTTGTTGATTCTGGCACTGACCCTCTTTCCTTTTGTAACGTCATGGGTCAGTCGTTATCCAGTCGCTCTTGCCCCTCAGCTGCTATATGGGGCTGTCATTTTATTGACGGATTTCAGCTATTTCCTAGTTGGAAAATCCTTGGTTCGTGCCAATCCTGACAATCAAGCCATCGTGGAACTGTTTCGCGGATACAAGAAACTCTACTTTACGTTGTTTATCAACGTGCTGGCATTGCTCCTGGGCTGGCTGATCCATCCCCTATTTATCATCACACTGGATAGTCTCGTGCTATTGTTGTGGGTGATCCCTGAGAAAAAAGTAGAAACCTTTTTAAAACAATAAAAACACTTGCGTCCTTCTCCTAAAAGCGGTGAATGATTGCGCACAAGCAGCCGATTGGTCTACTTTTGCGCAGTCATCCATCAAGAGAAGGACGCAAGTGTTTTTTCTAGCGAATCAAGTCTTTCCCAGGTGCCTGCAAGACTTGTTCAACTTGTTCTTTGGTGGTTAAGGGGACATCTCCCAGCATTGTATGAGCCAAAACTGCATTCGTGATAGCAAAATCAGCGGTGCGTTGGAGCGACCATTTTTCGGCATAGCCTAATAATACGCCAGCAGCATAGGCATCCCCTGCCCCGATCCGATCCAACACTTGCAGCAGCTGCGGTGCCGTTTCATAGGTATCTTGTGCCGTAATGATCCTTCCGCTGATAAACTGCTTGTCTTCCACGGCTAGACGCCGTGTCCCGCAGAACCATTCTAGTTGATACTGGTCAATAAAGGATTGGATCAATGCAAGCTCGGCACCTTCTGTTTCCTCTAAGGGATAAGCCAAGAGCTCCTCCAAGTCACGGACAGAGCCGAAAACTAGGTCACAATAGGGTAGGATCGTTTCATACCGTTGTTTCAGTACCTCCCGATTTAATTCTTCATTCAAGCTTGGACGGAAGTTGAAATCAAAGCAGACGCGAATCTGCTTGGCATGGGCCTGTTTGGCCAAAGCCAAAGCTGTTTGCCAGGTTTTCTCAGTCAAACTAAGAGAGATCCCGCAAATATGAATGAGATCGACCGTTTCTAAAAACCCATCGATAGCATATTCTTCTGGACCTGAAACGCCAAAGGAACTATGATGGCGATTTTGATACGTCACATAGGTCGGACGAGCGCCGTAGCCGATCTCGGCGAAATAACTGCCGATATGACTATATTTTTTGCCAACAAATGCCGTCTGGATTCCATAGGAACGCAAGCTGGCTTTTGCCGTATCTCCTAATCGGTTGGCTGGCACCTGCGTCAGCATCGACGTCGTCAAGCCGAAATGCGCCAAATTGCCTAACAGATTGACCCCTGTTCCCGTAAAATCCATCCGCAAAGAGTGGGTCTGTTCCAACGTTCGATATTCTGGTGGCGTCAACCGCATCATTACCTCACCGTAAGCACCGATCCGCATCATTGATCCCCCCTATTTGGCTGCTGCCAACACCTTTTTCGTCATTTCTGCTAATGTCTGTACATCTCCAGGGCGTGTGTCCCCTGTTTCGCCATCGATGATCGAGCTGTAAATATGTGGAATGATTTTTTTCACTCCTGCATCAACAGCGATCTGCAAGATTTCTTCAAAGTTTTCTAAATCGATACCGCCGGTCGGTTCCAAATAAAAATCATTCGCGGCACAAGCCTCGGCTACCGCTTGATATTCTGCTTTATGAGCCAACCCTTTCATTGGAAAATACTTGATAGAACTAGCGCCCATGTCTTTTAATAAAGCGATCGCTGTTTCAACTGGGACTTCTGCAGCTGGAGTTTGTGAACTCAATGGACCAGTCGCAATATTGACATAGCCGACTTTTCCCGTTGGTGAAACAAGGGCATTGACGATCGTTTCAGATTGTCCTAGCAAAGCTCGTGAGGTCCCCGCTCCCGTGAACACTTGGTTAACATGCTGTGGTTGAAGAACAGCGGAAATTCGGGAGACCATTTCACTTTGATTGGGGTCGCCAGCACCAAGCCCTACAGAAAGGGCATTATTTGTTGCCACTTGATAGTTCTTCATGTCAGCGATAGCCGCCTCGTCACTATCATAGTTTTTTGATAAAACACCTAGGACGATGTTGCCCTCTGCTGCTTCGTAACAAGCTTTCGCATTGTCGATGGAGTTTGCTAACACATTTAGACAGACACGGTCAGCGAAATAATTGGGTGAAGTTTTCATTTTTGGGTTGCTCCTAACATAATTTCTTGTAAGCGATCAGTGATCACTGCCATTTCTTGTTCATTGACTGCTCGGATATCAAATTCAATAATGCCGTTATTGGCTTGGTACTCACGGGTATAAATCGCTGGTTCTCCTGCTTTTAGCGCGTCGATCACTGCTTTGGCACTTGGTTCTTTCACTTTGACACTCGCCCGATAAATGTCTCTGCCAGCGCTGTCTTGAACGATTTTTGCTTCGAAACCAGTGATTTCATTGATTGCCGCAATAAATGGTTGTAGACGCTCTTGCATCGAAGCGCCAGATTCTGTTCCCTCCGCTAGATAATCCGTCACGGCTTGGGTAAATCCGAGAATATTTTCTTTACCGATTTTCATTGCTCGACCTATCCCTTTGGATTGCAGGCGCACCCAAGAGACATAGGGCTGCTTGCCGATCACTAAGCCAGCACTCGGTCCTGACAGTGCTTTGGCACCTGAATAGATCACTAAATCAGCACCAGCTTGGGTATAGGCAAACAAATCTTCCTCAGCAGCCGCATCAACGATCAATGGAAGATCGTGTGCCTTGGCAACTTGGGCCGTTTCTGCTACCGTCAACATACTTTTTTGAACGGTGTGATGACTCTTTATGTAGAGGATCGCCGCCGTTTCGGGTGTGATCATCTGTTCAATGTGCTCGGGTGTACACATATTGGCATAGCCTGCTTCCACGACCTTCCCACCACCTTGTGTCACCATCACTTCCACTGGTGTGCCATAATCTACGTTGTGGCCTTTGGGCAAAATGATCTCTCGCTTACTTATTTTCTCACTATATGGATGATACAAATGATAGCTGTCGCCTTGACCAATGAGCGCCGCCACTGATTGGGCGATCCCCGCTGAAGCGGAAGAAACGATCTGTGCATCTTCCGTTTTCAACAATTCTGCTAAATAGGCTCCGGTTTTTTCTGCTAGATCTGCCATTTCAAAGAAATGCTCCCCGCCATAGCGCTGGGCTGCAAGCACACTTTCGCTGACTTTCGAGACACCTAGAATCGTCATTTTGCCAGAAGCATTGATGACTTCTTTCAAGCCTAGTTCGTCAATATTCAGTGTCAAAAAGTTCCCCTCCTATCACCGCTTTTTGCGGCACGATCTGTTGTGTCGTGATTCGGCGATTGCCGTTAGAATCCGTCAATTCCTTTTCGCCCGCTTCAAAGCGGAAAATCGTAAAATCAGCATCATATCCCAATGCGATCTCGCCTTTATTCTGTAAATGAAATTGCTTCGCAGGGGCACTGGTCACCTTCTCGATGATCTCACGCCAATCATACCCTACGGCCGCTAATTTTTCCATAGTCGTCGCTAAATCAAAGACTGGTCCATTGGTACGATTGCGGATGTAGATATCCGTACTAATGGAAGAAGCCTTTAGCTGATTGGCAAAGGCCGTCTCCGCTACATCAAAATTGAAACTGTCTGTCCCATGACCAATATCGAAGACCAAGCCTTTTTCATAGGCACCAAAGACGAAAGGCTTGATGGTTTGGTTTGTCTGATCCAAAATCCCATTGGCTTTGCCGTTAAAGCAATGGGTTACCACATCGCCTGTTTCCAATTCAGCGAGAATCTCTGCTAAATTCGGTGGTGCTGAACCAATATGGACCATCAAAGGCAGCGGTTGATTTTCAGCTTGGATCGTTTTCGCTAATTTCAACGGCGTGATGCCATTTTCGCCGATCACCGTTTTGCTCATTCGGGCTTTGATCCCGACGATAAAGTCAGGAAACTTCTGCAGTGCTTCTTTGACCAATTCTTTTTTGACTTTTGACAGATCCGCAAGTTCATCCTGCTCTACGATCCCCCATTTGGAAATGTTGACTAAAGCAAAGACATTGGTTTTGGCTTCTTTGGCTAAATCATAAAACCGATGGATATTTTCAGCGCCCGTCGTCCCCGCATCGATAACGGTCGTGACGCCTTGTTTGACACCGATCTCGTCTGGATAATCATAATAGAGCGTCATTTCCTCGAAACAATGGACATGGTCATCGATCCAACCAGCTGACAAGAACTCCCCTTCTGCTAAGGTCAGCTCTTGTTTCGCCTGCTCCTGCAATGTGGGTGCCAGAGCAGTGATTTTGCCGTCTTGAATCCCAATATCAAATACTTCTTCATCGATCGTGCGGGCTTGACGAATAATCAAATCAAACATTTCGTTACACCTTCCTCTCTGTGAAAGTGAATTTCGACCAAGGATGGATAAAGGGCAGCAGAACTAACTCTTGTTCGACGATCGAACCGATTTTATTTTTTCGTGGGTCTGAGTGAGGCTCTAGCACGACTTGCAGCTCGTTTTTGTACTTGCCAAAACGATCGTTGCCGATCACAACGTCCCCTCGTTGAAAGACGCCTTCGTGGTCATGGACAGGATTGTCATGGTTCTTATACTTTTTACGAACTTCTGTGGAACGGATCATCCGATCGGTGATGTCGCCTCGACGGTAATGCTGCTCGTCCAGGGCGATTTGGCGTTCAACTTCATTGATTTCAGGCACAAATTCAATAGCAAATGCGGTCTGGTAGCGATCAATCGCTCCTAGCGCTGCCAATTCTGCTTCAGAAGCATAAGCATTTCCGATAATGACATCGTCGATCAGGCCTGTGGCAAACAAATGCTTTGCGGCAGTTTCTACAGGCATTTTCCGGTGCATTTCTAAGGTCGGTAAGCCATCATTGATATCCCAAGGTCCGATCGTTCCCGTTTGAGAAGAGATAAATGCGGCGGTTCGAATGCCTTTTTCCTTGAAACGACGACTGCATTTTTCAAAGAAATCATAGGGCAAGGCAGTCCCTTCTTGCGGATAGAAATTGTGGCAGCCATATAAGTAAGGAATGTTGGCTTGATAGGTCAAAATATTGTCTAAATACGCCACATCATTGCTCATATTCAATTCAACAGCTAAGCCAAAGGGATTGTAGGTCAACATCGCTTCTTTATTGCCGTCAAAGCCTAAATCTAAACGAATCCCATCGGCACCTAGTTCATGGAAAAAGGTCAAGTCATCATAGGAGATGCCTAGTTCCGAAAAGATGGCTGGTGCCACGTCTAAAATCGTTTCATAGCCTAATCCTTTGGCAAAATCAATCAACGCTTTAAACTTTTTCTGCACATTTTCTTTGCCGTCACTCACTTCCAGCATACTCATAAAAATGCGGCTAAAGCCATAATCATGGGCTAATTGCAGATAGGCTTTGTCTGTTTCAAAATCACTGTGATCGGGATACACCGATACTCCTAGTTGTCTTTTCAACTTATCTCATCCTCATTTCTTCATAAAAAGCAGTAAAACGTGTCAGTAAAAGCGAACTGCAAACAATCGTCGCCGTTATCGTCAAAAATGGTCCCCACGGAAACTGACGGCTCAGTAGGATCGCTGCAGCAACGCCAAGAATCCCGAACAAAAGCATCCGCCAAAACGGCACTTCTTGAATTTTTTTCCCTTGTGCTGATTTTGTTAACCAAATTTGACAACCAAAAAATAAACAAATGGCATAAATCCCCATGTTTGCACCTCACTCTTTTTTGTCTTGCTTAAGCGGCTGTTTCTTCTTCTTGTTCGCGGGCAATCTGCTGTTTCTCAAAGACTTTAAAGAATGGGTAGTAGATTGCGAGTGTGATAAAGAAGTTGACGATTACTAAAATCGCTGCTGCGATACTCCAGTCCGTACTCATCCAGGCGGCGATTGGTGCTGGAATGGCAAACCCAAGTCTGGCAGCCATCATCGGTACGACACCCGTAATAGTCGCGAAGTAAGAAATCGTTGTCGTAATCAATGGTGCCACCAAGAACGGAATGCCTAAGATTGGGTTCATTACGATCGGTGCACCGAAAATCACTGGTTCATTGATATTGAATAAGCCTGGCAAGATGGATAAACGGCCCAATTGTTTCAAGTATTTTGATTTGGAGAAGAAGAACAAAACGACCAACGCTAAGGTCGTACCGGCTCCACCGATCCAGACGAACCATTGTAAAAATTGTTCCGTAAAAATATTAGGCAATTCATGCGCATTGCCAGATGCTTGGAACGCTTCCATATTTTCAGCGATGGAAATATCCCAGAATGGACGAATGACAGGACCCATGATGGCTGGTCCATGAATCCCCAGTACCCAGAAGAAACAGATCAAGAAGACAGTCAATAAGCCACCAAACAAGCTGTTACCAGCTAGCACGTCTTTTAACGGCATCAACAAGTTACTTAAAAAGCCATTGATATCAAAGCCTAACATATGACGGATCACCCAGAACAAAATCAGGATCGCTCCTCCAGGAATCAACGCCATAAATGAATTCGTTACTTCTGGTGGCACACCATCTGGCATTTTGATGGTAATGTTTTTTACGATAAAGAAACGATAGATTTCAACGGACAAGATCGCCGTGACGATCGCGCCAAACAAAGAGCCTGAGCCTAAGTTTGCCACATTGATATAGCGTCCCGCATCAATGATGCCTTCCACAGAATCGAAGACTCGCAACGGTGGTGCAGCGGTTACAAGAAAGGACATCGTTGCTAAGATACCCGCAGTCAATGAATCCAGCTTGTAGCTTTTTGCTAGCGATGAAGCAATCCCATACGTTGCATACAATGCCAATAATCCGACTGTATAACGAAAGGGAATATCCAAAACTTCCCGATACGGTTCGATCACCGCAGCGACTGATTCGATGGGAAAATTCAGTAAGATCGTGAAGAAAGACCCAACGATCGTTAACGGTAACGTAGCGATGATCCCCTTACGAATCGCTACCATGTGCCGTTGCATCCCCACTTTATTTGCAATCGGCATCAACTTCTGTTCAATAAATTCTACAAACCCTTTCATAATTGCCTCCTTAGTTTATAACATTATAATGTTTATACAAGGATAATAGCACAGAGGATCTGGGTTCGTAAATAGTTTTTTAAACAGTAGATAGAATAATCTTTTCGCAATAACATTTCCTACAGTAACCATCAAGCGTCCTATCGTTGTCCTTTCGGTCGATACTGATACATAAAACGATTTTGGATGACGGTACAATTGATAATAAGTAACAAAATGAAAACTGGTGCCAAAGGAGTGCGGATCAACAAGAAAAACAAACTGAGTAAGAAAAGTAAGGAAACAAGTAATAGTTTCCAAAAAGCCAGCGTGATTTTGGCATTATTTTTTTCTAAAAGAAGATGGGTCAGAAAAATCAAGATCAAACAACTCACTACTAGAACCATTCTACTCACCTTCTTTAGCTGTTTCTAGCTCTTGCGCCACTTGAAGTTTCTCAAATGCTTTAAAGAATGGATAGTAAATCGCTAATGAAACGAAGAAACAGACGAAGACCATCAAACAAGCAACCCAATTCCAATTTGAGGTAATCAATGCGCCAAGAGGTGCGGGAATCGAAAATGGTGGTTTGACCATCATCTTAGGCATCCAATCTAAAGCGGTAACGATATAGACTAAGATAGTATTAGCGATTGGCACAAGAATAAACGGAATTGCCAACAGTGGATTCATCACAATTGGCGTCCCAAAGATCATCGGTTCATTAATATTAAAAATCCCTGGTAAAATGGAAAGACGACCCAATTGTTTTAAATAGTTTGAACGAGAGAACATAAACAAAACAACCAATGCAAGCGTTGATCCAGTACCACCCATTTGCGCATACCATTGATAAAATTGTTCGGTAAAAAGATTTGGTAGATCAAAGGCAGACATACCATTTTGGAATAATTCCGCATTTTCTAAAATTGCTTGATCCCAAAATGGACGAATGATGGGTCCTAAAACGGCATGGCCATGAATACCCAATACCCAGAAAACGCAGATAACAAATTGTGTGATGATTCCGCCTATCAAATTATTACCTGTTAAGAAACCTTTTAAAGGAGAGATGGCGATCGTCAGCAATCCATTTAAATCAAAGCCGAAAAAGTGACGCGGAATCCAAAAGACTAAGATAACCAGCAAGGTTGGTAGGAGTGCCGCAAAGGATTCGCCTACAACAGGCGGTACGCCTTCTGGCATCTTGATTTCCAAGTTTTTTGCTTTTGTAAAATGATAAATCTCTACTGAAACTAGCGCCGCAATGATCGCACCGAATAATCCTTGGGATCCAAGGGAAGCGATGGGTAAATACCTTCCTGCAAGTACGGCATCTCCTGTCGTGCTGATGCCTTCCGCCAAATTGATCGGAACGACCATTAAAATCGTCGCTAACATGGATAAAAACCCACTTGTTATCCGATCGAGTTTGTAACTAGCACCTAAGTTGGAGCCAATCGTAAATGAGGCATAGAGAGACATTAACCCCACCGTAAATCGAAAAGGAATGTCAAGTGCCGGTAAATAAGGAGCGACCCATTCGGTATAACCAGGAATCGGCAAATTTAAAATAATAGTGAAAAAAGAGCCAACGATCGTGAGCGGTAAAATAGAAATCAACCCATTTCGAATAGCCTGCAAGTGCCGCTGCTGTCCAATAGCATTGGCAATCGGTAATAACTTCATTGCAACCGAGTCTAAAACTTTCATTATAAAACCCTCCTAAAATTCGTTTGAAAAACCATTTTTTTGAATCACTTCTTTAAACCATAGGCCAGACTTTTTCATCGTTTTTTCTCCCGTTTCTAAATCCAGACGATAAAAGCCATAGCGATTTTTGAACGCATTCTGCCAACTCCAACAGTCCACAAATGTCCACATGTGATACCCCAGACAGTTACTCCCCTCCATCATTGCTTGATGAAGCTCAATTAAATGCTCTTTTAAAAAAGCAATTCGGTAGTTGTCTTGCACTTGCCCCCCTTCGATAAATGTTTCTTCTCCCTGAATCCCGATGCCATTTTCTGAAACAAACCAATCAATATTCCCATATTCTAACTGGATTTTTTTAGCGATATCATACAAGCCATGAGGATAAATCTCAATCCCCCTTGAAGTATTCATTCTTCTGCCAGGCATCTCGTAATCATCGTAAAACCATTCTGGTGAGAAAACTCCCTCGGGATTAGGCAAAGATTCTTTGGCTTTCACTCGCCGTGGACGGTAATAATTGATCCCTAACAGATCAATCGTTGTTTCAGCAATCAAAGCAAGATCTTGTTCTTCCACTCGTGGCATTTGGTCGTAGCGCGTTAAAATAGCCTTTAACTCCTGTGGGTAACGACCTTTTAAAATCGCTTCATTAAGGGAGCGAGTATAGAAGAGGTCTGCCATTTCCGCTGCTTTTAAGTCGGCAGGATGCTGGCTTCTTGGGTAAACTGGGATCACATCCATGATGATACCGATTTTTCCTTGATAAGTTCCTTGTCGAAAGACCTTAACTGCCTCACAGTGAGCAAGGATGATATGGTGAAGTACTTGTGCCGCCCGTTTAAAATCTACTACATAAGGATAGTGTCGGTCATGCAAATAGCCGGCTTCTGCTGGAATCATCGGCTCATTAAAGGTAAACCAGTACGCAACTTTCTCATGAAATAGATCAAAACAAATTTTCGCATACGACCGATACGCTTCGATGACCTCACGATTTTCAAATCCGCCGATTTCTTGTAATTTCATTGGCATGTCAAAGTGATAAAGATTGATAAACGGTTTGATGCCTCTTTGATTTAACCCATCAAGCATTCTGGTATAAAAGTCAACAGCTTCAGGATTAACTTCCCCTGTACCTTCGGGAATAAGACGTGACCAAGAGATCGAAGTCCGAAAAGAATTAAAAGAAAGTGCCGCCATTCGATCCAAATCCGCTTCCATTTCCTGATAAAACCTTGATGTATGTTCTGTTGTAACTCCTTCAAAAAACCGATGGTTATAGTTTTTTGAGGCATAATCCCAAATGTTTTCTCCTTTATTGTCTCCAGCTATCGTTCCTTCTGATTGTGTCGCACTCGTTGCTGCACCCCAGAAAAAGTCCTTCGAAAAATTATACTCCATGTCGCCCTCCTACAATTCCTTTTTTACTAAGCGAAGCATCCGCTTACATTATTGAACAACGAAAGTATAGCATGAAGTAAAATCAATATAATGTTATAATCCTAAATAGAGAACGTTTTCATCCCTTGTCATTTGTTCCACAAAAAAAACACTTTGTTACGGAGGTGCATCATGCTTTTTCTTGACTACAATCCTGAACTTACTGCACTAGAATACGAGGTTTACCGATTTGTATCAAAAAACTTGGCTTCAGTGTCTAAAATGAAGATGAAAGAACTTGCCAAAGAGACCCATACCAGTACTGCTAGTATTAGCCGTTTTTGCAAGAAATTTGAATGTGATACGTTTACCGAATTTAAGATCAATTTGCGCTTTTACTTAGATTCTCTCGTAAAATCTAAAATATCCGATAGTGATGAGTCCCAAACAATTGATTTCTTGAAGCGAGTAAACCAGCCCTTTTTATCTGAAAGAATCGATCGAGCAACAGAGATTCTTAAGAACAAAAGCTTCGTGCTATTTATTGGATCAGGCTTATCTGAAACGATTGCGGAATATGGCGCACTCTATTTTACTGACTTGGGAAAAACGGCATTAAAAGTTGACGATCCCTCAAATTATCCTATCGACTGGTTTCCTGAAGACATATTGTGCAAAACCGGTATCATTGTTTTGTCGATTTCTGGGGAAACACAAGAAATGATTCGATACTTACAAAAGTTAAATCAAAAAGATTGTCAGATTATTGCCATCACGAATACCGAAGATTCAACTATCAGCCAGTTATCCGACTTAACGGTGCCCTATTACATCGAAAGAGAGACCATTTTTAAAGCCAGTCATAAAAAAGAGAAAACCATTGAACTGACTTCTCAACTACCAGCAATTTATTTAATTGAAAAAATTGCCAAAAGAATACGCCTATCAGAAGAACTTCTCTGATAGGCGCAGGTAGTTTCATTTATTCAGCGATCTTCACATTCTGTAACTAAATCAAATAAAAGTTCCACCAAATAAATGGCTGGAATTTGTGAGGACAATGAATCAGCTGCTTGATTATCGGAAAAATAGTAAGCAAAGTTTCGCTCAGAAAGTCTGGCAATTGACGTTGTTGAACGATTTGTTAGTGAAATGGTCGAAATTCCAGCGGTGGTACATTCAGTAATCAAGGATTCAAGGAATGGATCGGCGCCTTTATTAGAAAAAACCAGCAACGTGGCTTCGCTACTTAAGGTTCGCCAAACGGATTTAATCGATGTTGTTTCTTCCTCTACGCACACGATCTTATCTAAACGTGCAAACTTTTGTTGGGCATAGGTCAAAGCAAGTGTCGATTCCCTGTCACTGGCTAAGATCAAAAGTTTTGTTTTGCTTATTCGTTTAGCAATCGTTAATAATGTTTCTCGATAGAAGGATTCATCCATACGTTCAAAAAAATAGTGCAGGGCTTTTTTATCTTGTTTGAATAATCGATCAGCCTTTCCTTGTTTCTGTAACGTCCTTTTCAATTTGATTTTAAATTCTGAAAAACCTCCGCAATCAAATTTTCGACAAAACCGCAGAACAGTCGTTGAGCTAGTTTTTGTTGCATCCGCCAACTCACGAATAGACATCGAACAGACTTCTGCTTGCTGATTTAATACGTACTGAAATAGTTGCCATTCTTTCTTACTAAATGACTTATTCTCGGCAGTGAGTTCCATCAGTTTTCTCCTTGCTGCGCACCTTCGCCTTCAAACCATCTTCTTCTCATAAATAAAATCATCCATCACAAACCCCGAACCAATCGCAACGGTGCGTTCAGAAACGCGCGTAAAGCCGCGATGCTCATAAACAGCGATCGCCTGCTGGTTTTGTTTGTTGACGTTTAAATGCAGCGTTTTGCCTGAGGCGATCTCCTCATACCAATCAAAGACTTGGCTGGCATAGCCTTTGCCTCTAGTGGATTGATGGAGATACAATTTACTTAAATAAATCTGCTGCTGCGTTTCTTCATACGCTGTATATCCTACTGCTCGGTCTCCTTCTAATAACAAAAGATAGACTGCTCCTTGCTGGACTTCGTTTTGAATCGCTGCTGGTGATTGGTAATGAGCCAGCATATACGCGACTTGATCGGACCCAATGATAGGTGTAAACACTTCTGGCCAGATTTCTTTGATCAAACGATCCAACGTTTGGAAATCTTCAGGTGATTGAATGATTTTTTTTGTGATTGCCATAAGAACCCCTTCTTTCTGCTGCGCGAAACAAAAACTCGTTTATAAATATCTCTATTATAAGGCATAAGGAAAAAAAAGAAAGGGCACGTGGAACAAAGACCCCGAAATGTCTCAAAAGATGGTAAACTAGAAGTGAAAAAATGGTGACGAAAAGGAGGTAGCAACACCATGCAGCTCTTGCAACTACTTTTACTGGCAATCATTTTTGTTTCGTTCTTCATGGCGTTGATTGGCTGGGTTTTATCGATGACCAATGGCTTGATCTTCTCTCGTTCTCCTCAGCAATTTAAAGTGCATGCCCATGATCCTAACTATGAAAAAGAACGACAAGCAGGCAAGCGCTTGAAAGAGATTATATTCCGACGCATTGTTCCTCTAGGAATAGCCTCTTTGTTCGTCTATGGGTTAATCGCACTATTAAACGTCCTTTAAAAGTTTTTAAAAAGACTCAAACAAATCAAAAAACAACCGACATCTTTTCCTGTTGATCAATGCGCCTTTCGCTTTCGCTGAGGGGAACATCAATGCATAAGATGCCGGTTTATTTTTTATTTGCTTACTGCTGCTTTAGAGGCTTGAACTTTTTTCAGTAAAGCGAAGAGGACTTGGCTATCATCAATAGCCACAATATATTGTTGGCAAAGTGCCATCATTTCTGTTTCATCCATTTTATCTAAAGAAATAACTAACTCATTTTCTACTACCTGCTTATTATTCATAGGGCTCCCTACTTTCTTCCTTTGTTACCTCTAGTTTGCCATGAATGAGCAGGTTCCGTAAGAACTTTTCAGTTTACAAACAGGAAACGGGTGGTTTACATCCTTGTCCTATCAAGGTTTTGCCAGAAAATTTATTCGGTAGCAGGCTCGATGTGGATGTCAGTATCAAACACCTGAAAACGATCAGCTAAGAGATCTTCAATAGCATCTGCAACGTTATGACTCTTTTCAACCGTCAAAGATTTGTCCATCGTCACGACGACATCGAGAAAAACATTGGCGCCATACATTCTTCCTCGAATCGATTTGACAGATTTCACTTCAGAAAAACCAGCGATTGCCGCTTCATACTCCACGACTAACGATTCATCAAACCCATCAGAAAGTGAAAAGGCACTCTCACGAAAAATATCGACGGCGGTTTTGATAATCAAAAGAGCTACCACGATCGCAGTCAAACTGTCCAACCAACCGATACCAAATGATGCGGCAAAAATAGCGATCGCAGTTCCAATACTCGTCCACGCATCGCTGCGGTTGTCTTTAGCAGCTGCTAGCAGAGCGGAGCTTTTTACGCGAGCGGATAATCGCTTATTATAATAATACATGCCATACATCAAAATAGCTGAAATGATACCGACGACTGCCGCGATCATATCGGGACTTTGCGTTTCTCCGAGTAGAATCGTTTGAATGGAAGACCATAAGACCTGCAGACCGACTGCCAGCATAATCAAGGACGTTACGAGACTCGCCACGTTTTCTGCTTTCCAATGACCATATTTATGGTCTTCATCTGCTGGCTTTTGAGCCAAACGCAAACCAATCAAGACAGCGATCGACGCTACGATATCCGTCGCATTGTTCAACCCATCTGCCCATAGTCCTTCAGAGTTTGCCAAACGACCGATGGCAAGTTTGGCGATCGAAACCAAAATGTAAGCAACGATACTTAAGATGGCGCCTCTTTCTGCTTGTTTTAATTCTGCGTATCTTGTTTGATTCATGTCATCCCCTCCAAATAGTCAACTTGAAAATAATAGCTGAAATTTTCACAGTTTGCATCATTTATTTGAGAGATTTTATTTTTTAGGAGCGGCAAACATTCACTTCTAGTGAAACGAATTTCTGTTCTGAGGACACCAAAAAAGCAGGACCCATAAGGGACTCCTGCTTTTTCTACTTTTTCTTTCACAAAGAAGCATGGCTACTCATTCACCAACAACTGGCGATTTCTTTCACTGAATTTCTCATTGTGGGATGAAACCATCGCCTGTGGGACACTGGTCGGCTCTAAATAGTGTTTGATTTGGTTGACTGCTTGCGCAGCATCTTGAAAGGCTCCCGCCAAAAGATTCACTTTGCCTTTGAAATAATGAATGTCGCCCGCCGCAAAAACACCAGGATGGCTAGTTTTTGTAGGAATCTCGCAATTGAGGTAAAAGTCTTCATGGCGTGCAAGATCAAAGGAGACTTTATCTAACAAGCCACTGTCACGGTCATACCCGTGTTGGATCAGTAGATGATCGCATAAAAAATCGATCGTTTCATGGTTGGCACTGTTTTTTAGTCGTAGAACCATATTGAATGTTTCGGCTTGATTCACCCCATCGATGGTGTGATTCATCAGCACTTGAATCCCTTCTGCTTTCATCTTCTTTACTTGTGCTTCATGAGCTTTCAATTTTTCTCCTCGGTAACACAGGGTGACTTTGGCACCATAAGACACTGCTTCGATCGCATAATCCACTGCCGCATCACCGCCGCCAGAGATCACTAGATGCTTGCCTTGGATAGCTTGCTGGTCAGGAAACTGATAGTGGATATAGTTGTCGACATTATTATGGATGAAACATGGCAATTTTTGCGGAGAAACGACACCGCCGCCGATACAGACTAAAACGGTGCGTCCAACGTGGGTCCTCCCTTGGTCATCCACTGCATAAAAAAGGTCGTCTTCCTTGGTCAATGCGATGATTTTCGTTTTCAGATAGACCGTTGGATCAAACAACTTGGCCTGTTCAATCAAGTGTTCTTTGACTTTCTTTCCCTTGGTGGGCGGCAATGCACCCACATCCCAGACCATTTTTTCAGGATAGAAATTGATCTTCCCGCCTAATTCGGCTTGTGCTTCAAACAATACGACCGATAGATCACGTAATCCAGCATAAAAACTCGCATAGAGTCCAGTGGGTCCTCCGCCGATAATCAGAACATCTGCTATAGTGGTCATTAGCTAGCCTCTCTTTCGTAAATGAAAATCATTCTCAATTAGTTAGTTCGATTATAGACAACGATCGTCCATTTGTAAAGAATTTTCTGAAAACAAATTAATTATGTTTACCAATTATTTTTCTTTACATTGTAAAGAAAAAAGCCTTTTCCTGAACTTCTGGTAAAAAAAAGATGAGCAGATTGTTATTTTTTCTCATTTTATCTAGTGATATATTTGTGATCGTCCCTGACTTCAAGGTATACTCTTAGAAAGTAGGTGAAAAAATGGAAGTTGAAAAATGTTACGCGCCCTTACCGGACGGGTCTGTCCTTTATTACGAGAAAACCGGTTCAGGACGCCCTCTTTTTTTATTGCACGGAAATGGCGGCAGCAGTGCCTATTTCTCAAAGCAGGTCGACGCCTTGCGTCAAAAACATCAACTGTATTTAATCGATAGTCGAGGGCATGGCAAATCCACCAATACGCAGAAGAAAATCGATTTTTTTAAAATGGCAACAGATCTTTTAGCAATTATTCAGCAAGAAAAGCTAACGAAAATCGCCTTACTAGGATTTAGCGATGGTGCCAATCTGGCGATGGTCTTTTGCCATCTCTACCCAGAGCATGTCAGCTGCATGATTTTAAACTCTGGCAACACGGAACCGCGAGGTGTGAGGCTCTTTTCTCGAATCGGCAGTGTCTTGCAATATCTGATCGTTTGGCTTTGTTCCCCATTCTCCAAAGGCATGCGGGGCTTTCTGCCTATTTTGGGATTGTTGTTTCGTCCAATCGGTTTATCTACAGCCGATTTGAATCACCTCAGTGTGCCGACATTGATTTTGGTCGGCAAACGTGATTCGATCAAGCTTTCCCATTCTTTTTATATTGCAAACAGTATTCCTCAGTCCAATTTTATCGTCGTCAAAGGACAAGGACATAGTTTTGCACGAAAAAATCCAGAAGTATTTAATACGAAAGTTTTATCTTTTTTAGAAAGGGTCGGTGAATAACTATGAGAATCTTTACTTGGCTCCGCGACCACCGCTCACTGTTTAAAACCCTCTTCTTAATTGCAGTCGCCGTGATCGTGTTCGGCGAGCTGCTTTCGTTAAGCAAGACGATCTCGATTGATCAACTAAAACAATTGTTTGCGCAGCTATCCCTTTGGCGAGTGGCTTTAATGGCTGTCATTGGCTTACTGTGTGTCTTTCCCATGGTCTTATATGATATCGTCTTGAATCGCTTGCTAGGGGACAAACCTGATCGCCGTTATTTACTAGAAACCAGCTGGATCATCAATACCATGAACAATTTGATCGGCTTTGGCGGTTTCATCAGTATCGGGTTACGGTCGGAATTTTATGGCAAAGGAAAAAAAGGCAAAGACGTTGCCCAAGCAATATCGAAGATTTTTATCTATTTGATGTCTGGTCTTTCGATTTTATCGCTTGCTGCGCTGGCATTCGTCCTCTTCGGCCCCACGACCGATTATCTCCAACAGTATTGGATCTGGCTTTTAGGCGGCAGTCTTTATTTTCCAATCGTCTATGCGCTTAGTTTTTCCAAAAAAAATGCCTACTTAGGTGGGCTGCAACGACGCGATCGTCTGCAGCTGATCGCCGCTTCCTTATTGGAATGGCTAGGTGTTTTTGCCGCCTTCTTTACGACGGGTCTGTTGATGGGGCTCTCGGTCGATGTGTTTCAACTGTTGCCGCTTTTCATCGCTGCTTCCGTGATTGGGATCGTCTCGATGATTCCCGGGGAACTGGGAACCTTTGATGTCATGATGATCATGGGAATGGGTTCACTACAGATTCCCCGTGAAAGTGTCATTGCCTGGCTCTTGCTGTTCCGCCTATTTTATTACATTATTCCCTTTTTGATCGGTTTGCTTTTTTTCTCAAAAAATGTCGGTGTCTCCCTCAACCAGCGCTTTTCTGGTATTCCAAAAAGCTTGTTGTTGGAAGTGTTCCACAAGATCGAAGTGTTGCTGCTTTATCTGACTGGAACGATGTTGGTGCTTTCCGCCACGATCCCAGAAGCCTTTGATCAAATCAAATGGTTAGCCCACCTCAATCCGATTCGCTTGAATTTTGTGATGCAGTACCCGAGCATCTTTCTCGGCTATCTCTTTTTGATTGCCGGTCGCGGCATCTCTGCCCGTGTCAGTCGCGCGTATGTGCCGACACTTTTGTTGATTGCAGCAACGATCGGCTATGCTATTTTTGCGGGGTTCCGCTTTTCGACCATGCTGTTTCTTCTATTATTACTGGCGATCATGATTTTTTCAAAAAGCGAGTTATTCCGAAAACAACTGGTTTTCGCTTGGGAATGGCTGACGATCGATGGTTTGCTGATTGGTTCGTTGACGATCCTCTATGTCATTATCGGGGTCTACAACATGCCCCATATCAATCGGCATCCGACGCATCACCATTCGATGGATTTTTTGCTTTTCCCTTCTGAAAAATTATGGCTCCAAGGCTTCGTTGCGATTTTATTCGTCGCCGTTGCGATGCTGCTGTTTGCACGCTACTTGATGGGACCAAAGCACCAACTCGGTGTCAGTGCCGCCACCGATAAAGTGAAGCATATTTTGAACACTTATGGCGGCAATAGCGATAGCCATCTTGTCTATTTAAAAGACAAGCAAGTGTACGTTTATCCAGAAATCGGCGAGCCGACGGTCTTTTTTCAATTTACGACCTTTAATAATAAATGCTTAGTCATGGGTGATCCTTCTGGGAAGCAAGCAGACTTTCCCCAGGCACTGGAAACCTTTCTAACAGAGATGGATCAGTGGAATTACTTGCCAGTCTTTTATGAAAGTAGTGAAGAAATGGTGATGCTACTGCATGAATTCGGGTATGACTTTATCAAATTCGGTGAGAAAGCCTATGTGGATCTGCCTAGCTTCACCCTCTCAGGAAAGAAAATGAAGGGACAGCGGGCATTGAACAACAAGATCACCAAAGAAGGCTTTACCTTTGATGTGCTCACCCCACCCTTTTCAGCCGAAACCTTTGCAACCCTTAAGGAAATTTCTGACAACTGGCTAGATGGACGGAAAGAAAAAGGGTTCTCCCTTGGATTCTTTTCAGAATCCTATCTGAGTACCGCACCAATTGCAGTCGTCCGTAATCAGCAACAAGAAATCGTCGCGTTTGCCTCCTTTATGCCAACCTATCAGACAGGCTTAGCTTCCATTGATCTGATGCGTCACGATCCTGAAAAAGCCCCGAACGGAACGATGGATTTCTTGTTTATTCAGCTGTTTGACTATTTTAAAGAACAAGGCTACCAACAATTCGATTTAGGTATGGCACCATTAGCCAATGTTGGTACTTTCCGCAGTAGTTTCTTACAAGAGCGGATCGCCTATCTCGTTTACACTTTCGGGTCTCGCTTCTATTCTTTTGAAGGATTGCGGGAGTACAAACAGAAATATGCCGCTTCTTGGTCCCCTCGCTACATCTTATATTCTCGGGACAGTTGGATCGGTTATGTCATGATTGCTCTGTTGATCGTCGATAATCAAGCGGCAGACAAAACGAAATAAAAAAGCTCAAATGCGCCGGTTTATTCTCGGAGCATTTGAGCTTTTTTCATTTGTTGCGCTTCAAAGTTATTCTGCTGATTTAGATGGTGCGTTTTCCCAAAGTTGTTTGACGACTGGAATATTTCCTAGTTCCGTCATATTGGATGGCAGAATGACCGTGTTGGTATTGCTGTTGACCACGTCTTTAAAGGCTTCGATCCCTAAATAAGATAAGGAGCGCTCGTCTAGCTGGCTTTCTTTGATTGCTTCATTGATAGCTAAAATCCGTTTGCGTTCAGCTTCAGTGATTTTCGCGATTCGTTCCGCTTCTGCCTCAGCATCGATCCGTACACGTTTTGCCCGCGCCTCTGCATCGATTTGGGTTTGTTCTGCCCGAGCTTGCGCGTCGATCGTCATTTGAGAAGCTTTGGCTTCGGCACTTAAGACTGAAGAAGATTTCTCCCCTTGGGCTCTTGTGATCATGGATTCTTTGTCTCTTGAAGCTGTGATCAATTTATTCATTGATTCAATGATTTCTTGGGAAACTTTGATTTCCCCGATATTGATCCGGTCGATCGCTAACCCATAGCCAGCAGTGATGTCTTTGATCGAAGTAAATAGAGCCACGTTGATTTCTTCAGTTCCATTTAAAACTTCATTTAAATCCATTTTCCCGATGATTCCCCGCAAGTTCGATTGGGCATCTTGGATCATTGAAACAACGGAGTTTTCATTTTCGTAGACAAAGGCACGCACATCTGTGACATGGTATTTGATTGCTTCATCAATTTGAACGATTACATTATCTTTTGTGATTGCACTTTGGGGTTCGATCTCCAAAGGAATCTGTTTCAAGGACACTCTTTCTCGAACTGTATACAAAATCGGAACAAGAAAATGAAGCCCTGGTTCCAACGTTCGAACGTACTTCCCAAAACTTTCGACAACTTTGACTTCCCCTTGACGAACGATCACGGCAGTGCTTGCGATCAGCCAAATCAGAATCACTAATACGAAGATAACTAAAATAATTTGGATAATGATCATTGTAAAAATCCTCTTCCATTTTCAAATAATGTATTGTTTACACGGGTCAATAAGACACCGTTTTCAACCCCGATAATCTCTAACATGACATTTTCAGCAGGAATCCCTGCAATCACCCGATATTCTGTATAGGTGCCATAAAGCCGTATATAGCCTGAATAATGATCCGTCAACGATCGAAAATAGCGCCCTACCGCTCGTTTTTCCATATAATCTACGATGATTTTCACCCTCTTTGCCTTCATGCAGTAAATTTGAAGCTTCAAACTCATTTGTTAATCTATTACAAGTGTTACTAACTATGATAGCACGTTTCACCCAAGAGAACAGTAAACTTATGCAGATTCCGCTTTTTTTTAGAAAAAAAACATAGAACGAAAACCAATTCCTTGCATTTTCTCATTAAATTGCATACAATCTAATTGTACAAAATATAAAAATCAGGAGTGAAGAAATGATGAAAAAAATGTATTCGACAAAAATGATCAACACTGGCGGACGTTCAGGAGAAGTTCATAGTCCCGATCATTCATTTGAATTAAATATTACTGCCCCTGGCAAACGTGTTGAAAATGCCACCAATCCAGAACAACTTTTTGCGGCTGGGTTTAGTGCTTGTTTCAATAGTGCCCTTGAATTAGTGAAAAGCAACAAAGGAATCGACGGTGCTTCGACTGTCAGTGCACAAGTGACCCTATATGCAGAAAGTGAATCAAGCTTTGTTTTAGGCGTTGAGATCGAAGGTCAAATCGAAGGTTTATCAACAGAGGAAACACAAGAATTGCTTGAAATCGCTCATACCGTATGTCCTTACTCAAAAGCTACAGCTGGCAACATTGAAGTGACTGTCAAAGCCGTTAGCGAGTAGACTTTCGTTGAAAAAACAGCTATGATAAGAGGCGGATGTTAGAAAAAGGGGTGAAAACATGAATGTCTTAGCGTTAGAAAACCAATTGTGTTTTCCTCTATACGCCGCTTCAAAAGAAATTATCAAACAGTACAAAGACTTACTGGACCCGTTGAATTTGACCTATACCCAGTATTTAGTGATGTTGGTGTTATGGGAAAATGAAGCGATCAGTGTCAAAGATTTGGGGAAGCAATTATGTCTAGATTCTGGCACACTGACACCGGTTTTAAAAAAGCTTGAAGCAAAAGGATACCTAGAAAGAAATCGAAATCAAGACGATGAACGTTCCTTGCGGGTCACATTGACTGATTCAGGCAAAAGACTCCATGAACAAGCGCTAGAGATCCCCTACAAAGTAACGGAATTCTTACCCCTTGAACCGGAAGAACTGTCAGTCCTCCACGAGTTGACGACCAAAATGGTCCAAAAATTTCAAGAACAAGAAAAATGATCCGCTGTTTTCACAGTGGATCATTTTTTTATCTTTTAAACCTTCACTAACAAACAGCGAAGAAAAACAGATGACCTACGAAGCTTTGGTTTTCAATTCGCCAATTACATTTCGCAACTGAGTTAATTGTTCTGGGTCTTCAATTTTTTTGATCGCAATTTTTACCAGTTCAAAAATTTGTTCCTCCGTCAAACCACTTTGCAAAATCTCCAATTCGGTGACAGCTGGTTGGAAACGACGAGCCAAAACTGACCCACTCATCTTGATACTTGCGATCTCAAGTATCCCTTTATTGACTAACTTACGAATCACTGACAATGACGTGTTGCGATTCAAGCCGAAGCGTTCACTAAATTCGGTACAGCATAGCGGCTCATCCACAGCCCAAAAACAAACTAGGACTTCCCACTCTTTTTTTGAAAAACTCAAGTAATCCATAACTGCTCCTTTCCATGCCAATCAGGCTGGTTCTTATTTTCTAATCAAAACAATCGCAGCTATTGACATAAGCTATCTATCCTTTTTATTTTACGATTGTTTTTTCTTTCACTAAAAGGATTATATACCAATAATAATCTATTTTATTCATAATTTCAAAATAATTTTTATTTTAATGATAAATAACACGTTTAATTCTCCTTCTTCTCCATAAAAAAAAAGCGACTAGATGCGCTAGTCGCTTTCTTTTCTATCAAGTGATCCTAAGAAGAACCGCTTATTGGATGTTGAAGATCAGGCTTTCGTGCTCTTTTTCTTTTAAGGAATAGCCACAAAACTCTTTATTCAAATTCGGATAATCGCGTTCGATCATCTGAATAACCTCGATTTCCGTCAAAAATTTGTCTTCTGACAATTGCAACGAGTTCAACAAGACAAAGCGTGAATCATAGCCTAAAATCTCTGGCATCAATTGCCAAAAATTTGAGTGATCAATTTGTTGGATCGTTTCTTCAAAGTTAGCAATCAATTGTTGTACATGATCAAAGACTTTTGGATAATCAGATTTTAACAAATCCAACAGTGCTTGATCGACCACCTTATCCAAATAAGCCTTTGTGTCCGTATAGATTATTGAAGAAATCACTTATTTCATCAATCCTTTCATTCAAATGCCATATTCGACATCGTCAAGGATGGCTCCCTGTTCCTATATATAGCATACTATCGGTGATTTTCGTTCTCAGATTAAGGATAGAATCAAGAAAAAAAGGAGAAGTCGTTTTTTTGATTCCTCAATCTTACTCCACAATAGCAAAATTTTGCTGAACTGATAAGCAAAGCGAATCAGCAACAACTGAAAATGAGAAATTTGTCAGATTTCCCTCCTTTTTTAGATAGATTGCCTCTCTTCTATAAGGAAAATCAACCGCCAAAGCTCGCATCCTTTAGCAGCGATCAATTTGAAACAAACAACCAGCAGCCCAGATTACCCTTCACAAAAAACGGAGACAGCATAATCTCAGACAGAACATCCATCAACATGTATAATTAAAGTAGAGAAAGTCATCAAAATAAACGTGACGAGGAGTGGAGCAAAGATGAAGAACCATTGTAAATGCGGCAAGAAGTTAACTGGCAATGAAAAAAGCTGTCCGGACTGCAAACGCAAAAAACAGCAAACTTTAGATTCCTTGGAAAAATTCGTTAAATACGGCAGTTTTGCTTTAGCAGGCCTATCATTAGTTTTAAAAATTGCGAAAAGTCGACAAAGCTAGCACTATCGCTTCAATCAATTGACAAAAAAAACGCCCAGATGGCGTTTTTTTGTTGCTATTCATCGATGATCGTACTTTCCAACCGCCAATTGATAGCGCCTGTATAAGTCCCGGGTGAAATTAGCTCCATTTTGGGAACAAAGCGAAAATAACAATTGTAATCTTTAAGATCAACCATTAAATTTGCTTCGCCTGTTGGTTGCTGTTCAAAAATCACTTGTTCCTCAGAGGATATGGTAGCCACCAGCTGATTCGTCATCGGATCATAGAGGACCAATTGGATTTCATCCGCCAGCAGTTGTTGATCTTGCAAGAAATCCGTCATCTGACCATTTAATTGCCAAGTTCCTTCACTTGTATTAGTGATTGATAAAAGAGTTGGTTCTTGGTCATAAGAAAGTGCTAGATAAGCATAGCCATCATCTCTGATGGAACGCACCAGCTCATTTACCGTAACTACAGCTCCATTGATTGAAGTAGGCGCCTGTTGAAATTCCACGATCCCACGAAAGTCGATGCTATAATAACGTGTCTCTGATCGATTCCCTTCTGTGTCGATTACATAAGCTGCAAGATAGTAGGTCGTATTCGGTTCCAGCTCGGTAGTATCTAAAGTCAATGTATCCGTCAAAGGCTCAGTTATTGCACTTCGTTCAATGAGCGCCACCTCTGAAAAATCTTCTTCAGTGATTGCCGTTTCTTCGGTAAAAAAATCCGTAGCATACACTTTGGCTTGAGTCGAATTTTGATCTTCAATTGTAATTGGTAGATAGCAATTACGCTTTTGTCGAACGATCTGTCGGTTTGCTTTTGCTTCTGTTAATGACACCGAACCTGTTGTAAGAGTCGGTGGAAAGATTCCGCTCATTTGGTAATAGTGAGTTTCTGGATCACCCGTTGTCATACTGGAAACAAAAGCATTCCCATTAAAAGTCGTTTGTACAGGGATGGCTGCATCTAGATTTTGGTCGAATGGTGCTTTTGTATAGTTGACGGAAAAATGAACGATGTATTCATTGCCTTTGACCATGTCAGGCAGTGTCACAGCCAACTGCCCATTCTCAATAACAAAAGGTAAGGCATTTCCTCCTTCCGGCAAACCATTGACCATAATTTCGCTGGCCTTGCCGAAATAAACAGCTTCCGGTACGAGAGACAAGCCCTCCGGAAAAAGGCTGGAAAGCGTGATGCCTGATTCTAAATCAGCTAAATCACTGGTGTCCTTGTAGGAAAGATAGGTCGCATAGGTGATCGTCTTGCTGTTATCGACGGTGGCTGGCTGGGTCAGGTTCGTCTCAGTATCCAGCAACAATTTCACTGGCTCCTTTTCAAACACACCTGTTCGTACCGTCATATCGACCAATCCTTCGACGTCGACGAATGCCACCGCCTTCTCTTGAACATACCCACCATTCGCACCAGTAAAACCGAAGTAAACCGGTGCGTTATTAGTTAAATTTAGATTTGCTTTAAAGGTATCATCCACAGGTACTATGACATCGACCCCAAAATCTGGGACTGTGTATTGTAGTGTTTGATTAGGCTGATCAAACACGACTGTAAAGAGATGCCATTGACCATCTGAAATATCTGAGACGGATACCGTATCACGATGATTTAAAACTTTGTCAATAATCAACCACCCATCAGTCGTATAGGCATCATTTGAACCAGGAAAATTCCATGCAATATGATGGCTGTTGGGCACATCTCGGTCCAGCATGCTCCCGCCTAAGACAGTGGTAGTATTGTTATAATACGTGTCAAATTCAATCGCAAAACTTTGCGGGATCGCCCCAGAACTTAGCGGATCTGTTCCTCCGACATCTGCCCAAACGCCAATGGTGGGACCGGCTTGGTTAGCCAATGCGTTTAACCCACTACTTTGCATAACGAATGTCAACCCATCACTGTCTGTATCCGTATTGTCGATAAAAAAAGCCATTTCCAAGCGAAAGGATCTTGTAAAGGAAACGGGTTTATTGAACCAGACACCGCCACTTGAGTTTGTGGTTGTGCCATCATTGATTTGAACGTAATTGAATCCTGGCTCCCCTTGAGGCGCCCCCGCTTGTCCAACGTGGGTAATCAGCGAATCATCAATTGGCAAAGTTGGAAAATTGGGTGCCACGATCGAAGCATAGATTTTTATTGGTCCAAAGCAAAACAAGAATACACTAAACAAGAATACACATAACCATCCCTTAATGCCGAACTTTTTCATAGCTAACCTCCACTTTCTCTCCCTTTACAAACCTCACTCTATCGGATCATCGCCTGCGCCTTTGTCCTTTTTTTGTCGTATGTACCACAGGAACAACAGAACAAGTAGCAGAATAACTAGGAACAAAAGCAGTCCGACGATCCAAAGCCAAACGTTGTTTTTCAGGGACGCTGCACCTAGCATGGTTTTTTGATTGACTTGGTTTGCCACTGTGCGATCAATCACGATCGTGTCATCAAAAACCCAACTTCCTTTTGGGGCAGTAAGTTCGATTCGCAAAGTATAAGTACCTGGTTCAAGAATCTCTTGATCAAATTCACTGAAAAGAGAAAGGATGGAATTCGGTGCCATCTGAAAATTTTCGGCAGAAAAACCGCCAACTCGAGTATTGCTTTCTTTTTCACGGATCGTCGTTGTTACAGCAATCTTACCAAAAGCAGTCGGTTGGTTATTACGGATACGACTCATAAGTGTAGCTACACCGTTTCGCTCTTTTGCTTTCGTCTCAATCAAGTCCAATTCAGGTAGAGGCAATGAATCGATACGTTGACGCAAGCGTACACCTTGTTGAATTTTATAATTTGCTTGGAGATTCATTTCTTGCCGATCGACTGTTTCTGGCAATTCTTCTTCAAAGGAAAATACCCCTAATATCTCACCATTGAATTTTCTTTTATCCATTGATAGTAAAAAAGCAATCTGCGTTGTTTCGCCGGGTTTAAGCTCCACTGTCTGAGAAGGATTGCTGATCAATGTCGTAAACGAGATTCCTTCATTCTCTTCGGCAGTTTCCTCTTCTTGATAAGCAATGATGCCGCTGGAAGCAGTGAAGCTATTCAGAGCCACTGCCCGTATCGTTAGTGTGTCTGAGCTTGTATTATGAAGGACAACAGTCAAATCCTGTTTGGTCTCATCCGTTACCAGTAAGTCAAAGTAACTGACATCGCTAAGTTGATTTTGGGGAAGTTCTGGGGTTACTGTGAACCGCGTCGTTTGTGCATAACCAGTAACTTTTATAAAGCAAGACAGACTAATAAAAAAGCTGATGAGTACCAACCACTTGATTTGTTTTTTCATTGTCGCCCTTCCTTTGTTATTCTGCTTGATAAGTATTTGATAATGTCCAAGTAATTGTGCCGCTATAAGCACCACTATTGACGTTTTGTTTTGGAATCGTCAAGGTTGCACTTGTAAAATCAAAATCATTTGTTGCCAGACCTGTCGTTCCATTAGCACTAGCAATCAGCGTAGGGTCCGTTGCGCCTACCATCAATTCTGTTCCTGAAACGAGGGATGCATCGCCGGAATCTATTGATCCATTGAGGGTGACTTTTGCATTTACAAGTTCATTGTTTGCAGCATTCGTCATTTTTGATAATTGAGCAGTCAACTGCCACCCAGCTTGATTGGGACCACGATAATCGGTAATTGATGTTGCCTCATTTGCGGCGGTGGAAAGAACTTGATCTCCTGTAGCAATGTCTTTGACACTAGTGGTACCAAAATCAAAATTAGTCACCTGATCCAGTGACAAGATTCCTTGTTCGATCGTTAAAGTTGCTTGACTCGTCATTGAAGCCGTTGGATTCGCTTCTGCTGCAGCTGCCGCAGTTGGCGCCATTCCTAAACCCATTCCGACCAAACCTAACATTACTGCCTTTTTGTTCATTTTCATCTCTTCCTTCACTTTTTTTAATGAGAAACCGAGGTTAATCGAAAAAACAGCTTTAAAAAATAATAATTTAATTGGTGTTTTTTCATTCTATTCTCATCTATCATAAGTATAATCCATCATGGTTATCATACGGTTCACAGATTTAGCGTAAAAAAAACGCCAAAAAGGAGAATCCCTTATGTATCGAGAATTCATTTCTCCCGCAGAAGAAAAGAAATTAGAGATTTTCAAAGTTGTCTGTAATTCCAATGGCCTGACATTGGTCCAACTGTCAGAAGTTTTGAACATCCCACAAAAAAGTCTGCAAAAATATATTTATTTTTTAAATGAAGATTTGCAGCTGCTCTCCCCTCACCTGCTTCTATCAAAAAATCATTACAATCAGTATTTTGTTGATCGAGCAGAGGACGATGAACCTTTCTATGCAAAATTGATGTATCATTATTTGCTCAACTCCACACAATATACCTTGATTCACTACTTGATTGGGCGCCCGCAAATGACCTTGACGCAATTATGTTTGGATTTGCATGTCAGCCAATCGCATATGTATCGGTTGATCAAGAAAATCAATCAACTATTGGAAAAGTTTCAAATCCAAATTCGAACAGACCTGAATAATCGCATCGTTCTTGCTGGAAAAGAGCTTGATATCCGTATTTTCACCTACAGTTTCTTGACCCAAAGTGCGCCTGCTGATTTGTGGCTATTGCCGAGCGTTTCCCATAAGAATGTCGAAGAGTTTACAGCGTTCTTTGCTGTTTCTCACTTTGATCCGTTGACGAAAAATAAACTCTCTGCATTTTGGCAAGCAGTGGTCAGCCGAACGATCCAGAAAAAATATTTGCCAGCGATCCCTGAAAAATACATGGGATTGATGAATTTTTATTGTTTTTTACCAGAGGAAATCCTCGAATCGCTTTTTTTGAGTGCCGATTATGCCTCAGAAAAGACGCTTCAGTCAGAATATCTTTACTTAAATTTCTTTTTGCATGTCTTTTTGCCAGGGGTAATTCCCCAAGAGAAGAATCAAGCGATCATCCAAGAGATCAAACATTCTGATACCGATCTTGTGCGCTTTTTCACTGCAATGATCAAAGACTGGCACGATACCTTTGCTCCAAGTCAAGAAGTCGCCGAATTTGAAAAACTATTAAGCAGCTGTCTGCTGGTCTTCAATCTATCGATCATTATCGGCATCGATCTTCTGGAAGTGTGGCAGCTCGAACACCAACTGTTGACCGAAAACACTCCTTCGAAAGACAAAACCTATGAAGCAATCTGCAAGCTTTTACTAACCCATGTTGAAAGGTATCCATTTGCTGACTTGGACAAAAAGTATTTTGAACAGACACAGTTGCCTTATCTTGCGCATCTCTTGTTTTTAGAAACACAGATGAATACGCCCCCGACCGTGTCGATCTATATTCAAACGACGATCCAATACCGCACGAAGCAAATGATCGAGACAAGGATCCGTTCGATTTATTCCAAAGCTTCAGTGACTTTTGTTAACCAGATGGAAGCAGCTGATCTATTGATCACCGATAGTTATGAAGAAGTGATTTTTTCCGAAAAATTAGTCTTACTGTCTAACCTGCAAGCCGAACAAGAGTGGGCAGCCGTTTTTGCAAAGATCAATCAACTGATGATGTCCAAGATGTTTGCCAAACAAGGAAAGTAAGCTGCCGATTCCATTTTCATCCCCAAAAAAAGCCCGAGCATCTTTGCTCGAGCTTTTTTCCTACAAATTTATCCAGGGATTGTTAAGCGAAGAAGCTACCACCCGTTACACTGTACACTTGACCAGTTACATAGCTTGCTTCATCAGAGGCTAGGAAAACGTAGACTGGTGCTAATTCGACTGGTTGTCCAGCACGTTTCATCAATTCTTTTTGACCAAATTCTGGGATCGCAGATTGTGGTTGTCCACCAGAAATTTGAAGTGGCGTCCAGATTGGACCAGGCGCAACGGTATTGACCCGAATGCCTTTTTCACTTAATTGCGCAGCTAGCCCTTTACTAAAGGAAGTAATGGCACCTTTCGTGGCTGCATAGTCTAAAAGATGGGCGCTTGGTTCCGCACTTTGGATCGAAGTGGTCGTGATGATGCTTCCACCAGCTGGTAAGTAATCCAATGCTTCTTGGACTGTCCAATACATCGAGATGATATTCGTTGTAAAGGTGTCTTGAATTTGTTGCGTAGTCAACTCTTTGATGTCCTTCACTGCTTGTTGCATCCCAGCATTTAGAACCAACGTATCTAACCCGCCTAATTCTTTGGCTGCTTCATGAACCAATTGACGAGCGAAGGTTTCATCTTTCAAGTCTCCTGGGATCAAGACGGCTTTGCGTCCAGCTTTTTCAATGACTGCTTTGACTTCTTGCGCGTCTTCTTCTTCAAAAGGAAGATAGTTGATTGCAACATCGGCGCCTTCTTTGGCAAAAGCGATCGCTGCTGCTCGACCAATACCAGAATCACCACCGGTCACTAATGCTTTGCGTCCAGCTAATTTGTCTGAACCTGAGTAGCTTTCTTCCCCGCAATCAGGTACTGGCTGCATCTTTCCTTGAATCGCCGGTGCTTCTTGCACCTGTTTTTCAAATTTGCCATCATAATACTTCGTTAACGGATTGTTGATTTTTTCTGACATGCTCGTTTCCTCCTTGATTATTTCTACTTCTTATTTGTCATCGTTTGTTATGACCTTACTTAAAAGTGTAAAGGAAGATGGAGCGAATGAGAAACGAAACGCTCACCAGAAAAAAAGCATCTGTAAGAAAACAGATGCTTAGTAAAACGAAAATGCTGCATGACTCAGTAGTGAGAACGCCCTCAGGCATCTCATCATTCTGCTGGGAAATCGTAGTGAAATTTTTGTGTGCAGTGGTTGATTTTGCTACTTTTCTAGCAGTTCGAGGAGTGCCCGACGAAAGGCCTCCATCTCCTTTGCGGTCTGTAGAAAAACATCGGGATGACTGTGGTGGCTGTCGATCATCCAGCGTTTGGTGTCTGTAATAAGTGCTGAAACTTTCTAAAGTAGTAAAAAGCATGCTCGTTTTCTAAAAAATAAGCTGTTTATTCGCGGTACTAAAAACATTAGCGTGCCTCCACATATCCTTCTGATTATTAACTATTTTTTTCACAACCAATGGATATGATTTTAAAAAAATGAATATTTACGTTATCCTTTTACTCAAATAAGAAAGAATGAGGAGAGATAAAATGATCCAACTTGCTCGCTTGATCTTTTGGGTACCAGTCATCTTTTTTTCGTTAGGTTTGGTCTTCCTAACCAAACGACTGCCGCGTTTCACATGGGTTTCTCTAACGATCACTGTTTCTTTGATCATCTTTGTTTGTAAAATCTTAGAATACTCCTATGTCATGCCAGATATGAAACTAACCGTTTATTTTATGGGTTTCTTGATTTCTGCTAGTCTGCTTGGGTATATTTTTTATTTGCGTAGTAGAAAACGTTGACTGCAGCTGCGCCTCACTCGCACCAAAACATCCTCTTAGTGAACACTCTTTTGACTACAACAAAGACGAGCTATACCTACGAAACAGCTCCTTTCATCCCCTTCGTAAGGATTACGGCTCATGATCCCCTTTCGAGGGGATTTTTTTATTATTCATCCTCACTCATTCTTATTCAATCTGCTTTGATGAAAAAATCACTTTTCGCCGATCACGGCATGCCAAGCCTTTCTCTCTGATTCCTTTCGTTGTGACACTTGCGATCCCCTAGAACACATTGCCTTCCCGAATAATTAAATATATAATGAAATTGTAAATTACCACACCGAAACAAAGAATCATCAAACCTCTTGAAAGGAGCGTTTCCTCTGAACTGGCTGACCTTTGTTGTCCAACCACTGACCCTGCTGTTTTTTCTCACGGTTTTTTCCCTTGTGTATTTGATGCCTGAATCCGTTGTGCCTAAGCCAAAAATGAAGAAGTGGGCGCTGACTGTATCTTTGATTTTTCTGGCATGGCAGCTGCTGATTCCCTTTTTCTTCTTTGTTCTCTAAACCCAGCAAAAAAAGCGGCTCTCACAAAAGAGAGCCGCTTTGGTTTAGTTTTTAATCCTGTAACAAACTACCGCCATTGGTGGCAATCACTTCTTTGTACCAGTAGAAACTATCTTTGCGGGAACGGTCAAAGCTGCCGTTTCCTTCATCATCCGCGTCTACATAGACAAAGCCGTAGCGTTTCGACATTTCTGACGTGGAAGCCGATACTAAGTCGGTACAACCCCAAGGCGTATAGCCCATCAATTCCACACCATCTTCGATCGCTTCATACATTTGTTCGATATGCGCCTTCAAATAATCGATGCGATAGCTGTCATGGATCGAACCATCCTCTTCCACCGTATCCAAGGCACCTAAGCCGTTTTCAACGATAAACAACGGTACTTGGTAGCGGTCGTACAAGTTATTCAAAGTCACACGCAAGCCGATTGGATCGATTTGCCACCCCCAGTCAGAGGCTTCCAAGTAAGGGTTTGATTCGCCTAAAGAAAAATTGCCAGCAGTTGCTTCGCCGCCTTCTTCAGGATTGTGGCGAGCAATAGAACTCATGTAGTAAGAAAAGGACATGAAGTCGACAGGGTATTGCGCAAGAATGTCTAAATCGCCGTCTTCGAAGGTCACTTCGATGCCGTTGTCTTTAAAGAAGCGCTTCGTATATGCGGGATACTTCCCACGAACTTGGACATCAGAGAAGAAGAGATTCTCGTGGTCACGCTTGATTTCTTCCATCACATCTGCTGGATTTGGTGTAGCTGGGTAAGCTTGCATTCGTGCCAACATCATCCCTACTTTGATGTCAGGATTGATTTCGTGGGCAAATTTTGTTGCTAAACTAGAAGCCACAAATTGATGATGCACAGCTTGATACATGTCAGAAAGGTTTTGTGTGCCGTCTTCGGATAACAAGGCACCACCAACATAGCCAGAGATCCCCATGATATTGATTTCATTGAAGGTCAACCAGTATTTGACTTTGTCTTTGTAGCGGGTCAACACGGTTTCTGCGTATTTGACGAACAAATCGATCACTTGGCGATTTTTCCAGCCGCCATAGTTCAACGCGATCCCGATAGGTGTTTCGTAGTGAGAGAGGGTCACTAAGGGTTCGATCCCGTATTTCGCACACTCATCAAACACATTGTCATAAAATTGCAAGCCTTCTTCATTTGGCTGAGCATCGTCACCATTTGGAAAAATTCTTGACCAAGCGATGGACAGACGGAAGGTTTTGAAGCCCATCTCTGCGTACAAGGCGATATCTTCTTTGTAGCGATGGTAGAAGTCTGACCCCCAACGTTTTGGATACAAGCCTTCTTTGTCATTTAAGGCAAACAAAACTTTTTCCCGTGTCATTGGTGCAGCAAATTCTGCCATGTTTTTGCGGTCTTCTGGTTTGACAGCGATCGCTGTATCAGATGTCGCTGGACCACGTCCGCCTTCGTTCCATGCTCCTTCAAATTGGTTGGCTGCAGTGGCTCCGCCCATAAAAAGCCTTTTGGAAATTGTTTTTCTGTCATGATTAGCCTACTTTCTTTTTCTTTAATAATCGACACAGCAAATCAGCAAGAAAGCATTCTTACTGATCCAGCGACGTGCCGTTAAACGCATTTATTTTACGACTTCGATCAAATCGTCCTGCGCTGTTACTTCTTTTGACTGTGTCGTTTGGATGTCACTGTAGTCGTTAGAGTTCGTGACGATGACTGGTGTCAGCAAGGAATAGCCTTCCGCACGAATCGCCTCTGTATCAAAAGAGATCAATTTTTGACCAGCTTTGACTTTGTCTCCTTGGTTGATGTAGGCAGTAAAGTGATTGCCTTCAAGTTCTACCGTATTCATGCCGATGTGGATCAATAGTTCTGTTCCATCTTCTGTCACTAAACCGATGGCATGTTTTGTTGGAAACAAGATTTTGACTTCTGCATCTGCTGGCGCAGTGATTTCACCGATCGCTGGTTCAACTGCGATCCCTTTTCCCATAGCACCTGAAGAAAAGACTTTGTCTTCCACATCTGCTAAAGCAACCACTTGACCAGTTACTGGGCTTTTGACTGTTTCATCTTTGACGCTGGCAGAAACGGTTTTTGCTTCTGGCGCTGGCGCTGCTGGTGTTGCTTGACCGTCGACTGGTGAATCAACAGTTGTATACAATGTTGGCACTTTCAACAACATCATGATGATAAATGACGCTACGATTGCAATCACTGTACCGATCGCCAAGTGGATCACACTATGGAAGCTGCCTGTTGCTGGATCAATATATGCAGGATACAAGAAGATCCCCATACCACCCATTGCATAACCAGTGACGTTAAAGATTGACAAGTAGATACCGACGAAACCTGAAACTAAACAAGAAACGATAAATGGTGTTTTCATTGGCAACGTGTACCCATAGATCGCAGGTTCAGTCACACCGAAGATCGATGAGATCAATGCTGGCATTGCGCCTTGTTTGACTTTTGGTTCTTTCGTTTTCAACCAAATCGCTGCTAACACACCCGTTTGCGTGAAACATGGTAGCACTGCTGCGGTCAAAATAATCGAAGAGCCGTTTTGCGCCATATCCATGATCGCCAATGGCACAAGACCCCAGTGAAGACCAAACATAACTAATACTTGCCATAATGCCCCTAAAGCAAAGCCGTAGATGATTGGGCTGAAATCATACACTGCTTGGAAAGCAACACCGATCCAGCTAGAGGCTGTATTTGCAACTGGACCTACCACAAAGAAGGTCAACGGCACAGTGATCAAAATCGTTACAAACGGAACCACAAACATTTTGACTACGTCAGGTGTGACTTTGCGCATAAACTGCTCAATTTTTGAAGCGACAAAAATCGCTAAAATAATTGGCAATACGCTGTTGAAGTAGCCGCCTGCTGGCAAGGTCAAGGTTAGACCGAAGACTTTGCTCGCTTCAGCCACACTTTCTGCTAAGCCAGGATAGACCATCGCCCCTGCGATCGCTAATGCTGTATAGGTGTTCATCTTGAATTTCTTCGCTGCAGTGACGGCTAAGATCATTGGTAAGTATTGGAACAAACCATCGCCTAAAGTATTCATTACTACATAGATACCATTGGTCGCTTCCATCCCAGTTGCTGCCAGCAACGCCGTGATCCCTTTTAAGATACCGGCTGCCGCTAATGGGCCTAAGAACGGTTGGAACAGGCTTGAGATAACATCGATAAAGCGGTCAAACAAGCTGCCTTTTTGCCCGTCGCCTTCATCGATATCAAGACTGCCACCATCGGCTAATCCGCCGACTTTCAACACTTCATCATAAACATCTGGCACATGATTGCCGATAACGACTTGGTATTGTCCGCCTGCTTTGACGACGGTCACGACACCGTCACGTTTTTGCAAATAATCAGTGTCCGCTTTGCTTTCGTCTTTTAAGTGGAACCGTAAGCGAGTCACACAGTGTTTTACAGATGAGACATTTTCTTTGCCACCAACGTGGGCCAAAATGTCTTGCGCTAATTCAGTATATTTTGCCATTTTGATTGCTCCTTTTTTATTGGTCATTTAATAAAAATAAAAAGACCAGCCATTTCTACAATAAACAAGCATGAGAGATCCCCTAAAAAAAGAGCGACGGGTTTCCTCATCGAGTATTGTAAGAAAGTGCAGGTCTTGCCAGCCGAACTGTAACGAATCCATTTCCATTCTTAGGTTAATTTTGAGTGAGCGGCTAAGTTACCGATATGCAGAATCAAATACATCAATTCCATATCGTTGACATGCCAGCTCTTTTGTTCAAATAAGTATTCTTTGATCGAATCTGCGGTTTCTTTTTCTTTTGGATAGCTGCTGAAGGCCAAGGCAATCATTGGATTTGCCAATACTGGCTCTTCTTTTTCTTGACTTTGTCGAATTAAATAATAGCGAATGTGGGTCACGAACCGTTGGAAGTAGGAAGAATTCTCATCAAACTCGATGTTCATGCTGTACTTAACGATCCGTAAAATATTGTTCGTCAACTCGGTGTGCTCATAAGCACTTTGATTGGCGCTTTTTTCAATTTGCGCATTGACGAAATGCAAAGTGATAAACGCAGCTTCTTCTTGTGAAAAATCGGGATACAGCTCTTTGCGGATCAACTCGACCGCTTGGACACTGACCGCATATTCCTTGGCATAGATTTTCTTGATTTCCCAATGCATGGGATTGGTCAAAACAATTTCTTGCTTTTGACGACTGATGGCAAACAAAATATGATCCATCAGTGTGAAATAAACATTTGGATTGAAATCGGTTCCAACACTATCCCGAAAAAGACGCACGATTTCATAAATGACGGCCATTTGTTTTTCGTCAGCCTTCGTCATGACTTTCGACATATGTTCCACTGTCAAATCATCTTCTGGATAGTATTTTTTTTCGATTCGCTCAGCTGGAATCGGGTCACCCGGTTTCGTTTGAAAGCCGATCCCTTTTCCCATTAGGATCACTTCAACTTCATCTTCTTTTGAAAGTACAACATTGTTGTTGATCCTCTTGATAATCTTCACGAACGATCCTCCTTGATCAGCATAGCCCGTAAAAACGTTGCATCCTTTGACGTCTATGCAGAAGGTCTTGTATTTTTTTCTTTCTCTGACGTGCCGTTAAGTGACGAGGTGATTGACTGCTCCAGAAAGTGTTGCAGGCTATCGTCAAACCTAGCTGGCAGTTCATTGCGTTTACTTCTCCCCTCCTTTGCTGATCAATGACTGGACCTTACCTTGGAACCGGTTCTTTTTTTAACTATTAGAAATAATGGAGCAAAAAAAGAAGACCAAAGCAAAAAAGTGTACAACCCAAGAAACTTTGGGTAATCAACGCACTTTTTTCCTCTGGTCTTGCCTGCCGAACAGTAACGAATCCAGTAATGAGAACACTCTCATGTTCCGTTGAGATAATAGTACTCATTCTGAGAAAAAATGTCAACACTTTTTTTGCAAACGTTTTTCTTTTTTCCTTTTCGGCTTTGTTTCACTCTTATTTGAAGTGGATTTTTTACTGATAGTGAGGGGTTTTTCTGTATAAACCCTCTGTGACAACTCTTGCAGATTTTATCCAACAGCACACAACAACAAAAAACCGTAATCTTCGTACATTACGGTCATAGCTAGAAGGATGATGCTTTACAAAAAACGATCAATCACAAAGAATCAAAGAATTGGGGAAGGTCTGGTGCATGACAGACATTCAATGTGACTGACCGCTTTTAGCGATTCATGCGCTTCATGACTTCCACAAACGAAAAGGTGTCTTTGAGAGGGGGAAGCAATCAAATAACCTTTCGATTCTTCAAGATGTTGCTCGATCCTGCGATAAAAACCGCAGAGAGCGAGGAAAATGCTGTTCCTATCACAAAGGAAACAGTCACAAGACTTATCATTGAAAGGTCAACGATAAGGTTTCGCAGAAAAGGCAGTACTAGTTTTTAAATGGGTTGATTTCCCAAGGGCCGAATGGTTCAAATTCCATGAAAAACTACCTCCTTTATTATTTGCTATACCTTATTATATTTGATAACATGTTATTAAAATCACATTGTTCAGAAATGCGTCACAATTAAGGAGGTCCCCCATGAAACAGCAAGGCTCTTTAATCAAAAAACTGCGCACAGATCGCAAAATCTCGCAAGCCAAGCTTGCCGAAGGTATTTCCTCACGCACCACCCTTTCTTCATTCGAAAATCGTAAAACAAACCTCTCATCACAAACCCTATTTGACTACTTAGACAAAATGAATATCACGGTTCATGAGTTCAGTCTGTTGATCGACAGCGAAGCCACGGATCAGAAACGTCAGCTGGTGCAAGATTTCTATACCCGTTACTATGAGCGAACACTGACTCTCGACTACTTGACTAGCCTGGAAAAACGCTACTTTGAGACACAAAATTTTTTCTATTATTCTTTGTATGTCCAAGGATTGCTGCTGCTCAACCGTGAATCATTTCTGATGAATCGAGGAGCTTACACCCAAGAAGTCGAACTGGTAAAGCAATACTTGTTTGATATCGAAACCTGGGGGCGCTTTGAGTTAAATTTATTCTCAAATTTGTTATTTATTTTTGACCAAGAAACGATCAGTTATTACTTAGATCATGGGATCAAAAAAATCCTTCACTACGCCAATGATCCATTTTATGCAAATCTGTTAAGTGTCGTGATCTTAAACGGCTGTGCCTTTGCCAGCGAAAATAAAGATGCCTATCTACTAAACAAGTTTCTGCTTTTGTCTGAACCGCTACCCAATACTCCTCTCTATTTTTATTTAAAAATCCATCAAGTGCTGTATCAGGAAATATACTCGTATTTGCAATCCGCTCAGTTGAACAAAGAGATTCTAAAAAACACCTTAGTCGTTATTGAACAAGCCGGTTACCAGAACCATAAAGACGATCTCCAACAGTTGCTTGCTGCTGTTACCAATCGTGCGATTTAGCCGCTTATTAAATGGGCATTTATGTAATGTTATCTAACAAAAAAAGCTGATCTTCCAACGGAGCTCAGCTTTTTCGTCAATGTCACTCCAACCCGCCCACGAAACAGCCGCTCGAAATGAAGGGTTCAACATGCGACTTGCTTCTTCCGTCTGCATGGACCAAGAAAAAACCAGTTAGGTTTTAGACCTAACTGGTTTTGTTTGGCAAAAGCAACGAGCATGCTGCTGCCGATTCATTTGTGTAATTTACTAACCGATTAACGAGATTCTGAAGTCACACCGATGGTTGCCCATGGGTTATGATCGGCGTCAAATGCCCAGGTAAAGTTTGCGACACGATCAGAGATCGGTAAGATTTGATTCCGATACAACGTTGGGATCGCAAAAGCTTCTTCAATCGCATATTCTTGCCATGCATCAAAAGCAGCCTTCCGTGTTGCTTCATCAAAGGAATCGATTGAATCGATCGCAGCTAACAATTCAGTATTTTCATCTGACTCAAAACGAGTGTAGTTAAACGCTGAATTTGGTCCCCATAAGCTGGTTGGTGATGGATCTGAACCCGTAGACCAAGCAGCTTGGAAGACATCGATATCTGGATCATCGTTTTTCAGCTTGTCGTAGAAGGCTTGGAAATCGATCAAACGACCTGTTGAATATTGAACATCTAAACCGATTTCTTGCCATTGTTGAACATAGTAATCCGCCAATGGTTGGGCAACTTCCCCACCAGACATTGACGCAAAGTTGATGGTCAATTTGTTGCCATCTGGATCTTCTCGGAAGCCATCGCCATCCACATCGATAAAGCCAGCGTCATCTAGAAGTTGGTTTGCTTTCTCCATATCTAAGTGGTATCCTTCGGCATCGCTATTGTGCAACGTACCATAAACAGGTGGGATCAATGTTGAAGCATTTGAACGCAAGCCGTGGTAGAAACGCTCACCGATCGCATCATTGTCGATGGCATAGCCCATTGCTTGACGCAATGCTTTGTTCGCCATTTTTGCATTTGGATCAAAATCAACACTGTTTGTTTCATCATTCCATGAACCTAAATTAAAGCCAAGATACGTGTAAGATTGTTCTGGACGACCTAACATTTGGTAGCCATCCATGTTTTGATACGTATCAAAGGTATCTGTTGGCATTTTTAAGACTAAATCGTATTGCTTCGCGTTTAACGCTTCATTGATTGAAGCCGAAGGGACGTTACGCATCACGATTTTTTCTAAGTTTGGTGTATCGCCATAGTAATGTTCATTCGGTACGTATTCCACCGTTTCACCCGGTACGATATTACTCATTTTGTATGGACCAAAACCGATTGGATTGGTTCGAACGGGATCACTTGAAGGCATATCTGCCACTTCAATGCCTTCAAAGGCATGTTTCGCTAATGCAGAATGCCAGATCGCTCCACCGGATTGCTGCATACCTGGATGCATTTCTTTAAACTCGATTTCAACGACTTTATCGCTAACTGCTGTGATCCCTGAGATCGTATCGGCATCGCCGCTGTGGTATTCTTCCATACCAACGATATTCGTAAAGTCATTGTTGTAACGAACGCCATCATAGTCTTGATGTCCGATGACTTCATAAGAGAAGATCACGTCTTCAGCCGTTACATCGACCCCGTCAGACCATTTCAAATCTTCACGCAAAGTGATCGTTGCTTTGTTGTTATCGACATCTAATTCTAAATCAGCTGGTCCACCATTCACAATTCGGAAATCTTCGTCTTGTAGGAACAAATATTCATGGCTTGGTAACATGAAGTCACGGTCATAAGCATCTTGATAAAACTCCCATTGAAACAACCCTTGGAATTGCGTATCTGTTACTACCGCAACATCTAAGACGCCCCCATCGATCACTTCATCGTTATTTTCAACTGCAAGCTGCAAATCATTGATATCAAATCCAGCTGCCTCAGTTGATGATTCTTGTGTATCTGTCGAACCTGTTCCACCTTCGTTACTTTGTCCGCAAGCCCCTAAAACAAGCGCTGCCAATAAAGTAATCATGCCAAACTTCGTTTTCTTCATACTCTTCCTCCTTATTTAAATCCCTTCCTCGTGATTCAGTGATCACTCGATCTTCGAATAAAAAAACCAAGCAAACAGTTTTTTTTATCTTAAAATGGCTTTTTTATTAGAAAATCTGAACGAGATTAACTAAATTATAACAATTTTCGTAAAATTCTTTCTGTCAATAATTTCACCGATTGATGAAATTATTGAAAAAAGGGCGATTCTCCTTGATACATCGCCGTTATTTTTATTCGCATTTTCTTAAATTTTTCTTTTTCTCCCTTTTTTTGGTTCTCATTTCTCTCGTCGTCCTGCTACTTAAAACTGTCAAAAAATACTTTTTTGTCGCTAAAAGGTGTGATACTATGAAAAAAAGGAGCGTTCAATGAAACTATGGCAGATAAACGAGTTTTCTTACAAACAAAATCGAAACCCTTTGCACCTATCTCACAGCTCTTAACCCAGCGCTTGCTTTTGGCGTATAGCATCGTCTTGATCCTCATTGGCTTGTTTGCTTCCCCTCCTCAAGCTTTGTGGCAAGGCTCACTGGCAATCTTAAATGCCCCCAGCAATTTGATTTCTGATTATTTTGCGATCGGCAATCTTGGAAGCGCCTTTTTAAACAGTGGCTTATTGACATTGATCAGTATCCTCCTTGCGAAAAAGCAAGGAACGATTATTAGTGGACCAATGATCGCTGCTTTTTTTACCATATCTGGCTTTTCTTTTTTTGGAAAAAACATCTTTAACTCGATTCCCATTCCACTTGGTGTCTATTTATACTCTTACATACAGCAACGCCCCGCTACACAATATTCACTGGTTGCCTTATTTGGCAGTGCCGCCTCGCCGGTCATCAGTTACTTAGCATTCGGTTTAGGGTTGCCTTTACCCGTCGGGATCGCTTTTGGTTATGGCATCGGTCTATTGATCGGTTTGGCGCTCCCTCCTCTAGCAGCTCAATTTTTACAATTCCACCAAGGTTTTTCTTTGTATAATATCGGGTTTGCTGCTGGCATCATCACTATGTTTTTCACGAGTTTTTTACGGCTGTTCGACTTGGAAGTCTATTCAAACAAACAGTTGACGACGGAGTATCACTATTATCTGACTGGGTTCTTGCTCATTCTTTGTCTTGCCATGTTTCTTATCGGGTATCTTCTAAACCAGCGATCCCTCAAAGGCTTGCCTGAGCTTTTTCAAACGTCAGGAAAACTAATGACGGACTATGTCACGATTTTTTCCCTTGGGGTCACGATGATGAACATGGCGATGATGGGGATGTTGATGCTGTTCTTTGTCTTCTTCTTACAAGGCGAACTATCTGGTCCCCTTTTAGGCGCAATACTGACCGTGATTGGCTTCAGTGCATTCGGAAATCACTGGAGAAATAGTTTGCCTGTCATGATTGGGGTGGTTTTAGCAACCAAGGTCGGTTTGACCTCTGATGTCTCGACCTTCAGTTTATTGCTGACAGCGATCTTCGGCACCAGTCTAGCCCCCATCAGTGGGTACTATGGTCCGATTGCTGGTGTAATCGCTGGGGTGGTCCATGCAGCCTTGGTCACAAATATCACCTATTTACATGGCGGATTGAACTTATACAATAATGGCTTTTCCAGTGGATTTGTCGCGGCAGCAATGGTACCATTGTTAGATGAATACCAGCAAATCAGAAGGCGGAGAAGAAAATGATTGAAAAAGAACGGGCACGGCGAATCGTCGATGAAGTGGTCACCTACTTTTTGTCCCATGACTGTCAAAAGATAATAAGTGAGATGGCCTTTGAAGCAGAGGGGTTTAAAGCAGTTGTGCAAGGTCAATTTCCAGAGCAGCCCTCTGATTTAGAACATTTTATCGACATGCTCAACACACCAAGAGATAGCACGTTAGAAAATTATTATGTGGAGCTGTTAGGCGGTCATCAAACGATCCATGAAGAAAAAGATTACTATCTATTAGGATTAATGATCGACGAAGCCGCCATTATGTATGACGAGGGCCAACTAATCGTTGAACTATTTCGCAAAAAATACAATTGAAAAGCCCTACGCAAAAAACGTTTCTAATCGGTGACCTTCACCCTTTAGAAACGTTTTTTGTTCGTTTGTCGTGACAAAAATGAAAGTTTATTGATAGATTTTTCACACTACTTTTCAGAAAACCAGCGTTATACTTTCATCATAATAAAAAACGAGGTGACCGATAGATGAAAAAACTTCTGATTGGACTTGCAGCGCTCCTCCTCATAGGGTTCGGCGCATTGCAGGTCGCACAAACCGTCATCATGGGCGGCGACAGCTACTATGTCCAAATCACCACAGATGGTGAAAAGACGACTTCTAAGGATGACAATGGGAATGTCTATACTCAATACCATTACGAATTGCCAGGGTATGATGAGAACGGCAAAAGCAAAACCCTTGATTTCAACGGTTTCCAAGAACGACCATTGCGCAAAGAAGCCTATTTGAAGCTTACTTGGAACGAAAAAAAAGGGGTAACTGGCTATGAAGAGGTCAAAGAAAAAGACATCCCAGCCAAAGCATTAACCCAATTAAAAGGAGCGTAACGCAACGATGGAAAAAATTATTCAAGCAAATGAACTGACCAAAGTATACGGAAAAGCCAACGAAAAACAAACCGAAGCCTTAAAAGGCATCAGCTTTGATATTGAAAAAGGCGAATTCATTGGGATCATGGGGGCTTCTGGTTCAGGGAAATCCACCCTACTAAACATTCTTTCAACTTTGGATCATCCGACAAAAGGTACCATTCGCATCAACAATAGCGATATCACCAAACTAAAAGGCGATGCCTTGGCAGATTTCCGCAGCCGTGAAATCGGCTTTATTTTCCAAGACTTCAATCTATTAGAAAACTTAACGGCTTCAGAAAACATCGCTGTCCCGTTGTCTTTACAAGGAGTCAAACCAAAGATCATCCAACAACGGATCAAACAAGTCGCAGAACGCTTGTCCATCACACATATTCTCGACAAATATCCAGCAGCGATCTCTGGTGGACAAAAGCAACGGGTGGCAGCCGCGCGAGCCTTAATCACGGAACCAACGATCCTTTTTGCGGATGAACCGACAGGTGCCTTGGATTCAAAAAGTGCGAAAGACTTATTGAATATGATGGACGACTTGAATACCAATGACCAAGTATCGATTTTATTGGTCACTCATGATCCCCTTTCTGCCAGCTATTGCCAACGTATTTTATTTATCAAGGACGGGAAGATCCATCAAGAAGTCAAACGTGAGGATCAAAGCCGCGAAGCGTTTTACCGCCAGATCCTTGTCATTCTAGGAAACTTGGAACAATAAGGAGGAAGAACACATGCTTTGGAAACTATCACTTACCGGGATCAAAGCTCGGTTGAAGGATTATATCGTCCTCTTTTCTGGTCTAGTCATGGCTTCAGCCATCTTTTATATGTTCGAATCAATGGCGAGCAATGAAGCCTTTTTAAAAAGCAACTCGATCATCAGTATGGTGGTCTTCATCTTTCGTTTTGGCTCGGTCCTCTTAGGGATCATTACCTTTGCCTACATCTTATATGCCAATTCTTTCTTGATGGCGATGCGACAAAAGGACTATGCCATGTTTATGATGTTAGGAGCCAAAGGACGAAAGATCGCCCAAATGATTTTTATCGAAACCTTTATGGTAGGTATCGTTGCCACCGCCGTCGGCTCGATCTTAGGGATCGGCTTAGCAAGTGGTGTCAATACTTTGCTAGTCAATCAATTAAACTTGCAGATCACCCATTATGCAGCATTTAGTCCAGAGGCATTGATCGTAACCGTCGTCTTCTTCTCGGTTCTCTTTTTGATTGCTGCCATCTTCAATGCACGAGCAATTGCCAAAAAATCGATTTTAGCATTATTACGAGAAACAAGCACGCCGGCACAAGTCAAACAACGACCATTCTTGCTCTTCTTGCAAACCATTTTAGGTCTTTGTTCCTTAGCCATCGGCTATTATATGATGAGCGATTTGATGACCTTCCAATTGATCGGGATCGGCATCGCCCTTGTCACGATTGTTCTTGGCACATACCTCGTCTTTCGTTCGGTGATCATCGCTCTTTTATCCCTATTAAAGAAGAACGATACGATCGCGTTGAAAAAGTTAAACAATTTCACCTTGTCACAATTAAGCTTTCGGATTCGTGAGTATACCCAGATGCTTTCGATGGTGGCGATGCTTTTTGCTCTAGCATTAGGTGCCTTGACGGTTGGTCTTGGCTTTAAAAACGAGATCCCTATCCTAGCAAAAACTGTTGCCCCTTATGACTTGTATTTGAACAATGCCCAAAACGCCTCTGACGAAAAAGTCAATGCGTTAAACCCGACCCTTGATGTGACCTACAGCATGAAAGAAACGGATGACACCATTTATTACGTGAAGGAACAATTCAACGAAAACAACTTGCTCAGCTCCAGTATGGATCAGTTGAGTGTCGATGTCACTTACAACAAGCTGACTGGCGATCAATTAGCTTCTGATGTGACCGCCCAAGACCAATTGCGTAGCTACCTCTTACCAGAACAACGAGGTAAGGAGATCCAAGTCGTCGATCAAACCGCTTTTGGTGCGGTCAATGCACCGGAAGCCAGCTTGCGAATGGTACAAGTCAAAGACTTCCAAGCAAGCTACGATGGGCTGCGTGATTTGGCGCAAGCAAATCAAGACGCAAATTCTTCAGAAACCGCCGATATGAATTTTTCACAACGAGTCTTCGCTTACGACAGCTATAACGGGATTTTCTCTGGTTTTGAATTTATGGGCTTCTTCCTGGGTATCGCCTTCTTGACGATGTTAGCTAGCTGCCTGATGTTCAAAATTCTTTCAGGGGCAAACAGCGACATTCAACGTTACACGATGTTGAAAAAAATCGGTACCCGCACGCGTTTACTGAAAAGCTCGATCCGCAAAGAGATCGGCGTGCTCTTCCTAGTTCCTGGTATCTTAGGAATGATCCATGTCTTGTTCGGTCTAAAAATGTTCACCACCTTGATGATCGATCCGTACCATGACCTATGGCTACCTTTTGGCATCTTTATCGCCCTCTACGCCATTTATTACGTGGTGACTATTGGGTTATACACCAACATTGTTTTAAATCCAAAGAAAAAATAACAATCACTCTCTGAATTGCTCAACGCAAAGAGACCATCAAGCCATAAAGGGCATGATGGTCTCTTTCATTTTTTCGTTTTTCTCGGACAAAGGGAAAGCAAGCTTAGGGTTTGACCCCTAGATGCATCGCCGCCGCACCTCCTGCATAGCTTTTGACTTGCAACACATCAAAGCCAGCTGCCTGAAATTCTCGTTTCAATGCCTCCTTGTCAGGAAAATCCCGTGCGGACTCCTGCAGCCAGGAATATTCTTGATAGCTTTTGGCGAACAGTTTGCCAAATAACGGCATGACATGGTGAAAATAAAAAGTAAACAGTTGCCGCCAGCCGATCAGTGTGGGCTGTGATGTTTCGAGACAAACGATTTTCCCGCCTGGGCGCAGCACCCGATGGATCTCTGCCAAGACTTGTTGGCGATCCGCGACATTTCTCAACCCGAACCCGATCGTCACATAATCAAAGTGCTCGTCTGGAAAGCTTAATGCCATCGCATTGCCAGTCTGCCACTGGATCTGCGTTTGTTGCTTTTTCTTTGCCTTTTCTTTGGCAACCGTTAACATTTCTTCGCTAAAATCAACGCCGGTCACTTGCCCCGTCGGACCGACCGCTTCATTCAATGCAAACGCCCAATCCCCGGTCCCGCAGCATAAATCTAATATCTCCGCACCCATTGGTACTGCCATTCGTTTCATGGTATCCTTGCGCCACCGTTTGTGCAGCTGAAAGGAGATAATACCGTTCATTCGATCATAACGGGAAGCGATCGATTCAAATACATCATGTACTTTGGTTTCTTTGGCTGTTGTTGCCATTGCGGCACGTCCTTTCTTTGTTCCCTTCGTTTTGCTGTTGCTTCACGTGCTTCTGCTTTTTAGTCTAGCACGAAAAAACCTGCGAAACAAAAACCCTGCTTTCTGCTTTTCCTCCAGTCATTTCCCCACTAAAAAACAGCCTTTCCTACATAGATCCCCACGTTGTTGACCAAGGCAATTCGGTCAGCAACAAGCGGATCCAGCAGTGAAAGACTGTTCTTCTAGCTTTTAAAACAGGTTATTCAGGTTTAATCGATGAAGTCCCAGATATTGTTCCAATAAGAAACACGGTCTGCGCCATTTTCGTCTTTGTAGCGCACAGAGATTAGATTACGGATGTCATGGACAGGAATATCAAGGGTGACAGAATCCGTGACGGGTCTTTGCTGCACGTTGTATGTTCGATAAAAGGTGCCATCCATATAGACGTCAAAGGTACTAAGATTGGAATAAAAAATCTGCAGCTGATTGTTATGAACAGCAAGGTTGATCAACTCACCAGTGACCGCGCGTGTACCTGTCTGCAGTGTGAGACTGTCTTCCCCTACCAGGATGTTTTCCGTCTCTGGCTGATTCCCCGAAACTCTACCGTTGATCGTTACTGGGGTCAGACCGTTCCCAGCAGCTGCCTGTTCATCCACCCGAGCAGTCAAGTTCCATTCTATGCGATCTCCAGGTGCGATCGGGCGTTCTAAGTGGATCGTGATACGATCGCCAGAAAGAGTAGCCGAGGCGACATTGTCTTGATACACGAGCGCATCGACATTTAAGAACGTCAATAAATTCGGCGAGATATCTAGCGTCACGACAGCATTTTCAATATCGTCTTTCCCAGAATTTCGCGCATCGTTGCTTTCTACGATCGTCCGCAAGATCAATTGATTGCCGACGGTGATAATCGGATTGCCTTCTTCATCACGATCAAAGCTTTGCGGTACTCGCAACGTAATCGATGGGTCAGAAGGCCGAATACTGGTGACTTCAAAGGAGAGCGCTGGTGGGAAACGATCATCGCCAATGGCATCACGATACCCTAAATAGTCCTCGTAATCGCTGGCGGACGGATTCGTACTCCCCAACTGCCCATTGGGTTCCGTCGTGGTCGTATCTGGTAACGTTCCTACGAAATCGTCGTAACGATCATTTGCAAAATCTTTTGCGTAAAATTCGATATACACATCCTCTTCAGGATCAAGGCGACGAGGCAATTGATACTGCCATGGCACGGAGTTGCCCTCTTCGGCATCAAGCGTAATGACATATGGGTCGCCTGAAGCATCACGGATCAGTCCTTGCGCGGTACTCGCATAAATGGCGACTCGCTCTTTTGGCTGGTCGTCTTGTGGAGAATGAAAATCCATGATCCCCGAAACTGTTGTCGTCCGTTCATTAAAGACCTGATCCTCTGCCACTTGCAGACCAGTCGGTGGTCGTACATCTACGACGACCGCTTCAGGCAAAGCGGCAATACTCTCTTCTGTTGCATGAATGAAAATCGAATCGTCAACACCCTCCATCGTGGGGTCTACTCCCCGATGGGCACGCAGCACTTCAAAACGTTGACCTGTCTTGAAAAAGTCGTCCCGCGTCCATGCGATCACGCCACTATGCACCTCACCAAAAACATCGACAGTTGATTTGGAGGAAAGCCATTGCGTTTCAAGCTGATTGCCTGCTTCGTCCTTCAAAGCAACTTCCACCCAGACCTCATCATCCCAAGCATCGCGAATCGCCCCCGTATATTCATACGGAACGACCGCTTTGGCATAAAAGGTTTTGTCGGCATTAGTAGGGGTCACTAAGTGCTGGATCATTGGCGGATAATTATTGGCAGAAAATCGCGTGTAGGCATTCCCGCCCCTAAAAGTCGTACTGTTGAATTCATTTGAAAAAGGCTCTCCCGGCTGCGGACTAACGATTTGTGCAAAATTGACATTGCCTAGTTGATAGCTCAATGGATTCCAGAAATTGTCCGGATCACCATCTAGATTCACGTCGTTACGTTTTTCCCATACCGCTAGTCCAACACGATTAGACGTAAAGGTACTGTTGCGATTTGAGTTTGAGAACGCTTGTCCGCCATTGGGTCGATTGTTTCGAAAATCATAAAACAGTGGTTCATCAATCACAAAATTGCTTCTTGCAACCGAACTGATTATTCCATTATTTGCGCCTAGTGTCCGACCTTCCATTCGAAAGGTCGCATCTTTTCCAGCTAAGAACTCGGCTTCTCCGCCTTGCATCCAAACAGCAGGTCCACGATGTGCATAGATGTGGATTCGACTGTTTTCACCTTGTGCATGAAAAACCGAAGTTCCACTACCATCAAGGGGAAATTGAATGCCTTGCCGACCAGCCGTATCTGAGCCATTACTGGCAGTAATGGTGGAAGCAGCAGATGGGTCAAATTCCCGTTCTTCATCATTGTACTGATCGAATACGGCAAAGCCTGCTTCATCAATATAGATGCCATCATCTGCCGCAGTTCTGGTGCCAGCATGGTTAAAGATATTCAATTGACCGGCTGACTCCACATAGAACTCGTTGTTTCGCCCGTACATCCGCACTGCAGCCGCATTTCCGTGGTATTTGACGATGTTCATTTTCCCTTGGTCGGCAAGCACAAAGGTCTGTTCCCCTACTAAGCGAAACCGCATAACTGAACCATACTCATGATGTTGACCTTCACCAAATAAATTGAACTGCGACCCTTCACCAGTTACCGTCACATTGCCGCCGAGTTTGGTGGTCGATCCCGCTTTAGAAATTTGATTGACAAAAGCTGTGGTTCCTTTCGGTACACCATTCGTGGGACTGGGGGCTCTAGAATACGAGTTTACGACCGCCCCACCAGAAATAATGGTACGAGAAAACTTATTTTCAGTCTCATCCCGACGTCCAATCAAGGAAATGATTGCGCCGTTTGCTCCCGCTAAGTCCATTTGTGACGAGGCATTTAAGACGGTACCTTCTCCATCGACTTCAAAGATCACCTCGTTGGTACGTCCTTCAAGATTTGCCCAAATTACTTGGCTCTGGACACTGTAGAGGTCTACTTTAGAACCCTTATTGACTCGAAACGAGGTTGAAATATTATTGTTATCTGGTCGAAGCCGAAAAATCGGGCGAGTATTTGAGATCTTGACATCCGCCCCATCCGTGATCAAGACACTTTTGACATTAAAGCTGCCAGTATCTGAACTATTGCCCGCGGCTGAATTCCTGTGAGCCACCCAATGGAACGTTCCGCGAATCTCTAGATTTCCTTGCTGCAAATAAAGGAAATTATTGCCCGTACTTCCCTCTAGCACACCACTTTTTGCCTCGATATTTTCTATTTTGACCGTCCAAAAAGCTGAAGCTGCCAACGATTGTTGATAGATCAACGCGTTTAATCCTAGATTGTTCCCCTGAAAATCGATCGTCATATTTTTCAACTCAAAGACCGCTGGCTGACGATCATGGGTAGTCGTCAGTTCAAAGAAACGTCCAGTAGGATTCGTGCTATAGTTTGGTGTCCCGTTCGTGTTGAAACGCTTCGGTGTGGTCAGGGTAAAGCCATTCCCATCGATGGGCACCGACCGATTCAACGCAGCTAATCGATTGTTGGCCTCATTCGTATAATCAGCGGTAATGTCTGCGAGAAACACGATTTCAGAAATCATGGAATTACTGAAAGCAGCCCGCAGCTCTTGATAGTTCGAAACTTCGGCACGCTCTCCTTGTGTCGCCCGTTCCGAAAGCAGTTCGACTGCCGCTGACTCATTGGTTTCCTGCTGCTGAACGTCAAGCAAGGCTGCTTCTTCTACAGCCTTGTCGGCTTCAACTCGCAAGGCTTGTCGTTCCTCGAGAGAAGGCGGAGCGATTTTTTGCAGCGTCCGATTTCCCCGCTTAAGGACAAATTCGATGGTTTCTTCTTCTCCTAAAGTGACCGGTAATGCCAAGGACAACGTTTCTTCCGTAGGCGCCACTTCGATTTCCACACCATAAACACCCTCTTGTTCAGCTGGATGCAAGGTCGCTTCTTCCAGCTCGAGCATTTCAAACATTTCTAATGAGACCAGCGCTTCATGATTCGCCATCAAGAAAAGCGTCTCGCCTGCGGCTTGTTCCGATTCGATCGTCAATACATATTGTCCTGTTTCTGGGTCAAAGTGACCGGACACTTCATAGGAATTGCCACCATTGATAGCAAAGACCGCATACAAGACAGAAATAACGATAAAGACCCCTAATGCAGCGGCAGCCAGTTTGATTTTCGAGACAGTCGCTAGAACAGTAAATGATTTCATCTAGGCACCCCTTTCTTTTGATTACTCCAACAGTTCTTGTCCCGTTTCAAAGCTTGATAGATAATATAGCTTGATAACGACACTTGCCGAAAACGCATCTGCTCCTGACGTATTGTTTCCTTGCCGATATTCGACTGATTCAACTTTTAAAAAGCGATTCAGGTTTTCCATCCGGTCAATAAAACGCACGATTCCTTCATTCGTGTCACTCAGGAGGTCAAAACCGATCCTTGTGACCCGAAATTGCGTCGCCAAAGGGTTGTCACCAGTCTGATCCGCCATTTGTTCTGGTGTAGGATAAAGCATCTCCTCATTAAAGGTCGATTGCAAAATCGTGATCGGCAATTCCGTTTCAAGAGCAGCGAGATCGGTAAAATAAGACTCGATCGCCATGCCATTGGGAATGATCGGCACCTCATTGACCGTCTCTGAAGAAAGAAGGTCTGGTTCCCCTTGCAGGTAGACCAGCTGTTCTTGAATGTCGCGGATCTCTGCTTCGATCCCAGCTAATTCCTGAGCCAATTCGATCCCTTCGGCACGTTTGGGATTCAGTAAAAATAGCCAGAAAATAAGTATGGAGGTAGCGAGAACTAATGCAATCACCGCGGAGATGATGATGTGTTTTTTGGAGAAAAAGACTCTAGTCATCCGCTTCCACCTCGCTTTCTTCTTCGCTGTCTTCACTGAACACTTGTGGTGCATCGATTCGTGAAAGGTAAACAGTGATGCGCCCATCTTGCGGCGTTGAACTATGAGAGAAGGATTGATAGGTCACATAATGTACCCAATCGATTGCTTCAAAAGCTGATTTAAGGCGAATCAGACTTTCATAAACATCCCCTTGGACTGCCATGTTCACCAAAGGAAACAATGGTGTGCCGTCTTGGGCTGTTTCGGACATTCCCCCATCGCCATTTAGCAGCAAATTGTACGAATTGATGGTCACATCGATCCCTGATGCCACTTCTTCAAAAGTCTCCATAATAGGTGCCGTGAAATATTTTTCTTGCTTTTGTAGGGCAATGAATTCTTGTAGGTCTTGAGATTTTGACGCCAGCATCTCTTCTAACTGGCGCTGAAAGACGATGCGCTCTGCTTGACTAGACATGATATTGCTTTGATTATTGGTCACCAAACGTTGATAATACCAAAAGCCTAACCCACAAACCCCAACGACAACTAACGAAAGGAGAAGTGAAACCGAAAGAATGACTTCAAACGCCCGATTACGAATAAATTTATTAGGCAATAGATTGATGTTCATGGTTACACCTCTTTCGTCGCTAATCCCGCAGCCAAGACATAGCGGTCGGGAATTTTTTTCTTGCTGGTTTCACTAACTTTTGCGGAAATCATTTTGACTGGCAAAGAAGACACGTCATGAAAAATTTCTTGGACTTCTTTCCGCAGCATTGGATGACCGCCGACTAAGTAGATTTTTTTCAGTTCACAATCAGGCGAGATTTCCTGATAATAGTAAGCAATCACCGAATTCAGGGTTTCTGCCAACCCTTCCAGTGCTTGGATCTCCGCACTTTCCCTAAAGTTCACTTGCACAGATTGGGCTTTTTCAATATATTTCCAGTTGGCTTGATTATAATCTTCATACTGCAGGTAGGTCGGCACCAATTCTTCAAAAAAGGTGATATTGGCGATACCAGCATCTAACTCGACCAGCACGAAATTTTCACTCCAGTTGATCTGTCGCTGAAACATGCGACTATACGCCAGAAAACTGCAATCGACGCCCATCAGCTGATGGCCGCCTTTTTTCAATGTGTCGCCTAGTTGAATCAAAATCGGCTCTGATGTGACCACGACTGGCACATTGCCATTGATGGTAAACCGATTCCGCTGGATGACCACAGCTTGCGGCTCTGCTTTTTCTTCCTTCTTGTTGGCTCTTTTCTTTTTCTCTTTTGGCACTTTTTGTTTATTGCCTTTGCCTAGAATCAGTAGATCAAAAATCGGGTTTTCAAAAGGCAAGGAGATGGACTCCCCCAATTCAAAATACAAATACTCGCGAATCTCTTTTTCCGAGTTCATCTTGCCGATAGGGATCTGCTTGATCAATAGACGAGAATTTAGCGCCGTGATCACCACACTCATCGTGCGTAATCCCAAGCGTTTGGCAATCTCATTGAAGGCGGCTTCAAGACTATCAGGATTGCGCAGCTTATCATCTTTAAAAATCGTACCATTCACAACCAGCTCGCCGTATTTGAGACGGTCACCTTTTTTGGTACAGTAACGGATGCAGTTTTTTTGGATGTCGATCCCAACTAAGCGGGGAATTGTTTTTTTGCCAAACATACGAGGACCTGCTTTCTTCTTGTTGGTTTTTATGAAGGTACCAACGTTATTTCTATGTACAACGCTTGCTTAGCAAACCAAGCAAACGCCAAGGTCAGCAACCCGATTCAAAGGAACCAGCCGCTGCCAAGATAAACCATGCCAGTAGCAATGGCGATAAAGGGACCAAAAGCAATGTAGCGGCTTTTGACTTTGCCCCGTAGCATTTGGATCACGTAAAAGATCACTGCCAAGCAAGAAGCGACAAATAAAACGGTCAAGACTTGCACTGGGCCGATATACACCCCTAAGACGGCAAATAATTTGATATCGCCGCCACCCATGCCTTTTTTACTGAGCTCGGCTAAGAGATACAATGGCAAGAAGCCAGCAAAGAAGCCAACGAGCCAATACCACCAAAATTCATTTTGCGGTTGGATCAACCGTAAACCGATCCCTCCAGCGAAAAAAGGGGCTAACACTTTATTTGGGATCAGCTGATAGAAGATGTCGCTGGCAGAAATAATGGCTAATAAGGCTAATAAACACCAAGCGGCAATCACTTCAGCAGTGCCCCAAAACAGCAAGGTCGCAATCGTAAATAGCATGCCGATCAACACTTCATAAAGAAAAGCAATCAGCGGAATCTTTTTTTGACACTTGCGGCACTTGCCTTTTAAAATAAGGTATGATAAAACTGGAATGAGGTCCCTTGCACCTAATGTCTGTTGGCAGTCATCACAGTGCGAGCGAGTCAGCAGGGATTCCTTTTTGGGAACCCGCCAACCAACCACTAGGAAAAAAGAACCTAGACACATTCCTATGATGAAAAGATAACCAATGATTAGGCCCATTGGGATCTGTTGCAAAATTTCGTTCATAAAAAACTCCTTTTTTCCTGGGGGGTTGAGTTGCCGTACACCTTAGGTCAGGTTAGTGACTTAAGGTCGTGTAAATAGATCATCTCGTGTTAAAGCATTGATTTGACTCTGAGAATAACCAGCATCTACAGCTCCGACAGCATCATTTGTAACTTGTCCTGCTCTTAGAATATTCTCAGGAACATACATGGTTAACTCCCCATCTGCTGAAACATAGAATTGGACTGTGCCTGGAGCATTTGCTGACACTGATGTCCAAGCATTTGCGCTCAACAAGCCGTCTTCAATCACATCAGCCAAATCAAAATTTGCTGCTCCTGCTGTTCCATTGTTTAATGTACGATTCGTTGATTGGTACAATATTGCTGCTGAAAATGCTTGTTGTACATCTGCAACAGCTGCATCTTCCCGTGAATTTTGAATTACGTTACCGATCGCAATAACCCCGATCCCAGCGATGATCGCTAAGATAACGACTACTGCCAGCAACTCGACCAAGGAGAGGCCGCGCTCGTCTTTCAATAATTTATTCAATCGATTGTCTGTTGTTTCTTCTGCTAAAATTGCATCAATCATAGTGTGTTTACTCCTCCTGTTTCTTCCATATATATTAAACAAGCCGTCTAGGTGGCTTGATAATACCAAAATCATTACCCTTGGATCGCACCGAATAAATCGAACATCGGGATCATGATCGCCGCAACGATCAAGCCAACGATCACACAGATTATCAAGATGACAATCGGTTCCATGATCGTCTTCAGTCGTTTACTGGTTTCATCAACTTCTTTTTGATAGATGATACTCAATCGTTTCAGCATGTCCTCTAGGGAACCAGTACTTTCGCCAATCTCGACCATCTGGGTCACTAACATCGGGACCATCATGTTGCCCCGAAAGACATCGCTCATCTTGCCACCTTCTTCAATTTGAAAGGCACAATTATCGATGATTCGCTTGATGTATTTATTGGATACGACATCCCGACTCATATTCAAGGCGGTCACCATACCGACGGAGCTGCTAAGCAGTGTCGACATGGTTGTCATAAATAATGAAAAACTATTTTTGGTGATCATATCGCCCACCAGCGGAATACGTAATAGAAAACTTTGAAAAGCGAAATCGAAGGTTGGATTGCGTCGCGCGATCCACAGTCCGACGAAAAATCCGACGATCAAGACGGCTAAAACCCACCCTCTGGTCTGAAGAAACTCGCTGATCGCCATCGTTGCGACGGTGATCGTCGGCAGATCCGCATCAAATCCTTCAAATACTTCCACGAACATCGGTACGATCATCACCAATAAAATGATTCCTACGATAAAGGTTAAAATCACTAAAATAATCGGATAGACCATCGCGGTGACGATCCCACTGCGGTTTTCGGCGCTTTTTTCATAGTAATCCGCCATATCCTTCAAATTTCCCTCCAGTGATCCAGACATCTCGGAAACAGCGATGACACTGGTCAAAAGTGTCGGAAAGGCATTGGGATGATCTTTGTAGGCTTCTGAAAGCGGGCGTCCGCTATCAATCTCATCCCGAACTTCACCGAGAATTCTCTTGAAATTTGGGTTTTTTTGTTGCTCTTCTAGCATTCGTGAAGCATCAACGATCGTGATCCCCGAAGCGATCAGTGTCGAAAACTGGCGCAAATACCCTACCAGCAGTTTTAACGAAACTTTTGTAAAGAGTTGAATCTCTTTATTCGCCAAGGTTTCTGGCTGTTCGATCAAGCTGTTGACTTTGATGTGCTTTTGGCGCAGTTTTTGGCGGGCTTCGACGGAGGAATTGGCACGCAAGCTGCCAGAAAACGTTTCACCTCGGACATTGGTGCCTTGATAGGCAAAGAGTGCCATCGGCTATTCGCCCCCTTCCTCCATTAAGTTATCTGCCACATCGGCATCGACCCGTTCCGCAGCAACCAGTTCTTCTAAAGAGGCGCTCATGGTATGCATGCCTTCGTTTTTCCCCATCTGCAGCATATTATGGATCTGGTGGGTTTTCCCTTGACGGATCAAGCTGGCGATCCCTCGGGTATTGAGCATCATTTCAGTTGCTGCTACCCGTCCGTTGCCATCGATCGTGGGCAGCAAGCGCTGGGACAAGATCCCTAGTAATGCGCCAGCAAGCTGGGTGCGAATCTGAGTCTGCTGATCGGCAGGAAATACATCGACGATCCGTTCAATGGTCGCAGGGGCACTTGACGTATGCAAGGTTCCTAACACCAAGTGTCCCGTTTCCGCTGCCGTCAAGGCAATCGAGATCGTTTCAAAATCCCGCAGCTCCCCTACTAAGATGACGTCTGGGTCTTGCCGCAGGGCAGCTCGTAAGCCATTGCCAAAGGACATGGTGTCGCTGCCGACTTCCCGCTGGGCAACGATACTTTTTTTGTGGTTATGGATGTACTCGATCGGGTCTTCCAACGTCAAAATATGCGTCTTTTTGGTGTCATTCAAATAGTCTAGCATCGCAGCCAGTGTCGTTGATTTCCCTGAACCGGTCGGCCCTGTTACTAAGAACAAGCCTTGGCTTTTATGGATCAGGGTCCGCAAGACAGTCGGCATACCGAGTTTGCTTAACTTCGGGATCTCGATGGGGATCTGCCGCAAGGCGATCGAAACGGTATCTTTTTGGCGGAAAATATTGACCCGAAAGCGGCAGATGTCGCCTAATTCGTAGGCCAAGTCGGTCTCGCCTTTTTCCTTGAATTCCTCCCATTGCCGTTGGTTGCAAAGGATTTCGGCAATGGCTTCGATATCCTTGGTGTCGATGGTTGGCACCCCTTCGATCGGTAGCAAGTCGCCGTGGCGACGAAAAATCGGCGGTACGCCTTCGACTAAATGGATATCCGATGCTTTTTGTTCGACGGCAATCATCAGCCAATGATCGATCCGCTCTTTAGGTGACATGGCAGCAAACTGCGCCGCTTCGTTGTGATTGACGCCCTGTGCACTGCTGGCAGTCGTCGGTTTTGTTGCTACTTGCCGTTCTACTTTTTGAATGATCTCCCGTGTCGAGACAGGTCGGTCTTGATCGCTTTGTCGACTGCGGGCACGTTTTTTTTCTCTCAGTTCACGATTTTCCCGAATGCGGGTACGGGTCGGAGCTGTTTTTTCTCTCGTCGCCCTTTTGGTTGCTCGCTCTTGTGTTGCCACTCTCGTTTGATCCATTAAACCAGCCCCTTTCTATGTGCATTTCCTTTTAAAACAATGTATGTAATGCTTCGGTGATCCCTGGATCACCGATAAATCAATCAGCGCCTCACTCTTCTGCGGCGACCACCTTCAAGACTTCTTCGATGGTGGAAAAGCCTTGTTGCACTTTGTCTAACCCATCATCCAACAAAAAGCGCATCTTTCGTTCCTGAACATAATCCATCAGCTGGTCGTTGGTCGCTTTGTTCGTGATCATACGGCGCAGCTTGGCATCGATCGTCAACAGCTCTTGAACGGCCATTCGCCCTTTGAATCCCGTATTGCCACACTTTGGACAACCCACAGGCTGTGCCAGTTCCGTAACCGTGATGCCATAGGATTCAAATAACTGCTTGTCCTTGTCGCTGGCTGGTCCTACTGTCTTACAAGAAGAACAAAGGGTTCGGACGAGCCGTTGAGCTAAGATGCCTTCTAACGCGTTGGCGACCAGAAACGGTTCTACCCCCATATCGACTAAGCGATTGATGGTACTGACGGAATCATTGGTATGAAGGGTGGATAATACCAAGTGCCCAGTCATGGAAGCCCGAATCGCAATCTCCGCCGTTTCGCCATCCCGAATCTCTCCCACCATCACGACATTGGGGTCTTGCCGCAAGATCGACCGTAACCCAGCGGAAAAGGTCAAACCGACGTTGCTGTTGACTGCCACTTGGTTGATGCCTTGTAGCTGAAACTCTACTGGGTCTTCGACGGTGATAATATTGATCTCAGGCGTGTTCAACTCTTGCAGCGCCGCATACAAGGAAGATGATTTCCCTGATCCTGTCGGCCCAGTGACCAGAATGATCCCGTGGGGTTTATGCAAAATCGCTTTAAAGGTTGCCAATACCTTCGGTTCAAAGCGAAACTCATCGAGGCGCCGAATGCCACTGGAGCGATCCAACACCCGAATCACGACTTTTTCCCCATGAATGACAGGCAAAACCGAGACCCTTAAATCAACCACGTTGCCCCCGTTACGAATCATTGCCCGACCATCTTGTGGCACACGTGTTTCGGTGATATCCAAAGAGGAAATGATTTTCAGTCGTGAAGTAACACCCGTCTGAATACTCTTAGGCAAGTTTTCATGGGTGCGAAGCTCTCCATCGACCCGTAAGCGGACGACTAATCCTTTTTCTTGGGGATCGAAATGGATATCACTGGCGCCCCGATCCACCGCATCTTGCAGCAGGGTATTGACCAATTTTACGATCGGCGAATCATCTAATTTTGAGTCGCCTTCTGGGTCGATGGTTTCAACGAGAGAGTCGTTCAAGCCATCCAAACTGATCTCAGAAGGGTAATCGCGAACGATCAGTTGTTGGATATCAGCATTGTGGGCTTTTTGCGGACGAATCAATAACCCAGTGATCAAACGCATTTCATTGATCGCCGCATAATCCCCAGGGTTTGCCATCGCAACGGTCAAACGATTGCCTTTTTTCTCTAACGGAAAGACGCTGTGCTGTTTGGCAAACGAGCGGGGAATCAGGGACAAAACCTCTGAGCTGATCTCTAAGTCAAACAGGTTGCCTGTTTGTGTTTTCTCAGCGGTGGTTGAACTTGGACTGCTCTCTGACTTTTTGAGAGGCCTTCTAGGTTTTCTACGTGGCGTTCTTTCACTTGATTGCGGCAACTGGCGCCCTCCTTTCAATAATCGAGTTTGTTGATATAGTCAAACATTCGTGTAACGGTTAAATATGCTTCATCATCAGACCACATGTTTCGATCCAAAAAACTTCTGAGGATCGTTACCTCCCCCGGTTGCGCCTGACTTTCAAAGTCGCGGACGCGATAATTGACGCCTAATTGTTGCAGTTGATTTTCCAGTTCCACCTGGTCATCCATATAGTAAGGTACGAGAACGACCGTTCCTTCAAGACGACGGTTGTGAGCCCCTGTCGCTAAAAAAGTCGGGTCAAATAATGCCAAATCTGGCAGGATTTCCATGACAAAGGTCGACTCTCTATCCACAGCTAAATGAAAGGGTTCAACGCCTGTATGACCCAAGATCAGCTGGGCACCATTTTTTAAGGTGATTTGATTCCAATACGCTGGATCTTCATAATAAGAATCAAAAACCGCTGAGCTGCCTGCTTCTGCTAATGCCAGTCTTCGAGCAGTCTTCGGGGCATCGATAAATGAAAGTCCGTGAACCTCCATCATGGTATTGCTGCCATCCAATGTGATTCTTGACGGGTCATGGGGCACCGTGAATTGATTTTGATTCTGAAAATACGAGAAATCATCGATCGTTCCACCGCTCGGCATCATCGTATTCGTCAGCATAAAATCACCATAAACAGTAATCCTTCGTTCCGTCTCTTCGGTACTATGCACGATCGAGCCTTCCGTGACTGGTCCCGCATAAAAATTGCTGCTCGTCAGAACCATCGACGGCTTCATAAACGTCAAACTACCATCTGCAGCAGGATTCTGTTTCGTGGCTTCTCGATGATAGAAATTAAAATAATTGCTATTTAATTCGCCTAATCCAGAGCCCGCATCTGGTGAATTTACGGAAACATTCAGATGGCCTTCAGCAAAGAGAACCCCTTCTTGCTCAACTCTCGAAGCCGAACTATTGGTATTGTTGATCCATAGGTTTCCAGCCAGGATATCCGTATATGCTTGTGATAGGACCAAGCGGCTGCCCGCTCGACTGCCCAAATCGATATACATTCCTAGACCCGCTTGCAAGAAGATGTCTTTGATCAAGTTCAACCCGTTACTAGGCTGTCCGCCATCATTCTGGATCGCAAGCAGACTTTTTGCTGAAAACTGTCCGCTTCCCTGTCCTTCCATCTGGATCCCATGATTAAAGAAAAAGGAACCATCGAAATGCAGCCAATTAAGAATCGGCTTTGTTCGAAAATCTAAAAATCTGCCATCTTGAAAATCTTGCAGGACATTGTTGGCAAACCCGAATTGCAAGAAGTCATCCGATTCAAAGGCGAGATAATCAAATGATGGGCGTACGCGCTGAAAATCAGCGACTTCGAATAATTTTCGAACCCAGGTATCGGCGGATACCGCTTGCCCTGCTGTAGAGGGTAAGTAATAGGGATAAAAAATGTTTCGCCAAATATCCAGCTGTGTTTGGTTTTGTTCGAGGTCTTCTTCTTCAAGCTGCATTTCATAGATATACTCGGCAGAAGCTGTATGTACTCGCGGCTGTCCTTCAGCCAGTTGCGTCTGATCCGTGACTTGCGATTGAATTTGAATAATGATTTGAAGATTGGTTTTATCTGGCAGCATCGAGGCTGCTTGGATCCATCCTTGCTCCCCACCAGATTTCGTCATTACATAAGGAGCGATCTCGTTAAATTGATAGTCAACGACAGAGAAGGTAAAAGCAAATGTATTATCGATGGTCTCATTCACATCGACCTGGTCAAAAATAGATACCAACTCTGGCTCTAGATGGTCTATCCATTCATTATTATAAGAATAAAAGCCGCCAGACCGCATGGTTCGAGTGATTAAATCATCTATTCTCAGTTTTAGGTCCTGAGAAGCGAGTTGAAAGGAATATTCGTGTACATCTTCCACGCGACGGAAGCTGTCTACCGTTCGAATTTGTGAATTGACATTTCGAGCAACAAGGAAGACCAAGCCAATCATCAAGGAGGAAAGAATGATCGCCGCGAGAGCATAAATCAGCGCAAACCCCGCTTCATTTTTTCTACCATCGTCCATTCCCCGGTACCCCCCCTCTTGCTTTCTCATTGTCCCGATAATTGATCGTAAATTCTCGTTTATAGATAATCTGCTCGTGGTAATCAGTGACCAGCTCCTCCATTTGCCACCAGCCAGTCAAATCATCATAATAATCCGCAAAATTGATCGTTTCGGTGTAAAACAAAACGAAAAACTTGGTCTGGATACTGAACGTATCGCGATAATTAGGCGTATAGTGATGGGTCAACGTCGCTTCATTCTCATTTTTTTGTTGAATGATCTTTAACTTGATGGTAGGGTCTTTCGTATCATAGACTCTGGCACGGATATTGTTGGTATCTGTGATATCCGTCACAACCATTCGCGGACTGCCCTCTTCCGTAATTGCTGCCCCTAGGGTTCCTTCGGGCATTGTTTTGACAATATGTTCCTCGTGGAAAAGAAGACTATCATATTTTCCTAAATACCCCGCATGTTCATAGATGCCGTCAATTTTGGCGATTTGGCCTGCTTGCGCCATGATTTCATTCGCGATCCCTTGAAAGGCAGCAATTCGACCTTGACGGACAGAGGCTTGGACGATCAGAAAGAGTGTCCCAGAAAAGAGAGCAATGATGATGCCGAATATCACGATCGCCCCTAACAATTCGACAAGCGTGACTCCTCGCTCATCCTGTAACCGATGCTTCATCTGCGCCCCTCCTTTGCAACTTCCGCAAGAACAGCCAGCCTTTTCAATAGTCAACTACCCAATGCAGATACGTTTCTGTTAAAAATGCGCCCGTTTGTTTATCAAAGACCTGAATAATAAGTCCGATGCCCAGCTGCCGACGATCATAAGTATCTTCTCGCAGTCCATGCCTAGGGTCTTCACGAATGGAGACCTTGACTAAATAGTTGGTGGTCTCTTCATTCTCCGACAAGTACGTTCCCATATAGAGGCGATTTTCTTCCGAATTTGCCAAGGGCTGCGGCAAATGAGCGCCAGAATGATCGTATACCACTTTGCGAATAAACCGTCCCCGATTGAGATCATCTACAGCAATCGGGATTTCTTCATACATCGGTTGCCCTTGCGCATTGTATTGGATCCCTGAATTATCGAGGACCAAATGGTGTCTGCGAACTTCTGAGGGGTCATCTGGATCGACCATCATCCAAGATGGTCGAGCAGTAAAGATCCCGATATTCAAATCCGCCAAATCTTGGGTCTGCGCTCGGTAGATTAGCCATTCCTTGACGTCATCTCGTGCTGCGATGGCCTCTTCCATTCGGGTATTGTAGCTAAGGATCAGGTTGTTTTGGATGATCAACATGGCGATCATGACCATCGCGATCCCGAGAATGACGATCGCTCCAAGGATCTCAACAAGGCTGAACCCTGATTCATCAAGTACTCTATGTGCTTGTCTGCCGTTTTTCAGTTTCATCACCTGCTTTTTGCCTAGCCCCCGATCAAGGAGAATCCTTTTCTTCTAGCTGGTTGATACTTGTATCTGGGTCAAGAAAAGATAATTTGCTAAGGGTGAACCCCCAGTGAATCAGTTTATTGAAATCAGGGTAGTCAGCTAATGGAATACTTTTTTTGGCTTTGCGTGTGATGCGGATTCGTTCCCTGATATAATGATACCTTTCTTCTTCAACCAGTCGCTGAATCTCGGCGATCCCTTTTTCAACATCAGGATCTTCGACATTCGCTTGCATGTATTGTTGGTAGAAATAATCCAAATACTTCCCGTATTGAAGAAAATAACGGTATTCAATTTCTTCAATGACCATTTTCACGTGAATCTCTCCTTGACTTATTTTCTAGCAACTTATTGAAGTGAGTGCAAATGCCGATAGATGATCGCAGTGGCACTCTCTGGCCGTTCATTGTCTAACTGAAAGACCTCCTTTAATGATTGTCGATCAGAAGCCTGAATGACTTCGACTTTCGGTAAAAGTTCGTAGGCAAGATGGCTATCGTCTGCGACACTTGTATCGATCATCACTTGTTCGATCAGTGAACGGGTGACGCCATACCCGTCTTCACTTTGATAGGATCGGTCCAAAGGGAAACTATAATAAAACCAGCCATCATCGGGATTATAGATCCAAGTATTTCGATCAATCTGACGGTAATCGCTCAAAGAGCCGAATTCGATCATGATGGCTTCTGAGTCGATCTGGGCGGGACTTTCAGAGACAAAGCTGCTTAGCGTTTTCACCGTTTGGGTCGGATACAAGCCAGAAGCATCGGGAAACGCACTGATCATCTCTGGCAATTGAAAGGCACTGCCTAACCCAGATTCTGTCGTCGTGTAATCAAATGACGACTGGTCAATCGTTCCCTGTTCTCCGAGATACGTGAATCCCGTGGGTTCTTCACTGGTGGAAAAGGGACTGGCTAGCTGCGACTCCGCCCAGTTTCGAACAAAATAACGATACCCTTCAAGATAATAACTATAGGTCAAGTTCGCTGCTTCAAAGGTCCACTCAGCAACCGGATCAGCAGGATTGAGCAGCAGCAGTTCCCCACTCATTTTCTGCATGACCGGTCGTTGGTTCCGTCGAAAGGAATAGCTGAAGTGAGCTTCGACAAGGACCGGTTCTTGCCAGAGATCTGGCGAACCATCGATCAAGTCTGATGACGGTTGATCACCCATTTCTTCGTTGCCTTCGGTGTGATCGTAGAAGTTCTCAGGATTTTCCTGTCCTTCAGCGTCTAATTCCCCCAATAACTCCTGCATCTCTTCACTATCGAAGGCATCCAAGGCAGGCGTAGGTGCCAATTCTTCGATCGTCTCATCGCTGATCCAAACCATCACTTGACCATCAAGAGCATTTCCAATAAGTTCTGGGATCTGCTGGGTCACGTTCTGATACCCTCTTGCTAAAATCTCGTTTTCATCAAAGCGAGACAGTACTGGTAATAAGTCTGGCGCATCACTCGCATCTGCCGCCTGCTCAAAGGCTGCTTCCTCACTGTCTGGCGCGATATAGCGCAGCACTTCTTCAAAGCTTGCTCGGACAAACACTGGCACTTCACTGGCGTTCATTACTCGAACGGATCGTTGGATCGTCGTCCCTGTAAGGGTCATTCGTTCCTGCCATTCTTCCAAAATCTCAATTTTTTCGAACACTTCATTTTCATCCGCTAATCGACGAATGTGAATAGACTGATTATTCTGCCAAATCAAGATGCTAAGCAACAAAAGAAAGAAAAGCAGACCCGCGATACTATTTCTTAACACTATTTTTTTTTGCAACCTTGTTTCCTCTTTTCTCAAGTAATGACGGCTCTCAAGTAAAGAGATAAATGCCTAATAGAATGAATAAGGCGATCAATGATACACAGAAGATGATGGATAATATCAAGTTTTGATCAATAAAACGAAACACATCTGCTACATGGTTGATACTCATTGAGACTTCCCCAACGAAACGGTCTGCTTCGATGGCTTCTTCCCCAAATGCCTGTCCATCACCAATGACGGATAAATGATAGCCTTGCTTTTCGTCAGCCTCGATCGATAGCACTCGGCGGGCAATATAGCCAGTTCCTGAGCCATTTGTAAAGACTCCGATCCCGTTTGGTTGTACTTGAGTAAAGGCTTGTTCTCTTAAAATAATCAAATCTTGTGTGCGTAATGCGGAGCTGTCAAGATTCGCCATGCCATTATCTGATAAACGCACCACCCGATGATTGAAAACCGTCATCTCGTTTTGATCAGCTACATATAAGCCGATAAACGTAAAGAGGACAGTCATGCTACAAACCAAGAAAATCAGATAAATGATTTTCAGTAGGAGATCGCCAGATTTCTTTTTGGCTGTTGGTTTCTTCGTCGCAGCTTTGCCTTTTTGCGAGGTTGGTCGTTTCTGAGAAACCTCCGCTGGTTTTTTGCCTTGCTTGTGGGTCCCTTTTGATTTGGCATTCGGATTACTTGATTTCTTGGTTTTCCCCTGCTCGTTACGCTGGTTTGGACGTGCCTGCTGCGGTGGACTCTTTTTCTTTTTGCGAGGTGCTTCACTGGTCGTACTGGCAGCTGCTCTTTCTTTTTGCTTGCTAGGGTGCTGCTTTTCGGTCGGTAATTTGGGGCGATTCGCTGTGCCAGCCGCTTTTTTTCGTTTCTTTTTCACAGGCGCCTGTCCTGTCAGTTCTTTTTGGGGTGGCTTTTTTGGTCGTTTCTTGCCACTTGAAGTGCTGGCTTGCTTGCCTTGCGCTTGAAACTTTTCGATTCGGGGATTTCTCGGTGTATCCTCTGGTTGTTCTCGTTTTTTTTCACGTTTGGCAGGCTGTGGCGGACGTTTTTTTCTTCTAGGTGCTTGCGACTGATTACTCATTGGCATCTACCTCGCTGCCCGCTCGTTCCATCCCTCTTAATTGGTTTGCATAAGTATTGGCATTGGCATTTTCCTGCAAGCGATCCTTGACGGTCCGAATGGACGCTGGCAAATTCCCTGAGCCTCGACGATTTGCCGAGCTTCTTTGCAAGTCTTCAAACAACGAACGGGTCGTCTTCGCTTCTTCCTTGCGTGCTGCTTCAATTGCTTGTGCACGTGTGCGTTCAATCTCTTCCAAGACCTCTTCGGTCGGCTCATTGTCATAGATGGTTAGATCATACGCTTCGATCAACGCATTCAGCTTTTGGTCATAATGGATGTCCGTGGCATAGCGACCGGTCAACCACGCAGTTGCTTCCCGATAGGTTGGGGCATTTTCTTTCCAAACGGGGGCATAAAAGCGCGGGTTGCCTGTGATGCCTCCTCTTAGTAAGCGAGCGTAATCTTCGATGGATTCACGGTAACTTGGGTATTTACGGAAATTGGAAGAGATCGTATACCACGCACCACTGCCATCATCTTCTTGCGTATTGAAGGTCACTTTTTGCCCACGAAAGCTGCCCTTGATGCCAAAGAGATTGTGGTTTGGCGGACTGGATAAGGCACTGTTTCCTGAGCCAGTCTCCAAGATGGCTTGTGCGATCATCACTGAGGCATAAAGATCATTGTTATAGGCAACATCCTGCGCATCAGAACCAATCTCATTGATGAATTGTTGTGTCGTTAGATTACGAGTAACCGAAAATTGAAAGTTGCTTTCCCGCTCTTCTTCATCGATCGGCGATTCGGGTTCTTCAGTGATTGGATCGGGATCTTTATCTTTGTCCTGATTGGTTTGATTCCCGTTTGATTGGTTGTTTCCACTATTGTTGCTGCTGGTATCGTTGGTTTCTTGTTCATTCGTTTCAGGTCCATCAGGCTGATTCGGCTGTTGATCGCCTTCTGAAGGCTCTGGCGTCGACGGAACATCTTCAGTCTCTTGGTCTTCTGTTTCATCCGTGCCGCTCTCTGTTTCTTCCTCGTCTGTCTGCCCATCATCTGCCGGTCGTTCAACATCATTTACGACTTGGACTTCCGTTCCTTTATCGGCCTGCTCCGATTTTTCTGGGAGAGTTTCGTTTGGTTGTTCTGGAGGAGTATCAAGTTGCTCCGTTATCCTGTCAGCTCCTTCATAAGAGACCGGTCGGAGGGCATCCGTTATCGAGTGCCCACGACTTTCTCGTTGTGCATCTATGGTTTCCATATACGTAGATGGTTCTACACCTAAGATCGATCGAACCATGGCTTCAGAAATCGTTTGGTTATTGATGATTCCGATAAATGCTCCGATCGCTAACAGACTTTTTACGTTTCTTCTGGGCTTTTTCATCTTCTTGATCCTCCTCCTTGGGGCTGTTCTTGCTGGTGCCTTTTTTTGGTCGTTCATGGTCTTTGCTTTCATTTTTTTCAAGCTGTACAAGCAGCAATTGATAATGAAAGGCATTGTTCCGCAAATACATCGTAAAACCTAGCAAAAGAGCGAGTAAAAACAAGTGACTGATAGTGACATATTCTCGAAAGGCAGAGAGATAAAAATAGGCGGTCAGCTGCAAAAATACCGCTAATGGGATCAAAGAAGCAATAAAGTAGATGCGGTATAAGAATAAGAATCGTTGTTTTTGCTTTTGGGTTCTCATAGGCTGCTCCTAACGTCTGTATTGCCTTCGATCAATGCTTTTTTTTCTAATAGATAGCTTTCGCTTTGGAGAAGATCAAAGTAAGCGGCTTTTCGTAAAAGATTGTCATAGTCCATCTTCATAATGCGTGCGTAAGGTTTTCTAAACCATGGTCGCTCATACAATTTGACCCGTGACTCAATCACGCTGCATTCATAAAAAACCAAGCTGATATCTTTAGCAGAAAGGTTGTTGTCGACCACTTGTTGCACTTGCCCTCTTTCATAGGTCAACTCTTTTTCGTTCAAGGTCATCTTTTCGATCTTTTGTACGAGATTGTCATTGATGCGCCAAACCTGTTCGAGGTATTTGGCTTTTTGAAAAAGATAGGTATATTCTCGTAAGCTGATCTTCAATTGCGTATGCCAGTTCTCGTCTTCTTCATCGGTCAAGCTGTTTAAATAGTGGATACTATTTTTGATCAAAGAGGCTTCCAAGTTTTCGATGTAGATCTCAAGCTTCTGATTGGCCAAGCGCAAGCGCTCTTTGCTTGCTCGTTCTCGTTTCGCCTCTTCCTCCAATGCTAATTCATTAGCGTTGACTTTAGGCAATTGCTTGGCTTTTTTTGCCTGTTTTTTTTTGCTGCTTTTTTTGCGAACTTTCTTTTTGAACTTCGGTGGCTCATCCGCACTGACCTTTTGGAACTCGACCGTGTCTTCCAGTTCTTTTTTCACTGCATCGGTTTTGCCTTGCCGTTTTTCTTCATGGACTTGCGCTTTCGGGCGACTCACAAACGTGACATTTTGTTCATCGATCACGCTTTGAACGATTTTTGCCAGTTGCTCTTTAAAGTCGTTCACATCACTTACACCAGTCGAGACTTGCTGCTGCAAGCTGGCATCCAACTGAATCGTAAAGGGAAACTCTTCATCTGTGTAAGCGATCGGTACAAACTCCAAAAACAGATTGCTTTTCTCATCGGACACATGATTAATGCCGATTTGCGTCCACACAAACTGAGGAAATTGCTGTTCCAAAGGAATGCGTAGTTTTGAGTAATCGATTTTTTTCCGTAAAATCTCCATCTCGATATGATGGGTGAAGGCTTCGATGGAATAAAATTGCTCAAAGTAATGCGTCACTTGTTTGCGGATCGAGGATTTGAGCGGCCACTTTTTTTGATAGAGGTTGTCACAGGCAGTGATTACTGATGGAAGTGCCTCTTGTTTATAAAATAATTCCTCAAGATTTGGACTCAAGGTTGGATAGATGGCAATTTTTAAAATATCATTCGTCACATTCGTCCCAATAACCAACATGCTCATAAGAAATCAACTCGTAGTTGTTGCCTGTGATTTCTTAAACAGCACATATGGTCGTAGTGGGTTTCCCTCCTTTGTCGTGTCGCTCTCAGAATTATTCAGCAGACCTTTTCGTCTATTCCGACTTATAACCTTCTTTTTAGTCTGGCAGATTCAATACTTTGCTATGCTGGATCAACTGCTCAAACAACCCTTTCGACTCATGATGAAACGACGTAAGTCGTTCTTGGTATTGCTTGATCTCTTGACGGATCTTCATCACTTCCATCGATGCTTCTGAAATAATCTTGTGGGCTTCATTTTCCGCCATTTGACGCCTTCTGTCGGCTTCCAGTTCTGCTTCAGCAGCGGTTTCCCGTGCTTTTTCTTTTGCTTCGATCAAAATCGTCGCCAGCTCGTCCTTCATTTGTTCGACCTTTGTCAATTCACGTTCCAAGTCCCGCTGTAAGACATTCTTATCTGCCAATTGTTCGACTCTTGAACGTTCGAGATCTCGATATTTCGCTTCGGCTTCTTGCAAGCGCAAGTTCAACTGTTGATTTTCATTTTCAAGCGAAGTGATCCGACGCATGCTTTCGACTTCTTTTAATTTGTAGTTTTCGATAATCGCCGCTTTTTCTTCTAAATGAATCGCTTTTTCTTCAAACGCTTGGACTTGCTTGCTTTTCTCTTCTAATTCTTTTAACAGTTCATCTTCTCTTTGACGCAATTGTTCGAGTTCTTCTTCTACTTCGATCAATTCGTCTTCTTGACTCGTCAACTGCTCAATTTCCTGCTCATAATTGGCTTTGAGGGCTTCTTGTTGACGTTCTGCTTCTTTTAACTGCTGCTGTAACTCGTTGTAACGCATTTGCAGCTGCTTGTTTTCATAAATGATACTTTCTTGTTGCGTCGCTTGCGAAGCCATCCGATTGATGGATTCTTGTTTGTTTTCCAATTGCTTGGTCAAATGTTCGACGGTTTTGGTCAGCTGTGAAACGGTATTTTCTAATGCCAGTAGCTCTTCTTGGGCATCATCCTCATACTCGTCTTCCTCATATTCTTCATCATCGTACTCATCGTCCTCGTACTCGTCGTCCTCATATTCTTCATCATCATACTCATCGTCATCATATTCTTCATCATCGTACTCGTCTTCGTCGTACTCTTCTTCATCATATTCCTCGTCGTAGACATGAACGCCTTCGTAAGTTTCTTCATCTTTCTTTTTGCGAAATAATGCCATGTTACCCCTCCTGATTCCTCACTCATCGATGATTTGATTCGTTGAACAATTTAGTGTGTCTACAAATTGGTCTGCTTGATCGTCTGCTTTCGTGAAAAGTTGCACTTTGGCTGTTCCAACCTCGGTCTTTTTTTCAAACGAGCTGACGTTTCTGCCGTGACCTTTTGAGCAGTGATGTCCGCTTGCTTCTTGCCCTCCTTTGCTTAAAAAAAGAAAGCAAAGACCATCACATCCCTTGATTTCCAAGACCTCCATTTATTTTGGAAGATAGAAACCAAGTAAGTGAATCGGCCTGTTCCTCGATAAAATAGCCATTAAACGAAAAGACGGCTTCCGTTCGCAGAACATCTGTTGTCTATTTGATAGTATCAAAGCAAAAACCGATTGAAAAATCAGATATTTCTTCACTTGATGAAATATTTGTCAGAGTAGATCATTTATCCTTGTTATATTGTTAAAAAATGAGCAAAATATCTCCGTATTAAGAAAACAAGTGTTCTTCTTTAAACGATCTTTATCTTGAATCAACCATCACGCCTTTTCAACCACCGATCAATCCCCTCAAAAAAAATCAGCGACCTTATAAGCCAAGGTCGCTGATCGATTCTTTACCTATTATATAGTTTTCCTGCTCAGTCATCTTTCATCCATTGGAAGCGATCCCTTTTCTCTCAGTTTGAAAGCCAGTTCCAGTCCGCTGCTCCGCAACTGTAAGTTTTTTTCTCCCGAATGGGCTGCTTTTCTCTTACCTTAAAAAAAAGAAAGAACCGTTTCTTGAAAATCCGTTTTCTTTAAACGAACAACTTTTTATGCATGTACAATGTCGCCATCCGATAATCATAATGGATCATCGAAAAGGCTAATAGTTCGCCATTTCTCAGATAGCTGTCGTCTCGTACGATCAGTGCGGGCATGCCTTCTTCTAGATGAAAAAACGCTGCTTGTTCCTGTGATAGCGGTTTGCTTTGGATAAACTTGTCGATGAAGGCGACTGTCAGTTGTTTTTCTTCTGCCAAAGCTTGAAACATTGAACCCTCCATCATTGTTTCAGAGATCTCCCCTACGATTTCAGGTATATAATAGGAGCGTTCAATCAAATAGGGTTTGTCATCTAGCGTGCGAAACCGTTGGACTTCGATAAAGTGTTGATCTTTCGCAAATTGTTTTTGACTTGGAAGAAACAGCGCCTCTGATACTTTGACCAGTCGCTTTGAAGCTTTGACCGTTCGAATGTTTTTCTCGCCCCGGGTCAAGTCTTCATTGAAGCCAAGATCACCTTGTTCAATGGTCGGTTTTTGGTTTTTTTGAAAGCGAATATACGAGCCGCGGCCTTGCATCTGGTAGATCCAGCCCATCTTGCTCAATTTATTGAGGGCTTGACGTAACGTATAACGAGAAACGGGATAAATCGCCAAAAGCTCTCGTTCACTAGGCATCTTCCCCTGCTCATTTCCAATGTCACCCGCTTCGATCTTTCTGATCAATTCTGCTGCTAAGTCTTCAATACTGAGTTTCGTCATTTGCCTACTCCTTTCCTTCGGATTCTCTACTACTATTATCATCTTTGGCGTAAAAAAAGCCAGCTATTTTTCATAGCCGGCTTATCAAAAAAACGGATTGATTATGCCTTCGTTGCGTTTGCTTGTTCGTCCTTGTATAATTTGCCATCATACATTTTGATGAATGGGAACCAAATCAAGAAAGCAACGACTGCACAGATGATTGCTAAGACAAAGGCACGCCAGTCACCACCTGAACCAATAAAGCCAGATAATCCAATTGGGGTCGGCCACGCTACTTGAGCAATCGGTGGGTTAACAAAGCCTAAGTTGATGCCAAAATAAGCAACGGACATTGAAGCCATTGGTGCTAAGAAGAATGGGATCGCTGTGTACGGGTTGTATACCACTGGCATCCCGAACAAAATCGGTTCATTGATATTGAAGAAGGATGGCACGATCGCTGCTTTTCCTAAAGCACTTAACTGCGCTGATTTTGCAAAGAATGCGATGAAGATCACCATTCCTAACGTCGCTCCTGAACCACCGATCGTAACAAAACTGTTGTTAAATTCACCCGCAAAGGCAATGTTGGCACCATTTTGGTTTTCCACCATATTTGACAACACGATTGGCGTCAAGAATGAGGTCACGATCGTTGCCCCATGAATACCGACGATCCATAGTGCATGCATGAAGAAGTAGATAACAAGCAGTCCGATCCAGGTACTGGTCAATTGCGTCACGAAACTAAACGGAATCGCAATCACTTTGAAAATATCTGTGCCCATTGCGACTAACGCACCATTGATAACGATCACAGCTAATGAAGTCAGTGCCGTTGGAATCAATGCCGTAAAAGAGGAAGATACTCCTGTTGGCACTGTGTCAGGCATTTTGATGACAATATTGCGTTTCACACAGAATGCATAGATTTTTACGGCAATGATCGCCATGATGATCGCTGTAAAGATCCCAGTTGTTCCTAAACGAGTAACGCCGCCAGCCATTTCCCAGCCATCGATGATTTTTTGGTCATCAGAAATCACATTGACTAGTGTTGCCATACCGCCTTCAAAAACTAATTGTGGCAAGCACATAAAGAACGCCATCATAGAAAGTAATGCTCCATTGACTGGGCTAAGAACGATTTTCTCTTCTTGCGCTTGGATTTTCGTGTACTCGTAACCAAACACGACACAGAAGTAAAGGGCTAAAATCCCCATTGTTGCGGTATTACCTAACATGTAAAGATTTTGGATTTTATCGAATGACGCACTCCAAATACCTTCTAATACAGGGAAGCTTTGTGGCAAAACACTGACGATCAAGAACATCGATCCTACGATAGTGAAAGGAATCGACGCCATCCCGGCTGCCATGACCCCACGAACGATCCGTAATTGTGAGATTTTCCCCATTGGACCCATTAAGTAGCGGTCCAAGAAGGCAAACATTTTGTTATTTTCTGAATCCATTGACTGTTCCTCCTTGAGTTTCAAATGTAGTCAAATACGTGAAATATTTGTCGCGGTCATGCTCGATCAACCACGCTTTACGCTGAATGAACAAACACGCCATCATGCCGACAGAAAACAAGGCAAGTAAGATCCCTCTACCCGATTGATTCATAAAAGGAATCAACGTTGCTTGCTGCCCGATCAAAATACCAAAAATTGCAATGAGATTGACGCCGAATTGGAGCCAATAACCGATCTTTGTCACCAGTAAACGATTCGATTGCTGCCAATATTTTTGAGTTTGTTCAATAAGTATAAGTCCATCAACGATCAATAAGGCAATGGGAATCAAACCAGCCCATGTCCATTGAGACAGACTCAATAGGGTCCAATAAAGATTGACAAAGAAAAAGATCGCAGTCATATAACGAAAAAGTAAAAAACGATTAAACCGCATACTTTTGTTTGCATATTCTTTCTTGGCTGCTTGGGTTACCGGTTTCCTTTTGGTCACAAGTCCTCCTCCTTTCGTTTTGCTTTCGCTCAACAACTTGTTCGAACAAGTTATATTCTAGCAGAATTCTTGTTGAATGCAACCGATTTCTTTTTGAAAGTGTTCTCTGAAAATAATCTGCTTTTTCATTCGTTATTTCTGAAAAGTTAAGCGAATCTCAAGGAACCTTGCAGGATAACGAGGGAATGTTCCTGACTCTTGGCTTTTGTTCGAGTAGAAAAAAGTTATTTTTAGCATTCGTTTTTGCAAACAGTGTTTGTTCCTGAAGGCTTTATCCCCCAAACAAGGCAACAGGTTTGTAAACTTGCTAACTTTACAGTACACTCTAAGTAACAAAATGTTTGATTTCGAACACGCGTTATTTTTAGTGATCGACATTCCCTGTACTCGTTCCTTAAAACGAAAGGAGATCCTCCCAATGGATGTATTAGAAACTTACTTAACCAGCATTGAAGATCCAGTAAAGCAAGAAAAACTGCGTGCCTTATTTGCCGCTATTACCAAGAAATTTCCTGACCTCGTTCCAGTCATCAAGTGGAATCAGCCGATGTTCACCGCCCATGAGACCTTTATTATCGGTTTCAGCGTTTCAAAACCGCATTTTTCTGTCTCCCCTGAAACCAAGTGTCTTGAACAGTTTGCCGATGCCATTGAAAACGCCGGTTACAGCCATACGGATAACATTTTTCGCATCAAGTGGACTGAGCCGATCGATCAAGCATTGATTGAGGACATGATCGCTTTCAACATGAAAGACAAAGCGGAGATGACCCGTTTTTGGCGCTGAGCCAATCGAGACTTTGTAAAAGAAGAGCAACCAAAAAACCGCAGAAGCCTGTTCGCTTCTGCGGTTTTTCTGACTATTATAAGCCTAATTCTGGCGCCGGATCAAAGAATCCTGACCATAAGCTTGTTGACATCCCTAAATGTAGATGGACGCCAGTTGAATTCCCAGTCGTTCCCATACCGCCAACATATTGTCTAGCTGAGACGCTTTGTCCGACCGAGACAGCTGGCAGCGTACTAAAGTGCATGTAGTAGCTGTAAACGCCATTGGCATGTTTGATGATCACATAGTTACCAGTTGACGGACCATAGCCCGCTTCAACGACTTCGCCTGCTTGGATCGCATAGATCGGCGTTCCTGTCCCCCCAGTAAAGTCGATGCCATTATGTTGATTTCCTGATGCACCTGTTGGATCTGTTCGATACCCAAAACGACTCGAAATATGAACCGAATCGACTGGCATTTGCCATCCACCTGTGCTTGCTTGTTCCTTTGGCTCAGCTGCTTGCTGCACAGGTGCAGGCGTAGCTGCAGTTTTTTCTGACGACACCGATGTTTCTGGCGCCACTGCGGCTTCCGTCTTCGGCTGGGCTGCTGCCACTGCTGCTTGTTGAACGGCAGGACTTTCGGCGGTTTCAGCTGACTTGGCTTCTGCTGCTTGCTGACGTTTTGCTGCTTCTTCTGCTTCTTTGCGCGCTTTTGCTTCTTGTGCTTCTTGCTCAGCCAGTTGCTTCAACGCTGCTTCTTTTTGCCGTTGTGCTTCTGCTTTGTCTGCTTCCAATTGGTCTTTTTTCTCTTCTTCGGTGTTCAACGCCAAGGCAAGGTCGGCTAGTGCAACTTCTTGATTCAACTTGACATCAGCTAATTCCGCTTGTTTTCCTTGCAATGCGTTTGACTGCTCTTCGATTGCAACCAATTGTTCCTGCAACTCTTTTTCCAATTTCTGGCTTGTTGCAATATCTTCTTGCTGTTGTTCGACAATGCTATTGCTGGCATTCATGATCGTTACTGAAGCGATCGCCCGTTGAATAGCTTCTCCGATGGATTCAGCGTCAACGATTTTTTGGAACAAACGATTGGAAGGTTCCGACGTTTGAATGTCACGCGCTTGATTCGCCAGTACTTCTGTGCGCTTGATGATTTTCTCTTCAAGGACTTGGATCTCTTGTGCCAAGGCATTGACTTCTTCTTCCGTCGTCGTTTTCTTTTGTAGGATTGCTTGGATTTCTCCTTCAATCGATTGAATCTCTGCCTCTGTGGAATGTTTCAGTGATTCTAATGAGGTGGATTCATTTTTTATGTCATTGATTTTTTCATTTTGCTGCTGGATCTTCTGATCAAAGCTGTCTGCGGATACCGTCACGACAGGCAGCGTCAGCAAAACAAGTGAACTTGCAACCAAAAGTGTCTTCTTCATTTTTTCTCCTTAACTAGATGTGTCTTATCGCTTTCTCTAGCATACCGAAAGATTTCACTCTTGGGGCTGTTTTCACACAAATAACATCTGGCTGCAAGAAATTGACATCTAGCTGAAACAAAATTGTTAGAATATTTCAACGAAAAAGATTGCTTTTCTTCGTCATTTAACCTTCGTTACTTATCAATCGGTTCATCTCCTGTCCGATTGTCTACGAAAATGCCGCGATTTGCAGTAATCAGCAGTGGACCTATGCTATACTGGATAAAAAAACGGAGGTTCTCATGATACAACAAGTGACCAAATTTACCGATTCTGAATTAGAAACTATCGCCCAAATTTGGCTGCAAAGCAATTTGGATGCCCATGACTTTATCTCAGCTGCCCATTGGCAAGATAACTATGACTTTGTGAAAAAAGCCTTTGCCGATGCTCTTATCTACACCTATTCGGTGGAGGATCAGCCCGTCGGCTTCATCGGGATGTTGGATGATTATATCGCTGGTATTTTCGTTTTGAAAGACTATCGTGCTCACGGCATTGGCAAGCAGCTTTTACAAAAAGTACAAGCAGAACACGAGAAGTTGACTCTGAATGTCTACCAAAAAAATACAGCTGCTATTGCGTTTTATCTCAAACATGGCTTTACCATCGTTTCTGAACAACTGGACTCTGATACCAATGAAATCGAAAACACCATGGAGTGGCATCGTTGATGCTGCTTTTTTCACTTTCTTTTTCCCCTTTTGATCAATCGTACGACCATAACCGCTGATCGGCTTACCCGTCGAATCAATGGATACAATAAACGACAAAAAGCATTGCCTTCCATTTGCTGGATCGGCAATGCTTTCTTTATTTACTAGCGGTATTTCAACCAATGGGGGAACCATTGGTGGCAATCACTTCGCGATACCAATCAAAGGATTTTTTTCGATACCGTTTGAGTGAACCAGTTCCATCATCGTTTCGGTCTACATAAATGAACCCATAACGCTTTTTCATCTCTGCGGTCGAAGCACTTACTAAATCAATACACCCCCACATGGTATAACCCAATACATTGACACCATCATCGATGGCTTTGGCAACGGCTGATAGATGATCATTTAAATAATTGATGCGATAATCATCAACAACGGTTAATTCTCCGTCAATTTCAATTAACTGATCAACAGCACCTAAACCATTTTCAACGATAAAAAGTGGCAACTGATAGAGATGCGAAAAACGGTTCAAGAGAATACGTAATCCGTCTGGATCAATCTCCCATCCCCACTCCGTTTCATCAAGGTAGGGATTTTTTAGAACGTTTGTCATATTTCCTTTTCCCTGTTGGTACTTTTCAGGCGTAGCAGAAACACATCGGGACATATAATAACTAAACGATATAAAATCAACGGTATTTTTTAATAATTCGAGATCGTCAGGTTCCATCTCGATAGTTGCATTATACCTCTGCCATTCTCTTTTGATCCAATCAGGGTAATATCCACGAGCTTGAACATCCATAAAATAGTTTAAGTTTTTATCTGCCTCCAAAACAGCCAATGTGTCTTTCGGGTTTGAAGTCATCGGATAATTATAGATCCCTAACACCATATTCCCTACCTGCATCTGTGGATCAATTTCATGGGCGGTTTTGACTGCTTGGGCACTGGCAACAAGCTCGTGATGTGCTATTTGAAAGAGATCTTGCTTAGATAAGCAATCTTTTTCTGTCATTACTCCTGCTCCCATTAAGGGGAAATTCCAAAGCGCATTGATTTCATTGAAAGTTAACCAATATTTCACTTTCCCTTGGTAACGAGTAAACACAGTCCGACAAAAACGATCAAAGTAGTCTACCAATGCCCGATTACGCCAACCATCGTAACTTTTTGTAAGGAAATAAGGTGTTTCATAATGAGAAAGTGTAATTAACGGTTCGATCCCATGAGATAAGCAGCAATCAATCACCTCTTCATAGAACTGCAATCCAGCTTCGTTTGGCTTTTCCTCGTTGCCATTAGGGAAAATTCGTGTCCAAGCAATCGAGAAACGTAAGACTTGAAAACCCATCTCGGCGAACATTTGAATATCTTCTCGATAACGATGATAAAAATCGATGCCTTCTAATTTTAAGTTTTGCGGATTTAGCTCAGGATCTAGTGGCCTTGTGACTCCATTTGATAAGAAATCTTGAATGGAAAGTCCTTTGCCATCTTCGTTATAGGCACCTTCCGCTTGATTGGCGGCAATCGCACCACCCCATAAAAAAGTTTCTGGAAATTTTGCCATGTTTGTCCTCCTCTTTATTCAAAAATCGATACTAAAACATCACCCTGCTTGATGGTTCCATCCTCAGAATGGACAATAACATCTGTAAAATCTGCTGTGTTTGTCACTACGATCGGTGTCACTGTAGAATATCCTTGACTAACAATATATTCTGGATCAAAGGTTACTAGCAAATCGCCTTTTTTAAAGGTATCTCCTACTTTGATTGCTGCAGTATAACCTTTGCCATCAAGTTCGACCGTATCGATACCAATATGGATCAACAGCTCAACTCCTTGCTTATTTTTGATCCCAATTGCGTGATTGGTGGGAAAAATCGTCACTACTTCACCATCAAATGGTGCAACTACTTGACCATTTTTTGGTTGAATAGCCACTGTTCTCCCCATGATCTCATTGGCAAATACACTGTCGGGAATTTCATGAGTCGCCAACCGATCCCCTGCCAAAGGACTGCTGATCTCTAAAGGTGTCCGTAATGATCGAATTGGTTCAGCAACCTGATTCGCATTTGACGTTTGACTTTGTGAAGACACTTCTGCTTTTTTCTTTCCTTCTGCATTCACAAAAAACAAAGTAAGTGCAAAAGACATTGCGAATGCAATAACAATACAAATCACTGCGTTAACGATATTTGACAGATCATCCGTTAAATAGACAGGTAAGGCCAAAACACCTGCAGTTGCTGATGCATAAGTTCGCATGTTGGTCAAACCTGCCCATAAACCAGCTACTCCTCCAGAGGCTACCACGACCCATAAAGGCGTTTTTAGTTTCATCGTCACCCCATACAAAGCAGGTTCCGTGATTCCAAATAACGCTGTGGTACTAGCCGAAAAAGCCGTTTGCTTCATCTCTTTATCTTTGGTTTTTAATGCTACTGCCAGTGAAGCGCCAGACTGAGCAATATTTGATGCTAGCATTCCTGGTCCTAATAACGTTCCATAGCCCAATGTGGCATATTGTGCTAGTTGAACAGGCATAAAACTGTAATGCATCCCTGTCATGACGAAAAATGGGGTAAATGCCCCCATCAGGACTGGTAAAACCCAGCGTGCTTGTTCATTGAAGAATTCAAAGACTACTAATAACACATCACCAACTAATGCTCCTAGTGGACCGATAATGATCCAAGCTAAGGGAGCCGTAACCAAGAAAACCAATAAAGGGACCAGAAAAATCTTCACAGGATTTGGCGATATTTTTTTTGCTAAACGTTCAATGTGCGCCATTGCCCATACAATTAAAATTGGCGGTACAACTGCCGAACCATAGGATACAGCTCTGACAGAAAGACCTGCAAATGAAATAGGTTCACCAGTTGCAACCATGGCTGTAAAAGCTGGGTGAATCAGCATTGCGCCTAAAACCGCTGCATAAAATGGATTCGCTTTAAAGTATTGTGCACTTGTTACAGCTAACATTACTGGAAGAAAATAAAATGCTGAATCGGCTAGTAAACTTAAAAGCTGATACGTTTGAGCTTCTGCGTTTAATACCTCAAAGAAAACAAGTAAAGCTAAAACAGCTTTTAACATTCCTGCCCCACAGATTGCTGGAATAATCGGTTGGAAAATTGAGGTGATCGCTCCTAAAACTCGATTGATGACTTTTTCTTCTTTCGGTGATGTTGGTTCTGAAGAATCACTTCCAAAGTTCCCCATTTTGTTGATTTCTTCCGTAACATTTGCTACATCTGTTCCAATAATTACCTGATATTGTCCGCCTTTTAATGCTGTTCCTTGAACACCTGGTGTTGCTTTAAGATGATCTTCTTTGACTTTTGAATTATCTTTTAATACGAATCGTAACCGTGTCATGCAATTCGTTACAGACTCAATATTTGACGTTCCTCCAATATTTTCAACGATATTCTGTGCAAGCTCTTGATACTTAGTCATTTTTTCCTCCTTATAAATAAAACAGACCAAATAAAAACTAAGCCTATATTTGGCTCAATCTTTATTTGGTCTTGCCCATTCGGTAACAAAACATTTAATCTAGTTCTCTTGTGGTCACTCGATTGATATGAATGACAAAATATAACAATTCTGAATCTGTAATTTTCACTTTATATTGACCAGCAATATGCTTCTTGATTTTCAAGCCAGTTTGATAAGCTTTCGGATATAATTGCTTCACATGTTGCAATAAATCAGCTTCATCTTTTACTTCTTTACTTTCTGAAAAAATTCGGCTTACAAAATAGCGTATATGGGTCAAGAATCGATCATAGTTCATGGACGTCTCATCCAACTTCATCCCATAATCATACTCCACGATCTGAACAATCTCTGCAATTACTTTTGTCGTAAAAATCGTCTCATTTTTAAAGCGTGAACTTGAGCTAGCGTTTACAAAATGCAGGGCTATAAAGCCAGCTTCATCTTCAATAAAACGAATCTTCTCTGATCGTTCAATAAACTGCAACGATCGCTTTGCTGCTGCAAATTCTCGTGGGTAATATTTTTTGATTTCCCACATTAAGTCATTGGTGATCGCTTCTCCTTTAAGATTACGCTCAATTGCGTAATTAATATGATCACCAAGAAATAGATAGATGCTGGAATCAAATGTTCGTGCAAGATCCTTTTCTGCTTCTTCAATAATTTTGGCGGTCAGAATCACATGCCGTTCATCCATTCCTGCCATCAGCGACCCAAATTTGTTTTGGGTAAATTCTGCATCTAAGACATATTTTTTATCAATTTTCGTTTGATCAATCACCCCACTGCCTTTTACACCGAAACCAACACCGTTGCCAATCACTACACATTCTGTGCCATTATCCTCCACAAGGACGGCATTGTTATTGTAGATCGTGATTGGTTTCATCTTTTCTCCCCCCTTCAAACAGACAAAAAAACCGACAAAAATATACACTCCGAGCATAAATAAGCTAGTGTATATTTTGTCGGTGTCGCCTTTTCAGTAGCAATCCTAAATCCGATTATAGCTTTGACCAATTTGGTTGTCAACAACTCTTTTGCCATATCTCTTCAAAAAAACCAAAGAAATGTTGGCGCTATCAGTATTCGTAAAGAAAACTGCGCGTCCATTTTTTTATCAGTGATAATCTGGTATATAATCCCCATGGGCTTCGATCAAATCATCGACTAATTGGGTAATATCTGCCAATGATAACTCTGATGATAAATGAGGATCGAGGTAAGCTGCTTGATAAATTTTGTCTTTCTCAAGGGTCAACGCTGCTTCGACAGTCAATTCTTGTACATTGATGTTGGTTCGGTTCAATGCAGCAAGCTGCGTTGGTAAAGCGCCGACGTAGGTTGGTTGGATGCCGTTCTTATCCACCAAACATGGAACTTCCACACAGACATCCTCTGGTAAATTGGTGATCAAGCCTTTATTCAACACATTTCCAGCAATAACGGTTGGATTGCCGGTCTTGATGGCATCCATGATATAAGAGGCGTATTCCCGACTTCTCTTATGGGTCAAATCGCCATTATCGACGATATCCTCCCGCATCGTTTCCCAATCGCGAATCTGATTTTCGCAACGGGTTAAATATTCATCCAACGGAATCCCCAAATCGTCGATCAATTCTGGGTATTTTGATTTAATGAAATAAGGGTGATACTCGGCATTGTGCTCACTAGATTCGGTAATATAATAGCCAAAACGTTTCATCAATTCAAAGCGGACTGAATCACGGTGGGGATTTTCTTTCTCTTCAGCCAACTGACGGATCGTTGGATAGAAATCTTCCCCATCTTTGGTAATTTCCAATAAAAATGCCATATGATTGATCCCAGCAATTTTCCACTGGAAGTCAGCCAGATCATATTGTTCTTTGATCCCTAAATGCTCGAATAATTCTGGGACGCATACTTGCACACTATGACAAAGCCCAACCGTTTTGATGGATGTTGCTTTCAATACCCCCATCGTCAGCATCGCCATCGGGTTCGTATAATTCAGCAACCATGCATTTGGACAAACTTCCTCCATTTCTCGAGCAAATTCCAACATGACTGGTAACGTACGCAACGTCCGAAATATTCCGCCAATGCCCATCGTGTCACCTATTGTTTGGCGTAAGCCATATTTCTTCGGTATCTCAAAGTCAATGACGGTGGAAGGTTTGTAGCCACCAACTTGAATGGCGTTTACTACAAAGTCGGCATCTCTTAGTGCTTCTTTGCGGTCATGATAGACCTGTATTTCTGCTCGGTTTTGATTGGCATTTTTATTGATCGTCTTTAACATTGCCTCGGATTCACGAAGTCGTTTCTCATCGATGTCGTAAAGGGCGATGTGGGAATCTGCTAAGCTCGGGGTCAACATTGCATCTCCTAGAACATTTTTAGCGAAAATAGTGCTTCCTGCTCCGATAAAGGTGATTTTTATCATTTTCTATTGCTCCATTCTTTTATAATTTACCGCCAGTAGTGGCAATTCCTTCAATAAATTTACGTTGAAAAATGATAAAGACAGCAACCATGGGCCAAATCGCTAGTAACGAGCCTGCCATTTAGAGGCACTTTCTTGAAGCAATTCATCCACTTTTTTATGTATCCGTTTTCTTTTACAAAACAAATATACTGTTTACTAATCAGATTGTCAATGACTTTTAACTAAAATAAAAGAGTAAACACTTTACAGTGTTTACTCTCAACATTAATCTCTTTCTTTTTCACTTTCTCTGACGATCATCTTACTGGCCACCATGATTTTAACAGGTACTTGACGAATGCCTTTGATCCGCTCTTCTACCATCCGTAAAGCAATTTTTCCCAGTTCTTCCATATCGATGGCAACGGTACTTAAAGACGGGGTCAAAAATTCTGCAACTTCGATATTGTTGAAACTGACTACGGAGATATCTTCTGGTATCCGATACCCGCGTTTTTGCAAGGAGCGATATGTACCAACTGCAATCGAATCATTGGCGACCATAATAGCTGAAGGAAGGCTCTCTTTGCATTGTTCAAGCAATTGCTCAGTGGCTTTGATACCGTCTAATGTGTTCCATCCTTCTAGGTAAACATTGATGTATTCTTCCAATCCTTTTTCTTTCATCCAATACACATAAGTGTTCATCCGCATATCATCTGGCGATTGATGTTTCTCACTGGATGCATCCAGACGTACCCGATATCCCCCAATAAAAGCGATATTTCGATGCCCTTTTTTATACAAACGCTCTAAGTGCTCGGTTGCTGCTATAGAGAAATCCGTATATACCGCATCCCATTCTGAAGACAAAGATGGATCATCGATCACAACGATATGAGGATTGACTGCTGCGATCTTTGCTAAAAAAGTTGGCAAGACTTGACCAATGACAAGGATTCCCTGATACTCCCTTAGCTCCTCAATGGCAACGAGGCGTTCAGACATATAATACGTTTTTTTTATGCGAAACTTATTTTGTTCTGCTTGTGCTTGAATGCCACGACGAATCGCCCGAAAATAGGGATCTTCTAATTCAGCTTCTTCCGAAACAGTGGATACCACTGCAATATTCATTGCCTTTTTCACAGGTACTTTCTTCTTACTATAGTGAAAATATTCCACGGCTTCGTTGATCTTATTTTTTGTTTCTTGCGTGACAGATAACGTAGGATCTTCATTGAGCACCCTCGATACAGTTGCGATCGATACACCCGCTCGTTTTGCGACGTCTCTAATTCCTGCCATAATACTCTCCTTTTTTACTTTATACTATGATATAAACACAAAATGATCAGAATGAAAAGAAATTTTAGTTAACAACCAACCTACTTGTTTACCTACAGTTTCAAATCATCTACGGAGAAGCAATTAGTTCAACGTCTCTTCGCAATTAACAAAAAATAGAAACGAGCAGCGACCAAAGAGCCGCTGCACGTTTTTCCTCCTTATTTCCAATGACGACCGCTACTCTGCTGGATACTCCCGCAAGCGATACCCAACACCGATTTCAGTGATCAAATATTCTGGCTGCAGCGTATTGGTTTCGATTTTTTTGCGAATGTTTGAGATATTGACTCGCAAGGTTTGTGCATCCGCTGCAAAAGGTCCCCAGACTTCGCTAGTCAGGGTATCGTAAGTGACGACTTTGCCTAAATTCTTGAACATAACTGCCATGATGCGGTATTCGTTTTTGGTCAAATGGATCTCATTTTGATTCTTGTACAGGATTTTTTTCTGAAAATCGATCGTTAACTCCTTGTTTACGAGAATCGGGCTACTGCTAAAGGCAGCTGTCTCCTTGTGTCGTAGTGCCGTGCGAATGCGGGCAAATAATTCATTGGTACTGAAGGGCTTCGTTACATAATCATCGGCACCAAGGTCTAATGCTTGCACTTTGTCTTGTTCATCTTTGCGGGCAGAGATCACGATGATCGGTGTGTTCATGCGCTTACGAATGATTTTCAACAGCTCCATGCCGTCAATGTCCGGTAAGCCCAGATCCAGCAAGATGAAGTCGATGGTTTCTTCCTGCAAGAGCATCAATGCCTCCATGCCAGTGCCGACTGACGTAAAGTTGTAATGTTCTCTTTGCAAGACGACTTCCATAAAATCAACGATATTCGAATCATCTTCAATCAATAAAAAATGTCGCTGCATGTTCTCCCTCCTTACTGCTTTAAATAAATACGAAAGATCGTACTGCCTACTTTCGTTTCGATTGCTAATTTGCCTTCATGGGCATGGATGATGGTTTTCACGATACTCAGTCCGATGCCTAATCCATTTTTTGAATCCACCGGCACTTCGGTGTCATTGGTCAAATTCGCTTGGATTTTTTGGTATTGTCCTAAAGGGATCTCCCCTTGGTTTTCGATTTCAATGACCACTTCTTGCTCTTGAGAAACTCGCAAGAAAATCGGTGTATCGGCAGTTCCATGGCGAACCCCATTTTCAATCAAATTAAACAAGGCTTGTTCGATCAAGATGGGATCGACTTGAACAAAAATCAGCTGATCAGGCATCTTCACGATGATTTTTTGTTGCGGATAGACTTTTTTTAGGTGTGTCAAAACCGCTTCGATAATTTCTTCGATCGGTTCTTCACTGCGCTTGACCGCCATATTGGTCAAGTTGATGCGGGTCACCGACAATAAGTTTTCGACCATGCGGATCAACCACTGGGATTCACTTTGGATGTCTTCTAGCAGCTTTTGTTTCGTTTCCTTTTTGATCACGCCTTCGGTTTCACTCAATGTTTCGGCAATGCCAGAAATCGTCGTCAAGGGGGTCCGCAAGTCATGGGAGACCGCACGCAGTAGATTGCTGCGGACTTTTTCCCGTTCGTTTTCCAATTGGATCTGTTCTTTCTCACTCGCCAATGAGACTTGTTCCAACACGGTCGCGATTTGGGTGATCACAAGGCGCAAGTAATTCAATTGACTATTGGCCAACTGATGCTCCTCGTTGCGTTCTACCCCAAGGGCGCCTAGTGGTTTGCCGTTTAAAACGATCGGCAAGTAGAACCCATTGGCACCAATCAGAGTATCTGTGCCGCGACCGGCTTCTTTTTGATTTTTCACGACCCAAAAAGCGACGGCTTTCTCATCCTTGCCAGTCAGTTGAGACAGTGTTTCTCTTGAAGAATGCAGACTTCTTAAATGGCCTTCTCTGTCATATAACGCCACTTCTCGCTGGAGTAAGCGTGCCAAATAGGTGGTCGTACTTTCATAGATTTCTTGCTCATTCCGCGTTTCCATGTATTGTTTGTTCAGTTCATACAATATCTCCATTTGATGCTCTTTTTCCTTGGCATTTTCTGCTTGGGTCTTCAATCGAACCATCAAGTTACTGATCATCAAGGCAACGATCAGCATGATCACTAATGTGATTGGATAGCCTGCTTTATAGACCGTCAAGGAATACAAGGGTTCGACAAAGAACCAGTTATAAGAAAGGACACTAATAATTGATGCCATGGCACTCCATAGATAGCCACTCGTGTAACGGGCCACTAAGAGAACAAAAAAGATGTAAACCAGCATCAAGTTCTGCTCGCCGAAATGCAGGTACTGCATGCCTTCTGTCACTAAGGTAGCGAGCATGATCAAACCAAAGGTCAAGGTGAAATCTCGACCGCCGCCTTCAAATAGTTGCGAAAACGTCAGCCGTGGTCGCTGCATTTTTTCTTTAAAAGGAATCAAATGGATCTCAATGTCATCAAGGCGCCGAATCAAGCGGTCTTCTAAATCCTCGACAAACAATTTTTGGAACCACTTTTGAGAAACCTTTTTTCCCATGATAATGTCACTGGCACCCGTCATTTTGGCATACTCTACGATGGTTTCAAAACTGTCATCCGCTTCAATGTTGATGACTTCTGCACCCAAACGCTCTGCCAACGGCACTTCGGTAGGTGTATCATCTAACGATCGAACTTGGATGACCGTCCATTCGGCACCGACTCCTTGGGCTAAGCGAGCGGTCCAACGAATGCATTTTTCTGCCATTTTCGGCAAGCGATCATCAATGATGGTCAAAAGCTTGCTTTGAACTCGTTTTCGACCGCCGTTCATTTGATTGATATGATTGGAAGCTTTTTGGATCGCTAATCCCCGCAGATGATCAAGTTTTTCTGGCGTAAAAAAATTTTTTAGCGCTCGTTTGGCATTTTCATCAGCATAGATTTTTCCTTGTTCCAATCGATCGATCAGTTCGTCTGGTTCAACATCCACTACCCGCAAACTGGCGTGTTGGAAAAAGGTGTCAGGCACCGTTTCTCTGACTTCCACTTCCGTAACCTTTTCCACGATATCATTCAGACTTTCGATATGCTGGACATTGATGGTCGTGTAGACGGTGATTCCTGCATTCAATAGTTCATCGACATCTTGGTAACGTTTTTTGTTTCGCGCACCAATGGGATTGGTATGTGCCAACTCATCGATCAAGACGATATCTGGTTTTAGTTGGATCAGTCGATCGATATCTGGCTCATAAAGGGTCAATTGCTTGTGCTGGTATTGCTTTAATGGTACTTGTGGTAACCCTTCAAGCAATCGATTGGTATCGGGACGTTTGTGGGGTTCGATATAGCCGATCACCACATTTTTGCCCATGAGCAAACACTCATGGGCTTCGGTTAACATCGTATAGGTTTTTCCGACACCGGCAGCAAAACCGAAAAACACCCGTAGTTTGCCACGTTTAGGTCCAAAGCCTGCTTGCAGTAGCATCTCTTCTGGAATCGTCTGCTGGTTGTTTTCACTCATAGATGCTTCCCCCTATTCCTCGGGTAATTGATCGAGCTGCTGATTCAAGGTCATGATATTGACGTATTCTCTTGCGGAGAACAGATCAGCTACTTTATTCCTGTTTATTATATCATGAATTATTTGTTCATCGATGCCTCTTGTGTCAGCGATTCGTGGCAGTTGAAAAAGTGCCGCTTCGACACTGATATCAGGATCGACCCCACTACCCGAAGCGGTCACGAGATCGATCGGCACACTGGTTTGGGTTGGGTTTTCTACCAGCAACGTCGCTGTCCGCTCAGCTACAGTCTTTTTTTGGGTCGTATCATAGGGCGATAATTGTGAAACGGTTTGATCACGCCCTTGGAAGTAACCTGCTTGGTCAAAGGGTTGCGCAAGCAGCTCAGATCCTTTGACCGCTCCGTCTTCCACGATTTGACTGCCGTTGGCTTGATGGGCAAAAAAGACTTGTCCGACACCAGTGACCAACAATGTATAGAGACCGCCAAATAACACGGTACTAACTAGTAAAAATTTGATACTGGCAAAGAGGGTGTTCTTCATCATGTTTTCCTCCTATATAACTCCTTGACTCTGATGGATTTTTCTTATAGCAGAACAGCTGATAAAAGCAAATCTACTAGCTTGATGCAAATGAATGGTGCGATGATGCCGCCTAGGCCGTAGACGACCAGATTGTGCCGCAGCATTTGGCTGGCTGGTTTTTCTTGGTACTTGACCCCTTTTAACGCCAGAGGGATCAAGGCGATGATCACGACTGCATTGTAGATGACTGCGGACAAAATCGCAGTTAAGGGACTACCAAGATTCATGATATTCAGCGCTGCGAGTTCTGGATAAATCGCATAAAACAGAACAGGGATCACTGCGAAATATTTGGCGATATCATTCGCGATACTAAAGGTCGTCAATGCCCCACGGGTCATCAGCAGCTGTTTACCAATTTGGACTACTTGCAGTAATTTGGTAGGGCTGGAATCAAGGTCGATCATATTGCCCGCTTCTTTGGCTGCTTGCGTACCAGTGTTCATCGCCATTGCCACATCGGCTTGGGCGAGTGCGGGTGCATCGTTGGTTCCATCCCCTGTCATCGCCACCAAATGCCCTTTTTCCTGATATTCGCGAATCAGGTTCATTTTGTTTTCTGGTGTTGCTTCGGCTAAGAAATCATCGACGCCCGCTTCGGCGGCAATAGCAGCTGCCGTCAAGGGATTGTCCCCAGTGATCATGATCGTTTTGATACCCATCTTGCGCATGTCGGCAAATTTTTCTTTAACCCCGTTTTTCACGATGTCTTTTAAATAAACGACCCCGAGTACTTGGCCATTTTTCACTACGACCAATGGAGTTCCACCAGCCTTAGCGACTTTTTCTACGATCTCGTCACATGCCGTGGGATAGGTCTGCCCTTTTGCCGTCACATATTGCTTGATCGTATCCGCAGCTCCTTTACGGATCTCATCACCACGATAGTCGATCCCAGACATCCGTGTTTTGGCACTAAAATCGATCCAATGAACATCGGCTTGCTGAAATTCCCGTTCACGAATATTGAAGGCTTCTTTGGCTAAAATCACGATACTGCGTCCTTCCGCCGTTTCATCGGCAAAAGATGCCAACTGCGCTGCATCTGCCAACTCTTTGGCGGTGACCCCTGGTACCGGCAAGAACTCGCTGGCACGGCGGTTTCCCAGAGTAATGGTTCCTGTTTTATCCAGCAGCAAAACATCCACATCTCCTGCTGCTTCAATCGCGCGTCCACTCATGGCGATGACGTTTTCTTTGGTCAAACGACTCATTCCAGCGATCCCAATCGAGGAAATCAAGGCGCCGATCGTGGTCGGTGCGAGACAAATCAATAAAGCGATCACGATCACACTGGAAATCGCCGTTCCCCGACCAGATAACTGACTGCTAAAATCGGTAAAAGGAATCAATGTGATTGAAACTGCCAAGAAGATGATGGTCAGTGTCACTAAGAACAGCTGCAAGCCAATCTCATTGGGTGTTTTTTTCCGTTGTGTCCCTTCCACCATCGCAATCATCTTATCCAAAAAGGAGTGGCCATTTTCAGCGGTCACTTTGATGACCAAGTAATCGGAAACGACTAACGTTCCTCCCGTGACTGCACTGCGGTCGCCGCCAGATTCACGAATGACAGGTGCTGATTCTCCTGTGATGGCACTTTCGTCCACCGAAGCAGCACCTTCCACGACATCCCCATCGGCAGGAATTTGTTCGCCAGATGGAACATACACCAAGTCGCCTTTTTTCAAATCGGAGGAACGGACTTCGATAAAAGCCTCTTTCGCTACATCTTCCAAGGACATGACTTTGTAGGTCATGATTTCTTTTTTGGCTTGCTTCAAACTATCCGCTTGTGCTTTGCCGCGCCCTTCTGCCACTGCTTCGGCAAAATTGGCAAACAACAAGGTCAACCATAAGAAGATGGTCACACTGATGCTAAACCACAACGGGACCGTTTGTTCTTGAAAACATAAAATCGTTGTCAAGATCGCCCCTAAATAAACCACAAACATCACGGGGTTTTTGATTTGTTGGCGAGGATCCAATTTCTTAAAGGATTCGCCGATCGCCCATTGATAGATTTTTTTCATTTTTTCTCTCTCCTATTTCGTTGTAAAGAAGTCTGCGATTGGACCTAAAGCCATCGCTGGTAAAAAGCTCAGTGCGCCGATCACGATGATCACAATGATCAGCATCGTGACAAAGACTGGACTCGTGGTTGACAAGGTTCCTTCATTACGAACGGTTTTCTTTTTGGCCCCCATGTTTTCTGCCAGATACAAAATAGCTGCGATGGGAACGAAACGTGAAATGAACATCAAGATACTACCCAAACTATTTAGGAAAACAGTATCTGCGGTCAAGCCGCCAAAGGCACTCCCGTTGTTGTTGCTGAAGGAAGTTGCTGCATACAACAGTTCGCTAAAGCCATGGGCGCCTTGGTTGGTTAGCCAGCTCATGATGTCAGGATGCAAAGTCATCAACATAGCCCCGAAAAGCGTCAGTAGCAATGGCGTCAAAATAACGATACTCGTCATTTTAATGTCAAAAGCTTCGATTTTTTTGCCGATATATTCTGGTGTTCGTCCCACGAGTAAACCAGCGATAAAGACCGTCAATAATAGAAAAGCGATCATGCCATAAAGTCCGCTACCGACACCGCCAAAGATGATTTCCCCCAGCTGCATCAAGAACATTGGGATCGCACCCCCGAGTGGTGTGAAACTATCCAGCATGGCATTGACTGATCCACTGGAAGCGGCGGTGGTACTCACTGCCCAGAGACTCGACCAACCGACACCGAAGCGTACTTCTTTGCCTTCTAGATTGGCATTCCCAAGCACTTGACTGAATTGCGGTCCATAAGCTTCACTGATCACTACACCAATAAAAGCCAGGATCAAAAAGACGGTTGCGGTGATCAAGATCGTACGTCCTTGTTTCCACTCTTTGATCCAAAAGCCAAAGGCAAAAATCAAAGCAGCTGGCAGCAACAAGATCGCTAAGTTTTCTAAAAAATTACTGAACATCGTTGGGTTTTCAAATGGATGAGCAGCGTTGGCGCCAAAGAAACCGCCGCCGTTGGTCCCTAATTGCTTGATGGCGATTTGACTCGCTACTGGTCCGAGCGCCATCCAAAAGGATTCCCCCTCAAATCCATTGACTTCCACGCCGCTGCTCAACGTTTGGACAACGCCTTGAGACAGGAGTAAGATCGCTAACATCAATGAAAGTGGCAAAAGGATATAGAGCAAGGAACGGGTGATGTCTTGCCAAAAATTCCCTACCGTACGTTTTTGTTTTTGCTGCAGCCCACGAATCAAGGCACACAGTACGGCTAGTCCTACTGCCGCTGATAAGAAATTTTGCACCGTTAATCCTAATGCTTGGGAAAGATTGGTCAGTGCTTCTTCCCCAGCGTAAGCTTGCCAGTTCGTGTTCGTCACAAAACTGACGGCGGTGTTCAATGCTAAGTCAAAGGACATATTCTCAACGGCTGCCCCTTGCGGTAACCAATGCTGGACCATCAATAATCCGGTCAAGCCGATGATGGAAAAGACACTGACGGCCAAGACGGAAAATAGATAGGTTTTGGCGGTCATTTCTTTTTTGCTGACCGAACCAATCACTCGATAGGTCAACCGTTCAAAGGGTTGAATAAAGCGGACAAACCGCGGTGTTTTTCCTTGCATGATTTCTTTGATATACCAGCCCAAAGGAACCGCTGCTGCTAGTAAGATCAGTAAAAATAAAAAGCCTTGCACAAAATAGCTACTCATCGTTCTCCCCCCTCAAACAAGTACCAAAAGAGATAGATCATTACGATCACTCCGATTATTCCTAAAACAAGATTCATATTCTTCACTCCTTCATGACGTAAGCATACGCAAAAAGAAATAAAAATAGTGTAAATCTTCTGCTAGCATCTTTATATCTTCTTTATACGGCTGCTTATCGGACAAGAAAACCGGAATACAGCAGGTATTAAAAAAAACAGCGGATATCCTTCACGATATCCGCTGCTAGAGTCATTGCGACTTATTTCGTTTTTCTGCTTTTGTTCGTGTGTTTCTTACGAAAGAAGACGATCCCCGCTAGAGCAACAAGGCTCACTCCTGCAATCGAATAGCCTTGAGTGATGGCTGTACCAGTCTTTGGTAGCAACCGTTTGTCCTTTGCGGTCGCTTTGGTTTGTTTGTCAGTCTGCCCTTCATCCGTTGGTTTTTGTTGCCCTTTGTCAGAATCATCTTTCTCTGGCTGCTGATCGTTCTCCTCTGGTTCTTCTGCTTTTTCAACGACTTTGATCGTCGCTGTGGCGGTGACTGCTTCTTGTGAGCGAGTACCAAATAAACGTGCGAAAAAGTTAGGGGTTGCTGCTTCATCAGTGACGATTGAATAAGTGACTTGATAGGTGCCCGTTTTCTTCGTATCCACCGAACCGTCCACCAGCAGTTGCTCCAATGCGAGTGACTTACCGTCACGACCTGTAGCGGAGACAAAATTGTCGGCTGCTGTCCAGTTGTCACCGACATCAATCACGCTATCTTTCACAGTCACAGACGTTTGATCTGCCAACACGGTGATCGTGGCAGTTGCTTCGGCTTTGCCATTTCGATAGATGACTTGGTATTTTCCAGGCACATCAGTATTGACTGTACCGCTAATCAATACTTGATCATAATCGACTGCTTGTCCGCTTTTATCTGTTGCCGAGACAAAATTATCGACGGCTTGCCACTTCTCTCCTTCATAGATCGTACTATCTTTTGCTACGACCGTTTCTTCGTGAGCAACCACAGTGATTGTCGCTATGTCGCTGACTTTTCCATTCGTATAAGTGACTTCGTATGTGCCTTCTTGATTGGTATCGACGGTACCAGTAACGATCACTCCTGATAATTCAACCGTTGCTCCCGTTTTGTCTGTAGCTGAGACAAAGTTGTCGGCAGCTTCCCAATCGTCGCCGACGTACAGAGTACTGTCTTTGGCTTTGACACTCGTTTGATCAGCCAACACGGTGATCGTGGCTTTCGCTTCAGCTTTGCCGTTGCGATAAATCACTTCATATTTCCCCGGTGTGGCGCTATCGACTGTACCTACTGTTGTGATATCTGCAAGTTTTACTGCGTTGCCGTCTTTGTCTGTTGCCGACACAAAGTTGTCGTCGGCTTGCCAGTCATCGCCTTCATAAATCGTACTATCTTTAGCGACTACCGTTTCTTGGTTCGCAACGACTGTAATCGTCGCCGTTGCTTTGACATGACCATTTTGGTAAACCACTGGGTACTCGCCTGCTCTGGAGGTGTCGACTGAGCCACTAACCGTCACTCCTGAAAATGGTAGGTTTGCTCCTGTTTTGTCCGTTGCCGAAACAAAGTTATCAACCGCATGCCAATCGTCACCAACATACAAGGTGCTATCTTTGGCTTTAACTGATGTTTGATCAGCTAACACGGTGATCGTCGCTTTCGCCTCAGCCTTGCCATTGCGATAAACCACTTCATATCTGCCTGCTTTAGAGGTGTCAACTGTGCCATCAACGGTTACTTCTGTTAGCGGCAATGCCTTGCCGTCTTTGTCTGTTGCGGAAAGAAAATTATCCGCGGCTTCCCATGAGTCACCTACATACAACGTACTATCTTTAGCTGCCACCGTTTCTTGGTTCGCAACAACCGTGATCGTAGCAATAGCTTCTGTTTTACCATTGCTATAAGTAACTTTGTACTGACCTTCTTTGCTCGTATCAACTGATCCACTAACAGTCACTCCTGAAAATGCTAGGTTTGCTCCTGTTTTATCCGTTGCCGAAACAAAGTTGTCGATTGCTTGCCACTCGTCACCAACATATAAGGTGCTATCTTTGGCTTTGACACTCGTTTGATCTGCCAATACGGTGATCGTGGCTTTCGCCTCAGCCTTACCATTGCGATAAATCACTTCATATTTCCCTGGTGTGGCGCTATCGACTGTACCTACTGTTGTGATATCAGCCAGTTTTACTGCGTTGCCGTCTTTGTCTTTTGCCGACACAAAGTTGTCGGCGACTTGCCAGTCATCATCCACATAAATCGTACTGTCCTTAGCGACTACGGTTTCTTGGTTGGCAACAACCGTAATCGTCGCCGTTGCTTTTACTTTTCCGTTTTGATAAACCACTGGATATTGACCTTCTTTGCTCGTATCAACTGTTCCACTAACGGTCACTGCTGAAAATGGGACATTCGCTCCTGATTTGTCCGTTGCCGAAACAAAGTTGTCGATTGCTTGCCAGTCATCACCAACATACAAGGTGCTATCTTTGGCTTTAATTGATGTTTGATCAGCTAACACGGTGATCGTTGCTGTTGCTTCGGCTTTGCCATTGCGATAGGTTACTTGGTATTCTCCTGGTACTTTCGTATCCACTTCACCACTGGTGGTGACTTCTGCCAAGCTTAACGGTTGTCCCTTCTTATCCGTTGCTGAAACAAAATTATCCGCAAGCTCCCACGCATCTCCAACATAAAGTGTACTATCCTTGGCAACGACTGTTTCTTGATTGGCAACCACGGTGATCGTCGCTGTTGCTTTTTGATTGCCGTTTTGATAAACCACTGAATATTGACCTTCTTTGGAAGTATCCACGGCTCCACTAACGGTCACATTTGAAAATGGGACATTCGCTCCTGTTTTGTCCGTTGCCGAAACAAAGTTATCAACTGCATGCCAGTCGTCCCCGATGTATAAGGTGCTATCTTTTACTTTGACTGATGTTTGATCAGCTAACACGGTAATCGTCGCTATCGCTTCGGCTTTGCCATTGCGATAAATGACTTGGTATTCTCCAGGTGTATCCGTGTCAACTTCACCGGTGATGGTCACTTCTGCGATTGTCACTGCGTTGCCGTCTTTATCCGTTGCCGATAGAAAATTATCAGCTGCTGTCCATGCATCGCCTACATATAACGTGCTGTCTTTGGCTGCTACTGTTTCTCGGTTGGCAACCACGGTGATCGTCGCTGTTTGGCTAACGCTACCGTTGATGTATTTGACCTCATAGGTGCCAACGTTTGTCGTGTCGACCTCGCCATTGACTGTGATTTCCGAGAAGGTCAACGCATTGCCGTGTTTGTCTGTCGCTGAAACAAAGTTGTCTTCAGCATGCCATTCATCTCCCACGTAGATCGTGCTATCCTTGGCGTCGATCGTCGACAAATCTTCTTCTGGTGTGATGCCGACAGAAAGATGATTGCCCGTCCGGTTCACTTGCACCTCTTTACCGAGTTGAAGCTCCTGCGGCACAACGTAGCCTTCTGGGACGTTGGAAACATAAAGCGTATAGGTCCCCGTATAAATATCAGCTAATTGATACTCTCCCTTCTCATCCGTTACGACAGAAATAACATCTCCAGTCAACTGATTCCGAAGCTTCAAAATAACCCCCGCAATCTTCTCAGTTGGTTCTTCGGTATTATAAACATCAAGTGTCGCATTGGTTTTGTAGATGATCCCGCTGGAATCACCTGCCGAAAATTGCAGGTTAGTCACCGTCGAAGTAGCCGTCCGTTTGGCTTCCGACAAGGTATCAATCGTATCAGAAACGATCGTGGCTGAGGCTGAGATTTGGCCGGCGTTTTGTGAAAGGACGTTGTAACTGATTTCGATATTTTTCGTTAGAACATAGTTTGAAAAGACAAGCTGTACGTTCCCATCAACCTCTTTGACTTCATAGCTGCCATCTGGCACATTCGAAACAGCGATCGATCCTAAATCGATTTCGCCATTGGTGTTCCCTAACGATTTTAGAAGGATCGTTGGATTTGCTACTTTTTTCGAGCCATCATCGATATTTTTTGTCGTGACCTTGACCTGCGTCATGTTTTTTGTATTATTCACGGTATTTTGTGTAATCCCAATAATATCCGTCGCTGTATTGGATACCGATACAGTCCGTGTACCTTGCTGATTATTTGCTAACGGTTCTTTTGCATAACCATGCACGTAAATGGTACTCATTTCCTGCCACCCATTGGCGTATTGATAAGCAATAATGTAGCGCCGATTGGTCGTCCCAAAATCAAAGGTATAATAGTTGGTTTCTTCATCGTGGGTAATCGTTGGATAATTCGGATCACTTTCTTTCATGGCTTGGTTATCGTAATAGCCACGATCCCAATACTGCGGATAAATGCCACTGACTTTATCATTGGATACATCGATGATTGAAAACACGACGTCGGTATTTTTTGGTACATGAGTTTCAACGGTCAAATCACTGATGGTATCTTGACGCGCGTTGACTAAAAACTGATTCTTACTGCTTTGGAGCGTGCGTTCAGAATACAGCTTTCTTCCTGTATAGACGGAGGTATGAACCGTGTCAAGTCCCGTTGCGGAAATCGTGATTGGAATTGTATCATTAGGAATCGATTTTGTCGGTGCTAAACTGTCTGGCACGTAATTGAAGCCAATATCAAATTGAACAGAATAGGTAATGGGCGATGTAAAGGTGACCATCGTTCCGCCTGCTACTTCTTCAATCGTATAATCTTTTCCTAATGTGTAGTAAAAACTGACTTTTGGTACCTTTCTCAAAGAAAGATACTCTGGGTGTTCAATAAACATTTGTAAATTTTCGATTGGTTGTGAGTTACTGCCTTCGATGTTGATGGAAGTATCACTCATGTAAGCACCATTTTGATCATAATTTCCCCAAGCCGTTTCAGCATTGTTGGGATTAAGAACACTGATTGGTTCGACATAGTTGTCTTCAACGATTTTGAATTCTCTATTGGCGATCAACGGTGTCGAGACATTGAGAATGATATCTTTCTGATCAAAGGGTATGGTTACGTTCGTGGAACCAAGAGTGAGATTGCTGTCTTTTGTAGCGGTCACAATCAGTTTGTCCCCATTATTTTCGACAGAAAAATAATCCGAAAAAGTCACATTTTGATAGAAGGCGTCTCTTGCTGTCAACTGTTTCGCTGTGATCGGCTGTCCGTTTTGACTCGAAAGGATGATTTGTTGACCAGCTTTCATCTCCGTCGGCATTTGATGAATTGATACATAGTAGTTTCCTTTAGAAAGGCCGTTCATAAAACTGGCAGAAGCAACCCCCATATAATACCTAGAATCGACTTCTTTTTCATCTTTGCTGGTTTTTGCGATAAAGGAAAACCCTCTGTTTTGGGCAGTTGTTTGTTTTAGCTGTACCGAACCAAATCCGGTCGTTGGATATCCTTTTGAAAAAGAAGGCGTATATTCCGTCAGCTCGGTCAAGCTCATGGTGAATTGATAAGAGACCCCATAAGCCTTTTGTTTGTCCATCTGTTTGATTTCAACAGCAGTATTGTAAAGACTATTTGAGGTGATCGTATAGTCCGTCCCTTCGACTAATGCTGTCTGTGTTTCTGCCTTGATCTTTCCTTTGATATCCACCTCATAGCTGAAAACTTTTAACGGTTGGGTCTCAATCTTTTTGAAGGAAGCCCCCGGCGTATCAACCAAATTCAGTGAAAGAGTTTCTGTTCCAGATAATGTCCGATCGGTATTATAGTAAACCATTCCATCCATCCCAAAGACATTTTTTTCTGACACATATTGAATCGGATCGACCTCTTCATACAAATCAATCGCATAGCTTGTCTGGTTTTGATCGCCGATCTCAATCGTTAGCTGAGGCTTATCTTCTGAATATAGATAACTAGTCAACTCGATCGAAAAAGAGGCATCATGAACCGATTGATTAAACGTGATCATCAGTTGATGAGCTGCACTATCTACAACCCACGATGCATTGATCGCTTCATTGGTTCCTTGCACATCACTAAAGCCAAGGCCTTGCGGCAAGTCAAAAACAGCAGTGGTGCCAGCGAAATAATCTTTGTCATTGATTTCAAAATCCAATTTCAGTTTCACTGGACTATTGTTTAAGATTCGTGTTTCTGCCGTTCGGCTGAATTCTTCGCCAGCAATGGTCAGCAGCGTGCCTTTTTCCAAAAGTTCTTGGTCATTGATGCGCGTGCTGACACGAGGTGTGTGTTGCTCTTCTATGGTTTCTTTTGAATCGGATGTTGAAGAACTTTCTTGTCTCGCATTGCTAGAATCTTCCGTTCTATTTGAGGAAGCGGATGTGCTCGTTTCACTTGGTTCCGTGTTTTCTGAACCAGCTGATGATTCCTCTTTGCTCGCTTCGGAAGAATAATCTGTTTCAGCATCCACAGCTGCTTGTGCTTCGTTTCCGTTAGCTTCATTTGTCGATTCAGTCATCGTTTCTAGTAGTTGATCGGATTTGTCTAGCGTGTTGACGGTCTGTTCTTGTTCGGTTGTTTCCGCTATCGCCATGACCGGAGTGATCACTTGAGTGATTCCTAGTGCGGTAACAACGATGCCATGACGAATTCTTTTGCTTCTCTTATTCATTTTTTCCTCCAGTAAATGTATGTAGTTTTAACTGATTGCCTTACGGATTTTTTTCCCGACTTCTAACTCTTCTCCATTAAAAAAGCACAAAACATTGTTTGTTCGATCGATCATTTTGATTTGTCGCGCATTGATAATGTAGGATTTGAAGACGTTATAATACTCTGGCAGCTCTAATTGTTTGATCACCTTCAAGGAAGTTTCGAGGAATTCGATCGACTTTTTTTGGTGAAAAGCGATTCGGTTTCGCTCTCCTTTGATCGTTGTAATATAGTTGATTGCTTCTGCATCAACCACCATCAACTCTCTTTTACTGACGATTTTTAATAAGTGCTTTTTTCCGAGTAATGATCGTTTGACTTCGATCGCTTCCGTTAATAAATTTTTTAGCTGCATTGCCACCTCCTTTTCTTTTGTATCGATGATCCCTAAAGGACAGATAAGATTCAGCTTCTTGATTTCGATTTTGGAGGCATAGGCACCATAAAAAGCGATTTGACACTTTTTGCATTGTTCCCTCAAGCTTCCTGCTAATTGAAAACTTCGATCAAATCCTTTCATTTCAATGGAAAATAAGAAGAGATCGTTCACATCTGTTAGGTATCCGTCAAGAAAAGGGGCTAGTTCTTCAGGCGAAAGAATCTGCACTAAAGAATGCGGAACACGACTTTCCGTAATCATTTTCTTCATCAAATTCCCATTAAAAAAGTTGTCATCTACTATATAAACAGCGAAATTGCTCAAATTTGCAGACATCTTAATTCTCCTTTTTGCATCATTTCTAATTGTATTCTTAATCAAAAATGCCTGCTTGCACTTTCAAACGAATTAAAGAAACATTCATGCAAAAAAGGTAGTTTAAATTAAAAACAAAGTAAGAAAAGACGCTGTAATTGGTCTAAACCTATTATAGATAAAAGGACACGCTAAAGAGTTTTCTTAAAGCTTTTATAAGGGAGTAAGCGTAGCCAACAGAAAAATATTATGTTTTTTTAACAATATCTACGACTGACTTCCTGGGAAGCGGAAACATTATTATGTAAAGTTTTATGATAATTCCATGTGAAAAAAACGATCAGAACCCAATATCACAAACGTTATTTATTTTCCACTGGATGCTTCTCTCCTTTCAACGATTGAAGAACAATTATTCATCAGTGATGACATGACCTCCTATTGGTAAATGTCAAAATTCCCCCTTCACTGTTCTCAACAAAATGTGCGGAACACGAAAAAACCATTTATTCTCAATGATAAATGGTTTTCTTTCCTGATTCTTTTTATGAGTGGTGCTGCTTTTAGCTATTTGAAAACATTTTTTACTATAATAGTAGACTTTTCCTGCAACCACCTTTGATTTCCACTACCTACTAATCATCACTTTTATTCAATGCTCGCTTTAGCTTGCGATTATGCCAAATCAGATAGGCGATGATCAGACATAAAACACCACCGATCAATAAATAGAGAAGGATCGGCGAAGCGGTTTCTTCAATACTGACATCTTGCTCGTTTCTTTCTTGCGCTTCTTGACTTGCAACTTGGAAGGTAGGCTCTCCTTGCCATTGTTGATCAGCTGCTTTGAGGGTCGTTTTTATCTCATACTCTCCTGATTGCAGTTCGTTTCCATCTAATGGCAGTGCGTAATTCATTAACGCATTGGGCGCTAATTGGATCTCTTTTTCCCCTTTGATCGCTGTTGCTTGTCCATCATGAAATACTTCATAAGCAAGCGTGGCCTTACTAAGATAATTTGCCGCTGTATTTTCCACCGCTACGATGATGACATTGCGGCGATTGATTTCTTCCAGATGGGCTTCCTCAATTCGGACCGCTGGTGGGATGTCGGTCTCTTTGTTACGGAGCAACACCGCCACTTCTCTGGCTAGTAGGTTTTGGACATTTCCTTGAAATTCTTCACTGCCGGTTTGCTGGACGTATAGTCCCCCTGCCAAAATCCCATCAAAGGATTCAGATGGCATCTGTACTGTCAAGGTGATTTCTTTTTGCTCATTAGGGGCTAACGAAAGGGTTTCATCACTTAAAGTGACGAGTTCTTCGATCGCGTACGGAGCAGAAGGCGTTGCTTCCTCATTTGCCCCAGAGTACTCAACGACACCCGTCATGTTCGTGACCGCTCGATTAAACGATAGCTGTAGATTGATCGGTTGCTCGCTTTTATTGGAAACCATGACCGCTAGTTTTTCTTCTGCCTTGGGCTCCAACAACAAATCATAGTACATCAACTCTTTGTCCCGCTGTGATTCTGGCAATTTAATTTGAACATCGAAGGTATCCAATGAATCTGCTGCCCCCGTACTGCTCGTACCAATGAAAAATAAGACCATTAGAATACTTACTACCCAATACTGAAATCCTTTGCCTCGAACTTTCTTCTGATGCATCCTGTCAGATCCTTTCTACACAAAATAGGAAAGAAAAATCAGCTAGCATAAAAAGCAGCCGCTCAGGCAAGCTGCTTTTTTTCTGCTAACTGTTACGCAATGACTACTGCCCTATGGGGTCGTCGGCGCACTGCTGATCGTCCAAACGAGGGTCGTTTGGTAGGTTGCTGATTGTTTTTCCGTATTGGCTGGGATCGAAAGGGTAAATTGTTCTAAAGGCATCGACGTTTCACCAATCCCTTCGCCAGCATTGGCGGTCAAGAACGCATACTCATTGTTGATCGCCGCAAAATCAAGCTCGCCATTGGCAATATCACTGGTTCCTGTTGGCGGCGAACTCAAGTTATTGGTCAACGTCCCCGTATCTACCGTTAATACCGCACCGTCCAACGTGCTGTCTCCTGCCGTAAATTGAGTTGCTTGCCGTACTTTGATCGCCCAAGAAGAGTTCGCCTGTCCTCGGTTATCGCTGACCGCAACTGCCCCTCTTTGCAGCGTTGACCCATCCCCAGGTAGTCCAGTCCCATCCGTAGTAGCCACCCACGTTTCGGCATTTTCTGTTTGGATTTCATGGGCACCAAAATCTAAATTCGTTGGTAGCTGCGTATTGGGATCACTCCCGCCTTTGTCAGGGTCAAACACGATGCCCCCAGAGGTATATTCTACGACACCGGTCGTGTCATCCGCTTGCACCGTGGTCACAATACTTAGGGCGGTCAATACCCCCAATGCGCCTATTATCGATTTCTTTGAAATCATTTTGCCATCCTCCTTTTTTTGATGCAAATGATCAATGTCAGACTAATGAAGAATCCGCCTATTAAGGGCAGCCAAAAGTGATTGGTTTCTGCAAGCTGTGGCAGCGGTTCTTCTGCGTTAGTGACCGTTTCTTGACTGGTCGGTGGTTCAATTTCTTCATCAATGGAATCACTGCTAGATGTTTCCGTTGGTCCTTCATAAAACTCAATGTTGCCGGTCGTCGTATTGGCTACTGCTGATGGAACGATACTGTAGAAACTGCCGATCATCAAAATCAGAAGTAGCACAAGGGAATTTTTTTTCATTCTGCTCTTCCTTTTCAAGGTGTATCAGAAACGGTCCATACGACTGTGGCGCGATACTGACCTTGAAATTTAGGTGTTTTCTCAGGTACAAATAAATTGAACTGGGAAAAATTAACAGTCAGTCCACCAGTCGATGCCGCATTTTCCAACGTCACCACATTTTTTTCGACATTTTGCTGCAGGGCAATCGTTGCATTTTCAGGTAAAACCACTCGACCGTCTGTAAATGTCGAATTGACAGCTCCAAGCTGAACCCTTAATTCGGCAGCTGGCAATGTTCGCGTGCCATTGACCCAATTGGTGGATTGTCTGACCTTGACTTGCCATTTTTTCTGACGATTGCGGGTATCATTGATCCGTAAAATCCCAGTTGTAGCTGCTGCGCTTTGGTCGCCGTTGGCGGTTGCCCGCCATGTCTCACTCTTTTTCGTTTGAATGGCATGCCGGCCAAAATTCAGCTGAGTCGGCAGATTCGTCCGATCCATCGTCAGTGCTTCGACCATGAAATAAATCATGGTTTGGCGACTGCTGATATTTAGCGCACTAAAGTTCAAGAGATTGATGTCCGTCGGCTTTGCCTTCAACACAGAAGCCGAAAAATTAGCGATCCAATTTGCGGTCAACTGTCCTGGACCCGAAAGTAGCGTAGGAATTTGAACATCCGTTGCTCCTAAAACGGCTGCATCCGCCATTTGTTCTTGGACGGTTGCCAAATTGTTCAACGCTGACGTCACGGTGCTAAGCAGGGTATTCAGCAACCCTTGCAGCAATGCACGAACAACGCCACCAATATCGATGCCGATCACTCGGATCTGGGTGTTTTGAATCGCCGTGCTTAAATTCCGTAAAATTTGCGGGACATTGGTTCCTAAAATGACACCGAGGTTCGAACTCATGTTGGCATACAGCGCTTCTCTTTGGGTGGTGAACTGCAACGGGCTAGTCATTTCTACATTTCCTAAATTACCAACGGTTTTTAGCAAGGAAATTTGCTGATTGACAGCCGTTAAATCGATTTGCACGATCCCGAGATTGAGATTTAATGAGCTGGTTAAGGAATCAAGCGCTGTTAAGATCGCATTCAAAAGCGGGACATTGGCAATATTGACTGTGGTCGACGTTTTGATAGCTGCTGATCCATTGGCACTGATGCGATTTCTCAACTCTGTGGGGATCGCCAACAAAGCAAATTTATCCTCACCGTTGACATTGACAGAAGCATTCAAGCCCCCGTTCCCTTTGATTGAAAAAGTCACTGGTCGATTTGTCACACTGCCTGGCCAAGGGGCACTTGCTGAAGTACCACTTGTATTGGCACTCGTCAAATTGCTTAAAATTTCCACATCTAAAACATTCACTGCTGCTTCGGCTTTTATTGTCGTTGTTAAAAGATACAAATTGACGAAACTGATGCTGGTCAAAAAGAGAATCAACTGAGCGATCGTCCATTTGTAAAAACGTTTTTCCCTCCTCCTGTTTTCCATACCATTTCTAACCCTTTCTTTACGAAACGATGATCAATGCTTCAACATTTTGATTCACTAGAGATACCAGCGGAGGCTGTCCACTCCGCTGGTAAAATCATGCTATTTTTGCTGGTCTTTTTTCTTTCTTGCTTTGAAGAACAAGCCAATTCCTCCGACAACGAAGACTGCTGCTCCGATTACTGAAGCATACCAAGTTCCTTCTGATCCCGTTTTCGGTAAGAATTTACTTCCCCACCAGCTTTGGTTGTTATTGTTGCTGTTCCAATTATTGTTTCCCCAATTGCCCCAGTTGCCCCAAGCGCCGTTGCTTCCGTCGGTACCATTCGTACCATCAGAACCATTGGTGCCATCCGTTCCATCGCTGCCGTCCGTGCCGTCAGTACCATCTGAACCATCCGTGCCATTGTCACCCGTTGGTACCACGATTGGTGTTGCTGCACTGCGGTATTCTCTGCCACCTGCTGTAACGATCGCAACAACGTCAAGGGTTTCTTCTGGTGAAACATCCTCTGGATCTAATGTGATGCTAAACGCACCATTTCCATTGGTCGTTCCTGTTCCGACAACGTCACCCGCTTCATTCAAGATTTCGATTGTCGCATTGGCTGGTCCATTCCCGAAGACTGGATAGCCATCGGTAGGATTGCCAGTGATCGTAGCAACCGGTGCATCAACCGTCAAAGCATCGACTACGGTCGTCGTCGGATCACTTAGGGTTTCGCCATCTGCTAAAGCAAGAACCGTAACGGTTTCACCTTCCGTCGCTTCCGCGGATAGCTCAACACGCCAGTCGCCATTTTGATCGGCGATCGTTGTGATTGGTCCTTCAGCCGCGAAGATGGTCAGGAATCTACTTGTTAACGGATCGCTGATGGTAACGGTGATCGTGGCACCTGGCTCACTCGTTCCGCTGATCGTTGTATCACCAGCCGTGACTGGGTCAATAGTTGGTGTATCTGTCTTGATGCTTTCATCATCGACAGGTACGACGATTGGCGTCGCATTACTGCGGTAGTCATCCCCGCCAGCAGTGACGATCGCCACAACCGATAAGTTTTCTTCTGGTGCGACATCCTCACTAGTCAATGTGATCGTATAGTCACCATTTTCATCGGTAGTGCCTGTTCCTACGACATCCCCCGCTTCATTCAAAATTTCAATCGCTGCATTGGCAGGCCCGTTCCCGGTTACTGGATAGCCTTCTTGGGAATTCCCAGTAATGGACGCTGAAGGTGCGTTGACCGTGATGCCATTAACAACGGTCGTTGCTGGTTCACTGGCGGTTTCTCCTTCGCTTTGCGCCACTGCTGTTACGGTTTCATCTCGAGAAACTTCGGCAACGTCCACTGACCAATTTCCTGCTTCATCTGCTTCGGTTTCAACCGCTTCTTCGCCCGTTACCGTCACGGTGACCATTGATCCCGGTACAGCAGTACCAGTGATGGTCGTGTCACCAGCTGTGACTGGTTCGATGATTGGTGTAGCGGTTTGATCGATCGTATTTTCAACGGGTACTACGATTGGTGTCGCATTGCTCCGGTAGTCTTTACCACCGGCTGTGATGATCGCAACGACGGTCAATGGTTCTTCAGGAGAAACAGCTTCACCAGAGAGCGTGATCGTGTAGTTGCCATTTTCATCGGTATTGCCTGATCCAACGACGTCTCCCGCTTCATTCAAGATTTCAATCGCCGCATTTGGTGCTGCCATCCCCGTCACTGGGTAACCATCCTCTGGATTGCCAGTGATGGACGCGGTCGGTGCTGAAACCGTGATGCCATCCACACTCACTGTGATTGGTGCACTAGGATCTTTTTCAGGTGATTGTGCCACAACAGTGACGGTATCACCCTCCGCAACTTCAGGTACTTCGACTGTCCAATTGCCCTCTTCGTCCGTTTCAGTCGTGATTGGTTCATTTTCACCAATCGTTACCGTCACCGTTGAACCTGGTTCGGCAGTCCCGCTGATCGTCGTATCGCCAGCTTTGACTGGATCGATCGTTGGTGTTGCAGTTTGTTGCTCTTCTTGATCCAAAGGTACCACGATCGGTGTCGCATTACTGCGGTATTCCTTGCCGCCAGCTGTCAGAACTGCAACGACGGTTAAGCTTTCCGCTGGTGCAACAGCTGTTGGTTCAAGAGTGATACTGTAGTTTCCTTCTGCGTCTGCAGTTCCTGAACCGACGATTTGTCCATCACTATTCAAGATTTGTACGGTGGCATTGGCTGGTGCCGTTCCAGTTACTGGATAGCCGTCCGTGCTATTGCCTGTGATCGTTGCACTAGGAGCAGTTACCGTCAACGCACCCACACCAACTGTGACTGGAGCGCTTGGGTCTTTGTCAGGTGATTGTGCCACAACAGTGATTGCATCGCCTTCAGAAACTTCTGGTACTTCTGCCGTCCAATTGCCTGCGTCATCCGTTTCAGCCGTGATTGGTTCCGCATCTGGTACGGTGATCGTCACGGTTGAACCTGGTTCAGCAGTTCCGCTGATGCTGGTATCCCCCGCCGTGATTGGATCGATCGTTGGTGCAGCTGTCTGATCCACTACCGTATCTGCTGGTACGATGACCGCTGTTGGATTACTGCGATACTCTTTCCCACCAGCTGTAACGATGGCAACGACGTTTAAGGTTTCTTCTGGATCGACAGTTTCAGCAGTTAACTCCACTGTATAGTTGCCGTCTCCATCAGCAGTGCCTGTTCCTACGACTTCATTGGCTGCGTTCAAAATCTCGATCGCTGCATTGGCTGGTGCTGTACCAGTCACTGGGTAACCATCCGTGCTGTTGCCGCTGATGGAAGCTGTTGGTGCTGCGACAGTCACTCCTTCGGTGATGACAGTGATTGGATCACTTGGGTCTTTGCCGTCACTGTCTGCGACGACTGTGATGGTATCCCCTTCAGACAATTCAGGCACATCGACACTCCAGTTGCCTTCGTCATCTGTTTCGGCGGTTTCTTCTGTGCCATCAGGTAGTGTTACAGTCACAGTTGAACCAGGTTCGGCCGTTCCGCTAACTGTTTCATCGCCTGCTTTGATTGGATCAACCGTTGGTGCCGTTGTTTGATTTTCACCCGGTTCAGCTGGCACCATGATCGGTGTCGCTGGACTGCGATAATCCTTGCCACCTGCTGTGACCACCGCAACCACCGTCAAGTTTTCTTCAGGAGAGACGTCTTCACTTGTCAAATCGATCGTGTAAAGCCCAGCATCATCGGTGGTACCCGTTCCAACTGTCTCGCCAGCTTCATTCAAGATTTCGATGGTCGCATTCGCTGGTCCTGTTCCAGTCACTGGATAGCCATCGGCTGCATTGCCGCTGATAGACGCACTAGGCGCCGCCACCGTTAATGCCCCGACCGTGATCGTTGCTGGTGTACTTGGTGTTTCATTTTCTATTTCTGCCACTGCCGTAACAGTTGTCCCTTCGGAAAGCTCTGGCACCTCAGCTTGCCAATTGCCCTCGTCGTCAACTTCAGCGGTGATTGGGTCTTCCTCACCGACCGTCACGCTGACTGTTGCTCCTGGCTCGGCTGTTCCGCTGATTTCTGTTGCGCCAGCCACTGCTGGATTGATCGTTGGTGTCGCCGTTTGATCCGCTGGCACCACGACAGCCGTTGGTTGACTACGGAAGTCATCCCCACCTGCTGAAACGATGGCAACGACACGGACCGTTTCCCCCGCTGATACTTCTTCACTGGTCAAGGTAACGGTGTAAACGCCATTCTCATTGGCTGTTCCTGTGCCAATCACTTGATCATCAGCATTTAAGATTTCAATTGCCGCATTGGCTGGTGCTGTACCAGTTACTGGATAACCATCTTCACTATTGCCAGAAATCGTTGCCGTTGGTGCTGCCACGATCAGCCCTTGCACCGTCACTGTAACTGGTAAACTTTCTGTTTTGCCGTCTGCCAAAGCAGTAACTTTCAAGACATCATCTAGAGAAACCGTCGGCACAGTTGCCGTCCACTCACCTTCGTCATTCGCTGTTGCAGTGTAAGTATTGCCGCTTGGCAGTTCAACGGTTACCTCTGCTCCTGGTTCAGCCGTTCCGCTAACGGTTGTATCCCCAGCAACCACGGGTGCGACAGTCGGTGCTGCTGTTTGGTCTTCTGCGTTATCTTCTGGCACCACGATAGTAGTTGCTGGACTGCGGTATTCTTGACCGCCAGCTGTTACCACTGCTACCACTCGCAAGGTTTCTGCTGGAGAAACACCTTCTGTCAAGGTGATCGTATACTCACCCTCTCCATTGGCAGTGCCACTGCCCACCACTTCATCCGCATCATTTAAGATTTCAATGGCTGCGTTGGCTGGTGCTGTCCCTGTGACTGGATAGCCGTCAGTACTATTGCCAGTGATCGTTGCCGTTGGTGCTGCCACGTTCAAGGCACCGACACCGACACTAATTGGTTCACTTGGGTCTTTGCCTTCAGCTTCCGCAACCACTGTGACCATGTCGCCTTCTGAAAGCTCTGGTACGGTGACTGTCCAATTGCCTTCCTCATCCGTTTCGGCAGTCACTGGCTCTTCTCCAGGGATCTCCACCGTCACCGTTGAACCAGGTTCGGCCGTTCCTCCGACAGATGTATCCCCTGCTTGCACTGGATCGATCGTTGGTGTGGTCGTTTGGTCTGCTGGTACCACGATGGAAAGCGGCGCACTCCGGTATTCATCGCCGCCAGCGGTTACCACTGCCACCACCTGAAGTGGTTCTGAAGGATCAACATCGTCGCTACTCAAGGTGATGCTGTAGGCACCCTCCTCATTTGCTTCGCCACTGCCGACAACCTCATCGGCTGCATTTAAGATCTCAATCGCTGCATTCGGCGTGGCCGTTCCTGTAACTGGATACCCATCGGTACTATTGCCGCTGATCGCTGCTGTCGGTGTCGCCACACTAAGTGGATTTACGACGACCGTTGCTGCATCACTTGGTGTTTCCCCATCAAGGGTCGCTACCACGGAAACTATTTCTCCTTGAGAAACCTCGGGCACCGTTGCCGTCCAATTGCCTTCGTCATCTGCTTCGGCAGTGACTGGCTCTGCGTCACCAATCGTGACTGAGACTGTCGCGCCAGGCTCAGCCGTACCACTGATGGTCGTGTCGCCGGCTGTCACCGATTCAATCGTTGGGACTTCAGTTTGATCCAAAGGTACTGTGATTGGTGCAGCCGCACTACGGTAATCTTGACCACCGGCTGTGACTACCGCCACCACCCGTAAGGCTTCAGCTGGAGACGCATCATCACTCGTCAACGTGATCGTGTATTGGCCTTCGTCATTGGCAGTGCCAGTACCTACGACCTCGTCATCGGCATTCAAGATTTCGATGGCTGCATTGGCTGGTGCCGTTCCCGTTACTGGGTACCCATCGGTACTATTGCCACTGATCGTCGCGGTTGGCGTAGCGATCGTCAACCCATTGACCCCAACACTGATTGGTGCACTTGGGTCTTTGTCTGGTGCTTGTGCGACTACTGTGACGGTTTCTCCTTCAGAAACTTCAGGAACTTCAACCGTCCAGTTGCCCTCGTCATCGGCTTCACCAGTCACAGGTTCTTCACCTGGTATCGTTACCGTCACCGTAGCGCCTGGTTCGGCAGTCCCACTGATCGTCGTGTCCCCTGCATTGATTGGGTCGATGGTTGGTAATGCTGTTTGTTCAAGCTCATCTGCTGGGACCGTCACTGGTGTGGCAGGACTGCGGTACTCATCCCCGCCAGCTGTTACGATCGCAACGACAGACAAGGTTTCTTCTGGTGCTGCATCGGCTGGTGCGATGGTTACCGTATAGTTTCCATCCCCATCGGCTGTGCCAGTACCGATCACATCGCCTGCTTCATTCAGCACTTCGATCGCTGCATTCGCTGGTGCAGTCCCCGTGATTGGATAACCATCGGTACTATTGCCGCTGATGATCGCTGTCGGTGCTGCCACCGTCACTCCTGCGACCCCGACGCTGATTGGCGCGCTTGGCTCTTTGCCTTCGGCTTCCGCAACGACTGTGACTGTATCGCCACCAGAAACTGCTGGCACTTCTGCAAGCCAGTTTCCTTCGTCATCCGTTTCAGCCGTTACTGGTTCTTGATCGGTGATAGTCACAGTAACCGTCGACCCTGGTTCTGCCGTTCCGCTAATCGTGGTATCACCCGCTGTAACCGGATCGATCGTTGGTGTCCCTGTTTGTTCAATGTCTGCTGGTACCGTGATTGGTGTGGCATTACTGCGGTAATCTTGACCGCCCGCTGTCACAACTGCCACTACCTGCAAGGCTTCTTCTGGCGCCACATCGGCTGGATCTAAGGTCACGGTATAATCACCCGTGTCATCCGCCGTCGTGCTACCAACAACATCGCCTGCTTCATTCAAAATCTCAATTGCCGCATTCGGTGTCGTTGTTCCGCTGACTGGATAGCCATCCGTGCTACTGCCTGTGATGGAAGCGCTCGGTGCACTGACCGTAACACCATCAACGGTCACGGAAATCGGTGCACTCGGATCTTTGCCTTCGGCTTCGGCAACGACTGTTACCGTATCGCCTTCTGATAATTCAGGAACCGTTGCTTCCCAGTTGCCTTCGTCATCGGCTTCTGCCGTGATCGGATCGCCTTCAGGCAGCGTGATCGTCACTGTTGCCCCTGGTTCAGCCGTTCCGCTGACGGTCGTATCCCCAGCTGTTACTGGGTTGATCGTTGGTGTTTCAGTCAAGTTTTCTACATCATCTGCAGGAACTACAAGCGGTGTGCCTGTACTGCGATAGTCTTCACCACCAGCCGTCACGATCGCTTCCACCCGCAAGTTGTCGCCAACTGCCACCTCTTGAGGATCAAGGGTGATCGTGAAGTTGCCCTCGTCATCGGCTGTTCCACTACCAACGACATCGCCTGCTTCATTCAAAATTTCAATCGCTGCATTGGCAGTCGCTGTTCCCGTTACTGGATACCCATCTGTGCTATTTCCAGTGATCGTAGCTGTTGGCGCCGCCACAGTCAAACCGCTTACACTCACGGTGATTGGGGCACTCGGATCTTTGCCTTCAGACTCAGCTACGACCGTCACGGAATCGCCTTCTGACAATTCAGGAACCGTTGCTTCCCAGTTGCCTTCCTCATCGGTTTCAGCCGTAATTGGGTCGCCTTCAGGAAGCGTGATCGTTACCGTTGCCCCCGGTTCGGCTGTCCCACTAACAGTCGTATATCCAGCACTGACTGGATCGATCGTTGGTGTTTCCGTCTGCAGGATATCTGCAGGCACCACAACAGGTGTCGGGTTGCTTCGATAGGTTTCGCCGCCAGCGGTCACAACTGCCGTTACATTCAAGGTTTCTTCCGGGGCAACATCTGCTGGATCTAACGTCACCGTATAAACGCCATTCTCATTGGCAGTACCTGTTCCGACAATTTCGCCATCCGCATTGGTGATCTCAATGGCCGCATTTGGTGCAGCTGTTCCAGTCACTGGATAGCCCTCTTGACTATTTCCTGTGATCGAAGCCGTCGGGGCATTGACCGTTAAGGCGGACACGGTGGTACTAGCTGGCTGACTTGGTGTTTGTCCTTCTAGTTCGGCGACAGCTGAAACCGTATCGCCCTCTGACACTTCGTCCACATCAACACGCCAATTGCCCTCTTCATCGGCTTCCGTCACGATCGGATCTGCCCCATTGACGGTCACAGTAATCGAGGCACCAGGCTCAGCCGTTCCGCTGACGCTTGTATCCCCGGCAGTCACTGGTTGGATCGTTGGTGTTCCCGTTTGTTGCTCGGCATCGTCTGCTGGAACGACGATTGGCGTATTGCCACTGCGGTAAGTTTGACCGCCAGCAGTAACGATTGCAGCAACATTCAAGTTTTCATTTTCTACTACATCTGCTGGGTTCAACGTGATACTGTAGTTGCCGTTCTCATTTGCCGTCCCAGTGCCAACGACTTCACCCTCGGCATTGGTGATTTCAATGGCTGCATTTGCTGCCGCTGTCCCCGTCACAGGATACCCATCGGTGCTGTTTCCTGTAATCGAAGCCGTTGGGGCATTGACCACTGGTGCTGCTACCGTTGCCGTCGCAGGTTCACTCGCTGATTCCCCATCCGCTTCCGCTACTGCTGTGACTGTAGCGCCTTCTACCAATTCAGGGACATCGGTCGTCCAATTGCCGTCACCATCTGCGGTTGTGGTAATAGGTGCACCGCCGTTGATCGCCAATGTGATGGCTGCGCCTGGCTCAGCTGTTCCGCTGATCGTCGTTTCCCCTGCTGTCAATGGATTGATCGTTGGGGTATCGGTTTGATCTTCTGGTGTATCTGGTGCAAACCAAATCGAGTTATTGCCGTCAGCATCCGTAAATAAATCAATGGTGATGAGGTCAAGCTGAGACATCGTTGCTTCGAAGCGAGCTTCGTAAGGAGTGGAAGGATTCGCCACACCATTTTCAACCAATTGCGCATAGGTCGGACTGGTAACATTCGTTGGAATCACCACGTTGGTTTGACCTAAAACAGAAGCAGAAGCGACCTGATCTGCTAGATTGGTCGTAGCATTCAAGACATTTTGAGCAGTTTCAACAGTGCCATTTAAAGTCGCTTTGGCGGTATTGACCGTCGTTTGAACCAGTGTATTGATCCCGCTGATCAAGGTACCAATTCCTGGGATGCCGCTGGCACCATCTAGAATACTGACTTGGATCTGTGCCGCTTGTAAATTATCAAGAATTTGATTGATGCGCTGATTGACAACGATAAATAAACCATCATCCACATTGGCAATCAGGGCACGTTCGTTATCGGTTAGTCCAGCTGGAACTTCAAAATTCGCTTGGCCGAATTGTCCAAGTTGGTTTAGTAAGTCTAACTGAGTCGTAATTTCATTTAAGTTGACGGAGATCACTTGGCTTACATCCACGATTGAAGCCGCCGTATACAACGGATTCGGCAAACCACCAACGATTGTTGGCGGAATATCCAATGCGTCAGCTAAATTTTGATTGACGATTCCATCCACCGTGCTGATCAAGGTATTGACTGCTGGTGTGACTGTCCCGATCAAGGTTTGCAGGGCTGGAAAATTCCCCAATTGTAGTGTCACATTGGTGGAAATCGATGCATTGCCTGCCGGTTGAACCAAACCAGTAAGCCCTTGAGGAACCCCAACAACCGCGACTTTATCCCCATTCAAGACATCAACTGTTACTGCATTTGATCCGGAAATCGAGAAATTGACTTGGTTCGTTGCACCAGGAGTTGCATAAGGTGCAGACGCACTCGTGCCTGAGTTATTAGACGCTGTGATATCTGAGAAAAGTTCAGCTGAAACCAAAGCAGCTTCAACCGTCGTTGGTGCCCATAACAAACTCGCTGGCACGACCACCGTACTCGTCAACAACATCCCACTGACAGTTAAATTCGCAATAATATTTTTCTTTGTTCGAACGCGTGTGTTTTTCTTTGAATCCATGAGCTTTTTGTAATTAATGCCTTTCATTCATTCTCCTCCTGTTCGAAAAAATTTAACCGACAAAAGATAAAACTGATGATCTCTGGAATGATTCCTGCCCCCTTTTAAACCAGATGAAAATCTATTTCAACCCAACACCCAAAGGCATAGAGAGAAAACAAAAGTTACCGATCGCAAAGCGAAGATTTTTTCGCATGCTTTCTGAAAAACCCAGTGATTTTTGTTCAAATAGTTTCACAGCACATTAGCATGCGCTTGTGAAAACCAAGAAATAAAATAACTAATCGAACACACTGTATAACAAAATTCTAGCAAATTTATTTCTATCCAACAAATTATAAACACGATAAATAATTAAAAAAACACTGAAATTAACGTTACAAAACATAAAATGTTTATTTTATAAACGAGCAAAAATTATTTATATTTATCTGATAAATAAGTGCCAAACGATAAAATATTATCATTTTTTATCATAAAACCATGCCTTTTTTTATATTTAATCAACATAATGAATACGATTACATTTGTCTCTTCGCACGCAAAAGATGAGAAAAACGATGACGTTGTTTTTTCTTATATTCAACCTCGTTTTTTACCTCTGTAAATAAAAAAACAAAAATAATTCAGACGATTTTCACGATATTGTCTAAAATAACTCTTACCGACGAAAAAAATGGGCTCGAAAAGCTCCCAGAACGTTCTGTGAAAAAAGGAATGAAAATCTCCTATTAAAATCGAGCGTGCGCAATCATGAAATGAAATTTCTTCAATCGCCATTTACTTTTTTCTTTCAGGGAAATTCTTCCGTAGCTATTTGGTCTTATATTTTGGACGTAAGCGTTCATTCGCTTCTTTTTGTTTATACTTGCTGGTAAGAAGGAAACGCTGCTACCCAATCGTCTTCTTCTAATACCACATAAGGAGCATGAGAAGATGGATTGGTTAGTAATGATTCTTGTATTGATATGTCTTAGTTTTTTCTGAGAAAAAAGCGTGAGAACGAATCGTTCTCACGCTTTCTTATTATTTCACGCCCTCTCTGGGTGCACATTACCGTGAAACATCCTTCCTTCAAATCAGAAGAGGTCTGAAATATAAGACCTTTTTAATTCCTACACTGGACTTGTTTTACTATAATGGGGATACATGATTTCATTAATTCAATGAGAGCGGAGGCTTTCTTATGTATGGCGAAACGATCAGACAAATCCGATTGAAAAAAGGCTTCACCCAAAAAGAAGTCTATGGCACGATTATTTCAAAATCCTATGCCATCGAATTTGAAAAAGGCAAGCATCAGATTGCTGCCAACCTGCTGTTGCAAATCTTAGAAAATCTATCAATGGATATCGATGAATTTCTCTATATCGCGAATGGCTATCGGCTGGATGAACAAAACAGCTACAACCATCGGTACATGCAATATTCAAACAAGCACGATATCAACCAGTTACAAATTCTATTACTGGAACTGCAGCAAACCTCTAGCCGACTGAACAATGTCCGCATCGCAGAGGTTCGCTCACGAATTCGCATGCTGCAATGCTTGGCAGAGCATGGCGTCTATCGGAAACATGCGGTTTTGGAATGTGATCGTCAAACGATTATTTCCTATCTCGTTGATGTTGAGAGCTGGACGTTGCAAGAAATCCAACTATTTGGCAACACCATCGATCTTTTGGACAACGACCATAATTTCCTCTTTTTCAAAAAAGTATCCAAGATGCTCGAGTACTACATCGATATGGAAAAAGGTCGAGAAATCTATTGTGCGCTACTGATCAATTTGATCGAATACACGCTAAAACACCAGCAATATGATGCGACGGAAGTTCTTGTCGTCCAATTGAAGCTTTTGGCGACAGACTATAAAGAATTTTTCCACCAAACCGTCTGTAAGTTTTTCCAAGGCGTGTTGCTCTTACGAACCGGTGACAAAAAAGCAGGCAAAACGATTACCACAAAGATGCTAGCTATCATGCGAGAATTGGATCAAAAAGCCCTTGCCGATGATTTTGCTTTACTACTGGATGATGACTACCTCCGAGCATTTGCCTCCTCCGAGTGATAAAGCGGCAACTGCAGCGTTCGTTTAATAAAAAAAGGAAGTGATGATTGCCATCACTTCCTTTTTTCAGCTATTAGCTAACACTGCGTTCATCTGTTGCACCAAAGTATTGATACATTGGTTTTTGGCTACCATTGAGCAATTGATCGACCGTCACAAATTCATAGCCTTGCGCTTTGAGTGCTTTGATGATGCCCGGCACGGCTTGAACAGATTTCGGATGAATATCATGTAGCAAAATAATCGATCCATCGTAAACATTGTTTTGGACGACCTTCAAAATCTTGTTTGGATCTTTTAGCTTCCAATCCTCGGTATCAACACTCCATTGAATGATTGATTTTCCTGCCGCTTGGGCACTTTGTTGATCGATCGCTCCATATGGCGGGCGCAAATTCTTAGGCAAGACCCCTGTCGCCTGATAGATGGCTTTGTCCGTTTTGGTTATTTCCGCTTTGACCTCCTCTGGCGACAACGTATTTAATTGGGGATGAGAATAGGAGTGACTGGCAATTTCATGCCCTTCCTCATGGACTTTTTTCGCGACTTCAGGGTATCGATCCACCATTTGGCCTAATTCAAAAAACGTTGCCTTCACATCATTGTCTTTCAAGATTTTTAAGAGATCCAATGTCGAAGTATCATTTGGTCCATCATCAAAAGTCAACGCAACATATTTTTTGTTTTCGTCTAACATCGCTTGTTGCTCTTTCAATTGATCCGCATTGACCAGCTCTGGATCAATAAACGGCGCAATCTCTTTGTAAGCCAAAGTGATCTCGGATACGCCAGTTTGATTTTGCGGCAACTGGAGCGTTATTTTTTCAGGATCATAAGTAAACTTTGAATCATAGGTGATTCGGTCCATCCCCAAGACGGCATCAATGATTTTAGTCGGTTCTTTGGCTTGATCCAAAAGCTTTTGTTGAATCACTTGCTGGATTCCTAGCAAGCTGCCTTCATCTGGAACCAATTCTTTCAAGGATAATTCATTGCCGGTTTTCTCGGAAATAAAAATTGGATCGGCAACCACGCTATCCGCATCTTCAAACCGCCCAGTCTCCCGATTCCAAACATAGCTGTCCGCTTTTAAGGAATAGGTTGACACTTTTGATGCAACTGCTTGTGCTTGAATCCGAGCGATCGTAACGGTCTCTTTGTCGGCGTGCTTTTTGCATAGCTTGTTCGCCATGGTCGATAATTTCTGACTTGCATCCTTTACAGGGATAGCATTTTCTTCTTTTGGTCGGAAAATCAATTCTTTTTTGTCCCCATCAGACAATGTTTCAAGTTTTGCGGGAATTCCCTCTTTGGCTTGTTCTTCTTGGATCGATGCTAATAGCTTTTGCGCGGCAGCTTCATATTTTTCGCGTGCCAATGCTTCTTGCTGCTTCAAAGTAAAAGCGATATAGCCCCCAGTGGCGATAATGACGATTGTCAGCAGCGTCATCAATGAAAAGAGATACTTGCGATGGGTTGGCTTCTTTTTAGAAACTTGACGATTGGCGGTTGGCGTGCGTCTTGTCGTTCCCGTTGTTTGCTTTTGATGTGATTCGACCCTCCAAATAGGTGCTTGTTTTTCAGAAGTCGCTTCTCTATGTTGTGAATTATTTGAATCATTGCTTGATTTCTTCATAAACATTCTCCCTCAAACATAATAACGTAAACAAAATGTAACATAAGCGTAATAATATTTCAACAGTGTTACAGAGATTCTTATAAACTTCTCTTTTTGTTCATAAATTTTGAGAATTGTTCTTAGAAATCCTTTATTCTGCTTTTAAGAAAACCACTTCTGCCAAGTATGATATCGTGTTCACTGCTTTTTCTTTTTGTTTAAAAATAATGAGAGATATCTTTTTGTACTTTGATGTTTTTTCTGTTTATAATTCAGCATGTGGCAATTACTATGAAGGATGTGTTCAAAATGAAACACAAATCAGCAGTTTATTTATTCGCTCTTACCTTACTCATTGGGTTAACCTATCAATTACTTCCTTATACCCCACTAAACGATTCCGTGTTATCGATCGTCGGTACCATCTGGAATCTGGTCTTCGCATTTAGTGCAGGGTATTTTCTCTTACGAACGACCTTTTTGGAGCAGTTCAAACATTTTCGTTTCACCGTTTTATTGTGGGGTGCCCCTTTCGTCATTTTGACTGGCGTGTTCTTTTCCTTTATTTATGCCGCTATTTTTGGACAACCAACAACCAACTCGATCAGCGAAACCATCACTGTCCAAATGGTCTTTTTGCAAGTCCCCTTTATGCTGATGGGAGAAGAATTGCTTAGCACCAACCTCTTGTTGGCGTTGCAGAAAAGAGGCTTTTCTTTTGCCTGGTCATCCATCATTTGCAGTGTGCTATTCGCTTTGTGGCACATCCCAGCGTACGGCTTTCATCCAGCTCAATTATTGATCACCTTGATGCCTGCCAGATTGGCACTCAACTACGTTTGGAAAAAATCCAATAGCGTATGGGTCAGCTGGATCTGCCATTTTCTCTATGATTCCCTGGGATTCATTTCATTTTTAGGTAAATAAGCAACAAAAAGGACAGCTGAAGCCTAGCTGTCCTTTTTGATAGTCAGTAACGCCTTTCCCCAATGGCTTACTTAATCGCTATTTACGCTTTCTGAAGTAAAGCCAGCTTGCCGTGGCGATAAAGAACAAACCAACTACAAACGGGAACAACGTCCCCTGTTCATCGGTCTGCGGCAATCTTTGTGCAGAAGCGCTTTTTTTCGAAACAACAGTCGCCGTTGGTTCTTTTTTATTAGAAATAATGGCGGTTGCTGCGTTTTCTTTTGTATAAACGTACGTCACAGTTGCCTCTTCCTTACCGAATGTACCTTTGGCATTTTGCGGCAGCCGACTTTCGTCTACTATGTAGCCGTCGATTGTTAGTTGATATTTGTTTGTGCTGGCATCGTAAGACTCGCCCACGTTTCCACTGATCGTTTGTGAAGGATGAATTTCTTTGCCTTCTGTATCTACGTATTCGACCGTTATATCCGCTGCTGGTATCGGATTTTTTGTGTAGATGTAGATGATTGTTTGTGCTGTTTCGCTAAATACGCCTTTAAGATTTTCTGGTAATTGGCTTTCGTCTAAAGTGTAGCCTTCGATTGTTAGTTGAAATTTTTCTGTACTTGCATCATAAGAGTCGCCTACGGTTCCACTGATCGTTAGAGAAGCGTGAATTTCTTTGCCTTCTGTATCCACGTATTTGACCGTTACATCCGCTGCTGGTACAGGATATTTTGTGTAGATATAGGTAACGGTTTGCGCTGTTTCTCCAAACACACCCTTACTGTTTTCTGGTAATTGGCTTTCAACTAGTGTATAGCCATCGATCGATAGTTTATATTGATCTGTACTTGCATCGAAAGAGTCGCCCACATTCCCGCTAATCGTTTGAGAGGAGTGTATTTCTTTGCCTTCTGTATCCACATATTCAACAGTTACATCCGCTGCTGGTATCGGATTTTTTGTGTAGATGAATGTGACTTTTTGTGCTGTTTCGCGAAACACACCTTTAAGATTTTCTGGTAATTGGCTTTCGTCTAAGGTGTAGCCATCGATTGTTAGCTGATATTTTTCTGTACTAGCATTATAAGAATCGCCCACATTCCCGCTAATCGTTTGGCTAGCGTGGATTTCGTTGCCTTCTAAATCCACGTACTCAACCGTGACATCCGCTGCGGGTATCGGATTTTTTGTGTAGATGAATGTGACTTTTTGTGCTGTTTCGCTAAACACACCTTTAAGATTTTCTGGCGACTGACTTTCATCCAATGTATAGCCATGGATCGATAGTTTATATTGATCTGTACTAGCATCAAAAGTGTCGCCCACATTCCCGCTAATCGTTTGAGAGGAGTGTATTTCTTTGCCTTCTGTATCCACATATTCCACTGTTATATCCGCTGCTGGTATCGGATTTTCTGTGTAGATATAGGTGACGGTTTGCGCCGTTTCGCCAAATACACCTTTACTATTTTCTGGCAATTGGCTTTCGTCTAGTGTATAGCCATTGATCGATAGTTTATATTGATCTGTGCTAACGTCGAAAGAGTCATCCACATTCCCGCTAATCGTTTGGCTAGCGTGGATTTCGTTGCCTTCTAAATCTACATACTCAATCGTGACATCCGCTGCTGGTACAGGATTTTTTGTGTAAATGTAGGTGACGGTTTGTGCTGTTTCGCTAAACACGCCTTTACTATTTTCTGGTAATTGGCTTTTATCTAAAGTGTAGCCATCGATTGTTAGCTGATATTTTTCTGTACTAGTATTATAAGAATCGCCCACATTCCCGCTAATCGTTTGGCTAGCGTGGATTTCGTTGCCTTCTAAATCCACGTACTCAACCGTGACATCCGCTGCTGGTATCGGATTTTTTGTGTAGATGTAGGTGACGGTTTGCGCTTTTTCGCTAAATGTGCCTTTACTATTTTCTGGCAATTGGCTTTTATCTAAAGTGTAGCCATCAATTGCTAGTTGATATTTTTCTGTACTAGCATCGTAAGAGTCGCCTACGTTTCCACTGATCGTTTGAGGAGAATGAATTTCTTCGCCTTCTGTATCAACGTATTTTACTGTTATATCAGCTGCTGGTATCGGATTTTTTGTGTAGATGTAGGTGACGGTTTGCGCTTTTTCGCTAAATGTGCCTTTACTATTTTCTGGTAATTGGCTTTCGTCTAAGGTGTAGCCATCGATCGATAGTTTATATTGATCTGTACTAGCATCGAAAGTGTTGCCCACATTCCCGCTAATCGTTTGAGAGGAGTGTATTTCTTTGCCTTCCGTATCCACATATTCAACAGTTACATCCGCTGCGGGTATCGGATTTTTTGTGTAGATGTAGGTGATTGTTTGTGCTGTTTCGCAAAATACACCTTTACTGTTTTCTGGTAATTGAGTTTTATCAAGCGAGTAACCCTCGATCGTTAATTGATATTGTTCTGTACTGGCATCGTATGTATCACCTACATTACCGCTAATTTTTTCAGCAGCGTGAATTTCGTTGCCTTCTGTATCCACGTACTCGACCGTGACGTCCGCTGCTGGTATCAGATTTTTTGTGTAGATATAGGTGACGGTTTGCGCCGTTTCGCCAAATACACCTTTAAGATTTTCTGGCAACCGGCTTTCGTCTAAAGTGTAATCTTCGATTGTTAGTTGGTATTTTTCTGTGCTGGCATCGTAAGAGTCGCCTACGTTTCCACTGATCGTTTGGCTAGCGTGGATTTCGTTGCCTTCTGTATCCACATATTTGACCGTTATATCCGCTGCTGGTACGGGATTTTTTGTGTAGATGTAGGTGACGGTTTGCGCTTTTTCGCTAAATACGCCTTTAAGATTTTCTGGTAATTGGCTTTCGTCTAAAGTGTAGCCTTCGATTGTTAGTTGAAATTTTTCTGTACTTGCATCGAAAGAGTCACCCACATTCCCGCTAATCGTTTGGCTAGCGTGGATTTCGTTGCCTTCTAAATCTACATACTCAATCGTGACATCCGCTGCTGGTATCGGATTTTCTGTGTAGATATAGGTGACGGTTTGCGCTGTTTCTCCAAACACACCCTTACTGTTTTCTGGTAATTGGCTTTCGTCTAGGGTGTAACCGTCAATTGATAACTTATACTCATCCGTACTAGCATCATATGAAGCACCAATGGTACCAGATAAAGTCTTCGTTTCATGGATTTCTTGCCCTTGAGTATCAAGATATCTGACAGTTACCTCTCCCACCTGCTCCAGGTCAACAATGACATTGACTACATGTGTTGTATATACACTATATGAGGCTTGTCTAGCCATAAAAATTGCTACGTAAGTCCCCGGTTTGCTCGGATCAACATTTGTGTAGTACGGAAAGATCTGTGAGTCAGAAATACTTTTTTCTATGTTGCCGCTAAAATTTAACTTAAACGCCTCGATCCCTAATGCCTGTGTTGAGAAATCGAAGGTACTATTTACAGGAATATGAATCGTATCGGGGCTATCTCCAAAAGCATACTCGCCTACAATTTGACGCTCATAAAGTGCCAATGTTTTGGTTTCTCCTGCTTGCAAATTGATAGAATTTCCAATCGATGTAAATGCGTAGTTCAATCTTTGATTCGTTGTACCCACTTGCTTAATAAAGTAGCCCCCTGAAGGAACCTGAATCGTTACCTTTCCTGAACTGTCCGTGACTAACAACGTCACTTCACCAGATGACGAGGAGGTCAATGTGAAATAAGCGCCTTGGATTGGCTGGTTTGAATTACTATCTAAAACTTGAACCGTCAGTTGCGCATTGGCAGCTCTTGCAGACGACGGATCAACAGAAGAAGGGACATTATTTACAGGGCTTGCAGCAGGTTCTTCTTTATTTTCTGATCCGCTGATGGCTTCTTTACTGTCACTACTTGCTTGTGTTTGTTCGTTCTCAGCATCCACGCGCGCTGAGGTCGTTGTTGTCAACGTAGGATTTTCTACTTGAGAGGTAGCTTGTCCAGCATCCGCAGAAACATTCGTATCATCAGATTGCACAGTATTCACTTCTTCCTGATCCACCTGCGGAGATTCTGAAAACACTTGGCTTTCCGCCATTACCTGAAATGCTGGCGTTACCACCGCAGCACTTAATAAGATTACTAAAGATAGAACATATTTAAACTTCTTTTTCACAAACTTTCACCTTAACCTTCTTTTTCAAAATTAAAACCTTTTTATCCAAATTTTTTTTACGCCTAAAAATCATTATAATTTATTAATTTTTAATTTACAAACAATTTTTTGTTTAGCGTATCATCCATTCCTATCAAAAATTTTTTATGCGGACACATGAAATACCATTGATCGTATGTATACTTAATTCACTTGTCATCGCATTGCATCACCTCTTCAGAATTTTATAATTCAAGCACCCTTACCTTCAAGCAAATCCAGTGCAAATCAGCGCAAATCTTCTTTGCATCCTTGTTTTATCAATGATTTCATTTTCAAAAAAGTAAATTATTTTTTACTTAATCCTGGCATTCTTTTTTTGAATGATTCGAGTAAGACTGTCTTCTACTCTGAATATGTGCTATCTTTGAACATTTATCACTTCATATATGACAATTGTTACTTATTACAGATGAAGGATTCACTGAAAAAAATCGAGTAATTCCAGAAATTTTTTTAGGAATATCTGAAGGAAGCTCATTTTGATTTAATCTTATAGGAACAAAGAAAATGACTTGTGCATTTTTTCGTTAAATCGAGCTTTACAATTGTTTCTTTGAACCGCTTTATGATAGGATATGTCAGAAGGAGCATTGAAATGACTATAGCTGAAAAAATAAAAGAGAGTCGCTTGAAATTAGGACTCACCCAACAAGAAGTTTCCGAAAAATTATTTGTTACCAGACAAACGATCTCAAATTGGGAAAACAACCGAAGTACCCCAGACATCGATACATTGATCAAATTAAGTGATCTCTACCAAATCGATTTAGAGTCACTGCTAAAACCAGAACAAGCAGCAGACGAACCAGAAAGAATGAGTGACGAAAAGAACCCAACCTTTCGCCTTCCTCTATACTTGCTAAATTTGACTGCAGTCGTCGCTTGCGTTTTCACCGACTTCTTCACACCTACAGGAACAATGACCCTATGGACAGCTGCTGCACATTTTTTGTTACTAGTTAACTTTGTCCTTTTATTCGGCTTTTTCCTCACAAAAAAAAGACCCCTCCCTGCAAAAACAATTGTCTTTGCATTAGGAAAAGGTCTGCTGATCTTAGCCATTATATTAGGTTTTACTCTTTGGTCGAATAAAGGAGCTTCCGCAGATGCGTTACATCTGATTGGCCATAATTATGGTCATTTTATCTATTTGACGTTTAAAGCAATTGGGGTGATTTATTTGTTTGATTGGCGGAAGTTTGAGATGTAAGCCATGAAGGATTATCCAATGAAAGTCATGATCTTATATGCTTTTTCAACTTTCCAACCGTTTGTCTTCAGAGTACCACTTTACAGTTTTAATTAAACCTTTTTCTAGGTTTGTTTTTGGTTTCCAGCCAAGTGATTCTATCTTTGATGTTTCCATGGCATAACGATAATCATGACCTAATCGATCTTCAACAAATTCAATCATGCGTTCACCATATGAGCATAAGTGACATAACTTCTTAACTAAAGTAAGATTATCAATTTCTTCATGGGCGCTAACATTATAGATTTCACCCGTTTTTCCACACTCTAATACGATGAAGATTGCCCTGCAAAAGTCTTCAACATATAGCCAGTCACGTTTATTCAAACCATTGCCATATACCGGCAATGGTTTATTATTGCTTATTTGATGTAACATCAACGGGATCAATTTTTCTTTGTATTGATTTGGACCGTAATTATTTGCTGCTCTAACAATATTGACATTCAAGTCATAGGTTTTATGATAGGACATAACAAGATGATCTGCAGCAGCCTTCGATGCAGAATATGGCGAACTAGGATTCAAAAATGTTTTCTCATCAGCATATCCTTCTGTTAAACTACCATAAACTTCATCCGTTGATATCTGTAGATATTTAATTTTGGATAATCTAGCACATTCTAACAAATTGGCAGTGCCAACTATATTGGTTTGAATAAAGTCTTCCGCATTTTTTATTGAATTATCTACATGAGACTCTGCGGCAAAATTTATTATACAATCAATTTTAAATTTTTGTATGGTCTTCATAACCAATGTACTATCTTTAATATTTCCCTGAATAAAATGGTAATTAGGTAATTGTTGGATTTCTTCTAAATATTCCAGATTTGCAGCATATGTCAATAAGTCTAAATTAACGATCGTACTTTCCGTTTTTTCAATTATAAATCTGATAAAATTACTCCCAATAAATCCAGCACCACCTGTGATTAATACGTTCAAGTTAGTAACCACCTTTCTCTATAATCAATGCTACCTGAGAAATATTCATTTAGAAACAGAATATCATATTACAATAGATACCATTTATATAAGCAATCTTCAATAATATTATAAATAAAAAGCAATCAGTTTCATCTGATTGCTTTTTATTTTATATTCGCTCAGCTAGCTCTTTGATATAACTCCGAAGTTCATCTTTGATTTCAGGATGTTTTAATCCATATTCAATGTTTGCTTCAACCATTCCTAGCTTGTCACCAACATCATAGCGTTTGCCTTTAAATTCATGAGCAAATACCCGTTGGATCTTGTTTAGTGAATCGATCGCATCAGTAAGTTGAATTTCATTTCCTGCTCCTGGTTCTTGATCTTCTAATATTCCAAAGATTTCTGGCCGCAAAAGGTAGCGACCAATAATTGCTAAATCACTCGGAGCATCTGCAGGTGATGGTTTTTCGATAAATTCGCTCACGCTATATAAATCTTTTGCGGCTTCTTCGCTGGGATTAATGATGCCATATTTTGACGTGTCTTCATGAGGAACTTTCATGACCGCAAGAGTAGATGCGTTTGTTTTCTCATAATTGTTGATCAGCTGCTTTGTTAATGGAACATCATCTTCCATAATATCATCTCCCAGCATGACGATAAATGGCTCATCGCCTACAAAAGCTTTTGCTTGGAGAACCGCATGTCCTAAACCTAAAGGACGTTTTTGACGAATAAAATGCAAATTGATTCCTGTCGTCTCTTCAACTAGTGCCAAAAGCTCTTTTTTCCCTTTTGATGATAGGTTTGATTCCAATTCAAAGTTTGAATCGAAATGATCTTCAATTGGACGTTTCGCTTTTCCTGTCACAACTAAAATATCTTCAATTCCTGAAGCAATTGCTTCTTCAACAATGAATTGAATCGTTGGTTTATCAACGATTGGTAACATTTCTTTTGCGATTGCTTTTGTTGCTGGTAAAAATCTAGTCCCTAACCCTGCTGCAGGAATAACAGCTTTACGAACTTTTTTCATTTTTGCCCCTCCAAAAGAATATTAGTTATCTCCAAAAATATCTCTCGTATATACCTTTTCTTTAACATCTTCGAGAATACTTTCAAAACGATTGCTTACAATGATATCCGAAATGTCTTTAAATTCTTCAAAATCCTTAATCACCTTAGAATTGAAGAACGTTTCCTCGTTAAGGGATGGTTCATACACCACCACCTCGATTCCTTTTGCTTTAATACGCTTCATAATACCTTGAATCGATGAATATCTAAAATTATCAGAATTAGCTTTCATTGTTAAGCGGTAAATCCCTACAGTTTTGGGGTTTTTAGCCAGAATCTGATTAGCTATAAAATCTTTTCTAGTTGTATTGGCATCGACAATTGCGCCAATAATATTACTTGGCACATCTTCATAATTTGCACGCAACTGCTTCGTATCTTTAGGTAAGCAATAACCACCGTAACCAAACGAAGGGTTGTTATAATGAGAACCTATTCTTGGATCTAACCCTACCCCTTCGATAATTTGTCGACTATCTAGTCCACGAGATTCAGCGTACGTATCTAATTCATTGAAATAAGCAACTCGTAAAGCTAAATAAGTATTGGAGAACAATTTAATAGCTTCAGCTTCAGTAGAGTTAGTTAGCAATACTCTAACATCTTTGTCCCAAGCATTTTCTTTAAATAAATTAGCAATTTTTTGACCACGATCTGAAACCTCACCAACAACAATTCTTGATGGATGTAGATTATCATATAATGCTTTACCTTCACGTAAGAATTCAGGTGAAAAAATTATATTTTCAGTGTTAAACTTTGCTTTAACATCTAAAGTATAACCGACCGGAACTGTTGACTTAATAATAAATGTTGCATCTGGTCGAATGGCCAATGCTTTTTCTATAACATCTTCAACTGTTGAAGTATTGAAGTAATTCTTTTTTTCATCGTAATCTGTAGGTGTAGCAATAATTAGATAATCTCCAAAATTTACTGCATCTTCAAAACAATTAGTGTACTCTAAATTTAAACTATCTCTTTCCATGAATTCATGTATTTCTTTATCTTCTATAGGTGATATACCACTTTTAAGCATATCTATTTTTTTTCCAACAATATCATATGCTATAACATGTTCATTTTGAGACAACAATAAAGCATTTGCTAACCCTACATAGCCTAATCCAAAAACGGAAATTTTCATTTCATAAAGACCTCATTTCTTTTTTTAATAGCAATAAAAAATAAATTTAATGGTTTTGAAATAATTGTTGATAAGAAAATAGATACCAAAAATTGAATCAACCAGTTATCAACGTCATAATAAACCAATATATTAATAAACAAATTATGAACCAACATAATAATTAGTGAATTAGCACCGATATAATTAATAGTTTTCACGACTAAAGACTTTGATGTACTAATTTTTTGTCCTAATTTAAAAATAATAAAAGAAATGCTCATTGGAGTAAGTATGTCAAGAATGATTGGTGAGGAAATTCTGTTTTTTAAATCAATTTCTAGATCTAATTGATACATGAAATGTAATATTAAAGAAATCAAACAAACGAAAGTTGAAAAAAATAATAGAGATGAAGTCACCATATATCTCTTCATATAGTATCCTAAAACAAAAAAAATTATTGTTATAGGTAATATTGCAAGATTCAATATTAGATTAATGTCAAAAAGAACCCAATGAAATAACATATATGCTAAACATAATAAGAATAAGATGAATTTTTTATTTAATGTTAATAATAGAGAGCATATAACTTCAGTAACTATTAAAACTGGAATAAACCAGTATGCACCAGTTACACCAATCACTTTGTTTCCCGAATAAAATAATTTACTATAATCCTTGAACATAGAAAACAATGATTGATTGATAAAAAAACCATAAACTAATATGCATACTCCCCCTAAAATAAAATATGGTATTATTAAATTAGTTACTCTTTTAAAAAAGAGCGAATTAACAGGGTAATTTTTATAAAGTATACCGCTAATCAAAAAAAATAACGGAACATGAAATAAAAAAAGTAAATACGAATAAGGAAAGTACGTATGCCCTAATACTATTGAAATAATTCCAATACCTTTAGAAAAATCAATCCACTTAAGTCGTTTAACCATTTTTTCTCCCCTACTCATAAAATCGTCAATATCAACTAAAATCCCATTGACTTGGGTCTTTTTTTATTTCATAGATGTTTTTAAAAGTTTCTCTTTGGATGACAATAGCAATCAGAAACAAAACCCCTGTTAAATAACTTATATAAGTATTATAGAAACTGTTTAGACAAGCAGCAATAAAGAAAATTGATATAACAATAATTTGTTTATTGAAATTTATTGAAAATCCACATTTTCTCGAGAAATATGTTCTTGCAAAACAGAATGCTACGTATGCTGTAGCAGAAGCAATTCCTGCACCAATGGTGCCGTATTTCGGAACTAAAAGATAATTTAATACCAGGTTAGGTATAATGGCAAAAACGCTCACCCAAATATTATAATAACTTTTTCCAGAAAATACGATTCCTAATGTTGATGTTTCACTTAATGTATATAATATTGGTGTTAATGCTAATAATCCCGTTACATATTGAGCATCTAAATATTCCGATGATAAAATCAACACTATATATTTTTTTGCAAATAAAATAAAGAAAAATCCAAACGTTAAAACTAATAACAAACAATCGCTAATAAAAGAGAAATTTTTCATATCTCTTTTTTCTTGATGCCACCTATAAGCTGTAGGTACCCAAAAACTTGTAAACGCAGTTTGAATAATTTGTAACATATTAGAGATTTTCAAAGCTGCAGTATATATTCCTAAATCGTGATATGTACTGTAACCTCTTAAAAAAAATCTTCCTGCAGTATTCAACAAATTACTGAGAGAGGCGGCTATAATCAAAGGAAGCCCAAATTTAACTAAACCTTGTATTAACTCTCTATCAAATAAAGATGTATCTACTTTAAGTAAATCACGGTATCTATAAAATAAAATTAAGTCAGCAAACATTTGCCCAAAAACTGTAGAAAATACAACTGCTAAAAAATCTCTTCTAAAGATCATAATAATAATAAATGTAAATGCAAAAATAAATAACTTAATAGAAATTGAAAAAACAGAATATTCAAATGCTCGTTCAGACATTCTTATAGAAAGTATGATAAATCTTTCGAGAACTGAAAAAATAATCATAATTCCAAAAAGAATACTAATATACCCATATTTATCATCAGAAAATAATAAACGCGAGAATTGTTTTTGAAAAATTACTGTGCCTACAAAAAAAAATATCGACAAAAATAAAGGGATTATTAACGCGTTTTGAAAAACTTTCTTCTTGCTCTCTATTCTATTATATTCTCTTGTATAAGCTTGATCAATTCCCAAGTATATCACTGAAACAATCAATGATTGTATTACAGTAAACATGCTTGCTTTCCCAAACTCTGAAGGATTTATAAAATAAGTTGTGATAGGAACCGTCAAAAATGATATCAACGCACCAATTATGGGTCCCATAGCAAATCCTGCCAATTTACTTAAAAAACGTTTCATATTTACCCCCTCGATTTAATTTCATTTAACAATGTCTCCCATTTTAAGTAAACACATTCTCTACTATAATGTGCAGCTCTCTCAATAGATTTTGAACTCAATGAATAAAATAAATCTTTTTGAGTAAAAACTTCTTTAATTCTATCTACCATCTGATCTGTATCTTCATTATCTACTAATACTCCGTATTGATTATCCCCAATAATTTCTTGGGAACCTGATGTTTTAAAGGCAATAACCGGATTTCCAAACGACATAGCCTCAACAATAGCTAGTCCAAAACCTTCCCACCGAGAGGTAGAAATAAAAATATTCCCTTTACTATAGAAGTTCTTAATATCATCTGTGTTTAAAGCACCTTTTAAAGATACTCTATTTGATAATTTGTTACTATCAATCAAAGTCAATAGTTTTTTTGTCTGCTTCTTACTTCCACTTCCTGCAAATTCCAAGTTATAATCATTAGGTAGTTTTTTGATTATTTCAATCAATAAATCAATTCCTTTTGTATGGATATCATATCTTGAACAAAATAGGATAGTTTTATTTGTTTCTTCCAGTGTTTTAGGTTCAGCTTTTGACTGAAAACTCAAAGAGTTTGGTATTACTTTTATTTTTTCATTAAAATCTGCAAATATTTGCTTATCCTCTTTAGTTAAGCAAACTACATAATCTGCATAAGCTAATCCTTCGATATACTTTGATTTGATGTCCTTGTAATATCTATTCAAATAAATTAAAGCATTACTATGTTGCCAAGCAATAAATATAAGTTCTGGATTCTTTTCCTTAAGATTTCGAATAAAACTGGTTAAGAATCCTCCACTGACAATAACTATAGATATTTTTTTTTCTTTTAAAAAAGAATCAAAATGCTTCAATCTCCTAGGAAATTCTCTACTGGGATCAGAATTTCCTTTTCTACCAGTAACTTTCCTTTTTATCTTTCTTTTTAATTTATCCAAAAATTTTAAATCACTTAGAGTATTATCAGCTACAAAGTTTAAGTTTCCAACATCATAAAATGGTTCACCAGGTTTAAAAGAATATAAATAAACGTCTTCACCATTTCTATATAAATTTTCTGCTAAATCTACGTTGGCTCTCTGCTGACCGCCCATCTTAAAATCAGAGTTTAGAATACAGATTCTCATTGTATAACCTCATCTTCTTGTATAAATTTTTTATTATTGTTTGGATTCATAACAATAATACCAAATAGCATAAAAACATTGATTGTAATACTAAATGCAGATTGCTCAGATAATCCATAAATCAAATATACAAGTGAATATAAGTTAAATGCGACTATGTATTTACTATTTAATTTACTAATTACTACATAGAAATACGAAATCAATAAAATAGATGAAACTAGTCCATAATTAAGGATATATTTCAAATAAATATTATCTAAAACCCAGTAACTTGCACCTATCACTACTTGATTATTAAAATTACTACTATTATAAATAATTGGATTACCAAATAATGAAATTCCATATTCATCTATGAATCTAGAACCTATAGAAATTCTGTTTGAAAGCATCGTATTTAGCTCATTAAGAAATAAATTTGAAGGTGCACTAGAATATATTGAGGAGGCAATATAAGAACCTAGAAAGAACATCACGATCAATGTAGGTATGATCCATTTTGACTTTAATATCAATCTTGCTTTTCCTTGGATAATTAAATCAAAAATTGCTATCAAAGTAGAACAACCAATAAGTATAAATGAAGTACGAGAATTAGTAGACATAAAAACCAAATAACTTAAAAAGTTGAATATAATTAACACTAATAAAATGTTTTTTCTTTTTGATATAAAAAGAGTCAAGATAAAGATACTTAGCAGCACCAGTCCAGTTGTATTTGGATGCCAAAATCCCAAAGAACTTCTTTCTACACCATCTCTAATTAACAATCTGTCTGGTATTATATTCAAGAAAAAAAGTATTAATGTTAAAACTGCACTAATAACTTGCGCTGAAAAAAATGTCTTCAGTATTTTTTCTAACTGTATACTTTGCAAACCTAAAGTAACGATTAGTAAATCTAAAAGAGGAGAAACTCCGACTATTAAACGAGTAACTAATAAAAGAAAGATTAGACAAATTACTCTGAGAATGTTTTTAACGGTATATTCATTAAAAAAGATAGCGAAAACTAGGCACGAAATCATAAAGATATTTCCAATAGTATTTGAAAAATTCGAATATGTTGGATTTAAATTAAGGGTTGAATTCTGAATTAGTAGAACCACAAAAAGATAAATAAAAAAGCTATATAAAATGATTTTTTCTTTAATATTTATTTTATTAATCATACTTCACCCTAAAGTCTTTCGGTGTAATATACTCTATATCTTTTTTACGTGGTTTAACATTCATATTACTAGATGAAACAATGGAAAAAGGTGGAACATCTTTTGTAATAACACAATTTGCTCCAATTACGCAATCATTACCAATATTAATTGGACCTACTATTACTGCACCAGAATATACAACAGTATTCGCACCTATTTTCGGTGCACCCGTATTATCAAGTTCATTGTTTTTATAACGTGTATTGGCCCCTATAGTAACATTCTGATAAATCCAGCAATTATCTCCGATTTCCGCAGATGGGTGAAGTACACAACCTAATCCATTATGCTTAAATACTACATTTTCTCCAACTTTCGTTTTTTCTGTAATATAAGCATCAAATGAATAGATATATCTCAAAACTAATATTAACAAATGTGATAAAAGGGCATTTTTACCTTTTAAATGTATCGCTTTTTTTAACAACTTTGTCGCCTTCATAATATTCTCCCAATCTAAATTTTATAAAACCGCAAAATTATTACTTCCCTTATAAACTTTAACAAATTTTTCACTGAGAAATCATTGTTCTCAGGATTTTTCGCAATTAATTTATAATATTTATTATATTCTTCCTTAAAAGGATGATGACTTCTAAATTTCCATGGTTTTGAGGCAGTCGTAAAGTGAACTATTGCAGGATTAGACTGCAACTGTTTTTGCTCTTCTTTGCTTATACCAATTTTTTTATAACTTTTAGCAAAAAATTGAAATTGTGTATTCCATATTAGTGGAAGTTCTTGCCAGTTATATCTATAAATACTATTAAAGGCAGGCTGATCATTTAAATGCGTCTCACCATTATGTTCCTTAATAAATTTTTCTAAGGCTTCCGAGCTTTTATTAATTCTCATTTTTTCAAGATTCATCAACATCACACCGCTGTTGAATGTTTTATCTGTATCCTTAACACCGATTAAAGAATTATCTTTTATATATCCTGGATTCCACACAGCTCCTAATTCATATTTGTTTTCGAACAAGTCCCATAAATGTTTAATATCATTACGAATAAGCAGATCACTATCAAGAAAGATGACTTTATTAAAAGTCTCTAAAATTGTTGGCAAATAAATCTTAACGTATGCTGCTTTTGAAATATGAAACTTAGTTTTTACATCATCAAGAAATGTGGTATCAAAGTATAGAATTTGCAAATCTACATTACTATATTTATTATTGATATCAGTAACATGTACCTCAGTATCTTCACTGATATCTTCCGTAATAATGCATTTTATAATTATTTTCTCTTTAGTATGCTCACATAAGCTTCTAATTGTTACCATAGCTGGTAAAAAGTAATTATCATCTGTTATCAATGCAACATTTATATCATTTTTTTCCATAATATTTTTCATTTCCACCTAACATCATTTTTAAATCATTTATGAATATTAACTTTGTGAATATTTTTTTTTTCATACACTATAACATTATCCGGTATATCTTTAACAATTGTAGTGGCAGCACCTATTATCACATTGTTACCAATCAGCACCGGACCAATTATTGTAGAGTTACTATAAATAGCAGTATTATTTCCTATTATAGGCATCGTTACTTTAACATTATCGATTTTTTTGCTCTTCCCATTACCACCTAATGTACAGTTTTGATAAACTTTGCAATTCTTTCCTATAACTACATTTTTACCTATTACAATACCAATTCCATGAATAATCATAAAATTTTTTCCAATCGATGCACGATAATCAATATCAATAGAAAAAATAATTCTATTAATATACCAAAGTATCTTGGGGAGAAATAAAACCTTATGCCTATACAAAAAATTTGCGAATCGGAATACTATTAAACTATGATAATTTGGATTAATTAGCACTCCTAGATAAGATTTACTCGGACTATTGTTTTTCCAATATAGAAGTTCCTTAAAAATCGACATACTTTACTCTCTCTCTTGTGTAATAAATCTACTTATAAAATCTATATAAGAACTATTGTTGCCAACAAACTTATCAGGTTGCCAATTATTAATCCTATTTATACATGTTACCAGACCATCATAGTCATTGGCATTCATAACTAAATTCGATTCTTCAAACACTTTTGCAATTTCTTGTTGGTGATTATCAACGTGTTCACTACATTCCGACAAGCGAGGTACTACAATAACTTTTTTCCCTTTTTTCAAGGAATTCACTATCGCCCCAGTTCCAGCATGTGTGATTATATATTCAGAACGGTATAACAAGCTGTTAAATTCATCGGCATCTAAGAATTTGCAGTATTCATAATTAAGAGGCACATAGTCACTTACTCCAATTTGGGCAAACACCTTATCCTTTATAATATTTTCTTCGATTAATTTATCAACAATTTTTAATAATCGATTAAATTGGAACTTCTGCGACCCCAATGATATGAAAATCATGATAAACCTACTTTCAATATATATTACCTAAAAATATTGCTTTTGGATAAACTTTTAACATACTTTCCCATTGAACTAAAAATAGATCGGCAAATTTATATATAAATTTGCCTGTAAGAGTTGGTGATTTTACTTTTGCAAAAGATTCAATAAAAATTAATTTTCTTTTAAATATTTTTCCAATCATAAATGTTGGAATAACACTCAAAGCTCCAGTTGAAATTATTATATCTGGTTTTTCTTTCAAAAAAATTACTAAAGATTGAAAAAAAACTTTAAATATTTTAATTATAAAAAAAAATTCTTTTCTATTCAACTGTGATATATAGTACTTATTCACATTTTCAGTTTCTTTAGAAGTATATTCAGTTTTTTCAGTAATAATATATATACTAAAATTTCCAACTAATTTTTCCAGCATCATCAATTGTTCATAATGACCTCCAGATGATGAAATCAAACATATTTTTTTCATATTTAATAAGCTCCATTGGGTTTTATCATAATAAAAACAGTTTTCAACACTATCTTTATATCTTGCTTAAAAGATATATTTTTAATATATTTCAAGTCTAGCTCCACCATTTCATTAAATCCGACATGGTTTCTCCCACTAACCTGCCATAAACCCGTACATCCAGGTTTAACAATTAGTCTCTGCTTTTCATGTTCCGTATACTTCTCAACTTCATTGACTAGAGGTGGTCTAGGTCCGACTAAACTCATGTCACCTTTAAGCACGTTCCATAGTTGAGGCAGCTCGTCTATACTTGTTTTGCGGATAAACTTTCCGATTTTAGTAATTCTTGGATCATCTTTCATCTTGAACATAGCACCTTCAATTTCGTTATGTTCTAAAAGAGATACTAATTTTTCCTCAGCATCGACACACATTGAGCGAAATTTAAACATTCTAAATAGCTGCCCATTCTTCCCGACTCTTTGTTGAGAAAAAAACACTGGGCCTTCAGAATCTTCTTTTTTTATTTTGTATGCAACTATTAAAAACAGAGGTGACAAAATAATCAAACCAATAATGCTACCTAAAACATCAAATAATCGCTTTAAAAAAAAGTAAGAAATTTTGGCATTCACTTCATTTTCACTAATAGTAATTTGCTTCACAACTTTCACCTCAACGTTAGATGCCTCTAATCCATCCACTTCTTTACCTCCTAAAACAATCCAAACTTTTTCTTTTTTGTTGTTGTAAATTCTGGATAGTCTATTTTATCTCCATTTACTAAATCTTTTGCGACTTGTCTCATTAAAGAAACTTTTTCTGTCCCGTAATTATCAGCTACAGCATCATAAGCTTCTTTTAGATAAAAGGATCTTTTGTTTACTCCATGAGCATCCGACGCTATCATCTGAACCAAATTATGCTCTACCATTATTTTTGCCGTTTTTTGAATATCTTTACCAAATACCCCGACGTAGCTTGGAGCAGTAAGTTGTGCCAAACAACCCATTTCTAAAAATGGAATTAGATTATTAGGATCCTTTCGAAAATGAGCATTTCGTTCTGGATGAACGATTACAGGAACTTTCCCCATTTGTAATAGTTCAAAAAAAACTTGTTCTGTATATGAAGGAACTTCCATTGTAGGAAATTCTATCAAGATATACGTGTCCTCAAGGTCTGTAAATAAAATCTTATCATTTCGTATATCCTCAATTAAATCACCTGTAATTCGAACTTCTTGTCCTTCTAGTACAGTTAACGACAGATTTCTTTTGTCTAATTCTGCCTGTAAAGATGCGACAAGAGAAATGACCTCTGACTTAGGATTTGTATATTTCCCATTATTATGATGTGGTGTACACAAAATATGTGTAATACCTTGACTAACAGCTTGTTCAGCCATGGCAATACTTGCCTCAATATTTTCTGCTCCGTCATCAACACCTGGTAAAATATGACAGTGTAAATCAATCATTTCTCCCGTCTCCTTTATATCATTTAGTTTCCATAGTAATAGTAATAGCCTGAATCTTTACTATTTTCAGCGCCATTGTAAACAACCCCTAAAATTCTAGCTTGAACCATAGTTAATAAATCTTTTGCTTTTGCAAGAGACTCCTTACGGGAAACATTTTCCCGAACAACCAGCAAAGTGCCATCTGCTTTCGATGCCATGATCTGGGCATCCGTAACTGCGACCACAGGAGGCATATCGAAAATAACTACATCATATAAATTCTTTGCTTCTTCGATTACTTGATTCATTCTAGATGAACCTAAAAGCTCGGATGGATTTGGGGGCTTAGGTCCACTAGTTAGCACAGAAAGATTATCGATAACCGTTTTTTGCGATGCTTCTAAGACGCTTGTCGTCGTGCTTAATACCGTACTCAAACCAGAAGCATTGTTCAAGTTAAAAGTTTTATAAACCGTAGGCTTACGCATATCGGCATCGATTAACAAAACTCTCTGACCTGATTTTGCAAAGACGACTGCCAAATTCGCAGAAGTCGTAGATTTTCCTTCTCCTGGACCAGAAGATGTAATTACTAATGTTTTGATCTGTTGATCAGCCGAGGATGCAAATTGAATATTCGTCCGTATTGTTCTGTATTGCTCTGAAATAGGTGACGATGGATCAACCAATGTAATTAAGCTAACCGCATGTGTTTGTGTCCCTCTATGCTCTTTTATCTTCGCCATTCATCTTCCCTCCTTAAACTCTAGTACGGCTACGGCGCGATTCAGCTGCCTTGTCACCATTATTTTTTTTGATCATTTGTATTGATGGTTTCTTTTGGATCGTGGCATTTACTTCTTTGGCAGACATTTGCGGAACTGTTCCAAGAATCGTAAAGCCTAATGTTTCTGTAACATACTTATTATCTTTGACCGTTCGATCCAACAATTCCAGTAAGAAAGCAATACCAACTCCGACTAAGATTCCCAAGACTAAACCAATTGCTAAATTAAGTTTATTGTTTGGGGATACCGGGGAAGAACTTGCTTCTGCATTGGAGATGATAGATATTTTGTCCACACTCAATACATCTTTTGCGTTTTCTTGGAAGACTAATGCTGTTGTATTTGCGATGTTTGCAGCATAAACAGAACTAGTATCTGTAGCTCTAATAGAAAACATCAATGAATTTTGTGATTGTGTCACTTCAACAGAATCTTTCAATTCTTGTACGCTTTTATCAATGCCATATTCTGATTCTATTCGGTCTTTGACCTGGTTGATAACCAAATCTCCTGTAACTAGTTCTTTATATGTGTTAATCATTTGTAGATTCATATTTACATCATTTGCATTTGTTGTTTCGGTTTGTGGCAGAGTAACGATCAATTGCGCTTGCGAACGATACTGGGGTGTAAGAACAAAAAAGGTAACGATCGCTGCTAACGCCAAGCCGACAAACATCGAGATTAGTATTGAGGTTAGGTGTTTCCGTAATATATCAAATATTTCTTTTAAACTAATAGTCTCTTCCATATTTCTCCACTTTCTTCTAGTTATTGATATCTAACTGGTCTTTAAGGATAGTTTGTACACGATTTAACTCTTCATCACTTACACGCTGATACGAGATGCCATCTTGCATGAATCCTTCACCTTGAAGCTGGTCTTGTTTGATTGTTTGAAACGCACTGCGATAATTCATTGCCAATGTCCGCATATCATCAAAACTCATATCAGTTTTCATATTGTTCTCAACTGCATTCAAGATAGTCTGATATTGAGTAACCCCATCTAGACTGAGAACTTTCTTTACGATTGCTTCAACCATCTTACGTTGTCGGTCTTGTCGGCCGTAGTCTCCATTGGGATCATCATATCTCATTCTTGAATAAGCGAGTGCTTGTTCTCCGTTTAATTTTGTACGTCCAATTGTAAAATCAAAACCATCCTTTGAAAAAGTCAAATCATTATCAACTTCAATACCGCCGACCGCATCAACTAACTCTTTCAAGCCTTCCATATTAAGAGATACATAATGATCGATGGGGATATCTAAAAACTTCTCAACCGTGTTCATAGACATGGCAGCCCCTCCAAAGGCATAGGCATGATTGATTTTATCTGTTGTTCCATGTCCAACGATATCAACATAGGTATCGCGCGGAATACTCACTACCGTCGTCTGATTGTCTTGAGGACTGATGGTCGCAACCATCATGGTATCAGAACGGCCTTGTTCGACTCTGCCTAAATCACCGGTATCGATCCCCATCAGTAAAACCGAGAAGGACTCTTGTTGGGATAGATCGACATCATTTTCACGTAGGCGATCTTCTCGATCACGCTCAACTGATTGATAAGTTTCGTTAATTGAGTTTGACACATCAAAATATAGTTTAGCAGCAACACCGATCAATCCGATGACTAACACTGCAACGATTGAAAAAATAATTAGAAAGATTTTTTTTCCTTTTGACATTTGCTTTCCTCCAGTTATCTCTTTTTTCTTTGATACATGTTTCCATTAGTAGACAACGTCTGAACTTTGATCTGTCCAGGTGCCGTCTCCTGCGGATGTATCCTCTGAATAACTTTCCGTTGAAGCGGGGGGTGTATACGTGCTGTATCCTGTGTACCCCATTTGGGTAGCGACTTTGTCTGCTAATTCGGTGTATTTCTCTTTCAATTCTTCATTGCGAACTTTGCTGATACTGTCGACTGCACTCAGGTATTTTTCTAAGGTGACTTCACTGGTCACCTCATCCCCATCAAGCATTTCATCAAAAGTTTCTTGTAATTTTGCAATGCGGTCCAATTGGGTATCCGCATACTCTAAATAGGAAACAACTAACTCTTTCCATTTACTGTCTTCAAAAAAGCTCAGATTTTCACGGACATTCCCAACATCCGTTTCTTTTAGATCGGCTCTAATGATGACATCATTCTCAGCACTTTGCCAATTTGAAACGCCTTCAGTAAATAAGGCTTCCGTATCCGCTTGTACTTTTAATTTTGCCTCGATGTCTTTTAGTTGATCATCAAGGGCGGCTTTTTCTTGTTGGATCTCGACTGACTCACTTGGTAATGCATCATCATCGATCCCATAATCGTCTGCAGATACTTTCACTGCAGAAAGTTTTGCGACTGTTTTAAGAACGTCTTCCTCTTTAAGATCTTTTCTTAAAAATGTTTGATCCTCGTTGCTGTATAATTCAGCAATTTCATTAGACAACTCATTGATGCGATCTTTTTCGCTGGCAATCGCTGTCTGTGCGTATTCGACTCGCTGCTGATATTGCCTTTGGTTATTTTGTCGGTAACCAATGAAACATATTGCAACTGCGCCAATACCCACGGCTAAAACAGTCAAAGTCTTTACTAACGGCTTTCCCATGAACACACTCCCTACTTCAATTGTGCTTGTTTAAGCATTCTGCCTTCGTCTCACATAATAAAGGCAATTCTAGTTTATTATAAGAGAAATGTATCATTAAATAAAGGAAATTCCTGTTTTTTCTTTTTAAAGGTATATTTTTCATCAACAAAAGACTTATATAATGGCAAACATCAGTTATTTTAAATATACATAAATAACGTGTAGCATACTTGACAGTTTTTTTAAACCCTCATTTTAAATAATAAATAATTCAGTGATAATCGTTGTTCTCATCGTCTTTGAGAGTTGTCCCATCATAGAAAAATAACCTCGAGCGATTATATTCATTCATTTTCTCAACATCTTTTCATTATAAATAGAAAAGATAAGAATTTCAGAAAGAAAAGTTAAATGCTTTTGTTGTTATTATAAATCGGTTGGGCAAAACTGGATAATTTTCTTGGGGCACTTAGGGTTTCCTTCGCGGATACTATTTATTTACACCAATCGTTCCTGTTAAAATTATAAGTTATCTTCCCCAAACTGACTTTCCCCCTCAATTCCGCCCTTTCATCTTCTATCGGTTTATTTTAAATATAGTTAATCACTCAATTTTTATTTTATCGTAATAAAATTATCCCCCCTCTCTTACTATTCAATGCCAATCAATTTCCTTCTTTGCACTGAAAAAACGTGTTTCTACCTATATATATATGCCGATCATCAGTTGATTGATAGAAAACGCAAAAAATCTTGCACAGGCACAGGTATAGATTTCACCAACCGATGAAATACGTGATTTGTTTTTTCTTCCCTATCTTCTTTAAGATGAATAAGTAAGATTTGCGATTTTATTCATGAAAGGAGCCACGTCTTGAGAAATTTTCAAATTAATTTTATTACCAACACAGCAACGATTCGATGGCTGAAAATTTTGATGGCATTCGAGAAAAATTATCAATGTTCGACTCAAGGTTTGGCAAAGATTTCAGGAAGTACCACGCGAACGATCGTAACGGACGTGACGGATCTAAAAGAGTATTTTGGCGACTGTTTATCGATCGATTCTTCTCACAAGGGGTATATTTTTTCAATCAAGCAGTCCGCTGTGTATTTAACGAAAAAACGTGCGCTGATTGCCGATGAGATTTTGTTCCATATCATCGAAAGTATTTTCCACAATGATCTTTATAGCTCATCGGAATGGGCAGAGAAGTACCATATATCAGAAAGCACCGTTCTTCGCTATTTGCGGAAGGTGCAACCTATTTTTTCTTTCTATCGTTTGGAGATCCAAACCAATCCTATTTGCTTTCTTGGTGAGGAGATCAATATTCGCAAATTTTTCCATGATTTCTATTATGAATCGGAAATTACTGCCCATACGATCTTTCCACCCATCGCCATCCAAAATATCACTGCTAGTGCTTTTTCAAGATGTTATCAACTCGACCAGCATGCTTGTTCATTTGGTGAATTCAATTATTACTTGTATATCACCTTTGAGCGCCATTGTGCGGGTCAACGTATCGAATTGCCTAAGCAAATAAAAAAACTATTTGAACAGTATAATGATTTTCGGCTATTTTCTGAAATCAATGAGGCTGTAAGTGAACAATACCAAAAAGAACTTCCCTATGAGGAAGTCCTTTATTTGTTCTTATTAGTGAAAACCCGTCGCTCGATCAGTAACTTAGCAATCGAGCAAACCTTTTGTAGAGAGTATAATCATTGGCCTGAAATCAAGCAGCTTGCGGCAGCCTTTGTCAAGGATTGCTTGCCAGATACACAAGATAGCGCTCGCGATCGACTCTTAGTGGAGTCCTTTTTTACGGTAGCAAAAATCAAGCAATTATTATCCCCCTTATTAAATCATATGATTTCTGATACCGTTCAATTTGTCGAAGAGGCGTATACGGATGATTATCATCTAATTAAAAACTATCTGTTGACGCAGCCATTAGCTAGAGAAATTTGGGACAGTAACACACTGGAGCACTTAGGAACGAGTCTTACGATGTACGTTACTTCTATTAAATCTTTGTACTGGCAAGCCAAGAAGAATATCGCTTTTTTGTTCGAAGGCCCCTTTTATTTATGCCAATTATTAAAATGCAAATCTGTTCGTTATTTGCGCAGTTCTCGGACCTTTTATTTTCCGGACTCCAATGAATTGTCGGCAGGCTATTTGGAGAAAAATCAAATTGATTTTATCGTGACCAACTATACGGAATACATTACCGAATATGCCCAAGACATTGATTATTTGCTATTCAAAACCTTTCCCGATGAGCACGACTGGGAAGCTTTAGAGGAAAAACTGAATGCCAATTTCAATCCTTGATAAGCGAACACCGTATGTTTGACTCCATCTGATCAAGCTATTCAAAAAATGCTCCTGAGAATGAGTGTAAGAGCTTGTGAGCAGTTTAACAATTAATCCAGAGCCTATCGCTTATGTCGTCACTGACGCAGCGATAGGCTCTGGATTATGCCTTCCTACATTAAAAGCAAAAAAAGAAGCAGCCACTTCATTCAGTGAGCTGCTTCTTGCTAGTTGATTGATTAATCGAGGATCGTTACTTTTACTTGACGACGTCCCCATTGGATACATTGTGCAACGTTATCAAAGTGAACATCAATGATGTTTCCTTTGATCGCACCACCCGTATCAAGCGCTAGTGCTACGCCATAGCCTTCAACATTGACTAAGGTGCCTAATGGAATCACGCTTGGATCAACGGCAACTGCCATTGGATTTTTTCGTAAGTCTGTACCACTTGCTGTAAAGAAACTAGAGCCAGCTTCTTTATACGAGTAAGCAGTTGATTCCATCATCAATGTTCGACCACTACTTGTATTGCTGTTGTTGCTATTGTTATTACTGTTGTTAGTTGTATTGCTTGAGTTGCTGTTCGAGCTATTGGTGTTGCTTGAAGAGCTGCTCGATGATGAGCTGCTGCTTTCAGTCGTGTTGCTACTCGATGAAGCAGACGCTTGTGATTCAGAAGCGCTTGAACGTTCAGCAGCTTGGTCTGCTTCTTTTTCAGCTTTTTCTTTCGCTGCTTGTTCCGCCGCTTCTTTGGCTGCTCGTTCTTCTGCTGCTTTTTCAGCAGCTAAGCGAGCTGTTTCAGCTTCTTTGCTGGAAGCAATTTGTGCCAAAGTTGCTTCGTTTTCTTTCAATTGGGCTTGTAGATTCGCAATTTTTGAATCCAATGTTTTGGCTTCTGATTCTAATGCGGTTTGATTTTCTTTCAATGATTGCTGTGTTGACTGTGCTTTTTCTTCTAAAGCTTCCAGCTTTTCTTTTTCTGCTGTCAATGAATCGATCTTTTCTTTTTCCAAGTTTTGTAGCATCGTCATCGCATAGGCACGATTGATAAAATCTTGGATGTTGGATGATTCTAACAGTACCGTCCAGTCTCTGGTTGCCCCGCCATTGACTTGGATGTCTTTCATACGTTCCGCAACGACAGCTTCACGCTTTTCAATTGTTTCTTGTGCAGTTTTGATTTCTGCTTTGGTTGTTGCTAATGATTCTTCATTTTCAGCGATTTGAGCTTTTAGCTCTTCTACCTCACTGTATTTCGCATTCACATCAGTCAATGCAATCTGTACTTCCGTACTGATTTCCTGACTTTGCTGCATGACGGCACTTTCTTGCTCTTGCAATGATTCAAGTGACTCAGCCTGCGCAAAGATTGGAGAAACGATTCCTGCCGCAAAGACAGCGACAACGATTGTTCGTAGTTTCTTTGCCTTCAAAAAATTCCCTCACTTCTCACTATGGTTTCCAACATATCCTATTATACAAATTCTTAAGAAGAATTTTATTGCAGGACCTTTACAATTTGTTACAAATTATCGTAAAAGTGGGTGTTTTCATCGTCTTTTCCGACTGAAATTAATCAGAAGTGGGAAGAATCAGCATTGATAAGGGTTTATTTTTTGTAATCTAACCGTAACAAACCTATTTTTTCTTACGAATGGCTTCAATAAATCGAGACAATTCCTGACTGCTTTTTATCTGATTGATTTCTAACTTTTGAAAGTTTTTTAAGAGTCTTCTTTGATGGAAATTCAATCTCGGTAGATTTTGTTTTAATACGCGCCATTCTTCTGGAAACGCTGCGAAGCGCCCTTGCCAATCGTTTTTATATTGCTCAATATTTTCAGCCAATTCTTTTTTATGCTGTTCAAAGGCTTGATTGACTTGTTGCACCGCTTTCTGAAAGGCAACCAAGTTAGCAAGGGTATAGCCCATATCAAAAGAAAGAACCATTAATAAGAAAACGGACAATAAGAATCCGACCCGAGCACTCAAGGTTTGCACGATCTCCAGCATTTGTGGATGAACAAATCGAACAATCAGCACACAACACACGCCCCAAAAAAGAGAAATCGGCAATGCCACCCGTCCATTGATATTCAGTGGTACTTCTTTGTAATCCCACCATGAGGCATGAAAAAACCGCTCAAGTAAATAACTTGTCACATATTCAAGCACGGTGACCAACAACGCTGCCGCAAAGAACAGTGGAATCACTTGCTCATGCAATGGCCGTAGCAAATAGACAACGCCAAGAATTCCAAAGCCGTAGATGGGTGTGATCGGACCAATAAGGAACCCCCGATACAAAAAGTGCTTGGCTTTTAGTGAGCAATAAATAGTTTCCCAAAGCCAACCGATAAATGAATACAAGAAAAACAATAAAATGATCCGTTCAAATTGAACCATACCTCTCCGCTCCTTTTCAAACTGTCGCAATGATTTGTGCAATTGTACTTGTCATCACAATCATACCACAAATCAATCGCTCTTATTTTGAATCAGTGTAGGAGCTTATTCCTCGTTTGAACGTTTTTTTTTCGTTGCTTACTGATCACCAAAGATAATTGATGGGTGCACTTGTTCTTTCAAACTATAGCCACACAGTTCTTTGTTAAAGGTAAAATGATCTTGTTCCACATTGGCAATGATCTCATCTTCGGAAAATCCGTGAAAATCGTAGTCATTGATGTAACTACGAAGTAATACTAATTTTGCATCAATCAAGAGAACTCGTTGGATGTCCATCCAAAAAGCCATGTCTTTGTTTTTCAATATTTTTTTCAATTCTGCTTCCTGTGCTAACCAGTATGCATAGACTGATGGCATTTCACCTTTAATGGTTTCAGCAGATAATCCTTCTCTCATTTTTACTAGATACTCATTTACTGATTGATAAAACAATTTCCTTCCCCCTAGTTCCATTATTTTTAAACGTTGATCCTATGTTTCTTCTATTTCCTCGCCGCTTTGAGCTATCTTTCTCTATCCGACTGTTGCTGATGTCGCCTTTTTTGTATCGAAAGAAGCCATAGTATTTCGCAACAAAATTCTGACAATTATTCAAAACAAATAGATACATAAAAAACACACTATTATTTTATAGATATAACCGACACAATTTTTAACTTCACTATTCTTTTAATGCTTCCTTTCTTTTCTAAAGCATAGCAAAAGTCGCCCCGTATTTATAATCAACTTTTGCATCAATCTAAGAAAAAAGTGAAAATAAGCGGTAATAGTCAGTTATTTCCGCTTTATTTTTTTAAATTTACTATTTAGCAACCCTTTATTTTTTTCGATTCATGCAATAACTGAGAATATTTTATTGCGTTATTTCCTTTCCTATTATACGATTAACTAAATAATGTTGGTTATTTGAAAATAAAAAACAAAGGGGAACGTGAGAATAATGAAAAAAAGTGTTGTTTTTAGTTTATTGGGGTTCACACTTCTTTTTACTGGCTGCACGCCAAAAGAGGAGAAACCAGCTTCAGAAAGTACGGAAAATGCAAGCGCTACAAGCTTATCTATGACTTCGTCAACAGAAGTCGCCCAAGAATCGACGGTCTCTTCCAGCGAAGCGGCTTTACCGAGTTCGGAACAAACTATCACAGGCGTGAGCGGAACAAACTATACCATCGATTTACCTAGCAATTGGCAAGAGGTACCTGATTTCACTTCATTGAATCCTGACAATGATTTCATGTTGTCCGATGCGTTAGAAACAAAATACTTAGCTGCAGTCGTTGAATCGAAACAAGATTTTGCCGATTTAGAAACTTACCTCGGATTGGTTCAAGAAAATTTGGCAACAAGCTTCGATACGACTGCCACCTTTTTACCAATTCCTGACACAAAGGCCTATTTCGTTGATTTCCCAGCGACAGTTGAAGGACTAAATATCCACTATATTTATTATGTACTTGAAACCGAAAATAATTACGTTCAGTTGTATGGGTGGACGTTAGAAAGCTTATACGACTCTTCAAAAGAGGAATTAACAACGATCATGAACAGCTTTAAAGAAGAATAAACAAAACATCTGTACCCAGTTTGGCTAATCGCCACAAACATGGGTACAGATGTTTTTTCTTTTTATCTACGGACTACAAGACGTTGCCCTACCAGAATCAATGAGCCAGAAAGGTTATTCCATTGCATCAACTGATTCACAGTCACACCGTAGCGTCGCGAAATCCCCCATAGAGTGTCTCCCGAACGTACAGTATAGGTGGTGCTGTTTGATGAGGAAGCGTTCGTTTCTTGAACGTACGCTGCACTTACCCAGCCACGCCCTTCAATTCGATACCAGACATTGTTGCCATTGACACTGGTTCCGGTCTTTTGCGCAACTGCGCGAAAAGAGGAATTGTTCGCCAATAAACCGACAATTCTTGCACTGGTAGACGCATCGGAGCGAATGTTCAGAGTTGCCGTTGTACGAAACTCTTTGTTGATACTTTGTTCAGAGCTATTACTTCCAGCGTTGACTTCTGTTACGTACGCAGCACTCACCCAGCCGCGTCCTTGGATTCGATACCACACATTGTTGCCGTTGACACTCGTTCCCGTCTTTTGAGCGACTGCTCGAAATGTTGCATTGCTTGCCATGGAGCCGACAACAGAAGCGCTAGTCGATGCGTCGGAACGGATGTTCAAGGCGGCGGTGGTGCGAAACTCTTTGTTGATGCTTTGTTCGGCATTGTTGTTGCCGTTGCTGTTATCATTGTTGTTGTCATTGTTGTTATCGTTGTTGTCATTGTTGTTATCGTTGTTGTCATTGTTGTTATCGTTGTTGTTATCGCTGTTGTTATCGCTGTTATTACCATTAATGTTGTTATCATTCCCACCCGTATCCGATGAGATCTCCGTCACGTGAGCGGCACTTACCCAGCCACGTCCTTGAATTCGATACCACGTCGTATTGCCGTTCACACTGGTGCCGCTTTTTTGCGCTACTGCTTCAAATGTTGCATTGGCAGCCAATGAACCCACGATCGAGGCGCTGGTGGAAGCATCCGAACGGATATTGAGTGCTGCATTTGTTCTGAATTGTTTATTGATCGCCTGTTCAGAATTGTTATTATTGTTATTGTTATTATCATTTGAACCGCCACCACTTGATGTATCATACTGGGTCAAATTGTGCGTTTCAATCAAGTTGTTTAGCTTACTTGCATAAGCCGTGTCGGTGGCATAGCGTCCTTGCAGCCATTGTGTCGCGTCACGATAAGAATTCGTATTAGACTTCCATGCCCCATGGTAGAAGAAAACACCCGGCGAGAATGAGGTGGTTCTCAAAACGTGCGCATTGTCTTGAAAAGATTCTTTTAATGAGGGGTATTTACGAAACTTCGCAATAATCGGATAGAGATTGCCATTCCCGTCATCTTCCATGGTTTGCATCTCTACAAATTGTCCATTGTAAGATCCCTTGATACCAAACATATTATTGGCAAGAGTAGTCAGCGTGGATTGCCCCCAACCTGATTCTAAGATCGCTTGCGCAATCATGACTGAAGCGTAGAGGTCATTTGCCCCCGCCACTTCTTGTGCCATTGGTCCTACTTGCTGAATAAATGCTTGCTGATTATTAGAACGTGCCATTGGATTGTTGTAGTTGGGCATGACCTTCGTTTCAATGGCGATCCGCTCTTCTTCTGACAGAACAGGAATGTCACGATCGATTTCTTCTTCATTCTGTTCAGAAGCATCATCTGCTGGTTCATTTTCGGGTACGTCTTGAATTTCTACTACATCCGAACTTTCAGCTTCTGATGGTTCGGTACTATCTTGCGTTGCTGGTGATCCCTCGTTCACTTCTTGATCTTCTACAATGCTCACGGAATCTTGCGTCGATGTGTCTTGGGTTGACTCTGCTGTTTCAACTACTTGAACACCATTTTGGGTTTCTGCTGACTCAAGTGTATCTGCTAAGACATTCATCGGCAAAATATTCACCGTACTAACAAGTGCAGCGGTTGCCGCCGCACTTTTACGGTAAAGAAGTCCTCTTTTTTGTTTCTTCGCACGATAACGAAGCTGTTTTCTTTCTTCCATTTGTCTCTCCTTAAAACTACAGCTAGCTACTTCTTACATTCTTACTGCAAAGCTAGGTGTAAAATGAGCGGTACTGCCAACAGAAACATTTTGTCCTGGGCGTGGTGCATGAATGTATTGTCCGCCACCTAAAGCAATGGCTACATGATAGGTGCTGCCTGATGAACCCCAGAATAATAGATCTCCTGGTTGTGCTTGGCTAACGGAAATCACTGTACCCGCTGTTTCTTGTGGTACCGTCCATCCACCAATATCTCTCCCTGTTACTTGTAAAAAGACATAGCGAGTAAACCCAGAACAGTCAAAGCTGTCCGGTCCTTTGGCACCCCAAACATAGGGTTTTCCGATATGCTTATAGGCTTCTGCCACGATTGCAGCCCCATTTGTTGATGCTGGTGCAGAAGGTGCTGGCGGCGTCACGATCGGTGCAGGTGACGGAGCAGGCGTTGGCGCCGGTGTTGGTGTAACTGGTGTCGGTGCTGGCGTTGGTGCAGGAACTGCAGGTGCACTGTCCGCTGGCGTCTCTGGTGCTGCAGGTGTCACTGGTGTTTCTGGCTCTTGAATTTCTGGTGTATCTACTGGTGCTTCTTCTGGAGCCTCTGGTGTTTCAACTGGTTCAGATTCTTGCGTTTCCTCTGGCTGCGTTTCTGCTGGCGCTTCTGGCTCTTCCACTGGCGCTGGGCTCTCTGCTTCTGCGTCAGATTCGGTGCCCTCTGCTTGAGCAGCCGTTTCATTCAAGGCTGCTTCTTCCGCTGCAGCTTGTTCTGCCTGCTGTTGCGCCGCTTGTTCCGCTTGGGCTTGTAAAGCCGCAACACGGGCAGCTTCTTCACGAATTCTTGCTTGCTCCGCTTCATAGGCTTCTTTTTCCGCACGCAGCTGTTCTTTTTCTTCTTCTTTCGTTGCTTCTTCGTAGGCTAACTGACTAACCAAGACATTTAATTCTGCTTGGCTTGCTTCCAAGACACCTTTTTGTGCTTCCAGATGGCTCTGTGCTGCTTGCAATTCTGCCACTTTTTCTTGTGATTCCGCACGCTTTTGTTCCACTGCTTGTTGGTCGGCTTTTTGTTGTTCGATCACTTCATTATTCGCTCGAATGATCGTCGTCATGGCATGGACCCGACCCACTAGATCACTGACAGAATCAGCTTCTAGTACGGCAGTTAGAAAATTGTCGCCTTTTCCATTGACTTGTGTTTCTCTGGCTTGCTTTTCGATGTTTTCTGAGCGTTTGGCAATCCGCTCTTCTAACTGACTGATTTCTTGATCCAATCCTTCGATCGCTTGCAACAAATCACTTTGCTGCGCTAAAATGATTGCTGCTTCTTGATTTAATGAATCAATTTCTGCAGACAATCCATCAATTTCCCCTTGTACGCTTTGACGTTGCTGTCTCAACTGATCAATTTCGTTATTTTTTTGTTCGATCAATTGATCGTGATTCGTAGCAAAAACGGTCACAGGTCCGCCGAATGATGACAATACAATGCCACACATACACACTGTTGCAAAGATTTTCTTCTTCATCTGATCCTCCAAATTCAATTTTAAAACTTTTTTTTCATTTATTTGACCATTTTCATTTTACCATAGTTCAGCAGCAAACCCAATCCGTAAGCGATTTACATTTTAGTTACACAAATAAACTCTGTTTTTTTATTACATGTTCCCCACTCCTCTGCGATCGACACCCCTAGTGAATCCCTATTTATCAACTGTTCAAGAAAACTTCATAGAAAAAGTCCTTTTTCTTAAGAAAAAATAAATAATGTTGTAGATTTCACTTTGATTACATTAATTTTCTGCAAAATATGCTTGATTCACAAAAATTTTACAGACGAAAAAAGCTCCTTCCTAGTGTTTACTAGAAAAGAGCGAGTTTTTTTGTCTTAGTTATTCGCGATAAGGGAGTAGTTGTCTCATTACAGCGATTTGGTCATCAATGGTCTGTTCTGTGATGTGACCGGTCAGAGCCAAAATCCCCAATCCTTCAATCACGAACATATAGTTTTCTGCAATCACTGCCAAGTTTTCATCTTTTAACACGCCTTGCTGAACGCCGACTTGAAAGATCTCATGGATCGTCCGTTTCGTCTCCGAAAGTTGTGCTTGTTGCAGGGAACTGGAGGCTTCGGTTTTATGCGTATAGTAATACTCGTAGACGGCTCGCAGCATACCGTCAGAAATGCTGTGGAGTAGACGCTTGCGATGGTCGGAAAAATATTTGTTTAAAATCGTTTCAAAGGGCACTTGCTCCATGATCATCTCTCGTACATCATCAAATTTTCGTTTGGAGCGCTGCTCTAACACTGCCAAAAAAATCTCATCCACCGAACGAAAGTATAAATAAATGCCACCACGACTAATGCCACACTCTTCGATAATGTCCTTCATTGTCGCATCGATCAAGCCTTTCTTACTAAAGACGACTTTGGCACTTTCAAGAATCAAATCACGCTTTTGTTGTTTTTTCTTTTCCGCTGTAGTCAATTCGCTCTGTTGCTTCTTTGCCATTTTTTTGGCTCCTTTCATCACATTATTAATGACACTCGTGTCATTTTGTTGTATAATCAACCTAACTTAAAAATGACACGAGTGTCATTATAAAAAAGGAGTTTTTACAATGAATACAAAAAGCAAAACCTATCGCCTTGTCATTCGTGCCATTTTGACTGCTATTATTATTTTACAGACGATGGTGCCTTTCCTTGGATTTATTCCGATCGGTATCACTAGTTTAACGATCATCCATATCACGGTGATCGTCGCTGCCATCGTTTTAGGGACAAAAGACGGGATGTTCATCGGCTTAGTCTGGGGGATTTTTACCATGATCCGTGCGTTTACCTCTCCGACAACACCCTTGGACATTGCCGTTTTCACCAACCCAATCATCTCGGTGGTTCCCCGTGTATTGGTTGGCTTAGTGGCTGGTCTCCTGTTTACGATCATTTACAAAAAGACAAAAAAAGTCGTCGCTGCTTCGATTGTTGCAGCAATCTTTGGGACCATCACCAATACAGTTTTGGTCTTAACGTTAATGGGAACCTTGTATACTGGCTTAGTTGCCACTACCTATGGTGTCGATGCTTCGGCTTTATTCGTGACCCTCGGTGGAATCGCTGTAACGAATGGAATCTCTGAGGTGATCACAGCTGCGATCTTAACACCCATTCTAGTAAAAGCCTTATTTGCAGCAACCAGCTTACGTCCAGAAAATCGTTAATCCCTTCTCTTATCCTATCATTTTTTTCACGTTCTGAGTACTCTTTGCCCAAACATTAAAAGCCCCCGAGCGAAGAAAGCTTCTATTGTATAGAAAAGCTTTCTTCGCTCGGGGGACTTCTTCTTTTATTGGTTAAAAAAAGGTGGACAGCAAGGCAAGGATCGCTAGACCGCCTTGGGTCAAAATAATTTTCTTGTCACTAGTCATACTGCCATATGCAGCTACTAAGATAATGTAGATTAGCAACAAGCGACTGATTTCCAGTGGTGCTGAAGCAAAGGTAATACTATACAGTAACCCCAAACCAATCAGCCCATTGTAAACTCCTTGGTTTTTGAACAAGGTCACAACGATCGGTCGTTCAAGCTCTGTTTTCGTCACGTTGAAGACCCGCGCCGTTGCTTTGGACGTAGTGGCAAATGTTTCTAAATAGAGAATATAGAAAAACTCTAAGGCAACCAGTACAATCAAAATCGTCGATAAAATCGTCATCTTTATTCTCCTTGATGAGCGACAACGATCTCGCTCGGTTTGGCTGCAAAGTCAGGCATTTGTTGGAATAATTGTTGCAGCAGCGGGTTTTGATTGTGAGCGGTGATCGCTTCTTGATTCGCCCATTTTTCGACCATGACAAACCGATTGTTCTCTTCCAATGATTCATAGAGATGATAGCCGTGGCAGCCTTCCTCAGCTCTCGCCGATGCTAATAATGGCGTAACAGCGGCTAAAAAATCTGCCCGCTTTTCTTCTTTGATGTAAAACGTTGCATTAATGATTTCCATCGTTTTCCCTCCTCTTATAGAAATGTCGTAATTTGTTCTGCGTCTAACCGAACGGATTCATAGCCTAATTCTTTGGCTTTTCCGACTGAAAGGATCATGACAGGAACATAACGTTCTTTATCTAAGCCAAAAGCTTCGGCTAATTGATCTGCTTCAAAGCCGCCGATTGGGTTGGTTTCATAGCCATGCGCCCGCGCAACTAACATAAATTGCATCGCTGCTAAACTAGCGTCGATCTTCACCACATCATTCATTTGTTCTTTTGTAAGATTTTCGTAATGCGGAATGATCGCTGCTAATTGTTGGTCACGTACTTCTGCTGGCATTTTGCCTTCTGCTACTGCTTTGTTATAAATTTCTTCCCCAAGTTCATGACAAAGCATATCGCCAAAAATCAAGACCATTGCAGAAGAGGTATCATTTTGACGAACGTTGAAACGAATCAATGGTTTCAATTTTGCTTTTTGCTCGTCGCTTTCCACAACGACAAAGCGCCAAGGCTGCATATTGACTGAGGAAGGTGCTGTCGTTGACTCTTGGATCATGGTCAACATTTCTTCATGGGGGATTTTGTAGGTTTCATCATAGACACGAACCGATTTTCGGCCAAAGGTGATCTCTGAAAAATTGTTATTGCTATATTCTGTCATGGGTTTGCCTTCTTTCATGGAACTAATTTCATAAGTAATGTTAGAAGCTGTGCTTCTTCTTTTTCGGTCAAATTGATGCCTAACGACTCCTCAGAGCTGGCATGCTTTGAAGCACAACTAGCCAAATCGGCTTGTGCTTTCGGTGTCAAAGAAACAAAAATCTCGCGGTTATTGTCTTTGTTTCGTTCCCGTGTCACAAATTGTTTTTCTTCGAGAATCTTCAAATGCCGCGTGACCGCTGCACTATCGATCTTCAATTCATTCTGTACTTGATTTTGGGTACAGCGTCCTTGCTCATTCAAAAACTGCAGCAACTGATAACGGGTCAGACTAAAGCCAGTCTCTTTTTCAAAGATCGCCGTTAATTCTTGATTCACGATTTTCATCCGATACAGCAATCCGCTTAGCTCACGTAAATTCATTGCATAAACCGCTCCTTTCATCATTGACTTGTCAACTGTTGACTAGTCAAGTATAAATCATTTTCTTTTGCTTGTAAAGAGTAAGTAAAAAAGACCCGCTGCTAGGCGAACCTCATCAAGAATCGAAACAGAAATTCTTTGATGAAGGTACACCAACAGGCTGCGGATCTTCGTTACTCCAGTATTGAGAAGTACGGTAGAATTTATTTTATTTTAATTGGAAGAGTTTCTTCAAGCCCATCACGATCAGTGTAGAGATCGCTGCTGCTGCGAAGATAATGCCCCACGTGCCAGCTTGAATCGGCATCGTATCCAATAGCTCATTCATAAACGGTACATAGACCGCTGAAAGCTGTAAGCCCACGGAAAGGAGCAATGCCCCCATCAATGGTTTGTTTTTCAAGAGGGTTTTGTCTAAACCAAAGCCGCTGCTTTTACGAACATTGAAAATATGCATCAATTGCGCCACTGCCATAAAGGTAAAGGTTGCTGTTTGTGCATAAAGCAACTCGTGATCCGTCAGCATCAGGAAGTTGAAGAAGCCAAACGCCACCAAACCAATCACGACCCCACTTAAAATGATGCGTCCTAAGAAACGCTTGTTTACGAGGCCATCCGCTTTTGTGCGGGGCTGGCGCTTCATAATGTCGTCTTCAGCTGGTTCAAAGGCTAATGCCATGGCTGGAGCAATATCGATGACTAGATTCAAGAAAAGGATATGCAGCGGTTGGATCGGCATGGGCATCAAGAAAATGACACTTAGAAAGATCGTCACGATCTCAACCATATTACAAGAGAACAGGAAGGAAACATATTTTTTGATGTTGTCAAAAATGATGCGTCCTTCTTTGATAGCATCGACAATCGTTCCAAAACGGTCATCCGTCAAAATCATATCGGAAGATTCTTTGGCTACTTCTGTCCCCCGAATCCCCATGGCGATCCCGATATCGGCGCCGTTGAGTGCTGGCGCATCGTTGACCCCATCGCCAGTCATTGAAACGATATCGCCTTCTTCACGCAACGCTTCCACAAGCTGTAATTTATTTTTTGGTGAAACTCGAGCAAAGACAGCGACTTCTTCGATTTTTTCGTTAAAGCCTTCTTGCCCTGCCAATTCATCGATCTCACGACCCGTCATGGTTTTTTCATGGTCTTTTAAGCCAATTTCTTTGGCGATCATGGATGCCGTCTTCGGATGGTCCCCAGTGATCATTTTCACTCGGATCCCCGCTTCTTGTGCGACCTTCACTGCTTCTTTGACATCTGTTCGCGGCGGATCGACGATGCCCGCAAAGCCTTGGATCTTGATTTCCTGCAGTGCTGCTTTCAGCTCTGCTTCGTCCGTTCCACCTTGATAATCCTTGATGCATCCGACAGCGATCACCCGCTGCCCATGACTGGCTAACGTGTCATTGTATTCATGAAGCTGTTCTTTTTCTTTGGCATCAGCATCGGCTAAATCAATCAAGACATCTGGTGCCCCTTTGATGATCAATGTCCGTTGCTTTCCTTCATACACGGTCACCATGTATTTGTTGTCGGAATCAAAGGGCATTTCTGCGATTTTCTTCAGCCCGCTGTCCTGCTCTTTTTGGCGATCGATGCCGATTTTTTGACCTAAAACGACGAACGCCCCATCTGTTGGATCACCGAGGATCTCGTATTGCCCTTCGTTTTCACGTAAGGTGGCGGTGGTACATAAAGCACCGTTTTCGATCATCCCTTGCAGCGCATCATGATTGGCTGCATCGATCTCGGTTTCATCCTCCGAGTCTGCCTTGTAAAATTTTCCGTTGGGTTCATACCCATTTCCTGTTACTTTGAACATTTCTCCTGAACCTAAAATGATCTCAGCAACCGTCATTTGGTTTTCTGTCAGCGTCCCCGTTTTGTCACTGGCAATGATACTGGTGGCGCCCAAGGTCTCAACAGCTGATAACGATTTGACCAGTGCTTTGTGCTCGGCCATCGTCCGCATGCCTCGGGACAATGTGATCGTCGAAACGGCTGGCATTGCCTCAGGTATCGCTGCGACCGCCAAAATAATCGAGATATGGATCATTTCGACAAATGGTTGATTCGTCAAGACCCCAGCGATCAAAACTGCCACCGCAGCAAAAAGCGCGGCAATAATGATTGCTTTTCCTAGCTTGTCCAATTCGATATCTAACGGCGTTTGACGCTTTTTGTCACCCGTCAGCATGTCACTGATTTTTCCAACCTCGGTCTTCATACCGGTTTCAGTCACTACAGCATAGGCATTTCCCCGAGTTGCCGCAGTTCCTGCGAAAACGACATTGCGGCGATCGCCTAGTGGAACATCTTCTTCATAGGTTTCTCGTGCATCTTTTTCAACAGCTTCTGATTCACCGGTCAGCGCTGATTCGATGCAGGCAAAGTTGCTCGTTTCAAGTAAGCGGGCATCTGCCGCAATGGCATCCCCTTCTTCCAGAACGAGAATATCGCCTGGAACGATTTTTGCCGACTCGATCTCCATTACTTCTCCATCACGAATCACTTTTGCGGTAGTGTAAATCATGCTTTGAAGAGAATCAATTGATTTTTGTGCTCGTAATTCTGTGATAAAACCTGTCATTACAGCAATCACCACGGCAATCAATACTGCAATTCCTTCAATCGTTTCCCCCATCGCAAAAGAGAGTAACGCAGCTGCTAGCAATAAATAAACAATCAAGTTGTTCAAGTTATGCCACAGCAATTCCCATACAGAAAGGGATTCTTGTTGCTGGATCGTGTTTTCTCCGTATTTTTCTAAGCGTTTGTCGGCTTCTTTCCCGCTTAGGCCTTGCTTGCGGTCACTTTCAAAATGTTTCAAGGTCTCTTCAGTCTTTTGCTGGTAAAATTTTTCCATCAAATTCCTCCTTTAAATTATAAACTTCTTGCCGAGGGTTTCCACGTTTCTGAAGGGATAAATCGGTACAGATACCTTGCACAGTCATTTTTTGATTTGAATCGGTTCAGGCAATTGCTGAGTGAAGGGAATATAACCAATAAGAAAAGCAAGCGCAGGTTGACTGGCTGAGGGAATAGGTATGTGTGTTGAGCATCGATCATTTTGCGAGCAATGAAGTCGCTTCTTTTAATCGTCGCAAGTGATCTTTCTATGTACGTACTTTGTGAAAAAACCATCCGGCCTACTTCTAACCTATCATGGATGAAGATGTTCGCAAAGGATTTTGCTTCACAAGTGGTGTAAAAAAACAGTCGTAACAAAATTAGCACCACCGCTTTTGGTGACGATTGGGCAGCATGTCAGTAATGCCAAACAGGTACTCGTTTCGGTGTTTTCTTAATAATCTAAGCTTTTGCTATGTTGTGATTTACAATGTTACAACTCTAGCAAAAAAATAACTTTAAAAAGAGAACGCTTGCTGTCCTTACTTTATTTTAACAAAAAACAACAAACTTTTGAACAAAAAAATTGTTTATTGCTAAAAAAACAATTGAATTGCGACCTCTCGCTGACATTCTCCTTGCTGATCGTCTGAAAAGGTTGAATCAAAACTAGTCATGATCCATTGTGTTCATATAAAACAAGCACGCCAATACCCCAAAAAAGCATTCCTCGTTTGAATGATAAATCACCAACCGAGGAATACTTCGTATCTATTCTAATTTAAGAGGGAACTTCCTCACTCTCGATGTAGCAATAGACTCGCAGATCAGGCAAAGCCTGTTTGATCCGCTGTTCGATGGTATCGATAAATACGCTTGGTTCTTCGGGTCCTAGCTTCAAGGTAAGGTCGGCGACGATCAAAAGTTCTTCTGGGCTTAGATGGAGGGTTCGCAAATCTTTGATTTGAATGATGGCAGGGTCGGCTAAAATTCGTTTGATCGCCATTAAATCAGAAGCAGAAGCGCCTTCTCCAATCAAGAGGCTATAAAATTCTTTGGCTAAAAAGACAGCAGCAGCAATCAGCAGCAATCCACCTAAAATGCCGCCGAGGGAATCAAATACTGGATTGTCCGTCAATGCGGTCAATAAGATTCCTGCGATGGCGATCGTCACACTACCTAAGGCAAACAAATTTTCCGTGAAGCCTAAAAGCAGATCGGAATCGCGGCTTTCTTTTAAGAAACGGACGAGGGGCTGATTTTGCTTGTTTTGTTCTTTGACTTCTTGCCATCCCTCTTGTACAGCCGTCACTTCAATGAACAAACTGACAAATAAGATCGCTGCCACCAGCTGGAGCTGTTCCACTTCGTGGGTGGGGTCTAGCAGATCACGGCTGGCTTCAACAACCGCTAAAATCCCACCAACTAAAAAAACTGTCATGGCAACTACAGTACTAAAAAAATAGGTCGCTCGTCCTTCACCAAACTGATGCAGTTCACTGCGTCCTCGCTGTGCTCGGTTTTCACCGATGGCTAGAAGTCCTTGATTGATGCAATCGATCAGACTATGGATACTTTCGTTCATCAAGACAGCACTGCCGCTAAAGAAGTAGCCGATGGCTTTCATGATCAACCCTAAGACATGGGTCAGCAAAACGATTCTACGGGCTTTTTGCTCTTGCTGTTTTTCCATCATGGTTCCTCCTTCGGTGTCGAACTCGCTGTAACAAGCTGTCTCTTTTCTTAAGCATAGCACTGCACTTCCTAGATGAAAACGAAAGTGGCTTGCGGGTCTGACCTTGTCTTCACTCAGGGTTAAAAAAGGACTGCGGGCACAAAAAAAAGTCAGGATCGCTCCTGACTTTTTTCTCTTGATTAGTAGCCGGTTCCGTCATCAACGACTTCCGAGCCGTATCCGTCACCAGTTCCTACACCTGTTTCGGTTCCTGTATCGGTACCTACGCCGGTTTGCGCTTCTGTATTCGCATCTGCTTGTGTATCTGCTGGCGCTTGACCTAATGCTTTCAACATATCGTTACGAATTTCATTGTAAGAATAATCTTGAATATATACGATCGATTGTCCATCATAAGATTCCCCATCGTACCATTCAAAGGTATGTTTTTGAATATCGAATCCAGACAACATATTGCCTGCTAAAGATACTAAGTCTTCAAACTTAAAGTTTGTATTCACGTCTTCGCTGACTGAGTCTAAGATTTCTTGGTACTTGGTGACATTGTTGATTTTCAAAGCTTGGTGGATCGCTGCTTCAATAACTTCTTGCTGACGATTTCCTCGATCCACATCGGTATCCATTTTACGGATGCGGGCAAAAATCAAGGCTTGTTCACCGTTCAACAATTGACGACCTTCTGGAATCAATGTTTCTCCCGTGTTGTCTGAAGTATATTTCTTGTTGATGTCGTAAGGCACATCAACAGTGATCCCTCCGATGGCATCGATGATTTTCTCAAAACTGGTAAAATTGATGTTTACGTAATAGTCAATTGGCAATTGCAGGTAGTTTTGGACTGTTTCAATCGTTGCGTCTTCCTCACCAATCGTGAATGCACTATTGATCTTGGCGGTAGCAGCTATCGTCCCGGTTCCTGTTCCATCATAAATGTTGGTCCAAATGTCTCGAGGGAGACTGACCATATCGATTTTCTTGTTTTCGCCATCGTACACCATGTAAATCAAACTGTCGGTACGGGCACTGTCCAAATGTTCTGTCTTTTCACGTTCCGCATCATTATCAACACCCATTAACAAGATCCCAAACTTTGAATTCACGTCAGAAGCTTTTAATGAGTTGTCCTGTTTACTTTTATTAGAGCTGATCACAGCGGATTCTTTAAACATTTTATCCACTGAATTTTTTGCTGCATAATACGTATAGCCGGCAAATAAAACGATGCCTGCAATGGCGAAAAGAAAGATTCCTCCAATAATCACGCGTTTGTTGCGCGCTTTGTGGGCTCTTTGCTGTTTATATCTCGTCTTTCTATCCATAGTGCCTCCTTCATTTCTCCTGAATTGCTCTCCCCGATTGTACCAGAATTTTTACGATCCGCCTATTTTTTTAAGAAGTTTTATTCTTTTTCTGTGAAGTCCTTTAAACATTCCTTAAAAATAATTTTGGGATTGAAAGAAACTTGGATAATTAGTCAACTTCTATGGATATTTTATTAAAAAACGAGTTTTTTCATTCACCCTTTTTGGAGGGATCAACTTCTTTTTCGACAGTCAGCTGAATAATTACACCAAAGGGATCGCGAACACTTGCATAAAAAAACGCAAAAGCATTCTCACTTGGTGCTTGGATCGTCTGACTGCCTTTTTGCATCAATCGTTGATAAAGCTTCTGAGCCATTTGGCTCTCCGCTAGCGTTAAACTCAATGACAAGTGATTGCCTCGCTGAATCGCCTCTCCTTCAACTAGTGGATTGTCTGCCAGCTGCAACTGGAAATCTCCGATCTGTAGGATGGAGTGAGAAAGATACTGTTCTTGTCCCGCAAGAATCTCCAGCGTTGGATCAAGTCTCTCACGATACTCCTGGTTGGTGATGGCAAATAAGAGGGTTGCGTCTAGTGTTTCTTGATAAAATTGAATGGCTTCTTGGGCTTTGCCGTCTAAGGTTAAAAACAAAGCAATTTTTGGTTCGATCATTTGTTGGTTCCTCCTTTTCTTGTTACCATAAGTGTAACTGTGAATATTGCCAAAACTTGGCACCATTGGAGAAAGAAATGAAAAAATCAGAACGCTTAACACAGGAACTATTGTATTTACAAGGAAAAACCACTTTTCATCTAGCCGATTTGATGGAAACCTTCGCAATCTCAAAACGTACAGCCGTCCGTGATGTCCAATCATTGGAAGAGCTGGGCTTGCCTCTCGTAGTAGAAACCGGTCGTTATGGCGGCTATCAGATTTTGAAAAATCAACTGACCCCCTTGTACTTTGACAAAAACGAACGGTATACCCTTTTCTTTGCTTTACAGCTCTTACAAAAATTAACCGATTCTCCTTTTGATCGGAGCTATCAAGGGCTACGGCGAAAATTGTTGCAGTCTTTTTATCAAGGAGACACCGAGTGGTTAGAAAAAATGGAGACGGCGGTTTCGTTTCAAGGGGTGCCTCAATTGACGAGTGCCCCGATCCTCTCAGCGCTTTTTTCAGCGATCGTACAAGAACAGGTCATCCAATTTAGCTATCAGCGCTATCAAAAAACGAGCAAAATCGTTCAGCCCTATCAGCTGGATTTTCGTGCTGGCTATTGGTACTGTTTGGCCTATGACTGTCAAAAGCAGGCTTTTCGCCGCTATCGTTGTGATGCAATGCAGGGACTTGCTCCGACTGAAAAAACAGGCTACACCTTGCAGCAGTTAACTGAAAAACAGCTGCAGCAACAAGTATTGACACAAACACTGGGCTATCACATCCGCTTTGATCTATCAGTAAAGGAACGCTTGTGGCAAGAAAAATATCCTGATATGGCAGTGGTGGAACGTCCTAGTGAGCTTTGCTTAGAAGGACACATTGCCGACAATGAGCTGGGTTTTCTGGCTGATTTTCTCTTGCAATTTGGTCCAACCATCAAAGAAATCCAACCGTTAGACCTCAAACAAGCGTATACTGAAAACGTTCGGCAGATGCTGCAGCCATTTGCAACGGACTGACCGCTTTCCTGCATTGATTATTGATTGCTTGCTTGCGGCGAAACTGATTCTAATTGATAAGGAGTTTTCTACCTATGTTTCTTTTAAATAAAAAAACCTTCCAAGCATTGGCAGCCCCCTATAGGACAGAAGGGGCTGCCATCGGCTATGCAAAATGGCAGTCCTTCAACGCCATCACCAGCCGTAGCCTGCTCGTCTTGGATGATCAGCAATTGACGATTTTGGCATTGAATCTTTTCTCGACAAAGGTCGTGCAGCACAAAAGCATACCGCTTGCTGAGCTGAAAAAACAGCACAAAGATCCTGTTGTAGGGATGCTCGTCCCGATTCGCTTTACTTATAAAGGGGAAACCTACCGTTTTCAAATGCAGCGAGTGATCTTGCCCTTGGGAGATTGGCAAAAAATCTTTCTTGCCCGCTGGCAGTCGTGGTAAATGAGCAGCAACTGGCAAGGTTCGTTTCCTAGAAAAAGACTTTTCCAGTGATTTACACTTTTTTTGCAAGAAAATGAACAGATTTTTCAGGGGATGTTTTCGGCTATTTCGTTCTATGGTAAGATGTCCCTAAAGAATTGGAGGCTGTTATGGATTTTATTGAAAGCGAACGTTTACTGCTCCGTCCGTTTCAAGAAAGTGATTTTGCCGATACCTTTGCTATTTATAGGCAAGCGGAAGTCTGCCGTTTCTTACTTCATGAGCCTTGGCAGACAGAAACGGCAGTGGCAGCTTTTGCCAAAAAATGCCAACAGCACGCCTTGACGGACCAAGCAGGCCTTTCTTTGGCGGTACTACACGATCAAACGGTCATCGGCGATTTGTCGGTGTGGTTTACTGGTCAGCCGTCTTCCGTTGAAATCGGCTATGCCTTCCATCCGTCATTTGGCGGACAAGGGTTTGCTCAAGAAGCATTGAAGGAATTATTGGACTGGTTGTTTGCCAGTCAGAAGATCCATCGGGTCCAAGCGACGCTAGACGCCCGCAATCAGGCCTCAGCTAAGCTTTGCCAACGCATTGGATTACGCCAAGAAGCACATTTTATCCAAGACTGGTGGAACAAGGGGGAATGGACCGATAGTTTGGTTTTTGCCTGTTTGGCCAGTGAACATCCTGCTCATCCGAAATAATTTAGGAGGTTTTTTATGATTAGCTTGTTACGCTATGCCAAGGATTATCGCAAACAGATTATTCTTGGTCCGTTTTTCAAATTTTTAGAAGCGGTGTTTGAATTGGTCCTGCCTTTACAGATGGCCGCTTTAGTCGATGAGGGGCTACGGCAAAACAATTGGTCGAAAGTCGTTGAAATGACGATCTGGATGATCGTGATGTCTGTGGTAGGCATGATCTGTGCCGTCATCTGTCAGTATTATGCTTCCGTCGCTTCTCAAGGCTTCGGGACGGAACTACGCAATCGCTTGATGAAAAAAATCAACACCCTTTCCCATAGCGAACTAAACTTATTCGGGACGGATACCTTGATCACCCGAATGACCAACGACATCAATCAGATGCAGATTGCTTTGGCGATGCTGATTCGGCTGGTGGTCCGTGCGCCCTTTTTAAGTATCGGTTCGGTGATTATGGCCTTTGTCATTGATTGGCAAGCTGGCTTGATTTTCCTACTCGTCTTACCGCTCTTTTGTATCGTCTTATTCTGGATCATCGCCAAAACCGTGCCATTATATAAGAAAGTTCAAATTCATCTCGACGAATTGAACGAACTAGTGAGTCAAAATTTAAGCGGGATTCGGGTGATTCGTGCTTTTGCCCGCACAAAAACGGAAACGAAACGTTTTGATAAAGCAACTGATGATTTAAGTGATGTCTATTTACGGGTCACAAATCTCTCTGCTTTATTGACGCCTGCCACCACCTTGATCATGAACGTCGGCATTATCGCGTTGTTTTATATCGGTGGATTCAAGGTCAATATTGGCAATTTGCAGCAAGGACAAGTATTGGCACTGGTCAATTACATGAATCAAATGCTCTTAGCGTTGATCGTGGTTTCCAACTTAGTGATCATCTTTACCCGTGCGGCAGCATCTGGTTCACGGATCAACGAAGTGTTAGCCACTGAGCCGTCGATCGGCGACGAACTTTCAGAAGTCTTTATGGATCAGCCGAAAAACAACGTCGGAGCGATTCGCTTTGAGCACGTTGATTTCCGCTTTTCAAAAGAATACGGATTAGCCTTGAAAAACATTGATTTCCAAGTCGCACCGGGGTCTATTTTAGGTATCACTGGACCAACCGGGAGTGGGAAATCTGCCTTGACCCAATTGATCCCCCGCTTCTACGATGTGGCAGATGGCAAAGTGATCGTTGACGGGCACGATGTGCGGAAATGGCCCTTACAACAATTACGCCAAAAAATCGCAATGGTGCCTCAAACCGCCGTGCTGTTTACGGGAACGATTCGAGAAAACTTGCAATGGGGCAAAAAAGATGCTACCGATGAAGAGTGCTGGCGAGCACTCGAAATCGCTCAAAGCCGCGACTTCGTAGAAGCCTTGCCGCAGCAATTGGATACCCCGATTTTTGAAGGCGGCAAGAACTTTTCTGGTGGACAAAAACAACGGTTAACGATTGCCAGAGCATTGATCGCTAAACCAGATATCTTGATTTTAGATGATTCTCTAAGTGCCCTTGACTATCAAACCGATCTTGATTTGCGGATGGCTTTAAAAGAAAGCATTCATGGTACGGTCATCATCATCTCCCAACGGGTTCGCTCCATCCAAGATGCGCAGCAGATCTTAGTCTTAGACCAAGGGAATTTGGTAGGCAAAGGGACCCATGAAGAGCTACTGGCAACGTCAAAAGAATACCAAGAAATCGTGGCATCACAGGCAGAGGAGGAAGAAGCATGAAAAAGAAATCATTCGATTGGTCAGCCTTTCGTCGCTACCTCCCTTATTTGACTGCCTACGCGAAGGAAACTTGGGCGGCAGTTGTCCTCGGGATCGCTGCTGGTGTTTCCTCGGTTTATATGACGTATCAGATCGGTCAAGCCGTCGATCAGCTGATAGGTGCCGATCAAGTGCAGTTCAGCGCCCTCTATCGCATTTTGCTTTTGTTTGCCGGAGTGGTTTTAGTGACTGTGGTCAGTCAATGGTTGATCCAGCGACTAGGCAACCGCGTGGCGTATTTATCCGTCGCCGACTTACGTAAAAAAGGCTTTGCCCATCTCAATACATTGCCGTTGCGCTATTATGACCAAAACTCCCACGGCAACATCGTCAGTCGCTTTACCAACGACATGGACAATATTTCCATTGCCGTCGCTGCAGTCTTTAACCAGTTGTTCTCTGGTATTTCGGTCGTCTTGATCGCCTTAGTCGTCATGCTGCAAATGAGTGTGCCCTTAACGTTGGTCGTATTGGTTTCGACCCCGATCATCTTTTTGGTCAACTGGATCGTGGCACGAACGTCTCAATCGCATTTTGCTCGCCAACAAGAAATCGTCGGCGAAATTTCTGGCTTTGTTACGGAAATGATCGGCAATCAAAAAATCGTCAAAGCCTTTGATCGAGAAACCATCAACCAAAACCGTTTTGAAACGATCAACCAAGAATTGAATGTTCGGGGGCAAAAAGCACAGTTTTCTTCTTCTTTGACCAACCCCCTTTCACGATTCGTCGATCACTTAGCGTATCTGTCAGTCGGCTTTGTCGGCGGTCTGCTTTACTTTTCTGGTTCAGGTGCCGTCACGGTTGGGGTGATCTCCAGCTTTACGATCTACTCCAGTCAGTTTTCGAAACCATTCATTGAATTGTCGGGAATTACCACCCAGATCCAAACGGCATTAGCTGGACTTTCAAGAACCTTTGAGCTATTGGATCAAGAGCCAGAAACAGCCGATGACCAAGAATCTCAATCACTGGGTGAGATCAAAGGCGAGATTGCCTTTGAGGAGGTTTCTTTTGCTTATGATCCTGGTCAAAAATTGATTGAAGATTTCACTTTTACCGCAAAACCTGGAGAAACCGTCGCGATCGTCGGAAAAACTGGTGCTGGTAAATCGACGTTGGTCAATTTATTGATGCGTTTCTATGATGTCGATAAAGGGGCAATCAAGATCGATGGCACCGATATTCGTCAGTTGAAACGAGAAGAATTACGGCAAAGCTTCGGAATGGTCTTGCAGGATACGTGGCTCTTTGATGCCTCTTTACGAGAAAACCTGCAATACGGCAATGACACTGCCACAGATGAAGAAATCTACGATGCCTTAAAGCATGCCTATATGTATGAGTATGTGATGCGTCTACCAGAAACACTAGATACACCGATCGGTCATCAAGGGATCAAGATCTCTGACGGGCAACGGCAGCTCTTGACGATCGCCCGCACGATGATCAGCAACCCACCCATGCTGATTTTGGATGAAGCAACCAGTTCGGTTGATACTCTGACTGAGAAAAAAATCCAAGATGCTTTCTTGAAAATGATGGAAGGCAAAACCAGCTTTGTGATCGCCCATCGCTTATCAACGATTCGAGCAGCAGACAAGATTCTGGTGATGGATGCCGGTCAAATCGTGGAGCAAGGAACCCATGAAGAATTACTGGCAGAACAAGGCTATTACTATCGCCTGTACCATGCTCAATTCCAACATTGATCAGCCATACCACAACCCCCCATCAGCTCAAAGGTACCTGCTTGAGCTGACGGGGGTCTTTTTTTATTTATTGGTTCCAAACATCGGCATATTCTGGTTTGCGTTCAAATTCTTTTTTGGCAAAGGGACACAAAGGAATGATTTTCTTTTGTTCTTTGCGGGCTTTTTCCACCCCTTTTGCCACTAATTTTTCGGCCAGACCTTGGCCCCGATAAGCGGGATCGACAAAGGTATGGTCAATGATCAAGCGTGTTTCGCCCGCTTCCGACCACGTCATTTCACCGATTTCTTTGTCGCCGTCTTTTAACACAAATCGAGTGTTTTCTTCTAAGATTTCCATGGTTCTTCCTCCTTTAATATGTACTTTAATGCACCGCTGGGGCAAGTGTGGATCACTTGTGCCGCTTGCGCTGCTTCCCCGTTATCAGGAATCACCCATGGGCGCCGTCCAACTTCAAAAATAGCGGGATTGCCCCGCACACAATTGCCGCTGTGAGTGCAAATTTCTTTATTGTAATAAATATCGATCGCTTCGCCACGATACTTCCGATATCCTGCAGCGATCAACCCTGCTTCTGTTTCCTTGCCTAGTGGCTGTTCGTCCATGTTGAACACCCTCCTCTTATTGATTGTCAGAAGCAAACTGCCTGCCTCCTCCTTCATCATACGACTTCTCGAGAAAAAAATAAATCATTTGTTCAAAAATAACCTCTCAGTTGCCGATCATTAGCCAAAAGCTTGCGGCAGCACAATAAAGCGTCCCGTCAAAGCCTGTTGCTTTGACGGGACGCTGATTTTCATTCGTGAGGCGCTTTTGCAACAAAATGAAACCGCTGCGTGGCGTAATCCCCTGCTAAATGAGGATCGATATACAACCCGAGTTGCATCAATTCATCGCCACCGAAGGTCTCTCCCCCACTTTGATAGGTAAGGCCAGGATCTAAGCCAGCCAGTTTTAAAGTAACCAATGGTGCAGAGGCTTCGGCTAAGACTCGGAAGTAAAAGACGATCGCTTCTTTTTTATCTGGGGAAACATACAGCCAGGCGGTGTCATTGCCTTCATAAGGGCTGAGCAGTCGAACAAAGCGGCCCAACTGCAGCAGGCGCCGATGTTTTTTATAAAAAGTGATTTGTTCTTTGATCTGCGCTTTTTCTTCTTTTGTCAGCTGTGTCAAGTCAAGCTCATAGCCCAGCAAGCCAGACATCGCAGCATTGCCGCGAATCGCTAGATCCGTTGCCCGTTGGGTCTGATGGTTCGGGATCGCTGAGACATGGGCACCCATGGTGGATGGCGGATAGACCAGACTGGTTCCGTATTGGATCTTCAGGCGGGCGATGGCATCGGTGTTGTCGCTGGTCCAAATCTGCGGCATATAATACAAGAAGCCAGCATCAAAGCGCCCACCGCCACCAGAACAGCCTTCAAATAGGATCGTTGGATAGGCAGTGGTCAGTTTTTCTAGGAACTCATACAAGCCCAGCAGATAGCGATGTGCAACCTCCCCTTGCTGGGCAGGATCGAGGAGCAAGGAATAGACATCCGACAGACTGCGATTCATGTCCCATTTGATATAGTCGATGGCAACCGTATCAAACAGTTGGGTTAACTGGTGATAGAGATGGTCTCTGACATCTTGCCGAGAAAAGTCCAACACATACTGACTGCGGCTAAGCGCTGGCTTGCGATTGGGTACTTGTAACAGCCAATCGGGGTGCTGTCGGTTCAGTTCACTGTCACCAGAAACCATTTCTGGTTCCAGCCAAAGCCCGAATTGCAGCCCTTTGTCATGGACTTTTTGGGCAAATCCTGCCAAGCCAGAAGCCAGCTTACCTTCGTTTTCAAACCAATCGCCTAATGAGGTTTGGTCATCTTCTCGCTGACCAAACCAGCCGTCATCCAAAACAAACAGTTCGATTCCCAGCTCCTTGGCTTCATCAACGAGGGCATCTAGCTTTTCTTCATTGAAATCAAAGTACGTTGCTTCCCAGTTATTGATCAGGATCGGCCGTTCTTGCTTTTTGTATTTCCCCCGAATCAAATGCTCATCATAAAAATCATGATAGGTGGCTGACAGCTGATTCAAGCCAGCCTCACTATAAGCAATCACGGCTTCTGGGGCTTGAAAGCTTTCAGTTGGCGGCAATTGCCAGGCAAATTGATGGCTGTTGATCCCCATGATCACACGGGTCTGGTGGTAAGGATCTTTTTCGATGATGGTTTCATGATTGCCGCTATATAGCAAGCTAAAACCAAAACACTCCCCAGCAAACTCCGTAGCATTAGGTTCCAGCAAGACGGCAAAGGGATTTTGCTGATGGCTGCTGGAACCCCGCTTGCTGTCTAAACGCTTGATGCCGCGATGGATGGGTTCTCGGGTCACTTGACGTTCCTTCGCCCACGCCCCTGGCAAGTGGATCAAATCAAAGGGACGGTTAGGAAAATCCAGGGATTGACTCGCCAGCTGTTCGATGGTAACAGGCTGGTTTCCGTGGTTGATTATTTTACTTGAGCGGACGATCACTGCCGCCTCCTCAAAAATCGTGTAAAACAGCTGCAGCTCAAGTCCCGCCACATCATCTTTTAAGGACAGAATCAGTGTTTCGATGCCGTCGTCGGCTCCATGGGTCTGAGGCAATCCTGCTAAGGCGGGTTTGCCTTGTTGAATCTGGTAATCACTAAAGACAAAATGGCTGACTCGGCTACCATCAGACTGGCGAATCGTATAGGCGGCTTCTCGAAAGTCCCCGAAGCCATTACCAGGAAACTCTAGCATCAAGGTGTCTAATGAGAAAAGCCGATCGCTACTGTCTGGGGGATTAGGTGAAAAGGACCGATCAAGGCGTGGGTAGCGATAGCCACCAGAATAATGGGCGATTTTCTTCCCAAAATAAAGGTGCGCCACATTGCCCCCTTCCTCTATCTGTAAGAGATAGCTGATTTGATCGTTGCTTAAATGAAAGACGTTTAGTTGTTTGTCAAAAAGAATCATATCGTACCCTCTACTTTGTATTTGCTTGCTGATGTCCCGCTTATTTCACGGATCCCAGCATCCCTTGGACGAATTGTTTTTGTAAAACGAAGAAAATGATGGCCGTTGGCAGTGTGGCGATCACGATGCCGCACATCATCATGCCATAATCAGGGGTATAAGAAGCACCCATAGCCGAAAGAACCAGTGGAACGGTCCGTTTGTCTGGTGATTGTAGGGCAACTAATGGCCACAAATAATTGTTCCAGCTGCCCATAAACGTAATGATCGCAGCAGCTGCATAAGTATTTTTAGCCGTAGGCATGTAGACTCTAAAGAAAATGCTCAGTTCATTCAAGCCATCGATCCGAGCAGCTTCGACTAATTCTCTAGGGAATGCCTTGATGTTTTGGCGGAAAAAGAAAATCAAAAAGGCGGTACAGACTGAGGGCAAAATCACAACAGCGAAGGTATTGATCCCGATCGGTGTGCCGCTAAGCTTGCTGAACATCCGATAGAGCGGGATCATTAGCGCGGCAAAAGGCACCATCATCGACAGCAGGAGAATATTAAAGATGCGGTCTTTGGTTTTCGTCCGATAGATCTCAAAGCCATACCCTGCCATGGAGGAGAACAACAGCGCAAAGACGGTCGTAATCACGGCAATCACTGCGGAATTGCCTAATGCGCGAGTAAAATTCAAATCAGAAGAAAAGAGATTTTGGAAGTTGATGACCAATTGATCGCCAATCATGATTTTTCCAGCAACGATATCAAAGGTTTGGTTGGTCATCCCTAGGATCATCCAAACAAATGGAAAAATAGAGATGAAAGCCAAAATCGCAAGAAAGACGTATTTTAAAGTGAGTGAGATTGTTTTCAATTTTCTTTTCCTCCTATTTTCGTTTGGATGATCGATAAGATCACGATCGCAATCACGATAACAAAGGAGACCGCAGCTGCGTACCCAAAGTTTGGCGTGAATTTGTAACTCAAATTGTAGATATATTGCGACAAGGTCGTCGTGGCATTAGCTGGTCCACCGCCAGTGATATTTTGAACTTCATCGAATAATTGCAGCGTACCGATCGTTGAGGTGATCGTGGTAAATAAGATGATTGGACGCAAGTTGGGAATCGTGATTTTGAAGAATTGATCCCATTTCGTGGCACCATCGATCTCTGCCGCTTCGTAAATACTTGGATCGATATTTTGCATGCCTGAGATGAAAAAGATCATATTGTAGCCAGTCCAACGCCACGTGATGGCAAAAATGATCAGTACTTTTGCCCAGAAGGGATCCGTCAACCATTGGATCGGTGCATCGATCAGGTGTAGTTGCGTCAAAAAGTTATTGACTAACCCATTTGCCGAAAAGAGACTTTTCATGATCAAGGAATAAGAAACCAAGGATGTGATACAGGGTAAAAACAAGGCGGTGCGGAATAGCCCTTTAAATTTCAATTTTTTGTCATTCAATATGTTCGATACGATCAGCGCCAAAAAGAGCATGATCGGAACTTGGACTAATAAGTATAAAAACGTATTGCCAAAGGCTTTTTTAAAGGTTGAATCGCTCAACATCCGCTGATAGTTGCCAAGACCGTTAAAGGTCATCGCTGTCGGTGGTCCTGATTGGAATGACGTGAACAATGCCGAGACCATCGGAATAAAGACCAGCATCGTGATCAAAATGACGGGTAAGGTAATAAAGGCATTGCCGTTTGCAAACCAATTTTTTGTTTTGTTTTTCATTGTAATTCCCCCTTAACACAGAAACTCGCGATCGCTCACGAGTTTCTGCAAAGTTGTTCGATTAGTTTGCAATTTGTGCTTCCACTTGTGATTGTGCTTCTTCTAATACTTTATCAATGTCTTCGCCGTTGATCACTCGTTGCAAGCTTTCAGTCAAGACAGATTCAATGGCATAGGTGTGATTGCCGTAGTTCACGGCTGGAATTTCTTGTGACCATTGAGAGAAATCTTGGAAGACTTTTTGACCGCCATAGAAATCAAGCCCCGACGTATATTCTTCCGTTTCTTCTGCAGCATTCATGGTTGAAACCAAACCGATCTCGGTAGCTAATGTACCCATCAATTCTTTGTTTGAAGCAAAGGTATTGGCTAAAAAGTCTTTGGCATTTTCTTCGCCGTCAACCCCTTTGATCACGTACCAGCCTGCTCCGCCGATGCTAGAAGCATTGACTGAATTGCTGTTGCCAGCGATAGATGGGATTGGAGCGATCGCCCATTTGCCGCTTTGGTCTTCCGCGCCTTGAATCGTGCTGGAATACCACGCACCAGTTGGCGCAGAGGCGACATTGCCTGATTGAACGGCATTGACCCCGCCATCCCAATCAGAAACTTGTTCAACTAAGCCTTCATTCAACAATGTTGCTAAGACAGTTAGACCAGCTTTGAAGGATTCATTGTCTTTGATGGTCACGGTGGAGCCATCTTCACCGGTATACCATTCGCCTGCCGATTGCATAATGATTCGTGCCAAGCCAAGATCGCTTGGGTCTAACGACATCATAGCGTGACCCGTTTTTTCTTTGACATCTTTGGCGATGCTGATAAAATCATCCCAGGTAATATCTTGGAGATCAGCTTGCTCATAGCCTGCATCGGTCAAATAGTCTGTGCGGTAAAATAGTCCTGCGACGCCACTGTCAAATGGCACCCCATAAATGACATCGTCGACTTTATTGACCGCAAATTTATAGCTGGAGAAATCCTCCTCATTCACGATATCCGTTAGATCACTAAACGCATCTGGATAAGAAGAAAGGTATCCTTGGATGCGGTAGTCTTCGATCAAAACGATATTTGGTAGTCCGTCCGTATTTCCAGATGCCAGACTCGTATTTAATTTTTGAACGATATCATCTTGTGACATCGTCACGACTTCCACATCGACATCTTGATTTTCATATACTTTTTTGGCTTCATTGACTGCCTTGATGTTGAAGGTCTCATCCCATGCCCAGACCGTGACTTTGTTTGAGGACTCACCAGAATCCCCTGAGCTTGTGTTGCTGTTTCCGCAAGCCGCCAAAGTCAGCACTGCAGCCGCCGTTACCATCGATGCAAATAGTTTTTTCATTTTTATCCCTCTTTCCTTTTATTTACATGGCTAACTATACACTGGTTTTGTAACCGTATTCAATGATTATGAAAGAGCTTACTAAATTTGTCCAAAAATAGAAAAAAGTTACAATACCTTTCTTTTTTGAAAGCGTTTATAATAAAGAAGAGATATAGGGGGGATACCATGACTATTTTACGCACGGTCTTAGTCGTTGATGATGAGGCGACGATCCGAGATGGATTGAAACATATGATACGTTGGGAGCAAGAAGGGTTCCGTCTCTTAGGCGATGCAGCGAACGGGCAAGAAGCATTGGCGCTGATCCATGAACTGAATCCCGACATCGTGATCACGGATTTGAAAATGCCACAAATGGACGGTCTTCAACTCACAACGATCATTCAACAACAATATCCAGAAGTCCATTTTTTGGTCTTGAGCAGCTACGATGATTTCCAATACGTCAGTCAGTCTTTTAGAAATGGTGCCGTAGATTATCTTTTAAAACCGACACTGACACCGACACTCTTGTTGAAGACGCTGCACAACATATCACAAAAGCTGTCACATACGAAAGGCTCCGTGACTGAGGAGACGCAGCTGCAAGAATCGTTGAATCGCTATTTAGCAGGATATGAAGAACCGTTGGCTCCTTTGGCGGACTACCTTGCATTAGATCAGTCGCAACAGCAAGCCCAAATTTTGACCACCAATTTTAGCGGCTTTCGTGCCAATGATCAGCTGCTGCATGCATTAACGGAATTTACTCAATCACAACCGCAGGTAAAGACGCTCTTTTTTCAAACCAGTAACAAAGATGCCGGCTTAGTGATCAGTTATCCCGAAGGAAAGAATTTTTATTCCTCTTTGAAAGAAACGTTGGAACAATTGCGTTTTACCGAGCCAGACGCCTTCTTTACTCTCAGTGTGCCCTTTCAAAAGATTGAACAGTTGCGGGACCATTTTGTGACCCTTAAAGCCAAAAGCCAAGGACAATCGTTTTTTTATAAACGACAACGGTTGGTGCCAGAACAAGAACTCTTTTTGTACATCGAAAGTGATCGCTTTGATACGAAGAAGTTCTTGCGGGCTTTGTTAGACAACAACTTTTTGTTAGGAATCACCAGAATCGAGGAATATTTTAATGACATGATCTTATCCAATGTCGATCCGACATTCTTAAAACAGCAGGCCAGCAGTATTTTTTACACGTTACTGTCCCGCTTGGAAGAAGAATTTCCCACTGCTCCACGCTTTAGCCGCTTAAAAGCCGAATTTTTGCATGCCATCGGTCACGTGCAGTATTTGGAAGATTTTTCTGATTTGTTGTTGGCGACCATTGATGATATTCGTCAACAGCTGACGACCTTATCACCATTGGATGAAGATGATCTACTCGTTGCGATCCAGCGCTTCATTCAAGACAATTACACTAAAAGTCTGTCTTTGTCTGAACTGGCTGAAACCTTTCATTTTAGTTACACCTACCTTTCGGCTTTTCTTTCTGCGAAACTGAAAATGAGCTTTTCTGAGTATGTAAAGAAAACCCGCTTGGATAAAGCCAAAGAACTACTGACACAATCTGATCTGAATCTATCTGAAATCAGTGAAGCGGTCGGGTATTCGGATATTAGCTATTTTTCTCGCATCTTTAAGAAAGAATGCCAAGTCACCCCATCGAAGTATCGCCGGTTGAATCAATTATGAAAATCAACCAATGGATTCAGAAAAATGAATTATTCAGTCGGATCTTCCTCTTTGTTGTCGTCGGGGTCATTAGTGTTTGTCTGCTAACCGTCGTCGTGATCTATGGTCGCTCGAAAGATGCCTATGTTGCTTCGTACCAGAGTTCCAATCAGCTGCTACTGGAAAAAATCCAAGAAGATTATGAGCGTCTGAACGAGAATATCCATCGGATTTTTGACATCGTCGATGAAAGCAAAGCCGTTGAAACTTACTTAGAAGGCGACATGAATCAAGGCCGTACGATTTTAGAATTAAACGAGCAATTAAAAGACACCCGCTCTTTGTTTCAAGACATCCCCTCGAATTTGGTGTTGATTGGGGTCAACGGGGGCACTTTCTTTCAAAACGATGCGGTTCGCAATCAATCAGTAGATGATTTTCTCGCCAGTGCCTTTATCCAGCAGATCAATGACAATGACGCCATCAGTCAATATTATTTCTTGGGCCAAGGCTTAAGTACCTCCACCAGCGACTCCCCTGGCTTGATGTACGTCCGCAAATTAATGAAAGAAGAAACGATTTTCGGCTATGCCCTGATTTTCTTAAAAGAATCCGATTTTTCTTCGATCTATCGTCAACTCTTAGATACCAGTCTCCACTCGATCTATATCGTCAATGAGCAAAATCAAATTCTTTCCACTTCTGATCCGAGCCTTTTAGGCAAGCCGTTTGAAGATCGTCTCGTCACGGTCAAAAGAGATACTAGCATCAATCAGCTGCCCCTTTATTCGTATCATTTTACTTTTTACGATGTTTTGGATGAATCGCATCTAGTACGCAATATGAATCTGATCAAGCCAGCTCTTTTGATTTCTGTCGTCAGTATTTTACTCTTTAGTCTGCTGGCATTTTGGATCATCCGCAACATCACCCAACCGATTTATCAGCTGATTGCCAAGCTGCCTGCGGTCACACTAGGCGATTTCAGCGACAAGGTTACCATCAACGGGACGTACGAAACGCGAGAATTGGGGCGTGCGTATAACTTGATGCTAGAGGACTTGGAATCTTATGTCGATCATTTAATGGTTACAGAAGCCGAAAAACGCAAGTTCGAGATCCGCTCGTTGCAAATGCAGATCCAACCGCATTTTGTCTACAACACATTGACTGCCATCAAGTTTTTGATCTGGCAAAACGAACAAGAAGCCGCCACCCAAGCGATTGAAAGCTTTGTCCAATTGTTGCGGCACACCTTTAACCGCAAAGAGATCGTCCCCTTAAAGGATGAGCTAGCGATCGTGGAAGAATACCTCGTGTTAATGAACGTACGTTACGGCAATCGCATCCAATCAACGATTTTTTCAGAAGATGGCTGCGAAGATATTCTTGTACCGAAGATGATTTTGCAACCGATTATCGAAAATGCCTACCTGCATGCCTTTCCCGAAGAGGATTCAGGATTGATCCAGATTTTTTCTCGCGTCAGTAAGGAAGGCCTGAAAATTGAGATCATCGATACGGGCATCGGGTTCAATGAAGAGCACCCAACCAGCACCGCTAACCACTTTGAACACTATTCGGGTATTGGCTTGGACAATATTGATCAGCGTATCAAGCTGCTCTATGGGGAGAAATATGGATTGACTGTAGAATCACGCCTCAACGAAGGAACCACCGTTCGCTTGCTGCTGCCGATCCAGCGGGAGGAACAAAACTGAGCCAAAGAACTGGGTCTGCACTTTGCCGTTAGTTCTTTAATGCTTTGTTCACTACAAAAAACCTACCGTCCTTGATAGATACCCATCAAGAACGGTAGGTTTTGTTTCCCTATTCAAAGACGGTCATTTCTTGTCCGTCCATAGTGATCAAGCTGCCAAAAGGATGTCGTTGGGCATTTGCAAAGCTTCGATTGCGAAACAGCACCTGAATCTTTCCCAACCCTTCCATACAAATTCGATAACCGCTCGCCTCTGGCTCAACAGAAATTGTTCCAGTTGGCACGCCTTGCTGATCACAGACTTCAGCAGAAACTGCTTCCGTTATTTCAAAGGCATGAACGATCAGGTTTTTGGTGTAGTCATAGGCGGCGGTCTTTTCAACGCTTCCTTCAATGATCAGTGAATTCGGTCGTACCATCAACGGTAGATGGAAATAGTCATAGCGTTCTTCCCACCATTTTTGGCCTTCATAGCGTTTGTTGTCTAAATAATTTGTCCAAGTTCCAGCTGGCAGATAGAACGGAACCTTTCCTTGCTCATTAAAAATCGGCGCAACTAGTAAGCGATCCCCCAGCATATACTGCTTATCAATGGCATAAACCGTCTGATCCTCTGGGAACTCTAGCATCAATGGACGCATCAGGGGAATGCCCGTTTTTGCAGTGGCTGATGCTTGACGATAAATATAAGGCATCAGGCGGTTTTTCAATTTTGAAAAAGCTTGACTGACATTTGCTGCTTCTTCTCCAAAATTCCATGGTACCCGATATTCAACATTGCCATGGTAACGACTGTGGGTCGACAATAAACCAAATTGCGTCCAACGTTTATACAGGTCGGGGGTCGCTTGTTCTTCAAACCCGCCGATATCATGGCTCCAAAATCCAAAACCAGATAAGACAAAGGATAAGCCACCACGGAGAGACTCTGCCATCGAAGAATATTCAGATAAATTGTCGCCTCCCCAATGGACAGGAAATTTTTGGGAACCGACAGAAGCAGAACGGGCAAAAAGAACGGCTTGATTTTCCCGCATTTCCGCCAGCAGTTCAAAGACGGTTTCATTGTATAGATAGGCGTAATAATTGTGCATTTTTTTCGGATCTGATCCGTCATAATAGACGGCATCTTCAGGGATCCGCTCACCGAAGTCCGTCTTAAAGGAATCAACACCTAATTCAATCAATTCCTTTAAGCGATCTTTATACCATTGACGAGCCTCTGGATTGGTAAAATCAATGATCCCTTGTCCAGCTTGCCAAAGATCCCACTGCCAGACTTCACCTGCTTGGTTCTTAATAAAGTACCCTTTCTCTTTGCATTCTTGATATACAGAGGCTTTTTGCCCAATGTAAGGGTTGATCCATAAACTGACTTTTAATCCTTTCTCATGGATTTTCTTTAGTAATCCTTTCGGATCAGGAAACAATTCGTCATTCCATTCAAACCCACACCATTCAAATTCCTTCATCCAGAAACAATCAAAATGAAAGACATCAAAAGGAATATCACGAGCTTGCATTTCATCGATAAAGTGCATCACTGTTTCTTCACTATAATCAGTCGTAAATGAAGTGGATAGCCATAAGCCAAAAGACCACGCTGGCGGTAAGGCGGGTTTTCCTGTCATGTCGGTGTATTTTTCTAGAATGGCTTTCATATCTGGTCCATAGATGATGTAATAGTCCAGACGCTGCCCCTCGACACTAAATTGCGTGCGGGAAACGTTCTCAGAAGCCACTTCAAAGGAAACCGCTTCGGGATGATCAACAAAAATACCGTAGCCTTTATTCGTCAAATAAAACGGAATATTTTTGTATGCCTGCTCGCTACCCGTACCACCGTCTTGATTCCAAATATCAACGGTTTGACCGTTCTTGATAAAAGGAGTGAACCGTTCCCCTAATCCGTAAACAAGTTCATAAGGATCTAGCGAAAGCTGTTCTCGCATATACTGCTTGCCGTCATTTCCCGAAATTTTAGCCTGTGCTTTAGGCATGGAAGAAGTCAACAAGCTACCTTCTCCGAAAAAGTCGATTTTAAAAGCCGCTTGTTTAGGGACTTTCGCTTCCAATGATCCAGATTTGAAGATATACATGTCTTCGTTATCGGTATCGATCTTCACGTCTGCCGGTTGAGTATCTAGTGCAAACGACGGGGCGTGCATCGTCTGGTCATGATGCACCAAGCTGACTTTGATTACATCGTTTTGCGGAGTCGAAAACGTGAGTGTGGTTAAACCAAGGTTTAAGGTATCGCCACGCCGCTGAATCTCTTGATAGGGCAGATAAAGGGTCAATTGCTCCTTTTCTACCTTATGATCATAAGCAATTCGGGGATGCTCAAGTTGGACGCCTTCTTTTGCCAGCCAATAGCCATTTGTAAATTTCATCTTCTTTTCCTCCTACTTTACTGCACCATCTGAGATGCCTTTCACTACATGTTTTTGCAAGGCAATAAACAAGAGAATGATTGGCAGAACAACGATCACCAGAGCGGCTAGCGCTAAATGCCATTGCTTGTTAAATTCACCGAAGAAATAAAACATCCGCAAGGGAATCGTATACATTCCGGCTTTATTAATACTTAATGAAGGCAATAAATAGTCATTCCAAAACCACAATGTATTCAAAACAATCACCGTTACCGTCGTTGGTTTCAACAAAGGCAATATTACTTTCCAATAAATCTGAAAGGTATTCGCCCCATCAATGATCGCTGCTTCATCCAGCGATCGTGGAATGCCTCTTAACGCACCATAATATAAAAAAGTCGACATACTGACAGCCAATCCCAAGTACATTATCATTAGACCCGGCTGATTTAACAAATTCATTCGTCCAAAAAGAGAAATCAGTGGAATCATGATCCCCTGAAAAGGGATCAGCAAGCCGATGGCAACAACAAAATAGAGGACTGAACTTAAGCGGCTGGTATTTCTGGATAAAGCGTATGCTGCCATTGAAGAAACAAAGACCACCAAGATCAAAGAACCGACAGTAATCAACAATGAATTCATTAAACTTCTGATGAAATCCAGTTTTTCTAACGCCTCTTGATAATTCTCAAAGGACAATCCGCCAGGCAGCGACAACGTACTCTGAAAGATCTCTGCTTTTGTTTTAAATGAATTGATCACGATCAAGAAAAACGGATAAAACCATAAGCACGCAAGTAAAAGACCACTTACGATCAGCAGACTGTGCTGCAGCTTTTTTTTCTTCTGCCGTCTACTTTTTGTATTCCCCTTTTTAGTAGAGGAGTGACGAGTCTCGATCATGCGCTGATCTCCTTTCTGCGGGTAATTGAGATTTGAATAATGGAAATAATGACAATGATCACCAGAAATATCATCGCTTTTGACTGAGCAAAGCCCATTTTCCTCATTGAAAAAGCTTCATTGTAAATATTCATGGCTGCCATCTGAGTCGAATTAAACGGTCCCCCCTGTGTCAACGCCAAGTTTTGATCATAGATTTTAAAGGCATTTGACAGCGTCAAAAACAATGTTACGGTAAACGCGGGCATCAGCATGGGTAGTTTGATTCGGAAAAAGACTTGTAGCGGATTGGCGCCGTCCATATCTGCTGCTTCTAAAATTTCTTCTGGAATATTATTTAGAAACGAAATATAGATCAACATCATATACCCGCTCATCTGCCAGACGAACAAGATAACCAAACCCCAAAAGCCTGTTTCTGGTGTATTCAACCAGCCATTAAAAAAATTGATCCCAGTCAAATCGGCGATACTCTCGAATGCTTTGTTAAAAATAAATTGCCATATAAATCCTAGTATGATCCCACCAATTAAGTTCGGCATGAAAAAGACGGTCCGAAATAGAGTGGTCCAGCGTCCCAGTTTTTGCGTGACTAAAGTTGCTAACAACAGCGCGATGACATTGATCAAGATCACACTGTAAACAGAAAATTTCGCCGTGAACAACATGCTGTTAATGAACGCCTGATCTTTAAAAGCGCGCAAGTAGTTTTCCAATCCGATAAAGTCGCTGATCGTATTGCCGTTCCAGTTGGTCAGTGAGTAATATCCCCCTGTAAATAAAGGAATAAACAGAACGACCAATAATGCGACGAATGCCGGTGCTAGCAGCAGCCAAAATGATTTTGAACGATTTGTTAACATACAGCTCCTCCTATGATTTCCTTGATTTTGCCTATCCTGCGCGCATCACTGCAGGATAGGCATCACTTTGGTTATTGACGTTCTTGCGCCCAGCTGCTTTTCAGCTGATCAGTAAACTCAGTCCATGAGATTTGATCGGCTGCATAAGCCTGGAACTGAACCCCAAAAATATTTTGTCCGTATCCATCTGGATAAGAGTTATGGACCCAAGGAACCGTTTGGCCATTCGTTAAATACGTATAAATGTCATTGGACAACGGATCAGAAATATCGTCACTGGAGAAGTTCGTATAAGCTGGAATAAACTCAAAATCATCGATGATCGCGGTCATCGCCTCTTCATCGGTATACATCCATGTCAAAAATTGTATGGAGGCATCGATCACTTCTTGTTCCTTATCTTTGTTGACACCCCAATACCAAGCTGGTCCGGCAACGATTTTGCTGCCGTCTCCCACTTGCATTGGGACGATTGCCAATTTTTCTTTTGCAAATGTATCATCCAAGCTGTTTAATGTAGGAACGATCCAATTGCCTTGATGAATGATGGCAACCTTCTCACTGGCAAATAATTCTTCGACTGACGTGCTGTAATCCATTGATTCCAACGGTTGAGCATTGTATTGGATCGCCAGATCAGCGTAGTCTTTCAGTTGTGCCTCATAAGTTAAGTGAAGCTCTTTGGCTTCCAGTGTTTCTTTCAAGCTATCATTAAATTCAGGTGCAAAAAAGTTCGAACTGAATTGACTGGAAACCCATGTTTCACCGCCGCTGAAGCCGAATACACCGTCTAATCCTAACTCTTCTTTCTTACTATCTAACGTTTCTACTGCCTCCTTAAAATCGGCAAATGTTTCAATCGCTTCACTATCGATTCCCGCTTGCTGAAACAGCTCTTTATTGATCAGCCAACCGTAGCCTTCGATATTCATCGGCAAGCCATAGACTGTCTCATTCAGTGTTGCCCCTTCCAACGTTCCCTCAATTGCTTTTTGGGCTAATTCTGTTTCCCCAAGGTCATATAACTTGTGTTCCCATGTTTGCGTATCTGCTAGTCCCCCCAGCATAAAAATGTCCGGTTCATCACCAGATGAAAATTTTGATTGGAGAGCCGCTGTGGCGTCCGTTCCTCCACCTACAGTAGTCATATTGATTTTTATGTCCTCATGGCTTTCTTCAAAAGCCGCAACCAATCGATCCATCTGTTCTGCAGTCTCTGTCTTGATGTTAAAAACTTCTAGTGTTACACTACCATCATCTGAGGTACCGCTTCCAGAATTTCCGCAACCAGCAATTCCGATCACACTTAACATAGTAGCAGCCGTCAACAAAATTCTCTTTTTCATCATTGTTCCCTCCTCAATCAATTCGATCACAAATTGATTATATTGATATTTCGGCCCTTCTGTAATCGTTATCTTAACCGAAATACCTTGTAATATTGATGAAAATGGAGGAGACAGATGGTAACCCAACCCTATATTTTTACGCCAAACCCTAGTGAATATGATATTGATACTTCTTTAAAAGAGATCACAGAACATGGTGACAGCTTGTTTCCAGTCAGTGTTTATTTGACAAATCATCCTGCTGATCAAGCAAATATGATCCACACCCATTGGCATCGCGAGCTTGAGATCCTGTATATTTTTCGAGGAAAGATGGAAATAAAGGTCGAAGGTGTTTCTTATATCGCTAAAGAAGGCGAGCTTGTATTTATCCCTGCCAATCAGCTACATGAGGCATTAAATTATCAGCAAACAGCTTGTACCTTCTTTGCTATCGTCTTTGACGCGACCTTTATTGAGAGCCGCGTCTCTGATTTGATCCAGCAGTCCTATCTGGACCCGTTGCTCCATTCCGCGGATCAGCAAGCGATTCACATCACAAGTGATTTCGTTTCTCATATGAACATTCAACAGGCATTGACTCATATTATAGATTTATTTGCATTAAAGGAACCATTGTATGAGCTGGCAATCAAAGCGGAACTCTTTTTATTTATTAAATATCTTTGTCAAAATAGCCAATACATTAATCGCAATAAGAAACCTATCGACAGTAAAAGCAAACTCAATACGTACAAATGCAAGAAAATCCTACTTTTTATTGAAGAAAATTATCAACGCCCAGTGACACTTGAGGAAATCAGTCAATATATTGGCTATAGCAAAGAACATTTCTGCCGTTTTTTTAAAAGAAATTTCCAGATGAGCTTTTTTACCTATCTAAATAAGTTCCGCATCAAAAAAGCGGAGTATCTCTTACTCCATACGGATTTAAAAATCATCGAAATCGCATTGGAAACTGGGTTTGATGATCCGAATTACTTTACGACACTTTTCAAAAGGGAGACCGCTTTGACCCCTTCCAACTATCGCAAACGACCGAGCAACACCACGAGTTTATAATTCTGAAAATCAATAAAACAAGGGTATCCGCTAGTTGAAAAAGCGGAATACCCTTGTTTACTTTTTATAAATGAACTGGCTTAAGCCAAATCTTCCCCATTTGAGGCAATCACTTTTTTGTACCAATAAAAGGATTGCTTTTTGCTGCGGGCTAATGTGCCATTGCCTTCATTGTCGCGATCGACATAGATATAGCCATAGCGTTTCTTCATTTCTCCGGTTCCTGCAGAAACCAAATCGATACAGCCCCATGAAGTATAGCCCAACAGTTCAACACCGTCTTGGTCAATGGCTTCTTTCATCGCAGCGATATGCGCACGTAAATAGTCGATGCGATACACATCATTGATTTTTCCATCTTCGTTTGGTGTATCCACCGCTCCTAGACCATTTTCGACGATGAAAAGCGGTTTTTGGTAACGATCATAAAGATCATTCATCGTGATCCGCAAACCAAGCGGATCAATCTGCCAGCCCCATTCCGACGCTTCTAAATACGGGTTTTTAATGGTCGGGAACAAGTTGCCTTCCGTTTTTTCAACACCGGAATCTTCTGAAGCAGCGACCCGAGAGGCATAGTAAGAAAAGGAAATAAAATCGACGGTATGGGCTTTTAATAAAGCCGTATCTTCGGCGGTTTGCTCCAAAGTGATTCCTTTTTCCGCTAGCATCTTCAAACCATAATTTGGATATTCTCCTCGCGATTGCACATCGATAAAGAAATAGTTGCCGCGATCGCTTTTTTTGCTTTCCCAGACATCTTTCGGATTGCAGCTGTAAGGATAATAACTAGCCGCTGCCAGCATACAGCCTACTTTGTTTTCTGGATCGATCTCGTGGGCGATTTTTGTTGCCAACGCACTAGCGACTAACTCATGATGAGCAGCTTGGTATTTGATTTGTTCTTCATTTTCGCCCTCAGCAAAGGTCAGCCCTGCACCGAGAAACGGGGCATGCAAGATCATATTGATTTCATTAAAGGTCAGCCAGTACTTCACCAATCCTTTGTAGCGAGTGAAGATCGCCCGACAAAGGTTTTCGTAAAAGGCAATCATCTTACGGTTGCGCCAACCGCCATATTCTTTGATCAGATGGATCGGACAGTCAAAATGCGTGATCGTCACCAAAGGTTCGATTTGGTATTTGCGACATTCTAAAAACAGTTCTTCATAAAAGCGCAAGCCTTCTTCATTAGGGGTTTCTTCGTCGCCCTTCGGAAAAATTCTTGACCAAGCAATCGATAAACGATAGGTTTTAAAGCCCATCTCCGCAAATAAGGCGATATCTTCTTTGAAATGATGGTACATATCAATCGCTTCTTTTGCTGGATAGAAATACCCTTCTTCAAAGGCAAGCATCTCACGCTTGCCGGTAATGACTGCTCGTCGGTCCTTGCCAGTCGGAATCACATCGACATTGGCAAGTCCACGCCCCCCTTGATCAAAACCGCCTTCACATTGATTGGCGGCTGTTGCGCCGCCCCATAAAAAGTTTTCTGGAAATCCCATGTCTTATTCTCCTTTTTTAGCCGATCACTTTGATGATTTGATCGCCAAACGTAATCGGACCACTGTTTGCCGTCAAAATGTCGCCCACTTCTGCACTGTTGGTGATAACGATCGGCGTGATCACTGGATAACCTTTTTCTTTGATAAACTCGATATCAAACGTAATCAAAGGATCGCCAACTGTCACTTTTTGTCCTTTTTCTACTTGATAGGCATAGCCTTCGCCATTCAATTGCACTGTATCGATCCCCACGTGAATCAGCAGCTCAATGCCTTCCTCACTGGTCAATCCAATGGCATGTTTGGAATCAAAGACTGCTGTGACAGTCCCGTTGACTGGTGCTAGCACTTCTCCAACGGTTGGCTCGATCGCTACCCCTTGTCCAAGAATTTCTTCTGAAAACATGCCGTCATTGACTGCTTGTAGGCTTTTCAGTTCCCCTTTTAAAGGTGCTTTGATCTCCGCGCCGCTGATTTGATGGGTTGGTTCTTGTTCTTTGTCTGCTGGTGTTGCTTCAGGTGCTTCTTCTGTGACAGGGTCTTTGTATAAGAATAATGTCGCAATAAATGTGACCACGATACTGATTGCCGCACCGATACAGGCATTGGTCAAATGACGTAAGGTGTCATCGCCGATATAACTTGGCAAAGTCAATAGGCCCGGTGAACCGCCTGAGAAATTGCGGACACGCATGATTCCCATAAACAGACCCCCAAATCCGCCACCGATCATTGCTGCATACAAAGGTGTTTTAAACCGTAAGTTGACCCCATACAACGCTGGTTCAGTGATGCCGAATAGACCTGTCAGACCTGCAGAAAATGCCAATTGTTTGATTGTAGAATCTTTTGATTTGAAACCAACGCCGATAGCTGCAGCTCCCTGACTGACGTTTGAAGCCAGCATGCCAGGATAGATCACTGTATCATAACCTGTGGTCATTCGGTTGTTGATACCGATAGGAACCAATCCATAGTGGGTACCCGTTGCCACGAACAATGGGGTGAAGGCACCGATCAATAACGGAACGATCCATGGGCTGACCGTTTCTAAGGCTTGGATCCCTGCGGAAATCGCTTCACTGATCATATAGCCTAGAGGACCTAAAGCAACTAATGCTACCGTCCCTACGACGAAGATCGTCAGCAACGGTTTGCTAAAGAATTTGATTGCTTTTGGTGAGACCTTATCAGCAATCGGTTCAACGTAAGACATGAACCAGACACTTAAGATGATGGGGATCACCGATGATGAATAGGTCACTGGTGAAATCGGCAAACCGAACAAATGGATACCGCCACCTGACTCATTGACTGCTGTCACCATACCGATGAAGTTGGGATGCAGTAAAATTCCACCCACCATCATAGCCAGATACATGTTGGCTTTGAACTTTTGCGCAGAAGAAGCAGCCAGTAGAATCGGTAAGAAGTAGAACGCAGCATCTGCCATAAAGTTTAGGATTTGGTAACTTTGACTTTCTGCCGTCAAGACATTGAAGACCACCAGCAACGAAAGGACCGCTTTTAACATCCCAGCTGCCGTGATGGCTGGCAAGATCGGGGTGAAGATCCCAGTGATCGTATCGATAATTTTCGCTACACGTCCCCGATCGTCTTCTTCTGTTTCTTGATCACTAGTCAAATTGGTTTGGGCAGTGATTTCGTTGTAGACATTGCCAACATCACTGCCGATGATCACTTGGTACTGTCCGCCTTTGTTGACCACACCCATGATGCCTGGTGTATGTTTTAAGGTACTTTCTTGTGGTTTGCTGTCATCTTTCAAGTTGAAGCGCAAGCGGGTCGCACAATGGGTCAAGCTTTGGATATTTTCTTCCCCACCAACATTGGTGATGATCGTTTTTGCTAACTCTTTGTAATTCATGTCGTTCCTCCTATTTTGGTCCTTCGTTTGCTTTTCGTGTGTCAAAACATAAAAAAATACCTAAACGAACCCCTTGGGAGTTCATTTAGGTATAGCCTGCCAATTCAGTAACAATCCTAAGCACTTGTTATTCGTTTGATGTGTATAGTTAAATAGATCAATTCGTCTTCTTCTAACGGTCTACCGAACTCTTTGTTGATGTAGTCGCTGATTTTCAGCGCACACGCATATTCCTTCATATAGCGGTCTTTCAACATAAAAATAAAACTGCCGGTTCCTGCATCATCGAGCTTTGTTCCGCTGAATAAGCGCTGGACAAAAAATTTCAAATGGGTCACAAAGCGTTCGTAGTTCAATGAATACTCATCAAGCTCCATTGAAAAATGATATTTAACGATGTTTAGGATATGCTGAATGATCTTCGCCATTTCCGATACTTGACTGACCTGCGCCATATCCAACTCCGCATTGACGATGTGCAATGCAATGAAGCCGGCTTCATCTTCTGGCAGCTCGATCGCCAAGCGATTCTTGATGATCGATAACGCTTCTTTGCCAATGAGGTATTCATGGTTATAAAACCGCTTGATTTCCCATAGCAAGGCATTTTTGATTTCCATGCCATTTTGATAGCGCTCGATAGCATAATTGATATGATCGGTCAGCGTCAGAAACAATTTTTCGCTCAATTTTTTCCCAAGGGAAACTTTTGCAAAACTGATGATCTCATTCGCTGCTTGAATATGTTCGATAGGGATAGAAGAAAGTAATTGGGTTAGTTTTGTGACATTCCACTCTTGTGTACTGAGATAGACTTTTTCAATCTTGGTATCGTCAATCACATCGCCTGGCTTTTTCTTAAAGCCTAAGCCTTTGCCCATGACGACCAATTCTTGTTTTTCCTCATTCTCAGAAATCACAATGTTGTTATTGATCACTTTTGTTACGTTCATTTTAACGACCCTATTCTTCTTTAGATTTCTTCACACAAAAAAATAGGTATAGCCCGCCTAAAGCGGTAACAATCCTCAGAGCCAGTGTAGCATGAGAAAAATCACTCGTCAATGGGGATTTTTAACCGCTTGTTTAAAAGCAGAAAACAGCGCTGCTGCCATTTGAGTCTTTGGCAGAACGCTGTTCAATGGTTTATGGATCACTAACTCTCTTTGTGAGAGGTGAATTAGATACGATTTTCGTGGTCAGCAGTTTTGACTAAGTTTGCACCCACCATACCACCAATTGACGTAAGAACGAGTCCTAAGACCATTGCCACAAAGCCCCAAATGGACGCTTTGGCTGTTGCATCACTTGCTTCTTCCGCTTTTTGACGAGCGTCTTCCACTGCTTGGTCAATGTCTTGTTTGGCTTGTTCAAGATTTTGTTGCGCATTTTCGATTTGTTTTTGCGCTTCATCAGAAGCATCTTGTAAGCCGTTCACGATATTGTTCGTTGCTTCTTCCGCTTCTTGTTGGCTTAGATCTGTGTTTTGAGCCACTGCATTTGAAATTGCTTCTTCATCCACTGAATCACCGATCGTTGTAGCACGATCTTGCAATTTACTTGCTAAATCATCAATGATTTTATCGGCATCATTTGGATTGGTTGCAATGTCTTTGCCAGCATCTTTGATATCATTTGTCGCGTCAGACAATTGGTTTTGCAAGTAGTCTGGTTGCAATTCCGGAACATCGGTATCTTGTAAAACATCATTGACGTTCGCTTGTAATTCATCTGTATTGACGTCTTCCATGTTTCCTGTTATTTCATCGAAGGCTTTTGAAGCAACATCGCCAGCACCAGATGCCACTGTTTCAACACCACTACCGACAGCAGAAGCAACGTTTCCTAAAAGTGAACCGACTACAGAAAAAGCACCGATCGTTAAGTAAGAGAGCATAACCATCATCACGATCATACTTGTTGCCCATGTTAAGAAACCATGAACCAATCCGACACGTCGAGCAGCAACACCAGAAACAAAACCAGCACCGAATAATGCCAAGACGAAGGTAATCACTGTCCAAATCAATAATCCTGTCCCAACACCATCTAATGGGTTATTAGAGGTTGGTTCCACCATACCAAAACCGATTGCTGAGCCAATCATTGACAGTGTCATGAACAATGCGATAAATGTTACAACTCCTGCAAAGATAGACCCCCAAGACAAATTATAGCCTGCCTCCCGCTCATCTGAACCTAAATAATTTCTAAATCCTCTTTTCATCATTACATCCCCTTTTTGTTTTTTTAACCTGAATTAAGTCTAACAACTGATTTTTTTTTTATCAATCAACTCGACTTGCGCTATCTTTTTGTAAGAAAAATGAATGATTCTGAATTGTTTGACTATTTATTAAAATAATGCCTCTCAAGGCAATTGTTTTTTATCTGGGGAAAGCTATTTCACCCCCTGCGTTAAGCCTTCCCCAACCTTTTGGAGAAGTAGCCAAGCTGGTTATTGCTACTTATAGTTTCAAAGAACCGGTCATGCCTTTCACAAAACCTTTTTGCATAAACAAAAACAATACCAACGTTGGGATCGTTGCAATCACGATCGCCAGCATTTGAACGCCATAATTTGGTACGTAACTGGCTGACGATAAATTGGAAATCAGCAATGTCATGGTTTGACGACTTTCCGTTTGCAAAAAGACCAAGGGTAGCAAATAACTGTTCCATGCGTTCATAAAGGCGTAGATGGCAGCGGCAGCATAGGTCGAGCGCATCATAGGAAAAACGATTCGGAAAAATATCGTGTACTCTGTTGCCCCCTCGATGCGACTCGCATCTAAAATACCGTCAGGAAAAGACTTGAAGTTCTGGCGAAAAAAGAAAATCAGAAACAGGTTATTGACCAATGGCAAAATGACCGCCACGTGCTGATTGACTAGCTGCATTCCTGCCATCATCTTAAACAAAGGGATCACCAAAGTTGCCAGTGGCACCATCATACATAACAGAAAAACCGCATAAATCCCTTCACTCGCCCGCGTTCGAAACTTCTCAAATCCAAAGGCAGCCAAAGAAGTGACCAGTAGACTGACGAGGACGGTGATCAATGAAATCTTGATGGAATTCCACATGATCAATGGGATGTCGTAATTGCTGAACAGCACCTGAAAATTGCTTGCTAGCTGATTCCCAAAAGTCAGCTTCCCTTCGGCAACTTGATTGGCGGTATTGGTAGAGCCCACCATCATCCAGTAAAACGGAAAAATCGAAAAAAATGAGACGATCAGTAAAAATCCATATTTTATGCATCCACCTAAAGTAACTTTCATAGCTGCTCCTTTCTATCGCTTTTATTGATTCGTTTTCGAGAGTTTCAACTGGATCACAGATAAAAGAGCGATGATGATCACTAAGACCCAAGAAAGCGTAGCCGAGTACCCAAAATTTGACGTATAGACAAAGGAGTGATTATAGATCAGTTGGGCGACAGTCAACGTCTCATTGGAGGGGCCACCACCTGTTAGATTCACCACTTCATCAAAGAGCTGGATCGTCCCAATGGTGGAGGTGATGGTTGTGAAAACGATCACCGGCTTCAGTTGCGGGATCACTACGAAAAAGAACTTTTGAAACCCATTCGCTCCATCGATCGCAGCAGCTTCTAAGGTGTCATCCGAGATATTTTGCAATCCTGCCAAATAAAAAATCATGTTATAGCCTGTCCAACGCCAGCACAACGCAATAATAACGGTCAGTTTTGCTAGAAGCGGATTATTTAGCCAATCTAGCGGTTGCGTGATCAAGCCAATGTTCAGCAGCCCTTGATTAACGATCCCGCCAATTTGAAACATCATTTTAAATAAAACTGCATAGGAAACCAGCGAGGTGACACAGGGTAGAAACAACGCTAATTTAAAGAAGGAGCGTCCTACAAGCTTCGGCGTGTTCAAAACAAACGCTAGCAGAAGACCCAACAACACCATGATCGGTACTTGAAAGATCAGAAAGATAAAATTATTGAGTAAAGCTTTTTGAAAAATCGTATCCTGCAGCATGCGTAGGTAATTGCCGAAGCCGACAAAAACCGATTGTAGTCCCTGCATCCGATGCAGGGAAAGGTATAAGGAATAGACGATGGGATACAGCAAAAAGACACTACTGAATACTAAAGAAAGGCCAATAAATCCCCAGACTTGTTGGTTTTTGGGGCGCTTTTTTCTGATCGTATTTTGCATATTCATCACTCCTTAAGTAACACAAGTCGGCTATTCGCCGACTTGCATCTTGTAGGTGTTTTCTGCTTCCGTCAACATGTCATCTAAGGACATGGCACCATCAAAATAGCTTTGCATTCCCCCACGCAAGGCATCCACTGCCGCTTGGGTATTTACCCCGTAATCAACGGCGGGGATGTCCGCCATCCAACTGGAGAAATCTTTATAGATTGGGGCGTCATTAAAGAAAGGATCTTCATATTGATAAGCTTCTCCTTCTTGTGAGGGTAGGTAAGTCCCCACTGCCCCATTTTCTACTAAAATCTCTTGATAGAATTCATCATTTCCAGCAAATTCTTGTTTGAGAAAATCAATGGCCAACGCTTTATTTGGTGAGTCATTGAGCACCAACCAGCTAGAGCCACCCAAGTTCGAGTAAGGTGTCGCTCCAGACACTGTCTCTAATTGAGGAAGATTCGTATAGCCCCATTTTCCTTTTTGATCTTCTGCGGATCGGATCGTCGCAGAAAACCAGATGGCTGAATTGACTGCTGCCACTTCTCCACTCGTCACTGCACCGATCCCTTCTGGCGCAAAATAATCTACTGGTTTTGCCAACTCTTTTTCTTCGATCGTCTTCAGGATCGGCAGCATTTCACGAATAGCAGGATTGTCTTTCAAAAATATGTTTCCGTCTTCATCAAAATACCATAATCCGGCTGACTGCATCGCCATCTGGATATAATGAGTGCCGCGATTTGGAATAAACGCAACGAACCATTTCCCCGTTTTTTCTTTGACTGTCTCACCAATCTCCACAAATTTGGACCAGGTTAGATTGGTGAGTTCACTTTCATCGATCCCCGCTTCACTTAAATAATCTTTGCGGTAGTAGAGTCCAGCAGAACCTGAATCAAAAGGAACCGCATAAACACCTTCTTGATAGGTCGCATTCGTTACTTTGTAAGGAGCAAATTGGTCAAAGTCGATGTCTTCCGATAATTCTGCAAATTTTCCTTCGTAGTTCAGCAAATAGTTCTGCACGTCATAGTCATCCATCAAAACGATGTCAGGCAAACCTTCGGAGACCCCTGAAGTAAAGGATGAAACCATTTTTTGTTTGGTATCCTCGTTGGACATCTCGACGACATTAAGGTCGATTGCGTCATTGTCGGCATTGTAATATTCCCCGGCTTTTTCCATAATTGGAATATTAAAATTTGTGTCCCAAGCCCAAACAGTCAGCGTATTCTTATCTGTACTGGCAAAATCTTGTGAATCTGCTGTTTCTTGATTTCCTCCACAACCAGCGAACAACACCCCTGTGACAATTACTAGCAAAAACAAGCTACTTTTTTTCATTTTTCTCCCTCCAATATGATTCTCTCCTCATCCCCATCAGCATAAAAATAAAGCAAACGCTTACCATTACATCAATTATAAAAAATGATGTTCATAATTGAAAATAATCGGATCGTTCCTCTCCTTCTATCAAAAAACCACCTTCGCCCAAGGCAAAGGTGGTTGTCTGCTTATTTTTCTTCATTTAGGCGATCTGGCATCATGTTTTCCATAAAACCCCAAACGCCGTTTTGTAATACGAGTTCCTCACGTTCGTAAGGAGAAACCGTGGTGCGGATCAACGCATCTTGACCGTCTAAGACTTTTTGTCCCCAATGAGGATCGATCAACAATGCCCGACCCACTGCAACAAAGTCTGCATGTTCTAGCAATCCCGCGGCATCTTTCGATGTTCGGACATCCCCTACACCAATCAAAGGAACCCGCTGAGCGATTTTTTCATAGACATACGCCAACATCGATTTTTCTTGGTACGCTTTTGAAATCGATTTGCGGGTATAATCCGCAAGGGAGATGTGCAGATAGTCTAATCCTTTTTCTGCCAGTTGGTCCACTAAGAACAACGTATCTTCAAAGCGAATCCCTGGTTCTTCGAATTCTTCCGGTGAAAAACGATAACCGACGATAAACTCCTTCACACCTGATTGGTCCACTGTTTCCAATACTTCATCGACGAGCTTCTCAATAAAACGATAACGGTTCTCTAGTGAGCCACCCCATTCATCGGATCGACGATTTGAGTGCGGAGAAAAGAATTGTTGGATCAAATACGTATTGGCTCCGTGGAGTTCTACGCCATCAAACCCCGCCTTGATCGCCCGTTCGGTAGCTTTTTTAAAGTTTTCAATAATCGTTAAAATCTCATCTACTGTGACTTCTCGGGGAACTTGGGCATTTGGACGTTCGGCAGCAACTGCGCTGGCAGAAATCGGTTGTGTTCCTCGTAGGACCGAGTCATCCGTCATCCGACCGGCATGAAAAATCTGTAAAATAGCTTTGGTCCCATTGGTTTTGATGGTGCTGGCTAATTTGCTTAATCCAGGTAAAAAGGCATCGTCGTAAGCGCCTAATTCCCCTTCCCAGCCCTTGCCATCTTCTTGGACATTGGCTGCCGCTGTGATGACTGCTCCGACTTCCCCAGAGCGTAAGCCATAGTAAGCCAACTCATCTTTCGTAATCACCCCATCAAAGAAGGACATCTTGGTCGTCATTGGTGCCATAATGATTCGATTTTTCAACTGCAATCCGCGCTTAAATGTTGCTTTATCTGTTACATTTCGCATGGGTTTCCCACCTTTTCCATTGGATTCATTTCGCTTTGTGGATCTGACTGGCTTGGTTGTCCAAAGAGATCCTTAAAGCAAATCGGTGCATCTTTTTTATCTTTTAAAAAATATACATGCACATGCATCTATATTACAAAAGAATCAAGGAGAAAACAAGTGAAAAACATCATTAGTCCAGCATTTCCTCCAAGACTCTTTCAAAAACGACTTTTGAACGCTGCAGTTTCTTTTCCCCTGATTGGGTCAAATCAATATAGATCCCCCGCTTGTCATCTTGACAAGAATGCCGTTCAATCACACCGCACAGCTTGTCTTCCATGCGCATGATCATACGTGACATCGCACTTTGACTCAGATCAAAATGGGCGATCAAATCATTGAGGCGCATGCTATGATTGGGGGTCTTTTCTAAGTAATAAAGCACGTAATACTCATTCAAAGACAGATTGCTTTCTGCTTTGAGGGCTTGCTCCAAACGAGCTTCGATCGCTTGATGCTGATTCGTAAAGGCTAACCATTGCCCCATCCGTTCTTTTTCCATCCTCTTCACCACCCATTCTTCTATACCAAGGTATTTTAATCTAGATCCCTGCGTTACGCAAGTCGCCAGAAAAGGCTAACACTTTATTATGCAAAATTAGCCAGCTGCTGCGGGCGTTCATGAATATTTTATGATAGAATTGACGAAAAATTCAGCGAAATCTTCCTGTTCTTTTTCAATGTTCTGGACTACAATATCTTCAACACCAAAGAATATTTAAACACTCTATCAGCAAAATTGTGCATTTTCACACAATAATTTGTGTTTTTTAGATGTTTCAGTATTCGAAGGAAAGGATGAAACAAACGATGAAAAAAACAATTTCTTTGATTGGGACACTGACGCTGGTCAGTTTGGGGCTTTTGACAGGCTGTAACAACGAAAAAGATACCGCGCAATCAACCAGCGACCTAAGCCAAAGTCGTGTGTCTACTGAAAGCAAGCAAAGCACGACGACGCAAACCACTGAAAACAGCTCCTTAGCGTCATCCTCTACTTCAGAAACTTCGACCACAAGCCAGCAATCGACGGACCACTCTGACGCAACGCAAACGACAGCAAGCTCAGTATCCACCAATGAGTTTCCATATGCCGTTGATCTTTCCCAATATGGCCCTTCACTGACGTTTTATTTCCATGGCGTCAATGTACCAGATGCTGTCACGATTCAAAATACGAGCCCATTGATCATTTCGATCGACGACAGCGCAAGCTATGAAGCACAAGTCGATACGATCGCAACAAAGGAGATTCGCATCTTTTCAGCAAATGACAATGGGATTCGCACCGTAAAAGTGAACACTCAATTGACCTTTGCAAAAGGGATCACTTCCAATGGAAATCCTGATTTTAGCCACAACCTGTACCTATTTACAAATAAAGAGGGTGGTCTATCTTTGATCACACCGAACTATGCGGGAAATGTCAGCGATGACCAACGAGATGTGATGTTAGAAGTACTTCAATAAACGAAAAACAGGGAAACGAAGCGTGCTTCGTTTCCCTGTTTCGTTACCCGATCATCACGGTTTCATCAGGATATTTGTAGCCAGCTTCTTGTTTGTTGGCTTTTTTCATCAATGAAAAAGCAACGGTCATGATGCCGACTCGACCAATGAACATCAAAAAAATGATCAAAAGTTTGCCAAAAACCGACAAGTAAGGCGTCAACCCCATGGTCAACCCCACCGTTCCAAAAGCGGAAAAAACTTCAAAGGCAATGGTTGGCAACCCAAAGTTTGGGGTTTGCGGCATACTCTCAGTGATCGACAATAAGAAAATCGCTACGAAGCATAACGTCAAGGTAAGGAAGAACAACGTAAAGGCACGCGATACAGCAGATTCTTTGATCGTGCGACCAAAAACTTCCGCTCGACTGCGCCCTTTCAATAAGCTGCGGATCTTGATGATCAAGACCGCAAATGTCGTTGTCTTCAATCCCCCAGCAGTTGATCCAGAGGTGCCGCCGATATACATGAAAATCATCGTCAGCATCAAGCCTGCTTGACTCATTTGTCCGTAATCAATACTGAAAAAACCAGCGGTTCTTGGGGTGACCGCTAAGAAGAGGTATTGGAAAAAACGTTCGATGACCGAATCACCCATGATCAACTGTGAATTGGCTTCGGTCAAAAAGAATCCTGCCGTTCCAAAAACCACCAAAACGATCATAGCGATCCATGCCAAGCGGCTATGCAAGGATCGTTTTTTTGACGTCGTATGCAGGAGATCGAACCAAACGAGAAATCCCAGACCACCTGCGATGATCAAGAAACTGATGACCCCCAGCACAAATGGGTCGTTTTGAAACCCTACCATGCTGTTGCCGAACAAATCAAACCCAGCATTACAAAAGGCCGAGATCGCATGAAAAACACTGTACCAAAGGCCTTGCTCCCAACCAAAACGGGGCACGAATGCAAAAGCCAGCAAGATGATCCCACTGACTTGGATCAAAAAGGCGATCCGAATCAGGTACCATGCCAAATGGATTTCTCCAGACATTCGGTCCAGATTCAATGATTCCCGCAAAATCATCCGAGTACTAAGATGGACTCTTTTTCTCGCCAAGATGTAAAAGAAGACGGGAATCGACATGAAGCCGATCCCACCGATCTCAATCAGCATCAGCAAGATCCCTTGGCCCCACAGGTTGTAATGATCGGCTACGGTCAAGGTCGAAAGACCCGTCACGCAAACAGCCGATGTGGCAGTAAACAGCGCATCTAAAAAGTTGGTGCCTTCACCACTTTGGGTGACAGCCGGCAGCATTAGCAAGCCAGTTCCTGCCAATATCAGCAAAACGAAGACCAGTGTGACGATCTGCGGAATCAAAAAGCGTTGCGATGCCAGCTTTTTTTTCAAACGATTTCTTTTTTTCATTTTCATTTCCTTTGACCTTTTGCAAAAACCAATGTCTTAGTAATCCAAGTTTATTGCATTTGTTTTTTCTCTTATCATACCATTTTATTTTGATTTATTCTTCACTTTGATCATTCTTGTTACGTTTGCTCGTTCATTTTCTTCCAGCCGCATTTTGATTCCATAAATGGCTTCTTCCAGCTCGGGAATCGTCAAATATTCTAGGGCATTGACGCGTCGGCGCGTCCGTTCGATTTCCCCTGCCATCAATTGACAGGTCTTTTCGATTTCCGTTAGCTCCAACAGCTTCGGCATAACGTCGGTAAAACGGGCGACAGCATTATCTAACGGAACATTGGAATTCAAAAAGCCGTACTCGATCGGCGCTTGCATCACCGTATCGTCATAATCAAAATGCATCACTGGCACTTCCACACTCATGATGTTTTTCGTGGATAATTCAAGGGAGACCTCAGTTGCTGGTAAAATAAACATTTCTTCAATGTATTTTTCATTGATCGTAGCATTGGCTAAGCGAAATGCCTTCATGGCACGCTGCAATTGTTCTTCGACTTCTTTACGCAAGCGGTCATTCCTTTTGATCAATTCAATAAATTGACGCATGAGTTCGTCTTGTTTGTCTTTTAATAATTTGTGTCCGCGTTTGGCTGTCGCCAATTGTTTGCTGAGGCGCGACAGCTCCATGCGGGTTGGATTAACGGTTTTTTGCGCCATTTTTCTCCTCTCCCGGTAAGTATTCCGCCAGTAAGGCATCGCTGATCCGCTTCAGCTCGACTTTTGGCAGCATCGCCAATAATTCCCAGCCTAATTCCAAGGTTTCGATAATCGAGCGGTTGGTGCGATACCCTTGGTTCAAGTATTCATTTTCGAAGCGTTCCGCAAATTTGGCATAGGTTTTATCTACTTCCGACAATGCCGATTCTCCTAAAACGACTGCCAATTCCTTGGCTTGCTTTCCTTGAGCATAGGCAGAAAACAACTGGTTCATTGTTGCGGCATGGTCTTTACGTGTTTTGCCTTCACCGGTCCCTTTATCTTTTAACCGTGACAATGACGGCAAGACATCGATGGGCGGCTGGATGCCGTTTTTATACAAATCTCGAGACAAGATGATTTGTCCTTCGGTGATATAGCCTGTCAAATCGGGAATCGGATGGGTTTTGTCATCTTCTGGCATGGTCAAAATCGGCAGCTGGGTCACTGAACCTTTCAAGCCGCGAATCCGTCCCGCACGTTCAAATAACGTGGATAGATTGGTATAAAGATACCCAGGATAACCCCGACGTCCTGGCACTTCACGACGAGCAGAGGAAATCTCCCGCAAAGCTTCACAGTAGTTGGTCATATCCGTCATGATCACCAAGACATGCATGCCCTTTTCGTAAGCCAAGTATTCGGCTGCCGTCAGTGCCATTCGGGGAGTAGCGATCCGCTCGATCGCTGGGTCATTGGCTAGATTCATAAAGACGACAGAATGGTCGATGGCGCCAGTTTGACGAAAATCTTCCATGAAATATTCTGCTTCTTCAAAGGTGATCCCGATGCCAGCAAACACAACAGCGAAATCGTCTTCCGAGTTCAACACTTGTGCTTGACGCGCAATTTGCGAAGCCAATTCTTTATGAGGCAGACCAGAACCAGAAAAAATCGGCAGCTTTTGTCCCCGAACGAGCGTATTCAAGTGGTCGATCGATGAGATCCCCGTTTGAATAAACTCATCAGGATAATCCCGCGCGGCTGGATTGATCACTTCGCCGTTGATGTCCATATATTTTTCTGGGACGATCTCTACTCCGCCATCTTTGACCCGACCTAAGCCGTCAAAGACTCGCCCGATCATTTGTTCGGAAACGCCTAATTCCAAAGGATGTCCTAAGAAACGCACCGCAGATTCCCGCAAATTGATCCCGCCGGTTCCTTCAAAAATTTGGACCAACGCTTTGTCTTCTTGGATCTCCAGTACTTGTCCTTGCCGCGTTTCGCCGTTTTGCATGCGGACTTCGATCAACTCTTCGTATTTGACACCGGAGACGCGATCGACGGCCATCAATGGTCCGACGACTTCTCCAATCGTTTTATATTCCTTGATCATCGGTGCGGTCTCCTTTCTGTAAAATTTCTTTCATCGTTGCTTTGATCTCTTGATGCAAAGCAGGAATTTTTGCTAATTCCGCTTCTGGCAGGTACTTCATACGTGCCACTTTGTCTCGCAATTCTTCGGTTCCTGCATAGATTTCTGAAAGATACGCACCTAGTGTCAACGCATCTTCCGCTTCTTTGTGCAGCAGCAAGATCGTTTCCAGCATTTTGAACTGCTTTTCACGAGAGGTAAACGTATCGACGTCGTCAAAAGCGTTTTGCTGAAAGAAATCTTCTCGCAATGATTTGGTGGTTTCCAGCAATAACTGATCTTTTTCGGACAAAGCGTCGATGCCGACAAGTCGAACGATCTCTGACAACTCAGATTCTTTTTGCAGCATCCGCATGGCTTCTGTTACTTGTTTGGACCAATCCACTTGCATTTGTTGGTCCAAAAAGGCACCCAATTCATTTTCGTATAAAGAATAGCTCTTCAACCAATCGATCGATGGAAAATGACGCTTTTGCGCTAAGGTGGCATCTAAGCCCCAAAAGACTTTTACGACCCGCAACGTATTTTGGGTAACTGGTTCTGAAATATCGCCGCCTGATGGTGAAACGGCGCTGATGGCAGTAATACTGCCTTCTTGATCAGAACCTAAGCAAATCGCTTTTCCAGAACGCTCATAATACTCTGCCAAGCGGCTGCCTAAGTAAGCTGGATACCCTTCATCCCCAGGCATTTCTTCCAGACGACCAGACATTTCTCGCAGTGCTTCTGCCCAACGTGAGGTGGAATCCGCCATGATCGCCACTGAATACCCCATGTCTCGGAAGTATTCCGCAATCGTGATCCCAGTATAAATCGACGCTTCCCGAGCGGCTACCGGCATATTGGAGGTATTAGCGATCAACACGGTTCTCGCCATTAAAGATTCACCACTACGAGGGTCGATCAACTCTGGAAACTCGTTCATTACATCGGTCATTTCATTGCCGCGTTCGCCGCAGCCTACATAGACGACCAGGTCGACATCCGCCCATTTGGCGATTTGGTGCTGAACGACAGTTTTCCCTGCACCAAAAGGTCCTGGAACAGCTGACGCCCCGCCTTTAGCGATTGGAAAGAAGGTGTCGATCACTCGCTGGCCAGTAATCATTGGTTCGACTGGATTCAGTTTTTGCTTTACTGGACGGCTATGACGAACGGGCCATTTTTGCAGCATTGTGAAAGACCGTTCTCCTTTTGGTGTATCTAAAACATAAATCGTTTCATCGATGGTAAATTCCCCCGCATAAACAGCCTTGACTGTTCCTGAAACGCCATGAGGAACCATGATCTTGTGATTGATCAACGGTGTTTCTTGCACGGTGCCGATGACCATCCCGGTACTGACTACTGCGCCGACTTCGACTGTCGGTACAAAGGGCCACTTTTTCTCATGATCCAACGCAGGCAATTGCACCCCACGCGTCAAGAAGTTGCTTTGGGTGACAGACATGAAGGTTTCTAAGGGACGTTGGATGCCATCAAACATTTGTGACATGATCCCAGGCGCCAATTCAACGGATAGCGGTTCACCGGTGGTTTCGACTGGTTCACCAGGTCCGATCCCAGACGTTTCTTCATAGACTTGGATCGAAGCGACGTCGCCGCGCATTTCGATGATCTCACCGACCACGCCTAAATCTCCTACATAACAGATATCTTCTAAACTTGCATGGCCCATATTTTTGGCTAACACCAATGGACCAGATACTTTAATAATTGTTCCTTTTTCCACAACATCGGCTCCTCTCTATAGTATGTTTTGTCCAACTGCTTTTTCGACATTTTCTTGAATCATTCGCTTGCCGATTCCTCGGGAACCATCATAATCAGGAATCAAGATGACTGCAGGTGTCATTTTTTGTTGGACTTTTGCTAATTCATCGGGAATCAGCTCGGCACATTTTTCAGTCAGGTAGATGATCGTACTGTTCTTCATTAATTTTGCCAGCGCCTGCTTCACTTCTTTTTCTTCCGAGGCATAGCAGACCTGAAAGCCAAATAGTTGAAAAGGAATGACGGATTCTTTCTCGCCGATTACGCCGATTTTATGAGTCATAGTGCCGCATCCTTTCTCTGAGTTGTTCTTCCGTAAAGCCACTGCGTTTGCCTACTAGCAAGATACGCAGATTTTGCAGTTCCAAAACCTTAGCATTCAAAAATGCGAGTAAAGGCAGTGGTCCTAAAGCATCTGTTTGGGCTTGGCCATAGCTTTCTGTGATCAAATTGTCTTGTAAAAGTGCCATGCCAGCAAAGTCGATCACCTGTTCATGAATCAAAGGCCGCAACACTTCCTGATAATCACTTTCTAATAAGAAGGCTAAAAAGTCACTATAGGACGCATCCGCAAACGCTAAAAATTCTTCTTTCGGGATACTGCCGACACTCACTAAGACTGCCTCCATAAAACTGCGCGATCGTTTTTGAAGTACACAACGTGCGGCAATCGTTATATTGGTCAGATCGATCATCTTGATGACAGCTTCTTGTAGCTCAGGGATCTTGATTTCATCTGCCAGTCGCCGTTGTTCATGTAAATACCGGCGATCGTAAATGATATCGATGCCTTGCAGCACGGCGCCGCCTTCTAAGTACTCCCGCACCTCTTGGATCGTAGTCACGATTTTCTCAGGCAATACCTCTGAGGTTCCCGTTTTGATGGCGGTCCGACACTCATCGATCGTGTAAAAACCATCTTCGATCAGTAGATGATCATAATCTTTTCCAGTGACTGACTCTTTGGTCAAGACTTTTAGATTATGGAAAGTAAAAGGCATCATATACAGTCGGAGGATCTCTTGATCAGGAACCAGCTCGGCCAATTCTTTGATCGTCTTTAACAATTCTTCATCGAGATAGGTTTCGAATCGTTCATGAAAATCTGGCTTTAAATAGCGTTGATAATGGGTCTGCTGCAAGACAGCTTCGACTTCAGCAAACCCTTTTGCCGCAATCATTTGTTCCACTTCTTGCGGCTTTAGCAACGTCATCTCTTTCAGCCGAATGATTGGATTCAATTGATGATAGTTCCTCATGGATCAACCTCCTTGTTGTATGATCTGCAACCACCGTTCCCGGGTTTCTTTCTTGTATTCATCAAGCAAAACCTGATAGGTAAAATTGTATTGAATGCCGTTGTCATCCACCAAAAAGCCTGCTTCTGTCAATGGTGCGCCTGCTTTGATTTGATACGGTAGTTTTGATTGACAAGACGTAAGCCAAGCGGCATCTAGATGGGCTGCTTGCTCAGGACCAGCGTGGAAGGTCACCGTCCCGCTGATCGGCAGCTGTTGCAGCACATTTTCAGCAAATGACTGCAGCTCTTCTGGCGTCCAGGCAACCATTTGTTGATACGCTTGCTCAAAAAGTTGTGTCAGGTATTCGTTTTGTTTCACCATTTGCTGCTGCTTAGCGGCACTTGCTTGGCGATTTTGCGCTTGCTGATAATTTTTTTCGGCTTGCTTTTTTGCTTGCTGGGCACGAAGCTGCAAGTCCGACTCTTTTTTCGCCCAGTCACGTGCCATCGTTTCACTGATCCTAGCACGTTCAGCGGCAGCCAAACGTTCCCGTTTTGTCTGCGCTTCTTGGTCTAGTTCAGCAATCATTTTGTCGATTGCATCCATACCTTCGCCCCCTTTAAATCGTTCCTAAAAGTAAGAAAGAAATAACAAAGCCTAAGATGGCATACATCTCAACCATTACTGAGAACATGACCCCTTTAAAGAAATGCTCTGGTTTCTTCGCTAAAATTTGAATCCCAGCTGCAGCGACCTTCCCTTGGGCCATTCCTGAGAATAAGCCAGTAAAGGCAACTGGCAGTGATGCCATCAAGTACGCCATACCAGTCACTGTCGACATTTCACCACTTAAGCTACCATAGATCATAAACGCAATAACGAATCCGTATAGTCCTTGCGTTCCGGGAAGCAATTGTAAAATCAAGGCTTGTCCAAACTTCTCCGGCTGATTCGTCGTTAAGGCTGCCGCTGCTTCACCAGTTTGGCCCACCCCTTTGGCTGAACCGATCCCAGAAAAGATCGTAGCGATCCCCATTCCGATAATTGCAAACACCATACCACCATTATTATTAATTAAGTAATCAATCATTTATTGTCTCCTCCATTTTCTTTATCAAAATCAACGTATTTCTCACTTGGCTTAAAGGTTTCAAATTGGCGCCCCCCACCAGTGAAAAATTTTCCGAAAAACTCTACATATTGTAAACGAGCGGCATGCACATACGCACTCAGTAACGATAAAAAGATGTTTAAAGCTTGTAGGACAACCAATAAGAGAATGCCTACAGAAAAACGAGCGGCTGGCGGCAAATAGCCCACCAATAAGTTGAAGGCTGCTGCGATACTCCCACCAGAGATCCCTAATGCCATCAAGCGGCTATAGCTGACAAAGTCGCCGATGTAACTGGTCACACCGTATAAGTCATACAAGCCTAAAAAGAAGCCGCCCACTTTGGTTTTCCCTTTAAGAATTGGTACCGCGATGATCAATAAGGCACTAAAGCCTGCTAAAATCAAGCCGACGGTTGTTAGTGCTGGGACATCGATCAAAAGATTGCCTGCGGCTGCCACTAAAAGACCACTCAAAAGTCCTAGCCACGCAAAGCCTTCGTTGACTGCACCTAAAAGATCCTTTTTGCGGATATTTTCTTTGGCTGCTAAATAAAGGCCTGTAAACAGTTGGATGCCACCAAAAATCATGGATAGACCAAAGATCGCCATAAAATCTTCGGAGGGCGATAAAAGTTGGAAGGGCAATGTAGCACCAAAGAAGGAGCCGTAGATTGCGCCCCAAATCATAGTTGGCACAGACAAAATCTGGAACAATTTCAGAAACCGTTTGGTCCCTTTGGGCAAACGCAAGGCGTGTAGCCCAATCGTGGTCGCGACAGCCATTAATGCACCATAACCTAAGTCAGCCACCATCATACCAAAGAAAACATAGTAAAAAGGCGTCATCCATGGGGTTGGATCGATCTCATAGTATTTTGGCAAGCTGTACATTTCCGTCAACATTTCAAAGGGTTGAATAAACGAGGCGTTTTTTAGTTTCGTTGGCACTTGATTGGTAGCGATATCCTCTGCAGTGGGTTCTTCAAATGAATAGTAAATCTCGTTGGCAAAGGATTCTTGGACCATTTCCGCCACTAACGGCTGATCCTTTTCTTCGATCCAGCCGCGCAAGAGGACAAAGGTCTGACCAGCTGCTAAGCGCTGTTGCATCATTGCCCGATTCTCACGAGTCAAAAACAGTTCTTCCGCTTGCTGCAGCAGGATCAGCCGTTGTTTGTGCTGACTGATTTCTGTAATCAGTTCTTTGCGCTGCTGCGTCAAGGAAGTCAAGGCTTGTTTCGCATTTTGCAAAACCACTTTTGGTGATTCGGATGTCAGGCCAGTTTCTTTCTTCACCCCATATCGGTGAAACAATTGGAACACTTGCTCTTCGATCGCTGTTAAAAACAGGCAGCTGAAATTGACTTTTTTGGGTTCAGAATAGATCACTTCGATATGAATCTCTTCCAATTGACGCAAGGCTTCAGCTAGATCTTCCCAGCGTGGGCCTTCGACACTCCCAGCAAAAAAACTTGTATGTGCAGGCGCTTCGATCTCCAAGGGTACGTCAAGATTTTGCCATTGTGTCGCCCATTCTTCCGACTGCGTCGCTGCTTCGATCGCTTCGATCGTCTCTACCCAGCGCTCCTGCAAATTCTCGATTTCAACCAGCTCCGTTAATGCTGCGGCTTCATCGAAGCTTGTTTCAAAGTCCGACAGCCGCAAGGCATCTCGTTGCCATTCCGTGCCTTTTTTCGCATCACCATTTTGACGAATAAAGCGGATCGCTTCTTGCAGTCGACGAATCATTGGTTGATGAGAAGCACCTTCTGGGGTGGCTCCTGCAAAAAATTCCTGCAGCCAAGTTTCGTTGGCTTCCTGCTCAAATACGTTCTCGATTTCAACAAACTGCATCGTTTGCAGCTTCGTCAATAACCTTTCTTGGTAGTGCTTCGGGGTGATCAACGTTAGTTTATTTAGTTTGGTTACTGCCATAAGTCCCGATCACTCCTTCAACGATCTGTTGAACCGCTTGCTCTTGGAAGCTTTGCATATTTTTTTGGTAACGATCTAACACTTGCTGGTTCTCTTTTGCCAGCTGCTGCTTTTGTGCTGCTAGTGACTGTTGCAACTGCTCTTCGATTGTTGCTTGTTCTTGAGCAAGCGCCTCTTCCAAAGCGGCTGATCGCTCTTGCAATACTTGTTGCTGCTGCGCTTCTTCCGACTGCAATTCTTTTTTCAAAGCGCGCAATTGCTGTTCATTGGCTTCTTCTGCTTCTCGTAAACGAGTCAAAGCTTCTCTCATCGATTCCCCTCCTATAATGATTTGTATTCTCAACTGAAAAATAAACAAAAAAAGCATACCTCACGAAGAAGTATGCTGATATGAAAAAAGGCCAGCATTCCTCCAAGAATGTTTGCCTCACCCCTTGGCAAACCTGATCCTTGAAGCATAAAAAATGCTCAACCTTTGTCTATTTTATTTTTCAATTCCTGAACTATTATAGCAAAAAACGGCGTTCTATTCAAGTAAAATCATCTTTTGTGAGAAAAAAGTGTTTTTCACCTATTACTGATCCACTTGCTACCTGCCCAACTTTCCACCTAACATTTGCCAGGGATCGGATTGTTCTTACTAAATTGAAATCGGTCAAAATCAATTTAAGACTTAGAATGGTATGAATGAAGAACGTTGAGATTTTTTGAAAATGCTAGACATCATTTGATTGGTACCCAAAAGGAGATAACAGTTCCAACAACCCATTCGATCCCTGACAAATCTTAAGTGAGAAGTTCGCTTATTTCACTTCTCTTTTTATCGGTGGCAGAGGTTGGCCCTTTTCTTCACAAATGAAATAACCGCCTCGATATAGGCATGTGTAAATTTTACCTGGTTCCATTATTAAAGGAAGCCCATTTTTTAAATACATCGGTTTTCTTTCCATTGTGCTCACCTTGTCTTTCGTGGGAAAATCAGTCAAAATAAAAAACAACAGCTATTTCTAATCTTATCTTCAAGATTACCAAAAAATAAATCATTTTTCTAGTTTTTTAATCAAAATATCGCAACTCTATCAATTATTTTATATAAAGATGGATATTTAACGAAGTGTGTGTGTAAAGAATGAACAGGAGGAAAAAAGGATGTCAGATGAACGTTGGTTTAAAATTAGAAGAAAGCGAAACATCGAATTGGTTCTTTGTTTGCTTGTCGTCCTGCCGATGGTCTATGGCTTATGGTTTCAGCTCGCTTTTTTGATCCACTACATGTCGTTTTTGTTTCTGGTAGCTGTCTTCACTGCAATCTATGAAGGAATTCGTTGGATCTGGGCTTTTATTAGAAAAAAACGAGCGTGAAAAAGCTTGGCTCTGCTATAATAAATGAAACGAGCAGAGAGGAGTGCTTCTATGAAACGAATCATTATGGCTTGTGACTTACAACATGCCCCCAAAGCTTTACAAGAATCCGCCCTTTCTTTTGAGCCTTTTCTCCCGAATTCTCGAAGTGTCGCAGAGCTTTTTTATTCCGCCTATCATGAAACGACAGATGACGAAGGGGAATCGCTTGCTGACTGGCAAAGAGAGCTGAGAGAGACTGCTGACGGAAAATACGGTCCCTTGATCCCAGAGCTTTCTTTTCAGTTACAAAAGGATGATCACCCTATCGGTGCCGTAGTAACCAGCACGTTTCAAGAGCTTCCCCTGCTATTATTTGTCGTTATGGACGCAGCCTTTAAAGGCAAAGGCTTATCCAAGCTGCTGATGAAGGAAGTGATCCAACGAGCAAAAGCCATGGGACTCACTCACTTTTACTTGGTAGTGACGGTTGAAAACCAGCCAGCCTACAAGCTGTATGAAGCATGCGGTTTTTCTTTTGCAGGTGAAAGCTGGGCTGATCTTTCTCCTTAGCTAAGCTTGCAAGTTATCTAAGTCATTTTCTACTATTTGAAAAGGAGCTTCCAACCAATGAATGAACGACTAGCTGCTGCGATCCAACTGCGGACTGAAAAAAAACTGCAACAATCAAATGAACAATTGATTCAATTAGCTGCCGAAAATCCCCAAGATGCCTTTGTGCAGTACCAAACGGCTTGGAGCTATGATCTTTTAGGGGAAGAACAACAGGCAATTCCTTATTATGAACAAGCAATCGCTTTAGGGTTATCAGAAAACGACTTGCCAGATGCCTACCTAGGTCTAGGCAGCACTTATCGTGCCCTCGGCACTTATCAAAAAGCCGAAGAAGTGTTTTTACAAGCGATGAAGCAGTTTCCAAAAAATCATGCTTTGCAAACCTTCTATGCCATGACACTGTTTAATCTCGCCGAGTATGAGCAAGCCACTAAACGATTATTGACCCTGCTTGCCGAAACCTCTAGCGATCCAGACATCCAGTCTTACCGACAGGCACTTTTGTTTTATGCGGATAAACTCAATGAGACATGGGCATAAATATCCCCTATGAAGCAGCTCCTCTGCTCCCTTTTCTCGTAAAAGGGAGTCTTTCTTTTTTCATTTTCCCACGATCATCCTTTGCTACCACCGACTCTCCTTTGAACCTTTTCCTCCAAGCAACGCTACCCATCATTATCGAATTTTTCGATAAAAAACCAGTTGACGGCTCTCAATAAATCTGTTAGTTTATCTATGTTTTTTTAATAACAGATTGGAGGAATGACTATGCCCTTTATTGTCTATTTTTTCCTATCCTTATTGATCATTTATATTCCGACACCAACCCTTTTGCTGTTTTTTCAAAAACTCGCCTCGCAGCATGACAATCTGACGGCTTTCAGCAAACTTTTTCTATTATTGATGATCTTGCTGGATTATTACTTAAGCTATTATTGGTTAAAAAACTGCAAAGTCAAAAAAGCGCACTACCTTTATTTAGTCTTTGTCAATGTCTTCGAATGGCTGATCCACTTCTATCTTTATTCACGATTTGAAACGATCAATCTACTAGTCATTTTGTTGTTCCAGACTGTGCTTTTGTGCTGCATGGTTTTCTTCCCTTTGTCGGAGAAGTTCCGACGTTTCTTATTTACATAGTCAGTGAGAAGAAGGGTTCACAGTTTTCGGTTTCCTTGATACACTATCCTTATCTATTTGCGAAAGGAAGTGCGCGTATCCACACACCGGAACAAGCTCTTGAAGGCTATATTCAAGCAACCAATACCCACGATTTTCGTCAAGTTCAGCCATTCCTTGGAAAACAGGCGATCTATTACTTTTCTGATGCAACCTGTCGAACACCTATGGAAATTTGCCAATATTTTGAGAATGCTTGGGACTTAATCAAAGACGAACATTATCATATTTCAGATGTACAATGGCTCCACAAATCTGCTCAATCCGCAGTCTGTCTTTATACGTATCACTATGAAGGTTTTCTGAATGAAGAATTTATTGAAGGCTCGGGTAGAGCCACGAATGTTTTTGAAAAGATCGAAGGAAACTGGGTTTTGGTCCACGAACACTTAAGCTCCTCAGTTACCCCCTAGCCTACGTCATGATTTAAATGATCACAAGAACTGATTTACATTGCAAACCACCTTTGTTACGATTGATAAAAAGGATGTGTTGTGATGTCATTGATCGTCTTGATTGGCGCACAAGCCGTAGGGAAAATGACTGTGGGCAAAGAACTGGAAAAACGATTGGATGCAAAGCTTTTATTCAATCACCAGACCATTGATCTTTTTGCGAACTTTCTTGGCTATAGCCCCGCAGCATTCGCTTTGTCTAATCAAACGCGGATCGAACTCTTCAAAGCCTTTGTTCAAAATGAAGCCAATAATACGACAAAATCAATCATTTTTACGGTCTTGATTGGTTTCGATCAAGCGGGAGATTTAGCTTTTTTACAAGAGATCGCCCAACTATTTACCGATGCCCAGCAAAAGGTCTATTTTATCGAATTAGTGGCTGATATTGAGGAACGCTTAAAGCGCAATTGCCATGAGGACCGTTTAGCCGCAAAGCCGTCAAAAAGAGCGCTGGCTTTTTCTAGAAACGAGCTTTTGTCTTCGTTTGAAAACTATCGCTTAGAAAGCCTGCCACAGGAATTAGCTACCCTTTTTCCAACGATTCCTTCTCTGAAAATCAACAATACCCACTTACCACCTGATGAAGTGAGTCAAACAATTATTGCCCATTTTTCCTTGACTTAAGTCTAAAAGAAACGCCATTTTCAAGCTTTGCTTCAATACGAAATTGTCTATTGACTTTGACGCTGCGTCAAGCGGTATCCTCTAATTAAGAGGAGGTGTCAAAATGAACGTTTATGTTATGCCAATGTTTTATCAATTGAAGACAAAAGATATTGAACAATCATCAAAATGGTTTGCTGAAATCTTGGGGTTCCAGTCATTGTATCAGTTTCGCAATCAAGAAAATCAAGTGACGATGGACCATCTGCGTCTTGCTGACTACCAAGATTTGATGCTGATTGCCGCAGACTCGTTCACTGTTGGCGATGGGGCAATTTTGAATGTAGCGATGATTGATCTTCAGAATATCGCTCAGAAAATTCCCGAAAAGTGGATCGTGGAACCTTTGATGGAAAAGCCGTGGAATGCCCTTGAAATGACCATCAAAGACCCCAACGGTTATTTGTTTACCCTAACAGAGGCGATAAGAAAAAACGAATCAGACTTTCAAACCTTGATGGACCAAACCAAGGATTACTTACAATAAAATGGAACCGAGTAAGAAGGATGGCTTTCTTACTCGGTTCCTTTTTTATAAAACTTGATTCTGGCAACAATGACAAAAACGAACGCTCCCTAGATTTACCTAGCGAAACTTTTTATCCCATCAGATATACCGTTTTAGTATATTTTTAAATATTGAAGTTAATTATTAACACACTTAACTCAGAACATGCTACACTATTTAAAAAGGAGGAGTTCCTATGGAAAAGAAATCGCAGCTTCCGTGGTACAAGCGCAAAACGTTCTACCTTCCAGTTGCCGTCGTCCTCGGCGTGATTGGGGTTCTTCCCAGTCTCGTTTCTCTTTTCGGAGTCTCGATCGATGATGAATTCAATCCTGATTACTATTCTGATCCAAATGAACCAATGTTCAAGAAAAAACAAAACTGACTGTTGCGATGCCGTATGCAGGTTTTTTGACCAACAAAAAAAGAGCAATCACTCGCTGTTGTGTTTGCTCCTTTTTTAAAAGGGATTCGGCAAACCTACGCACCTTGACAGGGTAAGCTGTTTGGGGAGAGGGCGTTTGAATGCACGAATGAACAGTAACTTATTACGTGAAACCACTTATACTTTTTCCTGTTAAAAAATCAATTGCTAACCAATCACAAAGGATCGATTATTTGAAGAAAGAAAAAACGTTAGCCATTAGTTCTACAACTTCCCAGGGAAAACTAAAAAAATCAAACATCCATTTCTCCTCCTTTAATTGACTTTCTTCAAGTTTACCCGCAAAATAAAGCTGTAACATATTTGGACTATTTTTCCGTCCACTTTTTTTAGGAGGGATTTTTTGAAGGCCAATGACTTGTTAAAAGAGTTACGAACGGAACGAAATATCTCACAGCGAAAATTGGTTGAGAACATTTCAGAACGCAGTACACTGGCAACCTTTGAACAAAAAGGGCACCGCATCGCCTTTGATATTTTGCACCAATATTTGGACCGCTTAAATGTCACTTTGGAGGAATTTGAGTATCGCTTGGATGACAATCAAGTCAGCGAGAAAAAGCAGCTATCCAAACAGTTGACCACCGCTTACTATGAAAGCAAGTATTCTGAAGTCCTCTCTTTGATCAACAAAGCCCAAGCGCTGTATAAAACCACGAAGGATTTCTTCTATTATGTCCTGTATAGTCAATTCTTTTTGATTTTAGAGAAAAAAGGCGTGGTTACCGACGAGGAAGAACGGCGCATCATCGAAGCGACCATCAAGAAATACTTGGAACGCATCGACACGTGGGGAAAATTTGAAATCTCCTTATTTACCAATCTGCTCTTCCTCTTTTCTGACGAGTACATCTTGTATCAAATGAAACACCTGAATAAAAAAATTTTTTACAGCAATGCGTTAAGTATCAATTATCAAATCTACACAAAATTGCTGACGAATGCGGCTTTCTTGTTTATCGATCGCAAAAAACCTGCCGAGTTGGCGCATGTGCTGACGTATCTAGCCGATCACCTGCCGCCGGACAATGATCGTATCCGCTTGATGATTCGTTATTTCGAAGGCATCTACGCCTTGTTTCAAGGAGATCGTACGCTGGGAATGGCCACGATTGAAAAAGCACTGGATTATCTGCGTTTTATTGGGCAAGAAGCCTTTGCCAAAGAATTAGAGGCACTGGCTCAGAGTATCTAAAAAAAACCTGCTGCTTCCTCTCAGTAAGAGAACGACTCTCTTACACGGAGGAAACAGCAGGTTTATTTTTTTCTTAAAGTAAATGCAATGCTTCTTTCCAGAGCAAGACCCGTTTGACGGAAGCATTCAAATCAGCTTCTAAATAGCGGCCATCTTCAACCGCTTGTACCACAAAAGGAATCTGTTCTTGATAGGTAGAGGAGATCACTAGATCATTTCCCGCCTGCAACGCCTGTAATGCGGCTTCTTTTTGCGGAATGAACTCAGAAAGTCCTGCCATATCCAAGTCATCCGTCATGATGACCCCTTTAAAATGCAATTCATTTCGCAGCAGCTCATGCACGGGTTTTGAAATAGAGGCGGGTACGGTCTTATCGATACTATTGACGATCGTATGGGCGACCAAAATACTATCGGCACCAGCTTTGATCCCTGCGGCAAAAGGCAGAAAATCCGTTTCCCGCAGTGCAGATAGCGGGCGGTCATCGGTGACGATTTCGACATGCGAGTCACGATTATTGCCATAGCCAGGAAAATGCTTCAAGGTAGACCCAACGTGGTGTTTCTGTAAAACTTGAACCACACGTTCTACAAACGCACTCGTGCCCTGCGCATCCATGCCAATGGTTCGGTCGTAGATAAAGGACTGCGGATCAGTGGAAACATCGGCAACGGGAAACAGCCCAGCATTGATGCCGTAAGCTTTTAAAATTTCCGCTTTCTTTGCTGTATCTTCTTCGATCGCTGACCATCCACCTTGGGCATACAGCTGTTGTGGTGAGAGAAAACGCTGATCCGTAAGGTTCGGATTGCGGCTGATGCGAGTCACTGTGCCCCCTTCTTCATCCATACCGATTAACAGCGGGATGGCGCTGGCTGCTTGGTAATCTGAAATTTTCTGTTTCAAGCTCGCCGCCGTCTCATTTTCGGTATCACGGCCGAATAACAGATAGCCACCAAAGTGATACTTTTGAAGCTCTTCGATTTGATTGCTTTCTGGCACACGCACAAAAAACAATTGCCCGACCTTTTCCTCCAAACTCATCGTGGCGATTTTTTCTGCTATTGCCTCTTCTGGCTGTTCTTGCGTGGAAGTTGAAACAGAAGTTGACGTGGAAACTGAGGTGGGTTCCTGACTTTCCCTGCTTTCTTCCTGTGTTTCGTCCCTCAAGCTACTTTGCTGGATCATGGCTGGCTCTTCGGTTTGCTGTTTTTGCTGTTCTATCATCCACTTCATCCCTCCCATTGCTGCTAAGACCAAGAAAAGAAACAGTCCCATAGCGAGTCCTTTTTTATTCATAGGTTCCCCTTCCCCTCTAAACAAGTTATTGAGAATGATTAAGCCAATCCTTAGAAAGAAAAAAGTGAACCACTGACGAAATATTCGCAGATGATTCACTTCAATGGATGTTATCGTTCTTTTTTACTCGTTAAACGAACCGTCGGATCAGCCGTTTGTATGGTACCGCACGCCCTACGATGTAAATCAACGCAGTTTGTATCGGGAACATGATGACTGCTTTTAGCAAGCGGACCGACCAGATCGCCCAGCTTGTCAAAGGAATATTCAGCATCATAGCTAACCAGATCGGTGTTAAGATCAAGGTTATTAAAAGTGTATTTAACAAGACGACCATCGCCGCTCGTTTTAATGTGACTTCTTTCCGATAAAAGAAGTAGCCATAAATCAGTCCACCAACGAAGGCATTGATGGTAAAGCCGAAAAAGTAGGCTGATTTTGGAAAAATCACCATTCCTGCGATATCGGCTAATGAGGAGCCAACTGCTGTCCAGAACGGACCAAACAGCATACCCATGATCAGCTGTGGTACAAAGGAAAATGTGATTTTGATATAGGCGGTTTCAAACCCCAAGATTTGCGACAAGACGACCATTAAGGCAATCAAAAGTCCCATGACCGCAATCATGTGTGCATCGACTTTTCTTTTCATAGCGAGCATCTCCTTTTAGAGTTGCTACAAATTCATGCAGCGAATGCGAAAATAAAACCGCGAACGAATGATCGTTCTTCGTCCGAAAGGCAACATCCCATCCTTTCAGCACTTAACGCTTTATTTCCTACTCTGATTTTTTTTAGGTATTGCTACCCAGACACACTATAGCATACAAGCGCGGACTGCTACAATTTTTCTTGCTTATTTTCTTGTACAAAATCTGCCAATGTTCGCTTTTCTTTTTTTGTGCATCAAAAAAAACGCTTTTCTCATGTGAATCTTTCTGCCACCAGTAAGTGAGCAGCAAACATTCTCAAAAAAAGCGTTCATTCCTGTTTCTTGTTTCCTTTCAAGCCTTATGACAATTTACCCAATCAGATTGTCATTGATCAATACCGATTTGATGTCGCGTAATTGATGATCGATAGCAAGCTGTTCATGGGTCATTGTTGCGGTAACCTCTTTCATGGCATGCATTTCTTCATTCAATTCGTTGATATTCGTTACTAATTTGTTCAATGCTTCAATAATCAATTGATTGTTATCCATGGTGAAACACTCCTTTTTGTAATGGTTGAGGTTAGTCTTCTTCGTTGATTGGCTGATTCATCGTACCAACGGCGGCAACTGCGCGTTTCGTTTTATAAAACAATTTGTATAAAACAAGAACGACGACTGGGATCAGTCCGCATAAGATGTAGATTTGCGAATAATCAAACAGACCGTGTAAGCTTCCTAATGCATAGGGACCTACGCCTAAGCCGAGATCCAGCCCGATGAAATAAGTGGAGAGCGCTACGCCGACTCGGTGAGGATCGACTTCTTTCAGACAGACAGCTTGGCCATTGGACATGAAGGTGCCATAGCCCAAGCCGACAAAGCAACCCGCAAGCAACAACATCCAGCTGTTGCCAGTAATACTCAATAAGAAAAGACCAAGGGTCAAGAATAGAAAGCTGGGATACATGACCGCATCTGCGCCATGGCGGTCAAACAGTTTGCCCGTCATTGGCCGTGTGAAGGTCACAGAAAGTGCATAGACGATGAAGAAAAAGGCACCGGCCGTTTCCAACCCAAGGTCACTGGCGTAGATCGACAAGAAGCCGAGAACGCTGGAATAAGCCAACCCGATCAAAAAGGCAATCCCAGAAATGAAAAAGACTTTTGGTTCGACAAAACTTTTGATGGACCATTTTTGCAGCTGTGCTTTGTGTTCTTCCGTCAATGGGATGTTTTTGACCGGGAACCAGAAACAAGCGATGGCTGTTGCGATCGATAAAATAGTTGCTAACCAAATAATGAAATCAAAGCCGACCGTCGGTAGTAATAGCATACCAATAAAAGGTCCGACCGCCGCTGCTAAACTAGTACTTAATCCATAGTAATTGATCCCTTCGCCATGTTTGGAAGCTGGGATATAAGCGGTGACGATCGCATTAGCCGCAGTCGAGACGGCACCATAAGCAAAGCCATTGAAAAAGCGCACCGCATCTAAAATATAAATGTTGACTGAGACCAAATAAGTAGCGGTGGTAATGACATAAAACAATATCCCCCAGCGCAAAACGGCTTTACGACCAACTAATTCTAAAATTTTCCCAACATACAAGCGAGCGATCAAGGTCCCGATAATATAGATCCCCGCTGCCAAGCCAGCTTGTGCAGTGGATGCCCCTAACTCCTGCGTGGCAAATTTCGCGGTGATGACGACAAAACAATAATACACGAGAAAGACGATAAAATTGATCAAGGTAATCGTGATAAACCCTTTGTTCCATAGTTTTTCATTTTTAGTTGTCGGCAACGAGCTGACGACTCCTTCTTGATTGGTTTCCCTATCTGACATGTTTCTTCCATTCCTCCTGTTTGTGCTGTGATGCGTTTTACTATACCGAAACTTCCTCTGCTTGAAATGCGCTTTTGCTGTTAAAAAAGAGCATTAACAAGAAACATTAACATTTGTTATTGCTTTTTCACCAGAAATGTCTTTTAATGAAGCATGAATAGAGGAAATTTCAGATTTTTTTCAGAAAATGTTGGGTTGGCATGAAGTGAAGGAGTAACGTGGGTGGAGAAACAGATATTACGTGATTATTTAGAAAAACAAGCAATACCGGTCGTTATCCGTAAGAAAAAGAGTTACTTGACATATGAAGGCATCCCGGATCGGTACGTCTATATTTTAAAAAAAGGCATCATCAAAACTAGCGTAGTGACCCATGAAGGGCGCGAATTCAACTTGCGCTATTTGACGGATTTTGAGATCGTCTCTTTGTTTAAAGACGAATCCTCTCAAGAAGTCGAAGCCCCTTTTAATGTGCGGGTTGAATCAGAAGAAGCCGAATTATACAAAATCGTGCGGGATCAATTTTGGGCAGATGTCAATCGTGACCGTCTGCTGCAGGATTATGTCAAAGAGTATTATCGAAGAAACTTGATGGATACGATGAAAAAGATGCAGCAAATGCTGATGAACGGCAAATTTGGTGCTGTCTGTACCCAAATCAATGAGCTGTATGAAACGTTCGGAATCCAGACAACAGATGGTGTCTTGATTGACTTTGAAGTCACCAATGAGGAGATCGCTCGCTTTTGCGGCATTACCTCTGCCAGCAGTGTCAATCGAATGATGCAAAAATTACGAGAATCTGGCGCCCTAAAAAGTGTCGATCGCAAACTATTAGTGACAGATATCGACTTTATTCGGGAGAATATTATTTATTGATCAAAAAAAAGACTTTGCACGCCTATTGGTTTCAGGCACACAAAGTCTTTTTCGATTAAATAAACGTCACTGTTTCCGTCACTTCGATCGCTGGATCTAATGATTGGATCACGGGGCAATTTGGTGAAACGAGTTTTAGGCAACGGGTCGCTTTGTCATGGTCGGCTTCAGCGATTTTCGCATAAAACTGAATGTGGATGGCACTGACTGGTTGGGCTTTTTTGTTGTCGTCCCGGTCATAGCTGACTTCGATCTTTTCGATTTCTGCTGTGATTTTTGAATTCTCTAGGACGGATGCGTATACATAGCCGCCGCAAGCAGCGACCGCACTCACCAGCATTTGGACTGGCGAATAGCCTTTTTCCCGTGCTAATACCCAATTGCCAGTTGGGGTCGTCATTTCAAATTTGTCGCTTCCTTGATGGATCGTCAATGTTTCTACTGTCATCGTTTTTCTCTCCTCACAAAATGATCTGGTTCAACTTCGACCCATTCATACAATGGTGTCAAAGTAATCGTGCTTTGAATTTCCGTTTGTTCCATCGCACCTCTTGCTAACACAGGATCAGCGATCGGCGCTGCTGCTAATAATTTCTTCGTGTAAGGATGCAGCGGATTGTCAAACAAACGGTCGGTAGGTGCCAATTCAACTAATTTCCCTTGATACATGACGGCTGTTCGGTCACTGATATGACGAATCACGGACAAGTCATGGGAAATGAACAAATAAGACAATGAAAACTCTTTTTGCAGACGCAGCAGCAATTGGATGATCTGAGCCTGAATGGAGACATCTAATGCCGAAGTCGGTTCATCACACAAGACGAACGCCGGGCGATTGACCACCGCACGAGCGATGCCGATCCGTTGCCGTTGTCCGCCGCTGAAACTGCGGGGCAGTTTATGGACATCATCACCCGTGATCCCGACGATCGCTAAGATTTCTTTGGCTTTCGCTCGGGCAGCATCTTTCGTTTCATGATACAACGGCTCCATCACCAGTTCAAGTGCCGTCATGCGGGGATTCAATGATGAATACGGATCTTGGAAAATGATCTGCATTTGCTGATACGCTGCTTTGCGATCTTCTGCCGTCAATGCTGTTAGCTCTTTGCCTTCGAAGAAAATCTCCCCGCTTGTTAAGGTCTCTAAATTTAAAATACTGCGTCCTAAAGTGGTTTTCCCACTCCCAGATTCCCCTACTAGCCCCAATGTCTCGCCCCGATGGATCGTTAGGCTGACATCTTCGACCGCTCGGACTTCACTGACAGTGCCGCGCCAGTTTTTGCTGCGAAAGGTTTTCGTCGCATGTTCTACGCGAATCAGTTCTTCCATTATTCTGTCACCTCCTGATTGCGCCAAACGCGATGGGTCTTAGATAACTGCGTTTCTTGCAACTCATCTGCCAATGTCTCATGATAGTCAAAGACTTTTAATTCGGCATGCTTGTCGCCTAAATGGGCCGCCTGCAATAATTGTTTCGTATAAGGATGCGCAGGTTGATAAAAGATTTCTTCTGTGGTGCCTTCTTCCACGACTCGACCTTGATACATCACTTTAATAAAGTCGCACATTCCTGCAACGACCCCAAAGTCATGGGTCACAAGGACGACGGAAAGCTGGTTCTCTCTTTGCAGGTTTTTGATCAAGGCCAAAATCTGTGCTTGGATCGTCACATCTAAAGCCGTCGTCGGTTCATCTGCGATCAGCAATTTCGGTTGCGCCAATAAAGCCATGGCGATCATCACCCGCTGACGCATCCCCCCTGATAGCTCGTGGGGATATTGTTTCATGCGTTGCGCTGGAAAAGGTATGCCGACTTTTTCTAACACTTTGACGGCGATTTCTTGAGCTGCTTTTTTCGATACTTTTTGTGAGCGGCGAATCACTTCGATCAAATGATAGCCAATCGTACGCAAAGGATTCAACGAAGTCATCGGGTCTTGAAAAATCATGGCGATCGGTAATGTTCGACGATCGGTCACTGCTGCTCCTTCAAATGTATAACTGGCATAGTGATCGGTCACCTTATCAGGCAAAAGATCCATGACACTTTTCATGGTCATACTTTTGCCACTACCAGATTCGCCGACGATCCCAACCACTTTGCCTTTTGGAATCACTAGATCCAGCTTTTTGACTAACGGTTTCGGACCGGTTTTGCTGTGAAACGTCACATTCAACGCTTCGATCGCTAATAATTCTGTCTTCATCGGTCACACCTCCCTTTGCAAGACATGTTTGATCATGTCGCCGATGTTGTTGAAGGAATAGATGGTGAAAATAACAAAGAGCCCTGGAAGGATCGCCATGTATGGTGCCCGCTGCAAGCTGTTTTGCGCGTTTTGCAACAGACTGCCCCACGAAGCCATCGGCTGCTGAATGCCTAATCCGAGGAAGCTCAACGCTGATTCGGTCATGATCGCTCCAGAAATACTTGCGGATGCCGCAACGATCAAGGTTGGCAGTACTGCTGGGAAAACATGCTTCACGATAATACTGAATGAAGAACGACCGATAAATTTCCCGTAAGCAACATACTCCCGTTCTTTCGCTGCTAACGTTTCACCACGAATCAAACGAGCGATGTTCATCCATGAAAACCCGCCGATCACAATAATGATCGTGGTTAGTCCAGGACGTAAAAAGACGCTCAAAACGATCACTAACACCAGCCAAGGAATCGATGACAACACATCGACGAGCCGCATCAGCAAGTTATCGATCCATCCGCCAAAGTAGCCAGAAACAAGACCGACAAGGGTCCCGATAAACGTCGCAGTGATCATTGCCAACACACCTACAAACAAGGACACCCGACCGCCGTAGACGACCCGAATAAAGTAATCCCGCCCCACTTCATCAGTCCCAAATAAATGAGACCAACTCGGTGGCTGTGACATGTTGCTGACATCCGTTGCATTGGGATCGATCGGGATCAAAGGTGCAACAAGCGACAAAATAATCAATAACGTCAAGAAAACGACAGAAAAAGTATAGATGGGCGAAGCAAGCATGACTTCACTGATTTTTTTGAAACGTTTCATTACTTGCTCCCTCCTTTACGGATACGTGGATCAACCACGGAATATAATACATCCGCTAACAAATTCCCTAAGATGACCAGTGTTGCTGACAGCAGCATGATCGCCATAATCACAGGATAATCGAGGCTTTTCGTTGCACTCATCAAGTAAGGTCCGACGCCTGGCCAGCCGTAGATCGTTTCTGTAATGATCGCACCGGTAACTAACATCGGTAACGCCAAGCCGATTTGGGTGACAACGGGAATCAAAATATTGCGACTAATGTGACGACTGAAGATCTGCCATTTGCTGGCGTGGAATGCCCGTTGCACCATCACGTAGTCTTCTGATACTTGCTGAGTCGCTGATGCCCGAATATACCTTGTCAAATCTGGGAAGAAGGCGACAGTCAATGTGATATAAGGCAAAATAAAGTGCTGCAGAAAATCGCCAAAATCCCCTTCTTTGCCGACTGTATACATGCCAATGATTGGGAACATATTCAATAAGTAACCAAATACATAAATCAAGATCATCGCAAACCAGAAGGTCGGCACGGCGATCCCTAGAGATGCCACAGCGTCAATGATCCGATCCCAAATCTTTCCTTTGTTGGCAGCGGCTAACAGACCTAAAATGATCGCCAGCAATAAAGCGGTCAAATAAGCAGGGATCACTAGCCGCATCGTATTCGGGATCCGAGTGGCAAGTTCCTGTGAAATGCTGCTTTGAGAAACCAACGAAAAGCCAAGATTACCAGTAAGAACATTTCTGATCCAAAGAAAATATTGAACCAAAAAGGGTTGATCCAAGCCATAGCGCTGCCGCAACAGATCGATTTGCTCTTGTGACATATTCGGTGTCGTGATGGAATCGATCACATCATACGGGGCGATATGTATTAGTGAAAATACGATAAAAGAGATCACAAATAGCAAAGGGATTGCTTGCAATACTCGTTTTGCAATATATCGAAACATAATTGACCTTCTTTCTTTTTCATAGAAAAAAGCTGTGATAAAAAAGATTCCTCTTTATCACAGCCAATGGATTTACTTGATTGTCAATTTAGACATATCTTCGAATGTATAGATTGGGATCAAGCCTGCATCTTCTACATTACCAATTCGGTTATTGACCGCTAAGATTTTCTTGTTGTCAACGATTGGGTAAATGATCGCTTCGTCAGCAATGGCTTTTTGCAGATCATCGTACAATGCTTCACGCTTGTCTGTGTCCAATTCAACTGCTGCTTGCGCAAACAAATTGTCAATGGTTTCGCTATTGCTTTGGAAGTAGTTGGCACTGCCGCCAGTTTCGAATAAACTGCCGTATAAGTCAGGGTCATTCCCCATGATATATCCGCCAAGGAACAGGTTGTATTTCGTTGAATCAGGTTTTTTCAACTCAGTGAAGATCGCAGTACCATCGCCCCCTTCAAGGGTAACTGTAATGCCTGCTTGTTGCAATTGTTGTTGGATCAACGTAGCTTGGATCGTTTGAGCTGGGTCAGTTGAGTTGAACGCCAAGTTCAATGACAAATCAGTCACACCTGCTTCTTGTAAAAGCTCTTTTGCTTTTTCAGCATTTGTTTCATATTTCTCGACATCTTCGGTAACGTATGGATTGTTGGGTGGTAAGAATGAATACGGTGTTGCATAATAGTCTTCATCTAAATACGCTGCTTGATTTAATTCATCTTTGTTCAAAGCATACAAGACTGCTTGACGGACCTTCACATCTTGTAATGCATCTGAATGAGTATTTAAGCCTAAGTATCCGATGCGGTTTTCTGTATAGGGATAAACAGAAATTTGCGTATCATCTAAGTCTTCGATATCTGAAGGCAAAACAACGGCTGCGTCAACTTCCCCTTTTTGCAAAGCAACTTTGGCCGTATCAGTACTTTCAATGATCCGCAAGGTCACGTTTTGAATCGAAGGCTTGCCGCCATAATAGTTTTCATTGGCTTCAAAAGTAAAGTACTCACCACGTTTGTATTCTTTCAATTGATATGGACCCGTACCAACTGGTTTTTCAGGCAGTTCACTGACCGAAAAGTCGCTAACATCTTTAAAGATGTGCTCTGGAATGATGTATGTTTCAGTTGCGATATTGCTGATTGCTGCTGCACTCGGTGTTGGCAACACAAATTTCACGGTGTATTCATCCACTTTTTCGATCGCGATCGGCTGGTCGTCGACCCAAAGCGAATCGGCATTGCCGTTTTCTTTTTTGACTTTTTGTTCATACGTGAAAACAACGTCATCGGCAGTAAAATCTTCGCCATCTGACCATTTGACATCTTGTTTCAAATGCACGGTCAATGAAAGGCCGTCTTCCGCCGGTTCCACTGATTCTGCTAACGCATTTTGTGTTGTTCCATCTGCTTCCACTGTAACGAGTGGAGAATAGATCATGTTTGTCACTGTCAAGCCCCAGCGATCACTGGTGTTGATCGGGTTGGTGGACGATGGGTCCCCACTGATGGCATAAGTGAATGTTGCATCATCGCCAGCACCAGCTGCACTGCTGCTTGCCGTTTCCTCTGTATTTGATCCACCGCAGGCTGCTAGAACTAATCCTAGTCCGACGACGGCAACACTTGCTAAACCTTTTTTCCAATTGATCATTTTTCCATCCTACTTCCTGTTCCTATATAATTATAGTAGATTTTTTGCTTTTTATTCCCAAACAGGGATACTTGATTTCTTGGTAACTTCGTCAATAATTGCTTTTACTTCATCGGTCTGATAATACGCTACGACCGTTTGGTACACATCATTTTCTGCTTCGTCTGCTCGCGCAGCAATGACATTATAATAGGGCGTGGAGGAGTCAGCCACAGGTTCTAAGAAAATCGCATCTTCTGTAGGAACCAAGCCAGCATCGACTGCCATGCCGTTGTTGATCAAAGAGATGTCGACATCGGTCATTGCCCGAGCCGTTTGATTGGAATCAAGCAGCTTAAATTTCAAGGCTTTGGGATTCTCAGTGACATCACTGGTTGTTGGCAGTAACCCTTTTGATTCATCCAAAGTGATCAAACCGGCCGTTTGTAAGAGTAGTAGTGCGCGGCTCTCATTTGACACATCATTGGGTAAAGCCACCGTGGCACCATCTGCCAATTCGCTGACATCAGTGATTTTATCGGAATAAATACCAAGTGGGTTTAATGTCGTATACGCAATCGTCGTGTTGGAATAACCACTTTCTTCGTTGACATTATCCATAAAAATTTCCGTCAATGCTGCGTGAAGATCGATTGACCCATCCTCTAGTGCGACGATTGGTTGGCGATAATCGGTGAACTTCACCAGTTGCAAGTCGATATTTTCGTTTTCCTTCAATTCTTCTTGCACATGTTCCCAGGCTTCATTTTGTTCGCCAACGACACCTAATTTAACGACGGTCGTTTCTTCATCCGCTTGGTTGGTGCCACAGGCAGCCAAGCTAAACAAGGCAAGCAGCCCAATCACTCCTGTCGTCAACACATTTACTACATTTCTTTTCATCCCTTTTTCCCCTTTTGTTCCCTCCTCAGATCAATCGTCCTATTTCCTTGTCGAATGGCCCAACTAGACCAATTTCCCCTCTGTTTCTCAAAACAACCTACTTTTTCAAAGGAGAAATGGTTAATCCCTGTTGCCGTCAACCGAAAACATCGGACTCACTATTCATATGTAGTGTAACTTTATCCTATACAACTAAAACTGTCAATAAAATTACTCTACAAAAGTAAGTTTTTCACTAGCTGATCTGTGGTTGGGTTATTTGAATATCTTCAGTGCATTTTCTAAGTCATCGATCAAATCTTTACTACTTTCGATCCCAATGGAAATCCGTAAAAGATCCGGCGTCAATCCATAAGATTCTCTTACCTCTTGAGGAATATCTGCGTGGGTCTGTGTCGTTGGATACGTGATGAGACTTTCCACACCACCCAGGCTTTCCGCAAAGGTAAAGACCTTTAATGCCGCTAAGAAGCCGCTGATTTTGGTTTCATCAAGCACCCGAATACTGATCATCGCCCCTGCATTTGGGTACAGCACCTCTTTGACCGCCGGATGGGCTCGTAAAAAGCGGCCAACTTCCTTGGCGTTGGCTTCCTGTCGTTCAAAGCGCAACGGCAGCGTCTTTAAACTTCGGATAAATAACCACGTATCAAAGCTGCTCAAGGTCGGGCCTGAAGTATTGGCTAAATAATTCAAGCGCTCCCCTACTTGCGCATCTTTGGCGATGACGACGCCAGCCAAAATATCATTGTGACCTGATAAGAACTTGGTGCCTGAATGGATCACTAGATCCGCGCCTTCTTCTAAGGGCAGCTGTCGTAATGGCGTCAAAAAGGTATTATCTACGATCAGTAGCGCCCCATGGTCGTGAGCAAGCTTGGCGGTTTCAGCAATATCCGTCACGGTCATCAAAGGATTCGTTGGGGTCTCTAAAAAGACAGCCGTTACCTCGTCAGTTAGTTTTTCACTTAATTCTGTTACAGTGCTGAAGGTATCGAAGAATGCCCGTTGGCTTTTTTCCAATTCCGCAAAGTAGCGAAAGCTGCCGCCATACAAATCACGAGAAACCAAAAAGCGACTCCCGCTGGTAAATAAGTCAAAAATCAAAGCGATCGCACTCATGCCAGAGCTGGTCACTACTGCCCGAGCTCCTTTTTCTAATTCAGCAAGACCTGCTTCTAAGATATCACGGGTCGGGTTTTTGGTACGGGTATAATCATAGCCAGTACTTTGCCCTAACTCGGGATGAGCAAAGGTCGTGGAAAGATAGATCGGTGGGCTGATCGCCCCAGTTTGCTGATCCGAATGATTGCCTAATTGTGCCAGAAAAGTTGCTGTATCAATCGTCATGTCGTTCCTCCTTTTTGATTGCCTCGATCATGCGATCAAGGGCTTCTTGAATGATCGTCGGTGTTGTCGCAAGATTCAGACGAATCAAGCCCTGACCGTCTTGTGAAAACCATTCCCCATAGTCGACTGCCAGACCGGCAGTATCTTGGATCACGTGCTTGGTTCGTTCTTTGGCAATGACTTGCCGCAGATCGACCCAGAAAAGATAGGTTCCTTCTAATGGCAGGAGCTCAATTTTGGGAAATGCTTCTTGCAGTTGCTGGCGGACCATTTCTTCATTGGCAGCAATCACCAAAAGCAGGTCATCTAGCCATTGATCCCCCGATTCATACGCGGCTTTCGCAGCCACCAATCCCAAACGATTGACTTCCGTCTGCTTGTATTGTCGGCACCACGCCTGATAGGCTCTGCGCATCTCTAAATCAGGAATCCAAACATGAGAGAGCAATAATCCTGCTAAGTTGAAGGTTTTTGAGGGCGAATCCAGAACGATCAGCTTCTCAAAGCCGACCCCCTGTGCCACTGTCACGGCTGAAACAAATTGCTGGTCACCGAGTATCAGCTCACAATGGATCTCGTCGGCGATCACGACAACCTCATGTTTTTGGCAAATGGCCAATAACTGATGCAGTTCTTTCTCTTGCCAGACCCGCCCTACAGGATTGTGGGGGGAGCAGAGAATAAATAGTTTCACTTTTTCTTCAATGATTTTGCCTTCAAAAGCAGCAAAATCGATTTGATAAGAATTCCCCACCTTTTGTAAGGGTGCTTCTATCAAGCGCCTTTTCGTCTCTTTGATGCTGTCAAAAAAGGGATAATAGACGGGCGGCTGGATCAAGATGCCATCGTCTGGTTCTGTGAAACAATGAAGCAAATCAACCAAAGATTGGACGACCCCTGTGGAAAACGAGAGCCATTTTTCTTCGAATTTCGTCCCCCAGTGGCGATCTTGCCAAGCTTGATAGGCTAAAAAATAGCCTGAGGGGGGAATCGCATAGCCAAAGGTTCCTTGAACAACCAGTTGCTGCAAGGCTTCTTCCACTGCCTTTGGCGCAGCAAAATCCATATCAGCTACCCATAAAGGCAAAAGCTGTTCTCCTTGGAACCGTTGATCCACAAGATCCCATTTTAAAGAATCAGTGCCCTTTCGCTGTCTAGCATAGTGGGAGAGAAAATGCTCAATCGTCATTGATACTCACCCGACCTTCTGGCTCACTGCCAATTCGGTAACCTTCTTTCGTCGGCGTGACGGATAGGTCATACGGTGTTCGCAAATAGGTTTCATTGATCCAATTACTGAAAAACAAAGAGGCATGTCCCCGCCAACGGTTGGTAATTTTTCCGCCTAAACGGTCATAGGCAAAGTAATTTTTAGGCAATGCGGTAGCTAAGCCCCGTTCCATGTCTCGCAAGTACTCTTCATTCAAGGTCGTTGTGTGGTATTCAAAATGTCCTAGCAAGAAGGCATTTTTATGATCTTCTGATACGAAGATGGAAGGCCCTGTTTCAACACCCGCTGCCAAGATTTCTAAAGGCGCTTGGGCGAGCTGGCCTTCATCGATGCCAGTATAGCGCGAATGGGGCGTATAAAAGACGTCGTCAAAACCGCGAACGAGCGGATGAAAATGCGAGACTGCTTGTTCGAAGACGCCAAACAACTTGCTTGGGTACAACACTTTGTCGATACCATAATGGTAATAAAGTCCAGCTTGTGCCCCCCAACAAATATGCAGGACTGAAGTGCAATTCGTCTGGCTCCAATCCATGATCTCTTGCAGTTCTTGCCAATAATCAATGGCTTCAAAGGCCATTTTTTCAACAGGGGCACCAGTGATGATCAAGCCGTCGAATCGTTGGGACTGGATCACTGAGAATTCTTGATAGAACTTTTCCATGTGATCGACAGACGTGTTTTTACTTTCGTGGTACTTCATTTTCAGTAAAGTTACTTCAATTTGCAGCGGACTTTGGGAAAGCAGGCGCAGCAATTGATTTTCTGTGGCGATCTTTTTCGGCATCAAATTGACGATCGCGATCTTCAAGGGACGAATCTCTTGTTTCACCGCTTTATGCTGCAGTAAGGCAAAGACATTTTCTTTTTGCAGGACCGCTGCAGCGGGTAGTTCTTTGGGAATAATGATCGGCATTGCTTCAACTCCTTACAGATAAATTTCTTGTTGAAAAGAAGGCGAATAGTTTCGGCTGTGAGAAACAAAAAAAGCCGCCCTTTTATCCTTACGGATAAAAGGGACGACTTGATGCGCGTTACCACCCTAATTCGTGCTATTCTCACAAATAACACCTCAACAGTACACTATGATACTTGGCGCTGTAACGGGCGCATGCCGTTTTGCTGGCGTGAACCAACAAAAAAACTCAGAGCTCATCTTCACTGATCACCGCATGTCTCCTTTTTCACCAACCGGAGTCTCTGTACCTTTGTTGATCTGCTACTCTTCTCTTCAACGTTATCGATTTCTTTGTTTAATTTTAAAAAATTATAATTGTTTTTTCATTTACTGTCAACGGCAAGTTAGGGGTTTTTCTTAGATTTCTTCTAAATATAAGTATTGCTGACCCATTTTTTCATAGATCGCTGCTAAGTCTTCTTTGCTGACTTCACGATCTTTATGTCCATAAGGGTCGTTGACATACATCGTATCACCATCGATGCCTGTGATCACCACCGAATGGATCAATGCCGTCACAAGGATTTCGCCATTTTGGGTATTCCATTGAAAGAAATCCGCATCGGTCGGTACTTGTAATTCTAATGTCGCAATCATCCAAACTGGTTTCCCAGATTGTAGTACTTTGACGATCTCATCAAAGCTTTTGTCTCGTCCACTAACAACTTCGTATTGCTCTTTTACAATCCTTTCGGCGACATCGGTGATCGGTTCTACGTCAACCCCCATCGCGCTATCACCGCCATAGATGTTTCCAACAAAGCCTTCTCGCGGATCTCCATGGTGATAATAATCCTCATAAAGCGGGACATACGCTAATTCTTCCGCCAATTGATTTTTATTGGTATCAAATCCGTAAAAATTCAAGAGCATCGATAAAGCCGTTACCTCACAGCCATTCCCTAACGCCACTTCATCGAATTGATTTTCTAACGGAACATCCAATTGAATAACCTCACTGTATTCAGGCTCTGGTGTTTGTTCTTCATCCGAAAGTGCTAGTGTCAATTCATCCTCTATCTTTTCAAAGGGGGACTGCCCGTTCTTACTGTCATAAAAAATCAGCAGAAAGAAGAGCATCAAGACGAACATACCTAAAAGTAACCGTTTTAACTTTTTCTTCTTCATCTACTTCCTCCTCTTGTATATTATAACTTATTTCTGTTTATTATTTCACTATAATAAACTTTTTAAGAAGGAGTATTTTCTTAATCTAAACACAAAAAAATAGACCCGTTTAGGCAGCGGGTCTATTCAAACTGGCGCTTATGCCGCTTTCTTCTGTTTCTGAATAAAGCGTCCTTTTGCTTTCGAAAACGAACGAATATCAAATTGTTTGCTTAAGGCACCTGCAACAAAATAAGCCAAATTGAAATCGATCAAGCTATGGATCAAACCGCCGATCCCCATCAAAACGAACAAGAAATAGTAGAAATTACCATCGAATGCGGTCCCTGGTACATTTCCTGTGAAGTAAAAGGCGGCAACGACTGCCATTTCTACGGCAGAATGGATCAGTCCGATAATCAAGTTAAAGCTCTGAAATTTGATATTCAATAAAGAGGGTTTGCCATTTTTTAGTAAAATATCTGGGTGCTTCTGTAAATAAAAGGCACCGATGACGGCAAAAACAACATGGGACAATGCCCGTAAAGCAATGATTGGTGGCAGTGTTAAGAAAAAGCCAAAGGTCGTTCCTAAAGCTACCGCGATCGCCATCGCAGGTGAAAAGAACATCGCCACAAAGACGGGCACATGGCTAGCTAAGGTAAAAGATGCTGGTCCGATGACGATTTTGGGCATTACCATGGGAATGACGATCCCCATGCCGATCAACAATGCAGCGATCGTTAAATGGCGGATGGAATGATTTTTCATTTATACTCTCTCCTTCAATGTGTCATGACAGTTCTGTCTTGCTTATTCTACTGGTATTTCCACGAGGTGTCAAGACACAAAAAAACGAATGTTTATTCAACATCCGTTTTTATTGAAGTTATCCTTTACGTGCTTGCATTTCATTGCTTAATTTGGCAAATTCCGCTAACGACAGCGTTTCTCCACGTCGTTTCGGATCGATCCCACTTGCTTCTAAGCTGTCTGCCAACCACTGTTTGGTTGTTTCATCTTTTCCATAGCTATTTTGCAAATTGTTCCAAAGGGTTTTACGACGCAGCTGAAAGGCTGCTTTCGTTAATTTGAAAAACTCTTTTTCATCGGTGACTGCGACTGCTGGTTGTGATCGACGCGTCAATTTCAAAATAGCCGAATCAACATTCGGTTGGGGCACAAAAACGGTTTTCGGGACGATGAATGCCAGTTTTGCTTCCATGTAGTATTGCACAGCGATCGACAACGAGCCATAGGCTTTAGTCCCGGGAACTGCTGAGATTCGATCTGCCACTTCTTTTTGCATCATCACGACCATTTCATCTACTTTTACCTGAGACTCTAAAAAGTGCATCATAATTGGCGTAGTGATGTAGTAGGGCAAATTTGCGACAACTTTTAATGAAGCAGCCGTATCGCTGAATGCTGACTGAATGGTCGTTGCCAGATCTGCTTGCAAGACATCTTGATGAATGATTTTCACATTTTGATACGGCTGCATTGTGTCGGCTAACACTGGGATCAACCGATCATCAATTTCAAACGCCAACACTTGCTTGGCATGTTTTGCCAACTGTTCGGTCAGCGCACCGATTCCAGGACCAACCTCAATGACGTTTGTCGTCTCGTCGATGCCTGCAGTTTCTACGATTTTCCGTAAAATATTCGGTTCTGTTAAGAAGTTTTGCCCTAAACTTTTTTTAAAGGTAAAGCCATGTTTCGCTAAAATCTCTTTGGTTCTTGAGGGGGTTGCTATTTCCCGTTCTTCCTTCACAATTCTTCCTCCACTATTTTCATTGCTTCTGCCAACTCTGCATCGGTGATACGAAACATTGTCAGCCGCTTCTCTAATTGTTTGCCGTTCGTATAGCCGATGCGTAAAAGATCCCCCAACCGCTCTCGTTTCTCTTTCGCTCCAGCCCCTGCGATCAAGCCATACGCTAACAACTGTTGCCGATCAATGGTCCCTTCACTGACTTCATTTGAAGCAATCGGGGTTACGACTTTTCGCAAGGCTTCTTTCAACGCTTCATGGCTGGCGTGTTCCACGCCTAAACTGCCCTTGCTTTTCGGTGCTGCCTGGCTGCGCGGTAAAAAGGCATGCTTGGCATCAGGAACGACTTCCATAATGATTTTGCGGATCTTTTCTCCCGAAAAATCGGGATCGGTAAACACGATAACCCCTCGTGTCTCTTGGGCGTGCTCGATTTGATCAAGGATCGTGTCATCGATCGCCGAACCGATCGTCTCGATGGTATCTACATCGAACACTTCTTGCAATCGGCGGGTGTCGTCTTTGCCTTCGACGACAATGATTTCTTCGATTTTCGGTTTATTAGTCATTGATCCTAAACAAGCGATGGGCATTTTTTGTCGTGTAGGCCGCAACATCAGCCACCGCTTCTTGCCGCAGCTCCGCGATTTTATCCACTACATAATGAGTATAGCCCGGTTCATTGCGCTTGCCACGATAAGGAACAGGGGCTAAATACGGCGCGTCAGTCTCAACGAGCAGCCGATCTTGTGGCACGACTTGCGCAGCTTCTTGTACCTCCGTCGCCTTTTTGAAGGTCACGACACCACTAAAGGAAATATACATTCCTAGGTCCAAGAACTTTTTCGCCCATTCGCCGTCCCCACTAAAGCTGTGCATGATGCCGCCGATCGTTTGGACTTTTTCATCCTTTAAAATCGCATAGGTATCTTCTAAGGCTTCACGGGTATGAATACTGATGGGCAGCTGATGTTCACGGGCGATCGCCATTTGCCGACGAAAGACCTTTTCTTGAACTTCCTTCGGATCTTCCATCCAGTGATAGTCTAAACCGATTTCACCTAGGGCAACGACTTTTGGTCGTTCCAAGCGCTCTTGCAAATAGGTTTCCACTTGTGGGGTATAAGAACCAGCTTCGGTTGGATGCCAACCGATAATACTGTAAATGCCAGGATATTCTTTGCTTAATGCTAACGATTTTTCAATCGTTGGTTGATCGAAACCGACGACCGCCATCTCCGTTACTCCTAGTTCTTGCGCACGGGCGACCGTTTCGGGAATGTCTTCGTTAAACTGTTCTGCATTCAAATGTGTATGAGAATCAAAAATCATGAAATCTCCTCCTTAGTCCTTCTATACTCTAGCATATTTTTACGGTTTAAGAAACGAATCCTCTTCGCTTTTTTCAGCAGTTTAAGAAAACTTTCAGCAAGCAAAAAAAATCCGCCCAAAGTTGGAGGACGCCGAAGCTGATTTTCTCTATACTGAGGGTAACGAAATCGTATGGAGGTGGAAATATGGAACGATCAAAAATTGATCCCGGCCGCTTTTTTTCTGGCCAAAAAGCAGCAACGAAAGGCACATTAAAACATCAATATCATTACTATCGGCAGCAAAATGCCCATCAAGCATTCAACAGCGATTTTCAGCGAAATTTCCAGCATGATTTCCCGAATTTTGCTACCTGGCTAAAATTGCAGCAACAGACACCACAAAAGAATCAAACAGCGACTTTTTCTCACTGGTTATTGGTTGGTTTCTTCGGACTTTTGACAGCAGCAAGTTTTTCGCAACAGCTCTTATTCCTACTTTTTGTCTTTGTCTTAGCCGCTCTCGTCAAAGGACCTGGCATGATCGTATGGGGCATCGTGTATTCCTTCTTAGTTAGTCTGTTCCCGCCATTGGGTATCGTTCTTTCTGGCTTATTTTTCTTACTGACCCTGCGTCAATTAACCAAAAACGTCACTTTCGTTTTGACTGCATTGTACTTTTACGGTTATCCCTTTGTCATCACAGCCCTCCAACACTTTACGAATTGGGACCCGCAATGGCTGTGGGTCGGCAGTATCGGTTTTGCCTTGATCAGTGGCCATTTTGTCTTAAAGCAAAACTATCCCTTTGCTTCAAGTAAAAGTCTCGCATGGGCGATCATCTCCGTCCCTTATGATTGTGTCATGGCTTTGATCCCCGTCAAACACAAAGCACGCTTTAAACGTTTGGTGAAAATCAAATAATTGCGTTCTAGGATACAAAAGTCGGCTATTACAGCCCCTTTTGTATCTTTTTTTCATGGAAGAAACAAACGAAATACGATGGATATTTTTTGTTATTTTTGCTTTCGCATGATTGCTTTTTTTGTAAGAATCTACTATGCTAGAAACTAGCAAATCAAAAAAGGAGCCACGCCATGTACACCCTCATTCTTATTGCATTCCTCCTTACGGGCTTGCTAGTTTACTCCTTTATTATTGAACCGCATCTTCTCAAACAACGGCACTACCTCATAAAAAAAGACAAGCGCACCGTCTTAGATATTTCAAAGGCTTACGATCTTTATCAAGCAGAAAGCAATCTCGTGATCGCCCATATCAGCGACCTTCATTTTTCTCGTTGGTACAAACCACGGCGAATGAATCGTATCATTCGATCAACGATCCAAAACAAGCCGGATCTGATCATCATCACGGGGGATCTGATCGATAATTATAAAAAATGGCCGCATCGTTCAACCAAGCGACTGATCGAAAAGCTGAAAAAATTGCAAGCGCCTCTGGGTAAGATCGCAGTTATGGGGAACCATGACCATTTGAATGACGGGCATTACTTTGTTAAGGAAATATACCAGCATGCAGGGTTTACCTTACTTGATAATGAGTCGGTTTTTGGTTCTGATGACAAGACGTCGATGAATATTGTCGGTATCGATATAGAAAGTCCGAAAGTCAGTTTTACCTATGAAGCAACCTTAGCAGAGTGGCAGCTGCTTTTGCTCCATGAACCCGATTATGTTTCTCGGATCACCAATCTGCCAAACTACGACTTGATTCTTTCTGGCCATAGCCATGGCGGGCAGATTCGCTTGCCTTTTTATTATGCGAAAACAAAGGGCGCGTTGAAATATACCGATGGGCTCTACCTTTTAGGCAATGAGACCTTATTAAGTGTTTCCAGCGGGGTTGGTATGACCAAGATTCCCGCCCGACTCGGTGTCCCACCTGAGATCCTTTATTACCATTTAGAACCGCAACAGCAATTGAACGTTTCTTAACTGTTCATCGGTGCAATTGGGAAAAAATCAGCGACTCGTTTCAGCAAACGTTCGATTCGCTGATTTTCTTTTTGCGCCTACCGTGTTAAAACATACTAAATAAACACTTTTCAACAATTAGGAGGAACCAAAAAATGCTCATCTCGGGAACGCTTTGGTTTTTGATCGCCTTCTTCGCTTATACAGCCTATGTATACGGTCAGGGGTTGTACTTTCCTGTCATCGCTTTTCTTGCTGCTTTGATGGGCTGCGGATTTTATCTCTTTGCTTTTCTCCAGCACAAAAATACGACGAAAAAACATCCTTAGCCAGAACGAGCTAAGGATGTTTTTTGCATTATTGATTCAAGCCTTGATAAATCGTATCGAGATTCCACTTCATCATGTTATAGTAGCTGTCGCCTTCTTCTCCCGGCTCTGCAATCGAATCGGTAAAGACGGTTCCGAATATCGGAATACCTGCATCACGAGAAACACTTTGCATCGGACGAGTATTGACGCTGCTTTCGACAAATAAGGAAGCGACGGCTGAGTTTTGCAGCTGATCCACTAAGTTCTTGATTTGCGCAGGGGTTCCTTCTTCTTCGGTATTGATTTCCCAAATATAGGCAGACGGTACACCGTAGGCTTTGGAGAAGTATTTGAAGGCTCCCTCACTGGTGACGATCAATTTCTTCTCTTCGGGAATCGATTGGAAGTTTTCCTTCGCTTGCTGATCCAGTTCTTCTAATGAAGCCAAGTAGCGTTCAAGGTTTTCTTCATAGAAAGAGCGATTGTCAGGGTCCTTTTCGCTCAAGCGTTGAGCAATGTTGCGGGCATAGATCATACCGTTTTCTAGATTTAACCAGGCATGAGGATCGGCTTTGCTGTGGTCTTCATCATCAGAAAGATAAAGCACATCCACGCCATCACTGACGGCAAAGTAATCTTCATTTTCTACCTTATTGGCATTGTTCATCAATTTAGTAAACCAGCCATTGCCGCCAGTTTCTAGATTCAAGCCGTTATAAAGGATAAGATCGGCATCGGTCGCTTTTCGAACATCTTCCACTAAAGGTTCATATTCATGGGGATCACGCCCCACTGGTACGATACTGTGAAGATCGATTCGATCACCGGCAATGTTTTCCGTAATATCAGCAATGATCGAATTGGTCGCTACTACTGAAAGTTTCCCTTCTGTTTGGGCCATCTGTCCGTTTTGCTGTGCCAAAAAGAAGCCACCAGCTACAGCTGCCGTTGCTAAAACCGCCGTCGCTGACCAGCGTTTGACTGGACTGGTCTTTTGTTTTGGTGAGAACAAGAAACCGATCACGAAAAAGGCTCCTGCGGTCAAAACGATACTTGATCCTGCGGCAATATTAAAACTGTACCCGATAAACAAGCCGATAAATGAGGCGAAACCACCTAAAACCCCTGCGATGACCATCATATGCTTCAATTGTTTTGTATAAAGATAAGCCGTTGCTGCTGGAGTGACTAACAGAGCCACGATCAAGATCGTTCCGACGCTTTGCATCGCTGTCACTGAAACCAAAGTCAACAAGAACATCAATAAATAGTGATAGGCTTGCACTTTCATCCCAAAGGCCTTTGCCATCATCGGATCAAAAGACGTGATCAACAGTGGACGGAAGAAGAGGATGATCACTGCCAGCACAAGGATAGCGATAGCGATCGTCAGCCATTTGTCGCTGTCTTGCACCGCTAGCACATTCCCAAACAAAATGTGAAACAAATCAGTCGAACTATTTGCTACTCCAATCAAGATAACCCCTAAAGCTAGAAACGAACTAAAGGTGATACCGATCGCCGTATCGCTTTTGATCAGGCTGTTATTGGCGATATAGGTAATGATCATGGAAGCCAAGATCCCAAAGAAGATCGCCCCGACAAAAAAATGAACGCCGAAGATATAAGACAAGGCTACCCCTGGTAAGACCGCATGAGAGATTGCATCCCCCATCAAGGACATCCCTCGTAAGATAATAAAACAACCGATCACCCCTGCCACAATCCCGATCGCGACTGCCGTGATCAAGGCATTTTGCAAGAAATGATAGTTACTTAAACTCGTAAAAAAGCTTGTCAACATGTTAAACGCCTCCTTTCACGATGATCGCATCGCCAAATGTTTGCTTCAAATTGCTTTCGGTAAAGACTTCACTGACTGGTCCCGCAGCGATCAGGGTTTGATTGAGCAGAACCAAGTAATCAAAGTATTCGGTGATTTTCCCCAGATCATGGTGAACGATAAAAATCGTCTTGCCAGCATCTCGCAAGTTACGCAACAGGCCGACGATGATCGCTTCACTGGTGGCATCGATCCCTACAAAGGGCTCATCGAGGAAAATATAGTTGGCATCTTGCACCAACGTTCGAGCAATCAAGACCCGCTGAAACTGCCCGCCGGACAATTCCCCAATCTGACGTTCCGCAAAGGATTCCATTTCTACCGCTGCCAGAGCGGCTGTCACTTTCTGCCAATCGTTTGCCGACATCCTTTGGAACATGCGCATCTTAGGATACAAGCCTAAAGATACGACTTCTTTGACTGTGATCGGAAACGTGTAATCAACCGCGGTCTTTTGTTCGACATAGGCAATTTCCTTTTGAAAGTCTTTTAACGCTTTTTTGTCGACACTCATGTTCCCACTGGAAGGGATCAATTTCAACGCCGCTTTGATCAGCGTCGACTTCCCTGCCCCATTTGGACCAATGATCCCTACGATCGACGGTTTTTCTACTTGAAACGACAAATCCGAGATCACTTGATGATCGCCATCATAGGCTGCGGATATTTCTGAAAAAGTAATCATTATTTTCACTCCATTTCCATAGTTAAGGATAGTTTATTTATTTTTTAGGTAGACCTAACTTATTTTTATTATACTAGAAAGGATTTGTTTTGCAAGACAGTTCTCTTGATTTTTTTAAGAAACACCGCAGTTTCTTGGCAATGACTCTTGAAAACTAAGATTCTATCTTTATTTATTGAGTAAAAGTTGGTGCCCACAAACACGGATGCCATCAATTTCTTTCTATATTTTGAGCGCAAAGCATTTGATTTATTCTTAATAAAAGAGATCATTCCTCGGCACCTCAGTGACGTACGTTTTTTCAATAACAGAAGAGAGTCGAATCAAAGCCTCTTCGCTTTCTCCCTTTATGATTAATACCAAACAAATCAAAGAATCAACAATTCTTCTATTTCCATAAATTCACGAATTCACTCTCTTTTATGATGACCAAGAAACCCTTTCATCTCGACTAAAACGCTTTATAAATTAAACTTTTCTAATTATTATGTGATTTTTCGAACAAAAGCTAAAAATAACATGACAACTATGTTAGTCTTTGATTTGGAAAAAGTTTTAGGAGGAATAAAAACAATGAAGAAAATTTTCCAAACACTATTAGTCCTAACCTCGTTAGCAACTTTGAGTGCTTGTGGCGCTGATTCACAAACAAGCAGCAGCTCAAGTACTGGTTCATCTGCTAATGAAGAAACAGATGCAACTTCTGCTGCATCTGGTCAAGAATACACAGACCCTAGCGAACTTGCAGACAGCTACGATGTCGTGATCGTCGGTGCAGGTGGCGCTGGAATGGCCGCTGCGATCCAAGCAAAAGAAGCTGGCGCAAACCCAGTTATTTTAGAAAAAATGCCAATTTCTGGTGGGAATACATTGAAATCTTCAGCAGGAATGAACGCTTCAGAAACCAAATTCCAAGAAGCAGAAGGCATCGAAGATTCAAACGATCTATTTTATGAAGAAACATTAGCTGGCGGTCACAACACCAATGATGAAGAATTGTTGCGCTACTTTGTGGATCATTCAGCAGAAGCGATCGATTGGTTAGATTCCATGGGTATCACTTTAGACAACTTAACAACGACTGGCGGGATGAGTGAAAAAAGAACGCACCGTCCATCGGATGGTTCTGCTGTTGGGGAATACTTAGTTGATGGCTTGATGCGCAACATCCATGAATTGGAAATCCCAATTTTTGTGAATGCCGATGTCAAAGAAATCAATGAAGAAGATGGTCAAGTCAACGGGGTGACCGTTGAAGTAGAAGGAACCGAACAAACCATTGATGCCAAAGCAGTTGTCGTTACAACAGGCGGTTTCGGTGCCAATTTCGACATGATCACCGAATACAAACCAGAATTGGCAGACTACGTGACAACGAACCAAGAGGGTTCGACTGGTGATGGGATCAAAATGATCGAAGCATTAGGTGGACAAACGGTTGATTTAGAGCAAATCCAAATCCACCCAACAGTGGATCAGTCTAAATCACTGTTAATCACTGAAGCTGTCCGTGGAGAAGGCGCGATCTTGGTCAATCAAGAAGGCGAACGGTTCTTCAATGAAATGGAAACACGAGACAAAGTCTCTGAAGCGATCATTGCCCTACCTGAAAAATCAGCAACGTTAGTTTTTGATGCAGGTGTCAAAGAACGCGTGACAGCCATTGATTTTTACGAGCAACAAGGGTTAGTCAAATCCGCTGACACGATCGAAGAATTAGCAAAAGAATTGGACATGCCTGAAGCAGCGCTTGCTGACACGATCGCTAACTGGAACAGCAGTGTAGCTGCTGGTGAAGACGAAGCCTTTGGACGCAGCACAGCAATGGACAACGATTTGTCAACAGGACCTTACTATGCCATTGCCATCGCTCCTGGTATCCACCACACGATGGGCGGCGTGAAGATCAACACCAACACAGAAGTGATCGCTACGGATAACGAGATCATTCCAGGTCTTTTTGCAGCCGGTGAAGTAACTGGTGGGTTGCATGGTGAAAACCGAATTGGCGGAAATGCCGTTGCCGATATCATCATCTTCGGACGCCAAGCAGGAACAAAAGCTGCCGAATTTGCGCAAGAAAATTAAAACACTCTCTATAAAAAAGAAGTACTTACGTTTTTTTTCATCAACGTAAGTACTTCTTTTTTCATATAATTGACACACTAGTCTTTATTGATCTGGTGCTGTCACTTTGATAATCTGCACCTCATAAGGCGCCAACTGAAGCTTTTGGTTTGTCGTTTTTCCAGTAAGCAAATCGACTCCTGTAGTTGCTACCTCTACTTCTTGATTTTCTTCGGAAAAATTCATCACAAAATAATAGGTGGTCGGAGCGAGCTGCTCTTGCTGACTTTCTCTACTTTGGATCGACACGTTCGTTGAACCTTGACGGACCCACTCATTTTGTATGCGAAGCTGTTGTGTTACTTCTTGATAGAAGTCTTCCAAAAAGGCTTGATCCGTCCGTCCCCCAAGATAGTAGGCACTTCCTTCACCATAATCATTTACGGTCACTGCAGCTTGACCTTGATAAAAATCAGCACCGTAGACCCCTAACGTTTGGGCAGTGTTTGTTTGAACAACACTACAATAATCATGAATTTGGTACTGCTGCTCCTTCATTAAAAGCAGATTTTTTTGTTTCGGATATAACGTATCGATTTCTTTCACAGACACACCAAACAGTTCTTCTAACTCTTGGGGCCAGCCCCCTAAATAGGTTAAGTCCGTTTCATTCACGATCCCCGTCAAATAAGTGGAAACCAGCGTCCCGCCATTTTTCGTATACTGTTGAAACTTTTTCATAGTTTCTTTTGGTAAAAGGTAAAGCATCGGAGCGATGATCAATTGGTAAGCATTAAAGTCATGGTCTTTCGTGATGACATCAACCGCGATGTCATGATCCCAAAAATAGCGATAATGCTCTTGCAACGTTTGTGGGTAGCGTTTGCTCTCCAAACCAAAACCTTGCGCATCATTGAGCGCCCAATTGTTATCCCAATCATAGATGATCGCCACTTTGGCTTTTTTGTGCAATCCTTTGATTTCTTTGATTTCTTCTAAGGCTTTTCCCACTTCGGCTACATCTTGAAAAACACGATTCTTTTCGTCGTTGTCATGGTCCACGACGGCCCCATGGAACTTCTCAGATGAGCCTCGAGATTTTCGCCATTGGAAATAAAGATTACTATCTGAACCGTGAGCAATAAATTGCATAGAAGACAACAGATGCATCCCGGGGCGTTTCGTGCGATTGACTGGATGCCAATTCACACCACTAGGGGTTGATTCCATGATCAAAAAGGGTTGCTTTTTCAAGCTACGGTACTGATCATTGATAAACCCAACCTTACTTGCCAAATCAGCGGTCGTTCCCCAATCATTATGCCAAGCAGGATAACAATCCCAACTAATGACATCTACATGCTGGGCAAATTTTCCATAGTCAAGGCTATAAAAGGGAATCAAATCTCGGGTATCTGCCATGAAATTCGTTGTGATCGGTACATCTGGAGACAAACGACGAATGTCTTTGATCTCATGTTCATAGAAATCAATGGTCTGATCGGTCACAAAACGATGCCAGTCTAGATTTAGTCCATGAACTTGCATTTCGCCGATCGGTGAAGGAGATTCGATTTGCGACCAATCGGTGATCGTATGGCTCCAGAAAGGTCCCCACCAGGCCTCATTCAAGACTGCTAATGTTTGGTACTTCTGCTTGACCCACTGACGAAAGTTTTCTTGGCAAATGGGACAATGACAATCGCCAGAATACTCATTGGAAATATGCCACATCAATAGTGCTGGGTGATCGTGGTAGCGTTCAGCTAATTTCCGATTGATGATCGCCACTTTCTCACGATAGATCGGTGAAGAAAAGCAGTGATTGTGACGCCCGCCGTGTAACATTTTTTCCCGTTTTTCATTGGTCCGTAGAACTTCAGGGTATGCTTTAGACAACCAGGCAGGACGCGCGCCGCTTGGCGTCGCTAAAATGACGTTGCTGTTTCGTTCGGCGAGCTCATCCATGATTTTGTCTAACCATTCAAATTCAAACACCCCTTCTGCTGGCTCTAAGGCACTCCAAGCAAAAATACCAAGGGAAAATGTATTAGCATGAGCTTTTTCCATTAGTTCTAAATCTTTGGCTAAGATCTCGGGATAATTTAGCCACTGGTCAGGATTATAATCCCCACCATGTAAAAAGCGTTCTTCTAAGTTATATCTTGTCATCTTCTCTTCCTATCCTTTTGTGCCACCAGCGGTCAAACCGGAGACAAAATGTTTTTGTAATGCAATAAAGACGAGTGCGATCGGAATACTGATCAAAATAGCCCCTGCCGCAAAAGTCGTATAGCTGGCTCCCATTTTATCCGTGACTAATTTGTATAACCCGATGGGTAATGTATAGTACTCAGGATTACGTAAAATCACAGAAGACAGGGCAAAGTCTCCAAGTGGTCCAGTAAAGCCATTCATGGCAACGACTGCCAGCATTGGTCGTGATAAAGGAATCAAAATTTGCCAGAATATTCGCGTATTGCTTGCGCCATCTATCTTGGCACTCTCGTCTAAATCTAACGGGATCGAGTCAAAATACCCTTTCAATAAGTACGTGTTCATGGGAATCTGGCCCCCAACGTAAATCAAGATCAGCAACCAATGGCTATTGATCAAGCCGAGCATTTGCGCCAATACAAAAATTGCGATCAAGGCAGAGAACTGCGGGATCATTTGTAGGAGTAAGAACAGCATCAACCCATTTTTACGGCCTGTAAAACGAAATCGTGAAAAGGAATACGCCGTCATGGAGACAAAAATCAGTGACAAGAACATGGTGCATACACTGATTTTTAATGAATTCAAATACCATTGACTATAATAAAGCGAGTTGTCGCCAGCAAACAATTTCGTGTAGTGACTTAATGTCGGACTCGTCGGAATCAAACTCGTACTTACTAAACTGTTCCCAGGATTAAAACTAGCACCGATCGTCCAAAGTAAAGGGTAGACGATCACCACTACCGTAAAAATCAGTACGAGATACGTCAAGGATAGGCGGACAAATTTTTGTTTCTTCATACTTGCTGCCTTCATATTATCCAACCTCCTTGAATGAATTTGTTCGGCGGAATTGCCATAAAGCAATCGCGATCACGACGATCGATAAGAGAATCGTCAACGCTGCTGCCAGTGCATATTGACTATTTTGCATCGTGAGCTTATAGATCCACGAAACCAAAATATCGGTACCACCAGCGGTCGAACCAGGAACTGCTGGTCCACCAGAATTAAACAGATAAATGATATTGAAATTGTTGAAGTTAAACGTATATTGCGTAATCAAAATCGGTGCCATTGCATAAAGCAATAATGGCAATGTGATTCGGCGGAATTTTTGTAAAGCTGAAGCACCATCGATGGTCGCAGCCTCATACAAATCATCAGGAATGGATTGCAGCGTCCCTGTAGTCACGATAAAAATATACGGGAAGCCTAGCCAGCCTTGAATCAGTAGCAAAGCTAAGCGGGTCCAATTCGCACTCGTTAGCCAAGGAATCGGTGAAATCTGGAAGAAATTCAAAATCGAATGATTGATCGCACCAAAGGAATCATTGAACATTCCTGAAAACACCAAGATCGTAACAAATCCCGGAACTGCCCATGGGAGGATCAAAATCGTTCGAAAGAACTTTTTGAGTCGTAATTCTTTTTGATGCACCAGCACCGCTAAAAATATTCCGATTGAAACTTGTAACGTTGAGGCGATCAAGGTCCAGATAACTGTCCAGCCCAGAACATTGAAGAAGGTACTACGCCAAATATCGACAGTAAAAATCTTCTTAAAGGTCTCTAATCCCACCCAATCTGCTAAATTGGCAGGTGCAGAATGATACAGATCATAGTTCGTAAAAGCTAACGCGATACTAAAGAGAATCGGAAAAATAACAGAAAACACGAGTAAGAAAAATGCTGGGCTACTCATTAAATAAGGATAGCCTTCTCTTAATAGTGCCTGGTAGCTTTCACGGATAGAGTTGACTGGTAGCTCATTGTCTCTTAATTCACCGTTTTTATAGGCATCACGGATGTTTAAATAATAGAACAACAGACCAAAACCGATGACGATCAAGGCAACTAATCCTTCTGCTAATAAAAAGATGGAATTGTCTCTCGGCACTTCCACGCCTAATGTCACGATGCCCCAAAGTCCCATATTAAATAAATCTTTAAAGACGACAAGATACATAGCAAAAAAGAAGAAAAATAAAGCGCCTTTGATTTTTTGCCGATTATAAAATTGACCGAATCCTGGTATTATCGAGAATAGCATTGCTCGTTTTGCATACGACTGCCTGTTTTTCACATTTTCGCCCCCTGTAAGAAAAAGCCGCTGACAAACGTTTCGTTCGGCCTTACTTGATTCCTAATGATGAATGACCATCCGAAACGTTTGTCCTTGAGACGACTTTCTAGTTTTGAATTGCCGCAATGGCTGATTTGATCTGTTCGACTGCTTGTGGTAAAGCTGTTTTCGGTTCAGCCTTTCCAGTAGCAATAGTTTGCAATGCGGCATCCATTGGTTCCCATACTGAATTCATTTCAGTGATCCCAGGCGTTAGTTCTGCGTGTTGGGACTGAGCGGCAATGGCTGCAGCACTTTCACTTTCTTGAACTGCTGGATCATCTGCCAATGAAGCAACCGCTGGTACTTCCTGTGTTTTTTCATAACGAACTTTTGAATTTTCCTCATTGCTGATAAATTTGACGAACGCTTCAGCTAATTCAGGGTTTTGGGAATAGCTACTTACGTTGTAGCTTTTGACACCGATAAAGGAGCCCATATGTTCACCATTGCCTAATAATGGCAATTCTTTCACACCATAGTCGATGCCCGCTTCTTTATAAGGAGACAAGTTCCATGGTCCCGAGACGACAGCTGCAGCTTTTCCTTCCGTAAATAAAGAGTCCAACACATTGATTCCTTGTTCACCGACCAATCCCGATGGAAAAACACCTGCATCATAAAATTGTTGGATATAGTCTGCTCCTTCGATCGCGCCTTCATTAGCTAATCCAATATCTTCAGGGTCATAGGATCCATCGGCATTCTCGCCAAAAACATAACCGCCATAACCGCTCAATACACCTTGTGCGTAATAAATTTGATCCCATAATGCCAGTAACCCATAACTGTCAGCACCTAAAACAGACTTGGAATACTCCAGCCACTCATCCGTTGTCTGTGGCAAGTCTTCTTCGGAAATTAGTTCTTTGTTATAATACAAAATTTGTGTTTCAACCGCTTTTGGTAAGCCGTAGACTTTGCCGTCAACGATTTGCGATTGCATTGCTGATTCTGTATACAGCTCTTGTAGCGTTTGATCGACTGTTAATTCTTTCAACAAACCTTCGGTAACGGCTGTACCGATTTGATCGCCAGGAATCGTGATGACATCCGCACCTGTACCAGCGGGGCCATCCAATCGTAAATCTTCGATCTGTCCACCATAGGCTTTTTCGACCACTTTGATCGTCACATCGTGTTCTTCTTCAAATTGTTTGACTGCCTCTTCAATCCCAGCTGATTTTGCTTGGTCTTCCCAGACCAATAGATCATAGTCCTTATTGCTGCCACTATTTGCTGCAGTACTATCTGTCCCTTCACTTTGTGGACCGCAAGCACCTAATCCTAAAGCTGCTACACTTAAAAAAAGAACTCGAGACATTTTTTTCATCATCATTTCTCCACCTTTTCTTTATTTTGCAAACGCTATCTTCTTGTTTATAATAAATTATTTTACTTAATATGTAAATAGTTTTACTAAATTAATTTCTTCAACGGAGTAAATAAATGGATAAAATAAAGGTTTATCTCACAAATATTTTTTCAAAATACCACCACGCTCTGAACTTTCACTGTTCAGTAAATATATTTAGTAAATTCATTTACTTGGTAAAGTTGTTAGCGTATACTAGAAGAAAGAGGTGAAGAAGATTGGTTACAATAAAAAAAATTGCCGAGCAATCAGGCTTTTCACAAGCGACTGTTTCCCGATTATTGAAAGGCGACGAATCGTTGTCGATCGCAGCCGATACGCGTCAAAAAATTATTCATACCGCTTTATCACTAGGTTATGATCGCTCAAAAATAAAAACAACACTAGAAAAAATCGCCGTCCTTTTCTGGCTGACAGAACAAGAAGAGCTGCAAGATGTCTATTTTCGACAATTGCGTATCTCTTTAGAAAAATATGCGAAAATCAACAATTTGGAAATTCAACTGATCACCCATGAAGATGATGTTTTAGAAACACTGCAAGAAGTCGCCGGATTTATTGGGATTGGCTCTTTCACTGAGAAAGAAACGCAGCAGTTCAAATCCGTTTGCCCCTATGGCGTCCTTTTGGAAATCAACCCCTGTCCAGAGCTGTTCGATACGGTCAAACCTGATACTGATCGAATGACGCAACTGGCGATCGATCTATTTTTAACAAAAGGATACCGAAAGATCGGCTTTATTGGTGGTGCTTATCTAAATCCTGATACCCAACGTGCAGAAATGGATAGTCGCGAGGTCATCTTCCGTCAAACGCTGGCTCGTCGAGATGCGCTCGATGAGGCGTTCTTATTTAGTGGTGGCAATTTTTCCGTTGAAACCGGCTATCGTTTGGCGAAAAAAATGGTGGAATCCCTTGGTGACAATTTGCCAGAGGCGCTCTTTGTGGCTTCTGACACCATCGCAGTTGGTGTGCTCCAAGCGTTAAATGAACGATCCATCATCATTCCTGATCGCTTGGAATTAATCAGTATCAACGACAATGAGATCGCAAAATTTGTGGCTCCCCCTCTAACAACGTTTAACATTGATGTGGAGGAAATCGCCAAAACCGCGATCGATTTATTGGTGGATCAGATCGTTCATCCTCGAGCGATCACCAAAACAGTCCTTTTAGGGGCTGAACTCATCGAACGAAAAAGCTTTACGCAAGCATAAAAAACGCCCCTAGAAAGTTAGAAAAAGCTAACTTTCTAAGGGCGTTTCATTGTCTAAATCGAAAAAAGCATTCTTACGTTTTTCACATCTCTTTCGCCACAGCATACACAAGATGCGGCATGTCCACTTGCCGATAGTGTTTGACAAAGCGATCCACCAGCTTCATTCCATTGCGCAATGCCACATTTATGGAGGCTTGATTGGTCTCACGAATGATCGAATAAACAATGGCGGCATTCAGCGTTGCAAACGCATAGTCTTTACAAGCCTGGGCGGCTTCTGTGGCAAACCCATGATGCCAGAAGTTCTTTTGAAACAAGTACCCAATTTCTAAAACGGCTTCTCCCTTGACGTCTTGCCATGTCAACCCGCATTGACCGATCGCTTGCCCTGATGCTTTCTCAATCACTAGCCACAAGCCAATGTGATCGTTTTGATAGCGTTGCAGCTGTTTGTCGATCCAACCAGTGACTTCTTGCTCACTGAAGGGTCCTTCATAGGCAATCATAACTTCTGGATCTTGCAAAATCTTTTCAATCGCTGGTCGATCGTCATGACTCATTTCTCGCAGCACTAATCGCTTAGTTTCAATTAGTGGTTCCATGGTGGTTGCGCTCCTTCCTATTCCATTCGGTTTCTTTTCAAAAAATACCAACTTGCTGCCCATGCGGTGATGGGTAAAATAATCACCGCTGCCAGACCCGTGATCAAACAAACGACCAATTCTGAGACGAACGCCTTCGAATTGAGCATTTCACCAAAGGAGATCGACAAATCTTGAAACCACGCAATCAACGCCAGATTACTTCCCATAAAGGCAAACAATAAGGTATTGATCGTCGAAGACAATACGTCTGATACTACTGTCATACTACTTTTACTTAATGCCTTGATCGAGACTTGCGGGTTTGCTTGAAAAAGTTCATAGGTCGCAGTGCTGATTGCCATACTCCCATCTGCCACCGCCCCCGAAAAACTCATCAAAATGATCGCAGTCATCAATGTCTTAAAATCGATGGCTACATCAAAGGAATACATCGCCAACTCATCCAGTTCCTCTGCCGAAAACCCATGCAGATTCATTGCAGCGAGCACAAGCGGAAATAGTAGTAGAAAAAGCCCTAGAAAGACCAACACACAGACAAAGGCAATTTTGGTTTTCTGATTGACGCCGTTCACGAAAAACAAGGTGATCGCCGCCACGGCTAAAAAGGCAACACAAGCCGCTGGTAAGATCGGTGCCCCTCGGTCAATCAGGACCAGCAGCGCTAGAAAGACAGCCACATTCATAAACAGACCAGTGACTTGAAACAGCCCTTCGATCCGAAAAACAGCGAAAGTCAGCAAGAGAAAAAGCAAGATCAACACAAACAAAACATTCATTTTGCTTTCCTCCTTTGTAGTTCAAAGCAAAGGAGCGTCAACGGTACCGATAAAACCAGCGCAAAGCCGCCGCATAATGTACGCACTATTTCTAAAGAAAGATGCATCGGCAATGCTTGCGACAGCAGCCAGCCATTTGCTAGGTAAAACAATAGCGCTGGCATACTCCCACTTAAATAAGCAAACAACAAGACATTGATCATCGAAGAAGTCGTATCTTGCGCGATGGACCGACCGATCGCTAATCGTTCCTTGCGGCTAGTCTGGGGATTGATGCGCTGGATCTCATCTAGACTGGCAATCAGCATGACAATATTGTCCATGCTGGCACCGATCGCGCCAATCAGCAGACTCCCTAGATAGACACTGCGATACGGACGGGTCAGAAACGACATTTCTTCATAGCGCAACCCATGATCTTGCAAAAGATCCATGGCGAACCGACAGAGAAAAAACGCCAAGAGGACGCTGGCTAACGAGGCAATGATTTTGCGGCTGTCGATCGTACGAAAGCCATAGGAAATCCCCATCGTCAAAACCAACGAGACGATCGTAAAAACGATCATCAAAAAGACCAATGAAAAGGAGCTGTTGCTTTTGTGAAACCAAAGAAAAAGGAGCAGCAAGCAAGTATTCACAAAGATACTAAGTAAAGCCCGCAAGCCCTTTTTGCCACCAATTGCGACTACTGCCATCAGGAATAAGGCAAGGAAGAAAAAAAGATACCCATCCCTTTTTTGTGCTTGTATCTGCCAGCCATCCCCTTCTTTTTGCAAAAGCAGCTGTTGTCCGGTCTGATACATGGGATGAATCGCACCGTTGGGGGTGTATTGCGTAGTGACTGTCCGTAGTACCCCAGCTTCTTCTCCGTTACGAACGATCCCTTGGATCTGCTGCTGGTCGGCGGTGACTTGAACCGTTTGTACTTCTATGATCGGCTGTGCATAAAAGCGGCTGCTTTGGGTTTGGATCAGCCAGCTCAAGACCAGCACGCTAACAAAGGCCGCTAGATAATAATACTTTTTCAAGACCGTCTCCTTTCATTTTCAGCAAAAAAAGACTTAGACAAACCACCAGTCCTACGACCAATCACCTTGTGAGGCTGGATGACTGGTCGAAATGGTTACTGTGTTGGCGAGACTAACTGCTTTACTAGTCGCCTGCTTTGTCAAAGTCCTTTTACTTGCTCGTTTTGCTTACACGACATTTTGCGGTGTACCTGCTTTAAAGCCGCTTAAGTTCGCCACAGCGATCCCCATCAAACGACGCCGCGTTTCGACGGGTGCCCAAGCGATATGCGGTGTCAAATAGCAATTTGGCGCCTGTAATAAGGGATTGTCAGCTGCGATCGGTTCTTTTGAAACGACATCTGCCGCCAAGGCTGCGATCTGCCCAGTGTGCAGCGCTTCAGCAACTGCCCCTTCATCGATCAAGCCGCCACGGGCGGTATTGATCAGGATCGCAGAAGATTTCATTTGTGCCAATGCTGTGCGATCGATCATTTTTTCTGTCTCAGGAAACTGCGGAACATGAAGGCTGATGATATCTGCTTCTTGATACAATTCCGCCAGCGAAACTTGTTTTGCCCAATCCGCTTGTGCTGGTTTTGGTCGATGATTAAAGTAGATCACCTTCAACTGAAACGCATGAGCGATCGTGGCAACTGCTTGAGCAATCGCACCATATCCAATCAGCCCAATCGTTTTGCCTGCCAATTCCATCAATGGTGTCTGCCAATAAGAAAAATCTTTGCTGGTTTGCCAGTCGCCCTGATGCACGGAACGATTATGGTGTCCCACTTGATTCGTCACTTCCAGCAGCAAAGCAAAGGTCGCTTGTGCCACTGCATTGGTACTGTAGCTAGGAATATTGGTCACGGTGATTCCCTGTTCCTTCGCTGCTGCCAAATCAACGACATTGTATCCAGTTGCCAAGACCCCAATGTAGGTCAATTGCGGACATGCTTTGATCACATCTGCGGTGATCGGTGTTTTATTTGTCAAAATTGCTTCGGCATCGCCGATTCGCTCAATAATTTCTTGTTTATCTGTATACGAGGTACGATCATACACCGTCACCTCTCCTAATTCTTCAAACCCGTGCCAAGACAAATCTCCTGGATTCAACGCATAGCCATCAAGTACAACGATCTTCATTCTTTCGCTCCTCTCGCTTTTCCTTTTGCTTTTCCATAAAAAACGGGAATTCCTAGTAACGTCACGCCGATTCCCACGACTGCTAACCACGTGTCAGTGATCAAAGTCATGATCAAGATAAAACAGCCACCTAAGATCGCAATCAAGGGAATGATTGGATAGAAGGGAACTTTATACGGACGCTTCATCTGCGGGTCTGTTTTTCGCAAACGAAAAACTCCTACAAACAATAATACACTAAAGAACCACATAACAAAAACCAGCATATCGGTCAAGAGATCAAAGGTGCCTAAAAGCATCATGATACACGCGATCCCTAATTGTAAAAAAGCCGCCGCATAGGGTGCATTGGTGGTTTTACTTAAAGTGGCAAAGGTCTTGCTGAAAGGAATCTCATCTTCCAACGCCATGGCATATGGGACCCGCAAGCCAGTCATTGTATAGCCGTTCAATGCGCCATACACAGAGATCAGGATACCGATCGTGACCAGTTTTCCGCCAAAGCTACCAAACAAGGCCATCGCAGTTTCTGAAGCACTGTTCAAATTACCAGCGATTTGATCGATCGGCAATGTTTTTAAAAAGGCAACATTGATCAACACATACACCAAGGTAACAAAACTCAACCCAAAGATGATGGCTTTTGGTAAATCTTTTTCGGGTCGCTTCATTTCCCCAGCGACATTACCGACTCCCATCCAGCCGTCATAAGCAAAAAGGGTTGCTAAGAGGGCACTACTGATGCCAGCTGCAAGCGATCCTTGAGTATTGGAAGAAAAATCCACCAATGAGACCGATACTTGCCCTGGTGTCAACAGGCCCGCCACGATGATCACCGCAATCGGAATCAGCTTGACTGCTAACGTGATGGACTGGACTTGAGCAGCGGCTTTTGTTCCCAAAAGATTGATCAAGGTCACACTCGTTCCGGTCAAAATCGATAAAGGAAGCAAATAATTGCTGGGTAGATGAAATAAGTTCAAACACTGGGTCGCAAAAATAATACTTAAAGCCGCCACGTTTGCTGGAAAGTAAATGATACTTTGTGCCCAGCCTAATAAAAAGGAGGGTAATTTCCCATAAATTCTTTCAATATATCGAATGGGTCCGCCAGTCTCAGGAATCGCCGTCGCTAACTCCGCCACCGTCAAACCGCCGCAAATCGTTAGAAAGCCGGCAAGCAGCCAGACCAACAAGGTCAAACCGGTGGATTGGGTCTGCTGGACCACAGCCGCTGCTTTGAAAAACACGCCGGCGCCGATCACCGTTCCCATTACTGTCGATAATGCCCCAAAAAAACTGATTTCTTTTTTCAATTGACTTTTCACAACATCACTTCCTTTTTAAATGAATAAGTCAAAGTATAGCGGATAGAAACTATCTTGACTAGAGGAATTTCAGAAAACAAAAAGCAAATACCATGAAAAGACGGCATTTGCTCCAAAATTTTTTTATTCTTTTGTGGATTCTTGAAAAACCAGCAACGGAAGCTGTCGTTTTTTGTGCATTTGTTGAACCAAATAAATTCCTGCCAGCAAGATGATCGGGAAAACGATCGCCCCTAGAATCCCAACCTGCAGCTGTTGTCCCGTCCATTCGACGATACTGCCGACGACAGCGGGTCCGATTGAACACCCTAAATCTCCTGCTAATGCCAAATAAGCAAATAGCGCCGTTCCGCCGTTGCGAATGTACTGCGCAGAAAGACTAAAGACCCCTGGCCACATGATCCCTACGGCAAAACCGCTTAAGCCGCAGCCAAGGAACCCGATCAATGGCAATGAAGCAAAGCCGATCATCATATACGCCAATAGGCAAAGCAAAACACTCAAAAACATAAAGCGTTTCAAATCGATGCGTTCCCCGAACTTGCCGTAAAGCAAGCGGGAGATCCCCATCATCAAGGCAAAAACCATTGGCCCTGCTAAATCGCCTAGCGTCTTGCTAACGCCTAAGCCCTGTTCGGCAAAGGTCGATGCCCATTGGCTGACTGCTTGTTCGCTGGCTCCAGCACAGACCATCATCACCAGAAACAGCCAAAAGCTTTTCAAGGAAAAGAGCTGCCGAGTGGTCAACCCTCGTTCTCCTTCGGCAACGATTGGCGCCAACGGGACTTTGGTAAAGAAAAACAAATTGACCAACGGGATCAGCGCCCAGATGATCGCCAAAATCGGCCACTGTTGAATACCGAACACCATGAAGAACGCCGTTGAGAACAAAACGACCCCCACGTACCCCCAGCAATAAAACGAGTGCAGCATGCTCATCGTTTTTTCCTTATGTTCCGTTGGACAGGCTTCAACGATGGGACTGACTAAGACTTCCAGCAAGCCACCGCCAATGGCATACAACAAAACCGCTACTAACAATCCGCTAAACGGGGTCGGAAACCATAAGGGAAAAACGGCTAGACCAATCAAGCCGATCGCTGCAAAAAAATGCGCGGCTACGATCGACACTCGATAGCCGATGCGGTCTACAAAAAAGATTGCTGCAAAATCGACGGCTAACTGGGTCAAAAAGTTAAAACTAACCAGCAAAGTAATCTGGCTGATCGGTAGCTGGTATTGGCTTTGAAAGGTCAAAAATAATAAGGGGGCAAAATTATTGATGACGGCTTGAACGATGTACCCTACAAAGCAAGCCGCAATCGTCGAACGATAACTTTTCATTTTCACTTCTCCTTTACTCGTCTTATCAGTATACCAAGTCCAATAAGACAGTAACCATGGAGAAAACACTTTTTTTACCCAGAGAATCTTAAGGAAATCAGGATTTTTCTTCCCTCAGATAATTCCCTTAAATGGAAGCAGCAAAAAAGCTGTCCTTACAGACAGCTTTTTCCGACTTATTTTCAAGGCTAGGCGTTTTTCTTCCGAGCAGCGATGGTTTTCATGGTGGCTTCAAAGATTGGGCCAATAAAGACGATACACAAGAGAGTACCTAACCCAACACTGGCGCCTAACGCAAAACCGATCAAGACCATGGCTGCATCCAAGCCGATACGGATCGTTTTTTGCGTCAATTTGCTTCGTTTGTAGATCAAGGCAGTCAAGGCTTCTAACGCCGCTGATCCTTTGTTGGAAGAAACGTAGATACCAGCGCCGATCCCAAATAAGATCGGTGCAGCGAAAATAGCGATCCAAGGATAAAAAGGCAAATGAATCGATACTTTGTCCATCACTGGTTCAAAGATCCCAATCAACAGGCCTAAGCCGATTCCGTTGATAAAACTGCCAATGCCTAATTCAGCACGATCAAAGACTGCAACGATCAACAAAACAATAATATTAAAACACAAACTGGCAATCCAAAAAGGGACATCGACGAAATTCAAAATTCCTAGTAAAAACGTACTGATCGTATCATAACCTTGATGGGCGGTGATCAATAAGGAAATGGCCAACGCAATCAGCCCGGTACCTATCAAAACTTGTGCAAATTTTTTGGTTTCTTTCACAACATCACGCTCTCTTCTTTATTTTTCCTCTCTTAGTTTACCGTGAAAGCGTCACAATTACTATCATTTAATCACAAAAACCAGAATTTTTTTGAAGAAATCTAAATTCAATCAAGGGATTCATAATGCTGTTCATAGGTATCGCGAAACTCTTTGGGGGTCAGACCATTCAATTTCTTAAACATTTTGGAAAAATAGTTGGTATTGTTGTAACCAATACGATCGCCGATCTCACTGATCGTGGCTTTCGAATGAAGCAGCAGCTGCTGGGCTTGCTTGATCCGCACCAGATTGACGTACTGATTAAAGCTCATTTCCGTTTCTTTCTTAAAGAGCTGACCCAAATAAACGACGCTGACATGCAGTTCTTCTGCCGCTGATTTGACCGTCAAATCATGGGTATAGCCTTCTTCGATCAGTTGGATCGTCTTTTGAACGATCTCCGAATAGCGTTTTTGCGGTGGCTGCGATTTCGCCAGCTCCAGCACATCATCAAAGAGCTGCCGCAGATCTGCCAGTGTATTAGACTCACGAATCCGTGCCAAAATCTGTTCATGGTTTTCATGGGAAAGCACTGGCAGCTGCCGATAGATATCATTGAACAACAAGAACGAAACATAGCGAACATGTTCAGGGTCTGCTTGGGTTTGTTCCAAAATAGCGAACATTTTATCCAGCTCATGTTGGATCGTTTTGACATCCCCAATGGTCAATGCTTTGTTAAAAGACAGAAACGGGAGTTCTTCGTTTCGCTCTAAAATATCCACGTGGATCGTCTGTTCTTGTAAGAACAGATCTGGGTAGAAGGCTTGCAGTGACTGAACCTGTTTGATTTTTTCATAGGCTTTATACAAATTCTCCCACTCGTTGATGGTCTCGCTCATGATCAACTGCCAGTCTGTACTATTGAGCTGCTGTGCCAGTGCTTTTAGGTCAGCGTTGATTTGCTGCCTTGGTCCAGCAGCAGTAATGATCACTTGGTTTTCATCTAATCGCCCTGGTAAGATCAATGGCTGATCGTGTTGCTGAAAAAACGTCGTGATTTTTTGTAAGATCTCAGCAGTCCCATTGAACTGCAAAACGGTAAAGGGTGCTGCTAGTGGCACCCGCTGTTGCGCCAGCAAATGGAGGTACTCGCTTTCGTTCAATTCATCATTCAACCAAAGCAGCAGGCTTGATTCTTGATACAGTTCTTTTTCTGCCAACAGTTTTTGCTGCTCCTCTAACTCAGCTGCAATTGCTTGTACACTGCTGCGTAGTTCTTCTTTGTTAACAGGTTTGACGAGATAATTACGCACACCTAACGCCATGCCTTGTTTGACAAAGGCAAACTCCTGATAGCCTGACAGAATGATCGAGAAAAATCGATTCCCAAACGCTTGTGCTTGGCGGATCATATCGATGCCGTTCATTTCTGGCATCCGAATATCCGTGATCAGCAAATCAACGGAATGCTCTTGCAAGTACTCGAGGGCTTCACTAGCACTTTTCGCTGTATGCACCACTTCAAAGCCCAGTTCTTGCCAAGGCAAGATCATTTGCAGCCCCTGCAAGATCATGTATTCATCATCAACGAACATTGCTTTATACATCTGTCTCATGCCCCCTTTGCAAACGTTTCTCATCTAAGCGGATCTTGACCGTAAACCCAGCACCTGCCTGAGACGTAACGTCCATTTGATAGGCGCCGTTGAACATGCCCCGCAACCGTTCGTGAACATTTTTGATCCCGATCGAGGTTTGGGCTCCGATCTCCTGATTTTGCAGTTCTTCTTGGATCATCGCCAACTGCTGTGCATCTGCGCCTTTGCCGTTGTCTTTGACCTCAATCACGATCTGATCGGCTTCTTTATAAGCCTTGATACTGATGGCGTTATCGTTGCGCTGATAATCGATGCCGTGAACAAAATAGTTTTCGACAAGCGGCTGCAGCGTGAACTTCGGCAATTCCAACTGTTCTAATGCCGAATCGATGGTTACATGATAGGCGATCTTATCTGGGTAGCGCATCTGAAACAAGTAGACATATTTTTCACAAAAATCGATTTCTTCTTTTAAGGTCTTCGTCTTTTCTTGCGTCGTATTGTTCCGTAGCAGTGCCGAAAAGGCATAGACGACATCCGCCAGCTCTTCTTGGTTGCGACTCAAGGCATACATTCGAATGTATTCTAACGTGTTATACAGAAAATGCGGATTGATCTGTGCTTGCAGCGCCCGCATATCGGCGTCTCGCTGCTTGATCTCTAACGTGTAGATATCTTTGATATACTCGTTGATACTGTAAGTCATTTGATTGATGGCTTCTGCGATTTCTTTCAGCTCTTGTTGGACATTGGCGGTATCGATCCGCTTATCAAAATTCCCTTGACTGACTTCTTTCGTCGCATAGACGATCTGCTGTACTTGCGAGGTATAGCGCTTGAAGGTCCGATGGAGCACCCATAGGACCAATAAGAGAATCCCAATCCCAAAGCTAAAGATCCAAATGGCGCTAGAAAAAATATCCCGCCAGATCACACCTTTTGACAACAAGATCAGTGACAACTCTCCGCTGACGGTCGTTTGTTTTTTGATATAAAAGTCTTTCGACAGAGTGTCGTGAATAGTTCCATGAGCCACCGCCTGATCAATTTTCGCTAAGGTCTGCTTGCTAAGGTTCGCGGCATCCTTGTATAGTCGCTGCCCATTGGAGGTATACAAAAAACTGTTAATACCATGCGCTTGGTTGTCTTCTTGTCGATTGGCTAAGACATCGTCTGAGTGAAAAATCACGTAGACTTGCCCTAACGGTTGCGCATAATTACTTGGTTGGGCGATCGAACGAACAAAAAACAGACGATTTTTCAAATCGATCTGCTTGCCGCTGCGTTTTTCTCCATAAGGGGTATCTGGGGTTGCCACTAGTGTCTCATTGCTTTCATCCAGTTGAATAATGATCTCTTCGATACTAGGATGATTACGGATCAAGCGATAGAGGATGTTTGGCAAATACACACTTTGACCCGTCTGGCGAAAAATATCATTACTATAAGAAAAATAGTCTGGCAATGAAAGCTGTAAATAATTGCGCAGCGATTCAAAAGCAGTATCCGAACTGGTAAATTCGCCTAATACCGTTGAAACGACCGCGTTTTGATCCTGCACGTATGCATCCAGCTGCATACTGGTAGCTTCCACGAGGCGTTCGCTGCTATTGAAGCGGTCTGCCCCAGTATATGCCGTCAGAACCAGCATGATAATAATCGAGATGATCACCAAAAGGACGCTATACAACTGCATCAACTGATTGATCAAAAAGTCATGTTTAAACAAACGAAAGCGCTGCTTAGTCATGTGCCAAGTCCCGATCAATGACGGTTTTTTCCTGACTGATCGCCACGTGGCACCACAAAATCAATAGACTGAAGGTTCCAAAGAGCAAGAGCCCTTTCATCATCCAAGTAAAAGCGAAAATACTGGCAATCCCCACTAACAATTTTAGAAAGGTTGCCATATGAAGAAACAGACACACAAAGGACAATTTCAGGTTATTCCACAAGGAAATCTCATAGGATGTGTCAAAAACCACACTTAGTAAGTACAGTAAGATACTCAATCCGCTGACGACAACTAAAACAAAAGAGATCATCAGCCAAATCAAGCCTTGGATCTGGGTAGCTAAATACAAGTTATACACTAAGAAACCTGTCAGTAGGAAGAAAAGATAAAACTGTTTATTGGCTTTGACAAAGACGCTGCGCCAAATGCGCCATGCGCTGCGAAAGCTTTGCTGCTCATAATTTAGTCCTTTTTCATGGATCAAGGTACTAATGGTATGAAACGCTGGACCGATCCCTAAGATTCCGCCACCTGCCAATGTCAATACGACGAAAAACAAATTCAACTTCACGATCGCCCAAATCAAGCGAAAGCCCTTGACCAACCCACTATTTGCTGTTTCTTCCATTTAAAATTCCTCCCTTATTTGTTCCCTATCGAAAATGTAGCATGATTTTAGCTTCCTACTCAAGCTACCTGAGAATCTTTTAATGCTATGTACGTTTTAGAGGCACTATGCTTGCTGCTTGAAGGTTAAAAAACAAAAGTAACGTTATTTTTTCATCAAAGATTTCGCTACTTACTTTAAAGAAAAAGCAGCCAGAAGCTAGACGTGGGAACCATTGGTCCTGATGCGTTTAGCCTCCGGCTTACTTGATCTATTGATTGGTGAGCGGCGCCTGTTGCTTATTCTTGGCTTGCACGATACTCATCAAATTGTTTTTGCATTTCATCGCGGACCTTCTCCCAGCCAGCGGTTTTTAATTCTTCGTTTAGTTTCGGAACATTTTCTTCTGGATCGATCGTTCCCGTTGCTAAACTTGCTTTGTAACGGTTCATGACATTGGCGATATTCGTGATTTCTGTTTTCACATTATCAGTCTTGAAGTTGAACCCTAAGATTGGTGATGCTTCAGCGTTAGCAATATTTTCATCACGCTCTTTGATCATATCGTCTGTGATGGATTCTTGTGTATAAAGGATCATGTTGTTCCCAGTGTTCCAAGCAGCCATCCGAGTATTTGGCAAGTAGCCATCAAGGAGACGGATTTTGTTGTCTTCGCCCTCGATTTTTTCCCATGCTTCGCCTTCAACACCCCAAACCAATCCATTCAACAATTCAGGATCGCTGTTCAACAAGCCCAACACTTCCACCGCTTTTTCTTTGTTTTTCGAAACATTCGCTACGACAAAGTTTGCCATTTGCGCTTGACCTGTTGATTTTAATTGTTTCGTGATTGGACGTGAAACCAATTCATGACCTGCGGCATTGCTTAAGATCGTATCGCCGTAATCCATTGGTCCTTGGGTTTCTTCACGCATGAACCATGTGTTGCCTTCTAATGGGTAACCAGTCGTATTAGTGGCTGCATCAGTTGGGATCAAGCCTTCGTTGTACCATTTGTGCATCAATTTCAAGTTTTCCATTTGTTCATCATCTTCGTATTGATTGATGATCTTCGTTGTATCGCCGTCCAATTTAACAGCAAATGGGTAATCTTTCCCGATCACATAATCATAGTTTCCAGAAACATTAAAGGTTTGACCGATCGCAAACGGTGCGATGTTTGGTTCTTCTTCTTTAAACTTCTTCAACACGTCTTCGGCATCTGCATAAGATTCGATCCCGCTAATATCCAAATCATATTTATCTAAATACTCTTTATTGAAGGTCAAGACTTGTTGGGCATAAATATTGCCGTTGACTGGAAAGGCATATAATTTTCCGTCGATCGTATTGCCTTTGATATAAGATTCGTCTAATTGATCATACGCTTCTTTGGCATATTTTGGTGCTAACTCCGTCAAATCTGCATACGCGCCTTTTTGCGCATTCGCAACATAGTTTGAGGCAAAGGAAATATCGTAGTTTTCACCCGATGAAATGATGGTACTCATTTTTTGATCCCAATCACCCCAGCCGATATACTGCAGATCGATGCGAGCGTTGGTTTTTTCTTCAATGCGTTTATTGGCGATCTCCATTAATTGATCAAAGTTTTCTGGCTTGTCCCCGACTTGATACATCAATAAAGTCGTTACGCCGTCTGCATTGTTTTCTGAATCGGATGTTGCGCCGTTCGACCCACAGGCAGCCATTCCCAAAGTTGCCGCTGCGGCCATCCCAGCAAAAGCTGTTTTTTTCCACAAATTCATTTTTGTTTCCTCCCTATACTTATTTGATTATTCTTTGACGCCACCAATTGTCAGACCACCGACAAAATACCGTTGGAAGAATGGATAGGTGATCGCAATCGGTAAGGTTGCAACAACAACGATTGCCATGCGAGCAGTTTCGCTTGGCAAAGCGGCCAAACCACCTTGGATCTGGGCAGCCATACCAGAGCTTTTGGCTAGATAGTCCAAGTTGCTTTGAATCCGCATCAAAAGTGCTTGTAACGGCACTAAAGAGTCTTTTTGAATATACAACAATGCATTGAACCAGTCATTCCAATAGCCAAGAGCGGCAAATAGACTGATCGTTGCGATCCCTGGAACGGCTAACGGCAACACGATGGACAGAAAAATCTTCATTTCGCTGGCACCGTCGATGCGCGCAGATTCTATAATACTATCTGGTACCGTCTTTTTAAAGAAGGTCCGCATAACAAGGATATTAAAAGGCCCTAAGGCAAGGGGTAAAATCAACGCCCAAATCGTGTCTTTCAATTGGATCAAGTTGACCATCACTAAGTAATTGGCAACCATCCCTGGCGCAAACAACATGGTGATCAAAGCGAAGATCGTAAAGAAACGACGGAATGGAAAATTTGAGCGAGAGATGACATAGGCATATAGCGAAGTCATCGTTGCATTGACGAAGGTACCAAAAACAGTGATAAAAATAGATACGCCAAATGCTTGGAAAATTTTGCTGCTCATTTGTCCGCTAAACAGGTAGGTATACGCTGCGAACGAAAATTCTTGTGGCCAAAAGCGATAGCCGTTTTCTGCCAAAGAGGTTTCACTGGTCAATGAGATCGCGATCACAAAGAGAAACGGCAAGACACAGGAAATCGCGAACAGACCGATCACGATATTAAAAATCAGGTTGACCGTTGGGTTAAAGGAGCGGATCTCGACTTTCGTTACTTTTTTCTTCATTTATCCATCCTCCTTAGAATAATGCTGAATCTGGTTCTAGTTTACGAACAACCAAATTCGCTGTTAGTAATAGTAATGCCCCAACCACTGATTGATAAAGGCCAGCAGCTGCGGTCATCCCGAAGTCGCCTGTGGCAGTCAGTCCATTATAAATGTACGTATCTAAAACGGAGGTGACTTGGTACAACGCCCCAGAGTTTCGTGGGACTTGATAGAAAAGTCCGAAGTCGGCACGGAAGATCCCACCGATGTTCAAAATCAGCAAAACAGAAATCATTGGAATCAGCTGTGGCAACGTCACATTTTTGATCTGCTGCCATTTGCTGGCGCCATCGACCATCGCGGCTTCGTAATACGTCTGATCGATCCCGACCACTGACGCATAATAGATGATGCTGTTGTAGCCTAAGCTCTTCCAGACATTCATAAAGACGAAAATAAACGGCCACCATTTCGGATCAGCATACCAGTTGATTCCTTCACCGCCCATCCCCGTGATCCATTGGTTAATGATCCCTTTGTCTGGACTCAAAAAGGCATAGACAAAGTACGAAATAACCACCCAAGAAAGGAAGTACGGCAACAGGGACATCGTGTGATACACTTTTACCAAGCGCTTATTGCGCAGCTCACTCATAATAATGGCAAAGGCAATCGCAAAGAATAGGTTGAATGCTAAAAATACGATATTGTAGAGTAGGGTATTTCTAGTGATCAGCCAAGCATCATTGGATGCAAATAAAAATTTAAAGTTATCAAAGCCGACCCATGGGCTTTGTTTCAAACTGGCAAAAAAGCCGTCTGGTGAAATGTGGAAATCTTTGAACGCCACCACATTTGCGAATACAGGTATATAGAAAAAAAAGATAAACCAGACAACACCTGGCAAAGCCATCAATATCAATGCTTTGTATTGCCAGACATTCCTCCAAAACCCCTTTTTCTTCACATCTCATCATCTCCTTCATACTACTAGAATAACGCTTTCATCCCTAAAAAATAAGGAACAAACTAAAGATAAAATGAAACAAATTAAAGGTCTTTGTTTATATTTTGTTTTTATTCTCTAAAACCCTGAAAAACGTCCTACCTTTTGCAAGATAGGACGCTTCATTGATTTGTTTTTTATGAATGATCAGTCGACAAAGCCGTTTTGTAGAATCACTTCGTGGAACCACTCACCAGACTTTTTGATGGTCCGTTTTTGGGTAGCCAAATCGACAGCAATAAACCCGTAACGATTTTTGAATTCATTCAGCCAAGACCAATTGTCCATGCAGGTCCACATGTGATACCCGCGGCATTGGCTGCCTTCTTGGATGGCTTGGTGAACATACCGCAAATGATCTTTGATAAAGGTGATGCGGTACTCATCTTGGATCTGACCGCTGGCATCGATAAAGCGTGTTTCATCTTCGACCCCCATGCCGTTTTCTGAAATATAACAGGGGATATTGCCGTAATTGTCACGTAGGTTGATCAAGGTATCATAGATGCCTCGTTCATAGATCTCCCAGCCTCGATGGGGATTGATTTTCTTTTCTGGCCAATCATACACATCGAAGTAATCTTCTGGCATTGGTGTGTCCGCTGTTTTGGCAGAACGCTTTTGCTGCACCCGCCGTGGCTGATAATAGTTGACCCCCAAGAGATCGACCGTGTTTTCTTTAATGATCTGCAAATCTTCTGCTCTGGTTTCTGGCATGATCGCCAACTCGTTTAAGACAGCGATCAATTCTACAGGAAAGGTGCCTTTGACCGCTGGATCTAAGAAGGATCGGTTAAAAAAAGCATCTGCCAGTTGCGCAGCTTGGACATCTTTTTCATCGTTCGGATCTTTCGGATAAGTCGGTGTCAAATTCAAGATGATGCCGATTTCGCCTGATTGCTGAGATTGACGGAAGCGTTGGATCGCTAAGGCGCTGGCGAGTGCTTCATGGTAGCCGACTTGCACCGCATGTGCCAAGTTGATTTCTGCTGGGTAATGCTGTTGATACAAATACCCCATCTCCACTGGCACGATCGGTTCATTTTGCGTGAACCAATGACGGACTTGATCACCGAACAACTCAAAACACAAAGCGGCATAATCTGCAAATGCTGTGACAGTCTCGCGATTGAGCCAGCCGCCTTCTTTTTGCAGTGCCATCGGCATATCAAAATGATACAAATTGATGAAGGGTTCGATGCCATTTTCGATCAAAGTGGCGAAGTACTCGCGATAAAACGCCACCGCTTGTTGATTGACCACCCCTCTTCCTTCTGGCAGCAAGCGACTCCACTGGATCGAGGTTCGAAAAGAATTAAAGCCGATCTCTTTCATCAACGCCACATCTTCTGGGTAACGCTGCAGCAGCTGGACGGTATCTTTTGGTCCCCGTTTTTGATAAAAACGTTCTGGCTCCGTTGCGTACCAATAGTCCCAAATCGAATCGCCTTTGCCATCATCGGCCGTTCGTCCTTCAGTTTGCGGACCGCTGGCAGCGGCTCCCCACCAAAAATCTTTAGGAAAATGCAGGTTAGTCATGGGCAGTCACCTGCTCTTTGCCTAACAAGAGACAGCCGATAATCCCGCTTTTGTTCGGCAATCCCCAAGTGACGATGTAGTCTTCCACTGGTGGTGTCTCCATATAGCCTGCCATTTGTTTTTGGAAGGCTTGTTGGATTTGAGCGAGTAGATGCGGCTGATTCATGACCCCGCCGCCTAAAATGATTTTCTCAGGTGCTAAGGTCAACGTGATATTGACCAGCGCTTGCCCTAGATAAAAGGCCTGCAACCCCCAAATCTCGTGCGCTTGCGGCAAGTCTTGTCCTTTGATCCCCGTACGTCCTTCTAAAGAAGGCCCTGCGGCTAATCCTTCCAGACAGTCGCCGTGATACGGGCATGTACCAGCATACGTATCTTCACTGTGGCGTTTGACATAGGTATGACCGATTTCTGGATGACCGATCCCCTCGAAAATCTTTCCTTCACGAACGACTCCTGCGCCAATGCCGGTTCCTACTGTCAAATAGACACAGCTGTCTTTGCCTTTCGCAGCTCCTTGACGTAATTCCCCATAAGCGGCAGCATTGACATCTGTTGTCCAAGCAAATGCTGTCTCTGGGTAGCGCTTCTTCAATGCACCGAGAAAATCGAACTGCTGCCAGCCCTGTTTCGGCGTCGCTAGTATGTGGCCATAGGTCGCTTGGGTTGGATCGATCCCGATCGGACCAAAGGAACCGACCCCTAATGACACGAGATCGTAGGGATCGAAAAAGGCAAAGATCGCCGCTAACGTTTCCTCTGGTGTTGTCGTTGGGATCGACTCTTGGGCGATGATCGTCAACTGGTCATCGGCAACGGCACAAATCATTTTTGTGCCGCCGGCTTCAATTCCTCCATAAACCATCATTACTCACTCCTTTACTCCAATGGTACGAATTTCATATGGGTGTAATTGCTCATTGACGGTCGATGCTTGTTCTTCCTCTAAAAGGTTCAACAGACAGAGCGTCGCCTGCTCTTTTTGCACGTGAAAGGCAGTGGCTTGATCCGCCAAATTATAGCCCCGCAAAACGATCTGCTGGTCTTGGCGATTGCGTTTTAAGGCGGTGATAGCTACCGTCGATCCATGAGCTTCCATGTATTGGTTGCTGCTGGCTAGCTTACCTTGATGCTTGTCGGTCTGACTTGCCGTCCAAGGAACTTGGGCAGCTTGTGCTTGGCGATACGTTTCATAACGTTCTTCAGGAGCCCCATGACAGGCTACGCCGTATTCAAAGGTGTGGCTGCCTAAGCATTGCGCTTCTGGTGTTGGGAAGTAGCCCCAATCGCCTAGCTCTCCCGTACAGCGCAACAAGGTCAAGCAGATCTGATCCTTCACGATTTCATATTCGTTCAAACCAAAATTAGAAACCGTCATGCCGCTAGTTTCATCATGCAAGTTGACAAAGGCGTGCTGATGCTGCGGATTTGTTGGGTTTTCCCAATGACTGGAAACCTGATTCGGCCGTTTTACGACTTCATAAATGCTGTCAGCTTCATGGAAATCCGTGATGATCCCTGTTGGGAATAACACTCGCAGTCGGTGATCTTTGCTTTGGTTGTTGACGGTGGTTTTAAATGCCAGGCGGTTGCTGGTTCGTTCTAAACGGATCTCCGTCTCGATCTTGAAAGCAACCAATTCTTGACTCCGCTGTGCCTTACGGAAACGGAAATCGACGACAGCTTTTTGTTCTTCTAACAAACGGTCATCTGCTGAAACGGGAATCTGCAATTCTTGCGTCAGTCGCACGATCCCCACCAGTGGATCGTTTTGTTCGATCGTCACGTGATGCGGAAATTGTGTCGATAAGATTGCTTGATCCCCTTCTGGTTGTTTGAAGATGTACTCATTGGCGATATCCCCCACATCCTCGAAAACCAGTAAATTGCGATACGTTTTTTGGGTTACTTTGTCTGTAATCGTCAAGCTGCCGTTTTCAGTAATGACGGCTTCCAAATGTGCGTTGGCAAGTTTGCGCCCTCCTTCTGAAACGATCGGGGCGCTCTCTACTGGCGTAGCGGCTTTTTCTACTAGGGCAAAGGTCTGCCATGAAAATTCTGGCAACTGATTTGCTTCAACTTCGACCTTGACAAAGCGTTTCATGAAAGGAATCCGAAAAGCATCTTTAGGCAATTCATAGTCAAAAAGAACCTCTTCTTCACTAATGATCGCAGCAACAGGGTTCCCCTCTTCATCGATCACCGAATAAGAACCTTTTGGCTTCGCCAACAATTCGTGGTAAAGCTTGCTTGGCAATCCTTCACGGAATGTTTTACGCTCAAGTTCGATCACGACTTCCACTAAACCAGAACGGGTGCTGCCAGTGGTGTTGAAGACCACGAAGGGGCGACTCTCCTCAGGAAACTGGCTCGTGTCGATGGCTGCTACTAAATTGCGTAACGCTTCATCTGCCACGAACTTGCCGATTTCATTGGCTTTTTCAAAGCGCGGCATCATTTCTCGGTGTACTTCGTCCACTGAACAGCCGCAGATACTGTCGTGAGGATGATTTTGCATCAGGGTTTTCCACGCATGATCCAACATATCGTGAGGATAGCTGCCGCTTGCTTCATAAGCCATAGTTGCTAATGGCTCCGCAACATTTTCTAATTGGCGGGAAACCTTTGTATTCCATTGTTTTAGATAAACTCGGGAAGAGGCGGTATTGGCTAGAGTATACCAACCATCGGTTTCTTGACTGGTCAATTCACCTGTGACAGTTCCTAGGTCATCTGGCAGATCTGCTTGCACCGCTTCAAGGTATTCGGTAAAGCTGGCGTGTTTGAATTCATACTCTGGGAATAGCTCGTTGGCTGTACGAATCGCTGCCGAAATGTCTTTTTGGACGGGTTGATGATCGACCCCATTCATCATCAAGTAATGATTGGTGGCACCAAATTTTTCTACATCTTGCAGTTTTTGTGTCCAAAAAGCTTTGGCTTCTGCTTTATCCACTGGAATCTCATTGCCATTGGAGTACCAGTTGGCAAAGAGTAGACCAAAGATTTGACTGCCATCTGGACCTTCCCAATGCATTTCAGAATATTGGGAAGTAAATTGATCATCGGGTAAAACTTCGTTGTCAAAGCCGATCGGTTTGACGCCACGCCCAAATGCAGCACTTTCAAGATTGGCTTGCAGCATCATTTGCGGAGTTTGTCCCATATTGCCGAAGGTATCTGGGAAATACCCCAACATAACGGGGGTGCCCCACTTTTTGCTTTCTGCCATTCCAATCAGCATATTACGGGTGTTTGATTCGGCACTGATCAAAAAGTCATCTTGCAAAATATAAAACGGACCGATCTGTAATTTCCCTTGTTTGATGGCCGCTTTGACCGCCTCGCGTTTTTCAGGCCGCACTTCTAAATAGTCATCCAAGATGATCGTCTGTCCATCTAGATGGAAGCTGTGGAACTCAGGGTCATTTTCAATTAATTCTAAAAGATCATCCATCAATTCCACTAGCCGCATGTGATGCTGTTCGTAAGGCATGTACCATTCCCGATCCCAGTGGCTGTGTGAGATGATATAAACTTGTTTCTTCATTGATTTTTACTCCTCGCTGTTTGCGTCGTTGGACTGCTTTTTGTGTCACTCGAATGGTGATGGGTCGTGCTGCTTATTTTTCCACTCGGATATCGAAATAATCCATAACCAATTCACAAAACATCATATTCGCCCACGAGAACCATTCTCTCGTGTATTGCGAAGGATCATCGACATCGAACCCTTCATGCATCAAATTTGTACCCGCATCTGTCGCAACTAACTGATCCAAAATTCGTTTCTTTTCTTCTTTGTCAGTGGTGGTCATCCCTTCCATTGCCATGGCGATCGGCCACACATAATTTTCTGGCGTATGAGAGCTACCAATGCCTTTGGCGTATTTCCCTTCATAGAAATACGGATTTTCACTGCTCAACAACGTTTTACGGGTTTGAAGATAAAGGGGATCTTCCATGCTGCCATACCCCAAGTAAGGGGCGGCGATCAAATTCGGCACATTGCTGTCATCCATCAGGGTGCCATTGCCGAATCCATCCACTTCATAGGCGTAGACTTCTTCGCCAGCTTGGTTCGTGGTCAACCCGTATGCTTTAATCCCTGCTTCAATGTCTGCTTGTAGTTTTTTCGCTTGTGCCACGATCGCTGCGTCTTCTAAAACCGTCGTAAAGATTTCTTGGATATAGCCTAAGACCACCACCGCAAACATATTGGAGGGAATCAAATAGCCGTATTTGCAGGCATCATCACTTGGTCGAAAGCCTGACCAAGTCAAGCCGACGGGTTTCACTGGTGCGCCTTTGCCGTCATGAGTCAAGGTATCTTCTTTTCGCCAGGTATCCCGTTCAAAGCGATATGGAGACTCCTCATGGTTTTGTTCTGTCACAAACACCTCCAAGGCTTTTTTGATGCCTGTTACAAAATCATCATTGAACTGATCGGTTCTGCCTGTGTTTTTATATAGCAGATAGGCCAGTTGGATCGGATAGCATAGAGAGTCGATCTCATATTTGCGTTCCCAGATCCAATCGTTCATTTCAGTATCGTCTGTTTGGTGGCCAGCGCCATTGGCTGATTCGTTAAAGGCATTTGCGTAAGGATCGATCGTAATATAGTAGAATTGCTTTTTAACTAACCCGCTGATCATGCTTGCTAAGTCTTCATCTTCTTTGGCGATCACCAAATACGGACGAACTTGTGCAGTGGAATCTCGCAGCCACATCGCTGGAATATCCCCCGTCAGTAAAAAGGTCGTGCCATCCTCATGACGCTTGACCGTCGTTAATAGTGTATTGGCGAAAGCTGCGTTAAAATTTTTCGCCCAATCGGCATGCGTTTCTCCGCATAGATCCGTAATCGTTTCCATAAATGTTGCTACTGAAGTTGGTATTTCTTTATAAACCATTCCATCACCTTCCCTGATTTGATATATCAATTTACGAACCTAGTATATCATGAATTAATTGAATGTCTAACGCTTTTTCAAAATAATTAAAGGGTTTTCATTTTTATTGGTTTATGGTATGCTAACAAATATGATATATCAAAAGGGGTTTTCTTATGAAACAACCATTATATAAAAAAATTTACGCGGAGCTTCACGAAGCCATCGTTGAAGGGCGATTAGCGCCTGGCAGTCGTGTCCCTACTGAAAAAGAACTATCTGAACAATACCAAGTCAGTCGGATCACCTCTAAAAGAGCCTTGACGGAACTGGAACAAAATCAGCTGATCTATCGCGTGCAAGGCAGCGGCAGCTTTGTCCGAGAATTGAAGGAAAAAAAAGCGACTGGACGAATTTTGTTTGTCTTGCCCTTTGCCAATGATCTCTCTTTAGGAAACTTTACCGAAGGCATTTACCCCGTGATGCAAGAACACGGCTTTGAACTTTTGATGACACCAGTGGATTATTTGGAAAAAACGACGGCAGCTGAGCTGATGCAAGAATTCGACGGCCTGATCTATTACGCCAGCAATACGTTTTCTTACTATGACTTGCTGTTCGAATGTGCTGAAAAGCACTTTCCTATCGTGACCTTAGATAAAAAGCTGCATGAGTTTGATTTTCCAGCGGTGATGCCAGATAACTTTCAAGGTGGACAGCTAGCCACAGGGCATTTACTTGCGTTGGGGCATCAACGGATCGCTTATATTTTTGGTGATACCCATCATCCGCAATCCGTCCGTCAGCGTTATCTAGGTTACATCGATGCGCTGAAAAAAGCCCAAAGAACCTTTCGCACCAAGCTCGACGACACGGCTGCCAGCATCGCAAATGCGCTTGCCTACTTGGAAGAACATCAGGTCACGGCAGCCGTCTGTGAAAATGACTTGATCGCCATCGAATTGATGCGTGCTTTGCGCCAAGCAGATTTGCACGTCCCTGCCAACATTTCCCTGGTTGGTTTCGATAATATCCAAGCCGCAGCCCTCGTTGATCCAGCACTAACGACTATCGGGCAGAATTTTGCCGAGATGGGGCGCTTGGCAGGAAACCAAGTGATTGAGAAAATCAACGCTGCGAAGGCAGCAACCCCAGTACCAACGGAGACGACCACCCATCTAGTGGCGGTTTCTTTGATCAAAAGAGAATCAACCCAATTAAAGGAGTGAACCGAGTGAACGTATCAATGATCGACACACGACACGGAACAGACAACCAATATAGTTTTTCCCACGGCAACTGCCTGCCTTATACAGGGGTTCCTTTTGGCATGAACTACTTTGCCCCGCAAACCAGCGATCAACGCGGCAGTTGGTGGTTTCATCCAGAAGATCGAACCTTTCAGGGCTTTCGCATCACCCATCAGCCTAGCCCATGGATGGGAGATTTCAGCCATCTGACGATGCTGCCGATAAACGGCACGCTTTCTGAAAATACCCTTTTCCATGCGCAAAGCTCGTATCGTCCCGAAGAAAGCACCTTTAATCCAGCCTTTCTTAAAATCAAGACGCAGCGGTATTTAACAACAACGACTTTGATCCCCAGTATGTATGGCGGTGTGCTGACTATTGAAAACTGCGGGGATCAGCCAGGTCTTGGCTTGTCACTGCCGGGTGACTATGTCTTAGAACAGTTGGATGAACAAACAGTGGCTGGTCAACTGATCGTATTTTCAGGGTGCGAAGATGAACGCTTCACCTTCCATTTCGTCTATCGTTTTGAAACACCCATCACTGCGATCGAAGGTGCCTTGACAGGCAAAGAAGCCTTCGTCGTTCTCCGCTTTGGGGCTTGCCAAACACAGACGATCCGTTTTGCGACCTCGTTTCTCAGTCGCGAACAAGCTTGTTTGAACTTGCAACGGGAACAGCAATGGGCTCCTGCCGATTATCTGGCTTCTGTCCAACAGCAATGGAATCATTTTTTGCAAAAAATCGAGATCGAGCATCACGATCAAACACAAGTTTCTACTTTTTATCATAATTTTTATCGCTTATTCTTGTTTCCTCAAACCTTCTTCGAAATCGATCAAGAGGGCCGCAAAATGCATTGGGATACCTTGGCAAAAGCAATCAAACCAGGACCACTGTATACAAACAACGGCTTTTGGGATACGTATAAAACTGTCTACCCGCTCTTTTCACTCTTGGCTGTCGAACAATTGGAAGACATGCTGGAAGGCTTTTTGAACAGTTATCGCGAAAGCGGCTTTTTACCAAAATGGCTATCGCCAGATGAGCGTGGATTGATGCCAGGGACGCTGATCGATGCCGTGATCGCTGATGCCGCAGTAAAAGGCATTCGTCTCGATTTGATGCCCGAATTTTTAGCAGCGATGAAAAAAGGCGCCACCGTCCAAAGTGAAAATCCCAATTATGGTCGGCGCGGCACGACGGACTATTTGACTTACGGGTATGTGCCATTGACGCATCATGAATCGGTCAATCACACCCTTGATTATTGTTACAGTGATTTTTGTATCTCACAAGTCGCACAACAGCTGGGTGACGAGCAAGCAGACTATTATCAGCAGCAATCGCAAAACTACCGCAACATTTTCGATCAGGAAACTGGCTTTATGCGGGCAAAAGATCCCGATGGTGCCTTTCGTCCAGAATTCAGTGACATACGCTGGGGCTTAGATTATGCAGAAGGCAGTGCGTGGCAAAGCAGTTTTGCTGTTTATCATGATTTCGCTGGTTTGATCGCCGAACATGGCGGCAAAGCGGCCTTTGAAGCAAAACTGATCGACTTGTGCAATCAAGAACCTCGCTATACGACAGAAGGCTACGGCTTTGAGATCCATGAAATGAGTGAGATGGCCGTACTCGATTTTGGTCAGCTGGCGATCTCCAATCAGCCAAGCTTCCACTATCCGTATCTATTCAGCTATTTGGGCAAACCAGAAATGGCACAGCCCTTGATCAAGCAGCTATTGACACAATGCTTCAATGACTCGCCCAAAGGCTTTCCTGGCGATGAAGACAACGGTAGCATGGCTGGTTGGTACATTTTCAACTCCTTGGGCTTTTATCCAGTCACACCAGGGACGGGGGAATATATCATCGGCATGCCATTATTTGATCAAGCAACACTACATCTTGCTTCAGGCAAAGACTTAGTGATCAAGAGCACGCCCAATGCGCCGCAACAGCTCTTCGTGGATAAAATCACATTGAACGAAGAACCCTTCGAGCGATTGTTTTTCACCCACCAAGAATTGACTGCCGGTGGTACATTGAACTTCCAGCTAGGTATCGTCCCTCGCAGCAAAGAGTGGTCAGCCGATGCCTATCCTTATAGCGTCAGTCAACCACATGCATAACGAAAAAACCGCTCCTTAGCAACAGGCAGCACTCTACTTTCAATCAAATGAAAGTACGTGCTATCCCTGCTAGGGAGCGGTTTTTTTATTGGTTCATTTGTAGCGGTAACAGACGTTCGATGGTTTTCAGCACGCCATTTTCATCGTTTGACTTGGTCACAAACGCTGCCGCTGTCTTGACTTCCTCAAAGGCATTGCTCATGGCGAAACTAAACGTGCCAGCTGCCATCAACTCCAAATCGTTCAAGCCATCGCCGAAAACCATTGTCTCTTCTGGTGTGACGTGCAGCAATTCTTGCAAGTGTGCCACAGTCGTTCCTTTGTGGACGCCTTGATTGGTGATATCGATCCAAGCGGCTTCCGAAGCCACGATGTAGGCGTCGTTTGTAAACTCGCCTAACTGTTGGACATGCTCAAAGCAACGTAGTTTGGGATCAAAAATAGTGAGCTTCACAAAATCTTCGGTGATGGTTTGATAATCCGCCACCGTTTTGACCACCCGATAAGAGCCGCGCACTTTCTGGGCATCTGCTTCATTGGTCGTTTCGGCAATGTACGCCGCAGTCGGTGTACAGGCGATGATCACATGATCTTGCGCAATCGCAGCGAGCTTCGCAATGATCCGCCGCCCTAATTCGTTTGGCAGCAGTGATTCAAAGATGTATTCGCCTTGATGTTTGATGCGGGTCGCGCTATCCCCAAGAATCCAAACATCCGCTGCTGCTTCACCAAACAGTTCTTCCACTCGTTCACACTGTTTGCCGGTACACGCAGCAAAAGCAACACCCGCTTCTTTCATTTGTTGGCTGACTTGTTCATAATAAGGCCGATCAAAACTGCCTTGGCTGTTCAAAAATGTGCCGTCTAAATCTGTGATGACTAATTTGATCATACGTTTCTCTTCCCCTCTACCTCGTGTCCTCTTTATGGCGAATCACTTAATTAACATTGTTAATTAAGTATACTTATTTTCAAGTTTTCCGTCAAGTCAGTCTTTTAAAAACTTTACATCGTTTCATCCCGTCGGTATACTTAATTAAATCACTTCATTAAGGAGAACACCTATGGCTTCTACCACCCATTCCATTCGTCAGCAAAACAAACAGCTGGTTTTAAAAACCTTATTTCAAAACGGGGCATTATTCGCCTCCGATTTAGTAAAGAAAACGGGCATCAGCATGGTCACCACTAACTCATTATTAAAAGAATTGTTGGCAGAGGAAGAAATCACTAAAGGTCCGCTGGAGCAAAAAGAGCTAGGGCGGCCTGCTGTGACCTATCAGCTCAACCAAGACCGAGGCCATTCTCTTTTGCTTAGCTTTATTGATCACGATGGTTCCTTGGCTCTTTGGTCCATGCTGATCGACCGCAAGGGGAAGGTTTTGGCAAAACACGACCAGCCGTTTCCTGATGTTGCCCCTCATCGCTTTCAAGAATGTGTAACGAACGAGCTAGCATTATTTCCCTCTGTGGAACAGATCGCCCTCTTTTTACCAGGAAAAATCAGTGGAGGAACCGTGACTTCCAGCTGGTATGAAAAATTCAATGGCTGGCAGCTGGCAGCTCTCGTGGCAGAGGTCACTGCACTGCCCTTCTACTGTCAAAACGATGCCCATATTTTAACGATCGGCTATTGCATCGCCCAACAGATCTCTTTGCAGCAAACCATCGTCGGCATGTACAATCCCGAAAAAAGCATGCCTGGTATCACGCTCCTGGTCAATGGTGCACTTTTAGAAGGAAAAGATGCCCTAGCAGGAGAAGCAAAATTTTTGCCCGGCTACTTGGATCAAGGGGCACCGCAAGACCGCACGGCTTTGGTTCAGCGCCTGACAAGCTTACTGCCATTTTACAATGCAGCTTTTGCCCCCCACTGTATCATTTTAGCCAGCAGTGATGCAGTAAAAACCGATCTCTTAGACGCGATCCAAAAAAATCCATTGCTGCAGCAACAACCCAATCAGCCTGCTTTCCATTATATCGATGCTATCGAGGAAGCCATGGTGCTAGGCATGCACTGGCTGATTTTTCGCAAGACACCTTTTGACTTAGCCCGTTGATGACACAATGACCATAGAATAATAGAGGCGGTGTGATATGAAAATAGCTATCATTGGTGCTGGTCCTCGTGGACTTTCACTTTCAGAACGACTGATCGCTCATAGCAAACAAAACAAACAAGCCATCGACTTGCTGCTGTTTGATCCCTTTCTTCCTGGGGCAGTTTGGCGCACGGACCAATCGGCGGATCTGCTATTGAATTCTGTAACCAGTCAAGTCACCCTTTTCACGGATGACACATTAAGCACCGGCGGTCCCGTGGTCAAAGGTCCTACCTTATACGAATGGGCAGTGACAGAAGGGAAACATTTCGCAGCTACGCATGCTCCTGAGCTCGTTGCGGAATGCACAGCACTTGATTCACTTGATCCTAACGGGCATTGCTCGCGGGCGTTATATGGCCTCTATCAGCAGTGGTTTTATCAGCAGCTATTAAAAGAGCTGCCTGAATCCATTACCGTCAACCATCTGTCAGACAGTGTCAGCTCCTTGACCCCTCTTTCCAAAAATCGCTACCAGTTGACGACGGCTCACCAAACATTTCTTGTTGATGCCGTCGTCTTAGCTACAGGCCATTCACAAGCCCAACTGTCAGCAGCAGAACAACGATTGGCGGCGGCCGCAGAAAATAATGGCTGGTTTTATACACCGCCAGCCAAAGCCGGCCGGGCTTTCG